>Ga0206933_1145_pt1 | contig 12512 bp, 11 predicted proteins | sample Alteio_BWOrgHeat_15_FD_152937 | JGI IMG/M metagenome (GOLD analysis project Ga0206933, IMG submission 152937) | Enriched cells from forest soil in Barre Woods Harvard Forest LTER site, Petersham, Massachusetts, United States -... | ecosystem: Environmental > Terrestrial > Soil > Temperate forest >... | reverse complement strand
CGCGGACTCACCCGTAATCGCCGACTCATCCACGGATGCCACACCCTCGATCACCTCGCCGTCGCCAGGCACCATCTCTCCAGCAACCACGCGAACGATATCACCGACGCGCAGCTGTGAACTCGGCGTATCGCGCTGCTCCGAGTCTACGATCACGTGCGCCATCGTCTCCGACTTCGCACGGCGAAGCGCATCTGCCTGTGCCTTGCCGCGCCCCTCCGCCATCGCTTCGGCGAAATTCGCAAACAGTACCGTGAACCACAGCCACAGCGTGATCTGCAGGTTGAAGTGAAATCCTCCCAGGTGCCTCACTGCATTCACCACCAGAAGGATTGTCGTCAGTACGCTGCCAACCTCAACTACAAACATCACCGGGTTCTTCATCATCGCGCGTGGATCAAGCTTCAACAACGCATCCACCGCCGCGCGCTGCACAATCGCCCGCTGAAACAACATCTTTCTTCCCTTATTTCCGCTCGTCGTGTCGCTCATTGAATTCACCTAGAAACTCTTTCCTGCATGCAGCATGAGGTGCTCCAGAAGCGGGCTCAGCGTAAGTGCGGGAAAGAAGGTCAGCGCACCGACGATAACAATCACTCCAGTCAGCAATATTGCGAACAAAGGCGTAGTCACCGGGAATGTCCCTGCGCTTGCAGGCACACTCTTCTTGCCGGCAAGATTGCCTGCAATCGCCAGCATCGGCACAATCATCAGGAACCGCCCAACAAACATCGCGATGCCAAGCGAGTAGTTGTACCAATGTGTATTTGCGTTCAATCCTGCAAAAGCGGAGCCGTTGTTCCCCGTTGCCGAGGTATACGCATAGAGGATCTCCGTCAGCCCATGCGGTCCGGCATTCGCCAGGCTGCTCAGGCCAAGCTTCGGCATCAGCACACTCACCGCGGAGAGTCCCAGGATCATCAACGGAAAGATCAGCAGGTAGAGCATCGCCAGCTGCACGTCGTATGCTTCGATCTTCTTGCCAAGGTACTCCGGCGTTCGGCCTACCATCAGGCCGGCGATGAACACCGTCATCACAACAAAGATCAGCATCCCGTACAGGCCTGCGCCTACGCCGCCGAACACCACCTCACCCAGCAGGATGTTCACCATCGGCACCATGCCGCCAAGCGGCGTGAACGAGTCGTGCATTCCGTTCACCGCACCGCAGCTGGCATCCGTCGTCACTGTGGCAAACAGGGCGGAGGTCGCCACGCCGAACCGCGTCTCCTTGCCCTCCATGTTGCCGCCGCTTTGCGTGGCACTCACACTCTGGTTGACGCCATGGAGCAGTGGATTTGGTTGCGCCTCCGCCCAGTAGCACGTAAGCACGCCCGCAAGCCACAGCACACACATCGCTCCCAGCACGGCCCATCCATGTCGCGGTGATCCGGTCATCTGGCCCAGCGTCACCGTCAACCCTGCAGGAATGAGGAAGATCGCCAGCATCTCCAGAAAATTCGACAGCGGCGTCGGGTTTTCAAACGGATGCGCGCTGTTGGTGTTGAAGAATCCGCCGCCATTGGTACCCAGCATCTTGATCGCTTCCTGCGAAGCCACCGGTCCCTGCGCGATCGTCTGCGTCGCCACGCCCTTCTGCGGCTCTACCAGCTTGGCCGTGTCGTATCCGCGCAGGTTCTGCACCACACCCTGCGACACCAATGCCAATGCCAGCACAGCCGAGATAGGAAGCAGGACCCACAAGGTTCCACGCGTCAGGTCGACCCAGAAATTCCCCAGCAGCCTCGTTTCTTTCCGGGCAATACCGCGCACGAACGCAATCGCCAGCGCCAGACCCACTGCAGCCGACCAGAAGTTATGGGTCGCCAGTCCCAGCATCTGCGTCAGGTAGCTCATCGTCGATTCCGGCACATAAGCCTGCCAGTTCGTATTTGTCGTAAAGGAGATCGCTGTGTTCAATGCAAGATCCGGCGCAACATTTGCCAGACCTTGCGGGTTCAGCGGGAGCCAGTGCTGCATACGCTCGATCGCGTACGTCAGCAGCAGAGTCGCGGCACTGAAGATCAGCATCGCGCCCGCATACTCGCGCCAGTCCATTTCGGCATCCGCGTTCACGCCGGTCACGCGATACAGCAGCCGCTCGCATGGTCCCAGAATCGGGTCCAGCCATGTGTGCCGCCGTGCGAAGACGCGAGTCATGTAGCTGCCCATGGGTTTCGCCGCGAGCAGTATCAACAGGATGAAGACAGCAATCTGTAACCAGCCGTTCAGTGACATCAAAACCTCTCCGGATGCGTCAGCGCATACACCAGGTACACCATCAACAAGGCGGCTATCGCCAATAGGCAGATGTTCTCAATCACGCTTTCCTCCAGCTTTCAGGCGGTCGCACGCTTCGACATAAAGCTGTGCGACCGTAAAACATGCAAGGGCACCGATAACCAGCAACAGATCCAACATGCTTACTCCTAAAACTTCACCATGATGGCGAAGGTAACCTTCTGTTCGTCGTGACGCAGGTCGGGGAACCAGATGTGGCTCAACGCCGCTGCGCCCGTGCCCGTACCGCCTCCACACGCCGCAGCTACTGAACCAACGCCCGTCAGCGGAGTGCCAAAACCAACACCGGAGTCCGACGCCACGCCGCCATTCAAGCAGACATAGTCAGCCGGATTGCCGACCGACTTGCCCGTCGTTCCACCCGGAGGCGTCAGGCCGCCGCGTCCCGTCCAGTACGGCACCGAAGCGTGACGATAGCCATACTCCGTGCGGAAGGTGATGTACTCCTTCGGCATGTAGTCGTACGTAATCGTGCCGTCCGTTGCGTGGAACTGATCGTTCGGATTCTCCGTGAAGTAAGGAGTGCCCGTGATCGCCGTCGCGCCGTTGATTGGAGGCAGCAGCACTAGGTAGCGGCCAGGATTGTTGATCTGGCCTCCGCCAACGGTGATGGCATAGCGGTCCTTGTCGAACCACGCGCGGTTGTAGAGCATCCAGCCGAGGAAGCTCTGCTTGTAGTTCACGTTGCCGTTGGTCAGGCTGTTGCCATGGCAGGAAACTCCATTGCCCGTCTCACATCCCGCATCGCCTGTGAGTGAGAACGCCAGCTTATCGAGCTTCGCCGCCGGCTTGTCGAAGTACTTGACCTCGACGCTATTGTCCGTATGCAGGCGCGAACGGTTCGGGTTACCTAGTGAATCCTCGCCGTACCCATAGTTATTGGAGATGATGTTCAGCCATGGCTTCGGCGTCCACTTGATCTGTCCGCCCAGTCCAGGCTTGCTGTTGAAGCGCCCGTACGACTGCCAGCCATTGATGAACCAGGGCTCAATCTTCAGATGCGCCGTTGGGAAAAACTGCGCACGCACCCCATTGAAGAACCACGGCGTATTCGAGGAGACAAACGATGGCTGGTATGCCCAGTTGTCGAAGTTGTAATAGCTGAACAGGCCGATGTAGGACATAAAGATGCCCGCATCGAGGTTCATGCCATGCATCGCGTCCCAGTGATAGCCGCCGTAGGCCTCGGAGACATAGCGATAAGCATTGTCCAGGTCCCACTGTCCTCGCGCCGGGCTGCCGTCATTCCGCGGCGTCGTCACCGAGTACATGCCGAACTGCGTCATGAACCGCGCATGCACGTGGTCGAGCAGAAAATCACCGCCAACGCCCATCTGCTCAATCTGCACCTCCTGCGCGCGGAAGATCTCGCTCGACCCGCCGATGGTGTCGTCTGCAGGATGATTGAAGTCAAGATTGTAGTTCGTATCAACGCGGATCTCAGGGGTAAAGTACTTCCCTGCCAGCGGCGTCTCATGGTTGCGCGGATTACCGTTCAGCCACGTCCAGTCCGCATCGGAGAACGGCGCAATCGGCTCTTCCTTGGCCTTTGCATTTGCTGCCGCCGCAATCGTCGGAGCAGGCGAGGTCGTCTTTGCAGAAGGTGTAGGCGCAGCCACCGCATGCACCTCCGATTCCCTCTTCTCCAGGGCGTCAAGGCGATTCTGTAACTGCTTGAGTTCCTCGCGAAGCGTCCGAATTGTGTCTGCATCCTGCGGAGTTGGCGGCGTCGACGCCTGTTGCGCCTTCATCGACACAGGCGAAAGAACAAGCACAAGCACCAACAACACGCCTGCGCCGCGGAGGCATCTGGAAGTGATATCAGTGACTGTAGTTTTTGGAAGAAGACGATGCCGAAGAGAGCTAAACCAAACGTGTAAGAAATAGATGACTTTCATCAAAATTGACCCTCTACAAGTACAAGGCCAACACCGGTAGAAAGTCCGTAGAGAACAGATAGAAAAGTCGTACGGAAAGAGTTAAGAAGTTATAAGTATGAATTGCTTGTAAACACTACAGCGAAGCCACTTCATCTTTGCCATCAGGATGAAAACGGTATCCCACCCATGGCTCGCTGCGAACATAGCGTCCGCCTTCCCCCTCCGGCAGCTCAATCTTTTTGCGTAACTGCGCGACAAGCACACGCAGGTACTCCGGCTGGTCGTCGCCTGCCGGCCCCCAGATCGACTTCAGTAGCAGCTTATGCGTCAACACCCGCAGCGGGCTGCGCGCAAACAGCAGCAGCAGATCAAACTCCTTCGGCGTCAGATGCACCGACTCGCCTCGCACCCAAACCGTGTGTGCCTCGGTATCAATCACGAAATCACCGGCCTCTACCCGCGTCGGCTTCGCCTCTTCGTTCTTGCCCCGCCGCAGATGCGCCCGCACACGCGCCAGCAGCTCCGGAGTGCTGAACGGCTTCATCACATAGTCGTCGGCGCCCGCATCCAGCGCGGCCACCTTCATCGCCTCCTGATCACGCACGGAGAGCACAATAATCGGCACGTCTGAATTGCGTCGCAGCGCCTGCGTCAGCTCCAGCCCATCCATCTCCGGCATGGCAAGGTCAGTGATGACCAGGTCTGCTGGAGCAGCCTGCATGCTCTCCATCGCTTCAAGCCCGTTCTGCGCAACCTCGACCTCGTACCCGCTGCTCTGCAAAGAAGTGCGCAGTACGCGCGTGATCTGCCGTTCGTCGTCCACCACCAGAATCTTGAAGTTCACCGAGTCTCCTGCGTCACAATATGCAAATCCACCTGAGGCGCCGCCGACATGAAGCGCTGAATCGCCAGGTAGTAAAGATATTTCTTCAGCCCTGTAAGCGCCGACCTGCCAAAGATTGCCTGCGTAATCCTCTGTTCCGTCACATACGTCGCCGTCACGGAGGCGATATTGCCACTATTCAACTCTACGATATGCGCCCCAAGATTGCGCGCAAACTGCAAATGCCCATCCAGCGCGCGCCTGCGCTCTGGCTCGGCGTCCTTGGCGCTCTGCACATGCAGCACATGCAGCTCACCACCCAAACCCTCCGCCAGTCGCGCCCCGCGCGCAATCAGGTCCCGCGCCTCCGGATTGGAGCTAATGCACACAGCCACCTTCTCCGCCACCGTCCAGTGCGCGCCCAGCTGCTTGCGCTTCACATAGTCATCCAGCGTGCGGTCCACCGCGCGCGTCACCCGTTGCAACGCCATCTCGCGCAGCGCAATCAGGTTGCCGCGGCGAAAGAAGTTCGCCAGCGCCCGCTCTGCCCGCTCCGCAGGATAGATATCTCCGCGGCGCATGCGCGTCGCCAACGCCTCCGGCGTAAGGTCGCTGATAACGATCTCGTCCGCACGGTCCAGTACCCAGTCCGGCACCATCTCGCGCACCACGATGCCCGTCAGGCTCTGTACGCGCGGCGTCAGGCTTTCAACGTGCTGGATATTGATCGTACTCAGCACATCGATCTTCTCGTCCAGCAGCAGCAGCACGTCTTCATAACGCTTCGCAAACCGGCTGCCTTCAATGTTCGTATGCGCCAGCTCGTCGATCAGAGCCACCTGCGGCCGTCGCGCCAGTATCTCGTCCACATCCATCTCGGCAAACAAGGTGCCTTTGTAATCCAGCATCTTCCGCGGGACCTGCTCCAGTTTGTCGGCCAGCTCTGCTGTTCCGCTGCGGCCATGCGTCTCCACCACGCCAATCACCACATCCTCGCCGCGCGCATGCCTGCGAATCCCCTCGCTCAACATGCTGAACGTCTTCCCCACCCCCGGCGCATAGCCAAGAAATATCTTCAGCCGCCCGCGCGTCTTCTCGCCTTCGGCAGCATTCAGCCAATCCTCAGGCCGCTTTTTCTTGATTGTGTTCGCCAAGCTCGTACAATCTCCTCTGTGAACTCTCGACACTTTCTTTCGGCAAGCCGTTGGGCAGGCGCCACACTCTCACTGGCTGGCATTGTAGCCGTTTACCGCCTCTGGCTACACGTCAACCCCACCACCGTAGCTCTCTCGCTGCTGCTGCTCGTCCTCTTTCTTGCTACCTGGGGACTTCGTTATGCGGTGCTCATCAGCTGCATGGCTACCGTCTGTTATAACTTCTTCTTCCTTCCGCCGGTGGGCACGCTCACCATCAACGACCCGCAAAACTGGCTTGCACTCCTCGCATTCCTCTCCACCGCAATCATCGGCAGTCGGCTCTCTGAGCGCGCCCGCGAAGAAGCCGCCGACGCCCGTTCCCGCCAGCGCGAGCTTGAGGTGCTCTACACCCTGGGCCGCGAGCTCTTGCAGACAGAAAATGTCGCCGCGCTATTAAACTCGCTTCCTCTGGCGACCTTGCGCGCCACCAACGCCAGGTTTGCTGCGATCTACCTGCTCGAAGGCGACCGCATCTATCGCGCCGGCGATCCCGCCGAGCTCCCGCCCGATCTCACGACCCTCCGCCAACTGGCGCTCACATCGCCTTCAGCCGAGTGCACCGAGCTCGAGGCCCAGGCACCTATCCGCGCCGGCGTCCGTCCCCGCGGCATGCTCATCCTTCGCGGCGCAAAGTTTTCCCGCGACACACTGGAGGCCATCGCCGGCCTCATCTCCGTCTCCATCGACCGCACCCAGGCGCTGGAAGAGATCGCGCGCGTGCAGGCCGCGAAAGAGAGCGAACGCCTGCGCACCCTGATGATGGACTCCATCGCCCACGAGCTGAAGACGCCGCTCACCGGCATCAAGGCCGCAGCTACCACGCTCCTTAGCTCCGGCCCTGTCGTTGAATCCGACCGTCACGAGCTGCTCACCGTCATCAATGAAGAGGTCGACCGCCTCAACCGGCTCGTCACCCAGGCCGTCGAGATGGCCCAGCTGGACACGCAGGAGGTGCACATGACCTTCCGTCCGGAGCGCCTCGCCGTCCTTGTAGAAGCGGCCCTCGTCACCAGCGCCACCATACTCGCGGACCACCCCATTGAGGTGAAGATCCCTGACCTCCCGCCCGTCCGCGCCGACCGTTCCTTCATCGAAAAGGTGCTCTCCAACCTGCTCGAGAACGCCGCTAAATACTCCGCGCCGCACTCACCCATCTTCGTCTCGGCGGAAGAACGCTCCGGAAAAATCATCGTCAACATCGCCGACCGCGGCATCGGCATCGACACCTCGGAGCAGGCGCTCATCTTTGACCGCTTCTACCGCGTCCGCTCACAGAGCCACTACACGTCTGGCACCGGCATGGGCCTCGCCATCAGCCGCGCCATCCTTGAGGCGCATGGTGGAGACATCACCGTCACCAGCCAGCCCGGACAAGGCTCGGTCTTCACCTTCACCCTGCCCGTCGACGACAGCAAACCAGCGCCCGCAGACGGCAAACCGGCGCTCACGCTCTAAGGCGCGGCGCCGGTTTCCTCTACAAGCAGCTAACGTCCCGCTTCAAACAGGAACCACACGCGGCGTTCCGTCTGGTCAATCCAATTCTCAAGCAGGCTGGTGGTCGCCACGTCACCTTCCTCATCGCACAGGTCATGCGCAGACTGCATGCTGGCCAGCAGCGCCTGGTTGTCGCTGCGCAGCTCCGCCAGCATGTCGGCGGGCGTCACGAACTCCGCATCATTGTCCGCGATCCGCTTCAGCCGGTTAATCTCGCCGATGGAGTGGACCGTGATCCCGCCGATCTTGCGCACGCGCTCGGCAATGTCGTCCGTCATCGCAAAGATCTGGTCGCCATGCTCATCCAGCAGCAGATGGTAGTCGCGAAAGTGCGGCCCACTCATGTGCCAGTGGAAGTTCTTGGTCTTCAGGTACAGCGCAAACACATCCGCAAGCAATGCATTCAGCGCGCCGCTGATGTCCTTCACCGCTTTCGCCTTCAACAGGGTCGGCGTGCTCAGCGGAGCATTCCGCAGGTTCTTCGCTTTAGCTTTATCCGATTTCGCCATAGTCTTCGTCCTCAGTTCATGCAAGTTTGATTTCAAGAGCCAATGCGTGAATTTACCGCGCCCGCTCCGGCCCTGGTCGCTGTTCTCTAAACCCTAAATCGCCACCGCATTCTGCGCAACGCAGTCTGTCGGCTTCGTTGGCTCCAGCGAGATAGAGTGTATCGCTCCGCCCACTCAAAGTCGGCTCACAGGCCACACCTTGATACCAGCGCGGCTTTCTGCCTCTGCTTGCCATGTATGCCATACTTATCGCAGTTCACCCAACGCAGTTGGGTGGGAACTGCAGAATCAGAGGGTATCCATGGGCCAGGCAGAAGAGAACAAGGAAGTGAGGCAGGACGAACGGCCTCTTGCAGACGACAAGCTGAAGCAGGACAAACAACCTCTTACAGAGAATGAGCTCGGGCAGATCGCTGGTGGCGTCATGAGCATCAAGAACTACAGAAATCCATTCGACGATCTTTGATCTAGATCCGAATCAGCCGTTTAGGGACCTGGGTCCTGCGCCGCTGATGACGATTTTCGGCGCACGAAACATCCTGTAGAACCTTGCCGACAAACCGGGGAAAAGCGAGACGTTTCTTTCTGGGAGAAATCCTGGTGCCCGGAGGGGGACTTGAACCCCCACAGCCACTGAAGGCCTACGGATTTTAAGTCCGCTGCGTCTGCCAATTTCGCCATCCGGGCGGCCCACACAACATCATCATGGTAGCTTATCGTCCGGCATACACCGCGCGATACATCTCCCGGTTGCGCAGGATCGCCTCCACATAGTCATGCGTCTCGCTATACGGGATCGACTCAACGAACTCCGGTACATCCTTGTAGTCGCCGGCCTGCAGCCACTGCCGCACTGGAACATCGCCCGCGTTGTAAGCCGCCAGCGCATACTCCACCTGCCCGCCAAAGCGGTCCAGCACCGCCTTCAGGTTTTCCGTGCCTAACTGCAGGTTGGTCGAAGGTTGCAGCAACATCCCTGTGCTGAACTTCTTGATTCCCTCTTTGCGCGCCGCCCCGCGCGCTGTCGACGGAATCAACTGCATCAGCCCATACGCATTGGCCTTGCTCACTGCCCCCGCGTTGAACTCCGATTCCTGCCGTATCAGCGACGCCACCAGGTAAGGATCAAGCCCGTTGTTTTGCGCATCGGCCGCCATCTCGTTCCAGTAAGGCCGCGGAAAATAAAGCTGCCAGTAGGTCATCGGCACCTTCGAAACAGGCAGCGCAAAGAACGATATCCCGCTATGCTTCATCGACTGCAGCGCCCGCGTCACCTCACCGTACGAGGAATAAATCTCCGCCTGCGCCAGCGCGCCCCATTCGCTCGCAGTGGGTGAGGCCTCAATCTCCGGCCCAATGTATTCGTTCAGCGAAGCATTCGCCAGCAGCCGTGCCTTGATCAGGTGAACATCGTTCTCCGGCAGCGACTCAATCAGGTCAGCCGTGTGCGGCGGCGGCACATGCTCCAGCACCGGGCTCGGTGAAGACGAAGCCTGGTTTCCGTGCGACAACACTGAAATCCTCTGCCGTGCCAGCATCGCATAGTAATAGTTCGGATAGCTGGTCGAGATGGTCCCGTAGTAATTCAGCGCCTGCCCGAAGTTATGCTCCTCGTCCTCGTAGATGCGCCCGCGCCAGTACAGCGCCGCCGGAACTTCCACGCCCGCCGTGTACTGCACCACCTGCTCATCCATCAGCCGCGCCGCCTCAGGATACCGCCGCAGCCGGTAGTTCATCCACGCCGCCCGCCAGTGCGCACTCGGGGCATATTGGCTGTGCGCAAACATCGTCACCAGCAGCGTGTAGTCATGGATCGCCTGCTCATACTGCCGCTTCAGCAGGTACATGTTCCCGCCCGAGTACAGCGCCTCCTCCAGCCAGCGGCTGCGCGGAAAATGCTGCACCATCTGGGTTACCGCAGCATCATGTCCGGCCTGGTCACCCGCATTGCGGTCCAGCTCTGAGGTCAGATACAGCTTCAACGCCGCGCTGTCATCATTCGTCTCCGGCAGCCGGTCGACATCTTTGCGCGCCAGCTTCTTCAGCTTCAGGTTGCACACCGCCTCATAGATCTGCATCTCCGCACGGTCCTGCGCGGACAACCCCGCCTCATCCCGTTGCAGCGCCTGGTACTCCTGCGCCGCCTCGCCATAGTGCTTCGCGTCAAACATCTGGTCGGCGTGCGACTTCCGCTCCGCCGCTGTCAACGGCACATTCATCGCCTGCAGCTGCGCGCGCGCGTTATCGGCCTCCGTGCTCATCGGCTGCGTCAGATAGATTCTGCGATACAGCGGAGCCGCCGCGCCGGCGTTTCCCTGCAGCTGGTAAGCCCGCGCCAGCGCATACTCATAGTCCGAGTGCGAGGCCTCCGGCGTCTGCGCCTCCGGCAGCAACGCCGCCAGCGCTCCGCCCGCATTGTTCTGCTTCAGAAACGCATTCGCCAGCAATACCGGCGCCGTCGCAGCAAAGATGCTCCCCGGATGCCGCTCCGCAAACTTGTCCAGCAGCGCAAACGTATCCGCCGGTCTTCCCGCGCCAAGCGCCGCCTGCGCTCCCAGGTAGTCCGCATAATCACTCAGCGGATCGGCACTTGCGCTGGCCTGCCGAAAGCTCGCCGCTGCCTCATCGTAGCGATGGTCTTCCATCTGCGCATGCCCCAGCGCGAGATAAGCAGCCATCGCACCGTCACCCGGATGCGCCCGCGCATACGCCTGCACCCCCGCATAAGCCTGCGCAGTCCGCGACTGCGCCAGCTGCTGTGCCATCGGCCGCAGCTCCGCCGTAGCGGTAAATGCAGTGGCGAGCCGCCGGCTCTGCGCCGTCGCAGCGACATCCCGCGCCGACTTCGCCGAGCCCGTCTTCCCTTTCGCCGCAGACGCAGTCTTCCCCGCAGCCTTCTTCTTAGCGGTCGAAGTCTGCTTCGCGGCAGCTATTTTAGCCGCACTCTTTTTCTTGCTCTTGGAGGACCCAGCAGCAGAACTCTTCGCCGCGGCAGACTTCTTCGACGCACTTGTGTTCTGTCCTGGCGCAGACAAACCCAACGCCAGCAGCCCCAACATCGCTGACCACCCTGCCCTACGTATCCAACGGCGCAACCAAACCTCCAGCAGCACAGCTCCCAAAGCTAAACCCAACAAAGCCCATCAATCTTTGCCTGCCAATCTTTGCCTGCCAATCACTTAGACCCATTTCGCAGCCAGCAAGCCGCCCAGCCGCTATAGAAACTCTATGCCCTGTCCGGCGTTGCCCACTGCCCGAATCTCCCCCGAACCAAGCAAGGCACATCCGCAGCACCTGACTCCGGGCCTAATTTACATCTTTGCCGCCTCGTCCCGCTCCCTGACCCGGCCCGCATCATTTACACTGGCCTTTACGTAAGATGCCCGCGATAGAGACCCCAGCCGAAGAGATCCACCCCGACGTAGCCCTCGTCGAAGCCGCCAAAAACGGCGACACCGCCGCGTTCGAGCAACTCGTCCGCCAGTATGAGAACCAGGTCTTCCGTGTCGCCCAGCACATCACCCAGAACCGCGAAGACGCCGAAGACATCGCCCAGGACGTCTTCCTCAAGGCCTACCAGAAGCTCCATCAGTTCCAGGGCAACTCCAAGTTCTCAACCTGGCTGGTCCGCATCGCCGTGAACGAGAGCCTCATGCGCCTCCGCCGTCGCAAGACCGCCAAGACCGTCTCCATGGACCAGGACATCCAGACCGAGGACGGCGCCATTCCCCGCGACTTTGCCGAATGGCGCCCAAACCCCGAGGAAATCTACTCCCAGTCCGAGCTCGGGGACATCCTCCGCAAAACAATTCAGGGTCTCCCCCCAGGATTTAGAACCGTTTTCACCCTGAGAGACATCGAAAATATGTCGACGGAAGAAACCGCCGAGGCCTTGGGCCTCAGTGTTCCGGCGGTCAAGTCCAGGCTCCTGCGCGCGCGTCTGCAACTCCGCGAGCGCCTCAGCCGTTATTTCAGGCAGCAGAGGTCCGAGGCACACACGTGAACTGCACCGATTTCCTAAGTCAACTCACCGACTACTTCGACGGCAAAATCGACCAGGAGCTGCTCGTCGAGGTCAAGCAGCACCTCTGCGAGTGCCACCACTGCGAGGTCGTCGTCGACACCACGCGCAAGACCATCAGCATCTACCGCAACCACGAGGCCTACCAACTGGAACCCACGCTGCAGGAGCGCCTCCACCAGGCCATCATGGCCAAGTGCCGCCCCACCAATCCAAAACCCTAGGCCCAAATCCCTGGCAATGTTCGCAACCTGACCAACTCCGGATACACCCGGATTCGCCTCTTGC
>Ga0206933_1144_pt1 | contig 12620 bp, 7 predicted proteins | sample Alteio_BWOrgHeat_15_FD_152937 | JGI IMG/M metagenome (GOLD analysis project Ga0206933, IMG submission 152937) | Enriched cells from forest soil in Barre Woods Harvard Forest LTER site, Petersham, Massachusetts, United States -... | ecosystem: Environmental > Terrestrial > Soil > Temperate forest > O... | reverse complement strand
TGGGGAATTCGGCGATGAGCTGGTGGATGGCGGGGACGGCGGGGTCGTCTTCGGTGGATGCGCCGAAGAGGATTTCGTAGTCGCCGGGGTAGGTTTGGGTGCAGTGGCTGCGGAAGGCTTCGAGCATGGCGGGGTCGAGGCCTTTTACCGGTTTGAGGATGCTGACGGCGGGGGTGAAGTTCGGCAGGGATTTGCGGTTGGAAAAGCGGAAGCTTAGGGCGGCGATGAGGACGAGGAGGCACCAGGCCATGCCGGCGGCGGTGAGGATGGTTGTTGCGATTTCGATGGCGTGGGCGAAGGTGGGCATGGGACCTTCAACCAGTTTAGCGGGGTGGTTGAAGAACAGTACGGAGTGTGAACGGCAAAGCGTTCGGTTCGTGCTTTCCCACCATTGTGCCTGGCAAGGGTAGCCCCCCGGATCCTTCGCTGCGCTCAGGATGACAATTCTTCCCGGAGGAAGAATTGTCGCGAAGGATCAGAGGGATCGAGGGTGGGGAAGCACCTACTCGTAGCGGAGGGCTTCGATGGGGTCTAAATTAGCGGCTTTCCAGGCAGGGTAGATACCGAAGATGAGGCCGATGCTGCAGGCTACTGAGAAGCCGACGAGCACCCAAACCGTCGATACTGTGGCGGGCAGGCCGATGGGCAGGAAGTAGACAATCCAGGTGATGACTGCGCCGACCGTGACGCCCAGGACGCCTCCAACGGCGCAGAGGGTGATGGCCTCTGTGGTGAACTGGGTGAGGATCGTGCGCTTGGTGGCGCCGAGAGCCTTGCGGATGCCGATCTCGCGGGTGCGCTCAGTGACCGAGACGAGCATGATGTTCATGACGCCCACGCCGCCGACCATGAGGCCGACGCTGGAGACAGCAAGCATGAAGAGGAACAGGCCGGAAGAAAGCTGATCCCATAGTCGGGCCAGCGAATCGGGGCCGAAGATCTCGAAGTTGTCGGGTGCCTCGACTTTGACATGGCGACGCACCCGGAGCAGTTCGCGGATCTCTTCTTCGACAAGGGCCTTGTTTTCCTGCGTGTCGAATTTGACGCTGACCCACATGTCTTTCACTTCGGGGTGCATGTTTTCAAAGGTGCCGAGCGGGAAGTAGCCGGCGTTGTCGCCAGGATTCTTGCCGCCCCCGAAGGGTGTCTTGAGCTTGTCGAAAACGCCGATGACTGTGAATAGGCCGCCTTCTACATTAATCTCCTTGCCGATGGCGTCTTCGGTGCCGAAGAGCTGCTCGTAGGTATCGTGGCCGATGACGACAACCTTGGCGTGGTGCTGGTCTTCTTCATCCGTGAAGATGCGGCCCTGGAGCAAGATGAAATCGCGCACGTCGGCGAGTTGCGCTGTATCTCCCTGCAGGAGGGTGCCGGCGACCTTTTTGCCGTTGTACTTAACGCTGGCGTCGCCTACGCGGAACTGCTGGTTCTTGACGTACTGCTTGCCACCGTCGGCAGCGACGACGTGGGGCAGCTTGCGCAGGGCGATTACGTCGTCGAGGTTGAGCTTCTTGCGGGTCAGCTGCTCAGTGGTGGGGCGAACTCCGATGACGGGGAGATGGAAGACCCAAAACACGTTGTTGCCGAGGGAGCTGACGAAGTCGCCGACGCGGCTATTGAGGCCGTTGATGATCGACGAGATGGCGATGACCGAGGTGACGCCGATGACGATGCCGAGGATGGTGAGCCCAGAGCGCAGCTTGTTCGCGCGCAGGGTTTCGAGAGCCATACGGACCGATTCGGTTGCCTGACCTTGTGCCATGAAACAGCTCCTAGCTTTTAGCTTCCAGCTTTTAGCTAGAGGCTTTTCGTGCGACTGTCGAACGCGTTTTGCAGCCGCGTATCAAATTCATTTGTTGCGGCTTTTGAGCTGGTAGCTAATGGCTAGAAGCTGAAAGCCGCCTTTCTTACATCTCCGAGCGCAGTGCCACGATGGGGTCGAGCTTTGCGGCTTTGCTCGCAGGGTAGACACCGAAGAAGATGCCGGTTCCAGCAGCCATCACGAGCCCGAGGATAACTGAGCCGATGGATACCGAGACCGGGATGTCGAAGATCAGGGTGATGGGCACGGCGACGCCGATGCCAATGGCGATACCGATGGCTCCGCCTAAGGTAGCCATCAGCGCGGACTCGATAAGGAACTGGAGGAGGACATCTTTCTGGCGCGCTCCGAGGGCCTTGCGTACGCCGATCTCACGCGTGCGCTCGGTAACGGAGACGAGCATGATGTTCATGATGACGACGCCGCCGACGACCAGCGAGATAGAAGCGAGGCCAAAGACGATGAAGGTGAAGAGCTGGCTGATCTGCTTCCAGATTTCGAGGAATGTGTCGTTGGTTTCGAGTTGGAAGCTGTCTTCCGCACCTGGCGCGTCATGGCGGCGGGAGCGCATGATGACGCGGGCCTCATCTTCGGCGCGCTCCATCGCGGCTGCGTCTCCGCTGGAGCGCATGTAGATGGTGAGTGAGTCGTTGGTGCCGTAGGTGTGCTGGTAGGTGGTGATGGGCACGGCTACCCAGTTGTCCTGGGATTGGCCAAAGGTCTTGCCCTGGCGCTCGCTTACGCCGACAACGGTGTATGGGTTGCCGTCGACGCGAATCTCCTTGCCGATGGGGTCCCCCTCGCCGAGAAGGTTATCGACAATGTCGTAGCCGATGACGGCAGAGCGAGTGGCGTGCTCAACGTCGGCTTCATTGAGCGCACGGCCAATGGCGATGTTCAGATTATTGAGCGAGAACATCGTGTCGGTATAGCCGCGGACGCCCGTGTCTGTACTGGACTGGTTGTTGTAGACCACATTGGTGGACTTGGAGAGCAGCGTCCCAACCTCTTTGCAGTCCGTGCAGCCTGCGCGGAGCGCTTCGTAGTCCTCGTACTTGATGAGCTTGCGCTTCTGATACTTGAAATACTCTTCAGGCGTGAAGGTGACGGCGGCCTCGCGAGAGATAGTGAAGACGTCGGCGCCGTAGCCCGACAATTTGGTTCCGAAGTAGTCGTTGGCGGTGTTGGTCAAGGTGATGACCATGATGACCGACGCGACGCCCATGACGACGCCGATCAGCGTGAGCACAGAGCGCAGCTTATTGGCCCAGAGGGATTGCAGCGCGAGTTTTACGGCTTCGCTGAATTGCATGCGTACTTGATTCCTGGCGCGACATTCGTGACGCGACGCCCGGTCCGGCAGGTAGGGGAATTGGAGCCGGAGGCTGCTGCACCTGAGTTTAGCAGCGTTTGAGGGGCGTGGCGCGCTGGAGACAGTACGCACTGGGAGGGGAAAGGGTTCCCGGGGGCGAGTGTGGGTATGAAAGTGGGAAACACGAAAAGAGCCAGCGAACCCATACTTCACACTCACACTGGCTCAGAGGTGGGAGGGACAGCGGACGCTGGTTGTGCGATGCTCGGTGATATAAGGGGAGCTCAGACTGCCGGCCTGCGGGATCGCTGGTTGTTAGGGTGCAAGTTGCTGATTTCGGCTGGCTTGGCGAAAACAGTGGATGGGCTTGATTGAGGCATGGGAGCAGGAGAAGCATTGGCCACGAACGGCAAAACGGGGAACGGCAAAGCGGGAAACGCGGACAGGTCCTACCGCCCCGATATTGATGGAATCCGGTCGCTGGCGATCCTGAGCGTGGTGCTCTTTCATGCCGGGGTACCCCGGCTGGCCGGCGGCTTTACCGGTGTCGATGTTTTTTTTGTGCTCTCGGGCTACCTGATCGGTGGCCATATCTTCAGTGAGCTGCAGGCGGGGCGATTCAGTTACCTGCGGTTTTATCAGCGGCGGGCCAAGCGGATTCTCCCGGCGTTTTACACGGTCCTGGCATTCACTCTGGCAGCAACGGTGTTTCTGCTGACACCGCTGAATGGGTACCACATGGCGCGCTCGGCGTTCTGGGCCACGCTTTCGGTTTCGAATATCGAGTTTTGGAAGACGACAAGCTACTTTTCGCCGGGCAGTGAGTTCAACCCGGTTCTGATGACTTGGTCGCTAGGGGTGGAAGAGCAATTTTATGTCGTGATTCCGCTGCTGATGGTGTTGCTTGCACGGATACGGCGAAGCTGGGTGCTGCCTTCAATCCTGGCGGTGTGCGCAGCTTCTTTCTGGTTTGCGGTGGCTATGCTGCCTAGCTATCCGAGCATGGTCTTTTACCTGCTGCCAGCGCGAGCCTGGGAACTTGGTATTGGCGTAGCTCTAGCCGTGGTGGAGTTGAGCCGTGGGCGCTACACGAAGTCCGGTCCGGTGGCTGAGGCAATGGGCGTTGTGGGGCTGGCAGCGGTGGTGCTGCCGTTTTTCCTGTTGAACAAGTTGACGCCGTTTCCCGGGGTGGCGGCGGTGCCTTCTGTGCTGGGCACGGGGTTGTTGCTGGCAGTGCCGCAGAGCTGGGTCAACAGGCGCGTGCTGTCCTTGTCGCCCCTTGTGTATGTCGGGCGGGTTTCCTACTCGTGGTACCTGTGGCACTGGCCGGTGCTGGCGTTTCTACGAACGCTCTATGGGTCGCCGACGGTTCCGTTGGGGGTGGGCCTGGCGGCGGTGGCGTTGGCCTTTGGGGCCGCAGTGGTCTCGTACTACGTTATTGAGCAGCCTTTCCGGCAGTCGAAGCGCGCGCCAAAGCCGCTGTTGTTGCGTTATGCAGCAGTGACTGTCGTGTACCTGGTGCTTTTCGCGATATTTGTGAAGGGGCATGGATTTCCAGCGCGATATCCGGTACTGAGCCAGATGGAACGTGTGACGGAGTTGCGTGGCACGGATCCCTGTCTGGTGGGCGACGGCGCGCAGGCTCCGAATACTGTGGCGGAGTGCTACGACCATGCGGGGACGAAGCCGTTGGTGGCGCTATGGGGAGACAGCCATTCCGGAGCGATGGCGCCCGGAGTGCGCGCAACGGCGGAGCGCTCAGGATATGGGTTTGTGCAGATGAGCAAGCTGGCATGTCTGCCGCTGATCGGCGCAGTGCGCTATACGCCTGAGCTGCCGAGAGAGACGCCGGAGTGCGTTGTGTTTAATCAGAAGGCCCTGGAATTGCTGAAAGCGGACTCAAGAATTCACGTTGTGGTGTTGTGCGGCTTCTGGGCCAATCCTTTCCGGCTCGACGCGGAGAGCGGCGAGGAGACGTGGCTGACAAGCGACGTAGCTCATGAGCGCGAGAGGCCCACGCGGGAGGCGGCAAGGCGCATCTTTGTGGATGCGATGACGGGTACGATTCGTACGCTGCAGGCGATGGGCAAACAGGTTGTGGTGCTGGGCGACACGCCTTCATTCACGTTTGACCCTACGTGGAAGGTTTCAACGGGTGCGATTCCGGCGGAGCGTGTGCTGCTCAAGTGGCTGCGCGTGCCGAACATTGGCGATCCTGGGTATGCTGCGCCGGGGCATGTAGAGAGCGATATTTATGGCAATGCTGCGGTGCATGAGGCGCTGACGGGTGTCGACGGAGTCCATCTGGTCGAAATAAAGCAGAAGCTGTGCCCCGAAGCCGGGGCCTGTCTGTATCGCGACGGTGACCGGTTACTGTACGCAGACAGCCATCATCTGACGGCTGACGGAGCGCTCTTTGCGCTCCGTGATTTTCGGGTAGCTGACGCGCGGTAGCGGTTCGCACGGCTCGGATGGAACCGGCGCTTCGTCACAGGCGTAGTACCGGTCACTCGATCAGGCGAGTACACTGTTCCACACAAGGGATCGATTTGCCGAGTGCACCTGCCGGGCGCGGGAGATGCTCGCTCTAGTCTTGTTGCCGAAAGCTGAAACCCAGGAGATTGCATGTCTCTGATGAACCCTCGACGTCCTCGCTTATTGCTCGTTGCCCTGACTGGTGCCTTAGCTGGCGGATTGAGCCTGCCGCTCGGCGCCGCCGAACCCGCGCCGCTCCTGCTGCGCTGTCCTTCGCTGAACCAGAGTACGGTGGCGTTTCGGTATGCCGATGACATCTGGACGGTGGCGCGCTCAGGGGGCGAAGCTCAACGGCTTACTTCGATTGGGATGGTTGTCGAGGGGCCGTTCTATTCACCGGACGGGTCGCAAATTGCCTATTCAGCAAAGGTGCATGGGACGCCGCAGGTTTTTGTAATTCCGGCGTCAGGCGGCGTTCCGCGACGGATCACCTGGCATCCCACCGAAAATTATGCCGAAGGATGGACTCCGGACGGCAAGGACGTGCTTTTCGGCAGTATGCGAATCAGTCCGCGACACTATTTCCGCGTCTTCAAAGAACATGCAGATGGCTCCGGAATGCCGGAGCCGCTTCCGCTTCCGATGGCGATTGAAGGCAGCTACTCGCCGGACGGGCAGTCGTTTGCCTATGAGCCGGTAACGCGCTGGCAGGATGCGTGGAAGCGCTATCACGGCGGGCAGAATTTCCCGATCTGGATAGTGAACCTGAAGACGCTGGATCTGGAGAAAATCCCCAGCAACAACGTGATGGATACTCACCCAATTTGGACGGGCGACTCAGTGTATTTCCTCTCAGACCGCAAGGCGCCGGATTCTGCTTCCGGCGATACCGGAGCGGTTTCGCTCTACCGGTACGACACCAAATCGAAGCAGGTGACGAAGGTCTTTCAGAATTCCGGATTCGACCTGAAGACGCTGTCGGCGGGACCGGGCGGCCTGGTGTACGAGCAGTTCGGCTCTCTGCATCTCGTGGACCTGACCACTCCCGATCAGCCGGGCACGGATCATGCTCTGGCGGTGACGATTCACGGTGACCTGGCCAACCTTGCTCCGCATCTGGCGTCGATTACGTCGGAGGAGATTCAGGGTGCGTCGCTCTCGCCAACGGGGCAGCGGGCTGTAGTAGAGGCGCATGGAGACATCTTCACGGTACCGGCGGAGAAAGGCGATACGCGCAATTTGACGAATACTTCGAATGCGGCGGAGCGCGGGCCGGCGTGGTCTCCCGATGGAAAGCGGATCGCGTATTTTTCGGATGCAACGGGCGAGTACAAGCTATACATCCATGATCAGATGGGTTTCAAAGCGCCGGTAGTGGTGGACCTTGGACCCAATCCGACCTACTACTACAACCTGCAATGGTCGCCGGACTCGAAGCGGGTTTTGTATTCAGACAAGCATCTGCACCTTTGGTATCTGGATGTGCCGGCTGAGGCTGCAGCCGCCAAGGACGATAAGGCCAAAGACAGCAAGGCGAAGGATGAAAAGAAGCCTGCCCCATCTGTCGCTCCCGTGCTGGTGGATACGAGCCAGGCGGCGGGTTTTGGCGATGGGGGATTCGGAGCCAACTGGTCCCCGGACTCGAAGTGGATTACCTATACGCGTGATCTGGAAAACAACCTGAAGGCGGTCTTCCTCTATTCGCTGGACACGAAGAAGTCGACGCAGGTTACAGATGGGATGAGCGACGCGGCAAGCGCGACTTTTGACGCCGGCGGAAAGTATGTCTACTTTCTTGCGTCGACCGACGACGGGCCTTCCAGTGCGGGCATAGATTTGTCTTCGCTGGATCGGGCGCAATCGAGCGCAGCGTATGTGGTTGTGCTGGCCAAGGACGAGGCTTCCCCGCTGCCACCGGAGAGCGACGACGAAAAGATCAAGGAAGAGAAGAAGAAGGACGAGCCGAAGCCCATTCCACCGGGCAAGAGCGAGCTCGGCGTTGGTGTGTGGAACAAGAAAGATCGAAAACCTACAGAGCAAGAGAAAGCTGACGCTGCGGCCAACGGTAAAGAGGCAAAGCCCGACGCCAAAGAGGACAAAGGCGTCGAAGTAAAGGTGGACCTGGAGGGGATCGGCAATCGTATCCTCTCGCTTCCCTCCCCTGCGCGGAACTACACCCGGCTCGTTGCAGGTAAAACCGGAGTTGTCTATCTACTGGAAGGCGGACCAGTGGGACGCTCGTCAAGCGACGACGGCGGCCAGGGAATTCGCGCCGTGTGGCGTTTCACGCTTGAGAAGCGCAAGACCGAGCAGGTGTTGTCGGATATCGATGCATTTACGGTTTCGGCGGACGGGTCGAAGGCGCTCGTTACGCAGCATAATTCGTTGTCAATTGTGGCGGCGGATGATCTGAAGCCGGGCGATGGCAACAGTGGCAAGCCACTGAACCTGACGAACATGACTGCGACGATCGATCCGCGAGCGGAGTGGCGGCAGATCTTCCACGAGACATGGAGGATCGAACGCGAGTTCCTCTACGACCCCAAGACGCATGGGTTGTCGATCCCGAAGATCGAGGCGAAGTATCAACCGTATCTGGATGGGCTGGCGTCACGGAGCGAGTTCAGCTATCTGTCCTCAGAGATGCTGGGTGAGATCACCATCGGGCACATGTTCATCAGCGGACCGGGCAGTCATGACAATGCTCCCAAGGCAGGGCTGCTGGGCGCCGACTACACGATCGAAAACAGCCGCTACCGGATCGCGAAGATTCTGGGCGGGCAGAACTGGACGCCAGGGCTGGCTTCTCCGCTGACGCTGCCGGGCGTGTATGTGAAAGAGGGCGAGTATCTGCTGGCGGTGAATGGCAAGGAGTTGCATGCGACGGATAACATCTACGCCTTCTTTGAAGGCACCGCGGGCTTGCAGACATCGCTGCGGGTGGGTCCGAATGCCGATGGGACGAATGCGCGCGATGTGACCGTTGTTCCCATTGGCGACGAGGATGGGCTGCGTAACCTGGACTGGATCGAGAGCAACAGGAAGAAGGTGGACAAGCTCTCGGGCGGCAAGGTGGCCTATGTCTATATGCCGGACACGGGCGGCGGGGGATACACGAACTTCAACCGCTATTTCTACGCGCAGCTCGACAAGCAGGCGCTGGTGCTGGATGAGCGATGGAACGAAGGCGGGTTTATTGCCGATTACATCGTCGAAGTGCTGAAGCGGCAACCGCTTTCCGGGGCGATTGAGCGCGACGGCAAGCCGTTGCATGATCCGGTAGGCGCGATCTTTGGGCCCAAGGTGATGCTGGTCAACCAGAACTCAGGCTCGGGCGGCGATGCGATGCCATGGTACTTCCGCAAGGCGGGATTGGGAAAACTGGTGGGCACGCGGACGTGGGGCGGACTTGTCGGCATCGGCGGTTATCCGGTGTTGCTGGATGGTGGCCGGGTGACGGCTCCACGCTTTGCGATCTACGGGCTCAACAACGACTTTGAGGTAGAGAACCACGGCATCCCGCCGGATACAACGGTGGAGGATACTCCCAAGGACTTTGCCGCGGGCCACGATACGCAACTCGAGACGGGTGTGCAGATGGTGCTGGATGAGCTGAAGGCGCATCCAGTACCGGCGATTCCGGTACCGGTGTATCCCAACTACCATCCGGCGGATGGTTTGGGACCTCAGTAGGAAGCGATCAGTGAAAGGGGCTTCAGCGGCCGGAGCTGCCGAAGCCCTTTTCGCTGCGCGTAGAATCAGCAAGCGACTCGACTACGGTGACCGTACCTGTCAGGACGGGGATGGGAATCATCTGGGCGATCTTGTCGCCGGGTGCGATGGCGATGGCCTGTTCGGTGAGGTTGGTGATGAGGATCTGGATTTCGCCGCGGTAGCCTGCGTCGATGACGCCGCCGGTGACGGCGAGGCCTTTTGCGGCCATGGATGAGCGGTCGCGGACGAGCAGGCCTAACGGGTCCCCCGTGATGGGATGACGAGCTTCGACGGCGATTCCGGTGCGTAAGCGGGTCGACTTGCCTGCCCAGAGTTCGGCGGATTCAAGAGCGAAGATGTCATAGCCGAGGTCTTCGCCGGGGTGGGCGACCTCTGGGGCGCGTGCGCCGGGGGCGAGGAGCTTTACTTGCAGCATGATTCTTATCGTACGATGTGAGCCTTTACCTCTTAGCCGTTAGCTTCCAGCTAAGAGCTAGAGGCTGGTAAGGGGCTTTTCAAATGGATCGGCCCCGGCGGGAGTTACCCTGCCGGGGCCGTCACTTTGCAAGCGAGCCTGTAAGCCGAATTCTGTCGTGTGCGGTCATTCCTCTAGGCGCCGCGTTGCCGCGGACACTCATCAGCGACCTACCCGGAGGTTTCGGCACTTGCTCGAACCGCCTGTCGCGTACCGGGCCGGTACGCCTCGCCGCCCGGTTCTACAGGCATTGGCGAGTCCCTCCCTATTTGGTCTTGCTCCGTGTGGGGTTTACCCTGCCCGACGCCTTACGGCGCCAGCGGTGCGCTCTTACCGCACCTTTTCACCCTTACCCCGGCGCGCGGGAAGCAAGCTTCTCACGGGATGCTGCGCCTTCTTGCGAAGGCCCAGGTAACCGAGGCGGTTTGTTTTCTGTGGCACTGGCCGTCCACGGGCTTTGAAGCCCGCGTCCCGGACGTTATCCGGCACACTGCCCTGCGGAGTTCGGACTTTCCTCCCCCGTTTTCGCCGAAACGAAAACGGCAGCGACCGCCCAGCTCGTTTGCTGGTTTTATTTTACCTGTAATTTGAATTTCAGGCCGGATCTGGAGCGTTGTCCAAAGACTCCAGAACAAGGGCTATTTGCTTTCGGAGCTCCGGGACGTCGTTTTCGATGACATTCCAGAGAATCTCGAGATCAACTGTCCAGTATCCGTGTGTCAACTGATTTCTGAGGCCATATATCTTGGCGAACGGCAGCGCAGGATAGCGTGCCGTGACATCTGGAGCCACCTTGAAACAGTTGTTAGCGGCTTCTCCTAGAACGCCGAAATTACGCATGACAGCATCTTGCACCAAACGGTTCGCGAGAAATTCTTGTTCGGATATTCCGCTGGTGTATTCCTCTACGCGCTGGACTGCCTCTGCCATGTGCTCCAGATAATCACGGAGCCTGAATTCATGTCGGCTCATACAGGCTGCGCCTCACTTAAGACTTTTGCCCTGAATTTCATCGGCAAGGCTCTCGGCGTCAGCAAATCAACGTGTATACCCACCACCTTTTCGATCTCCATCTGCAGACCGGCGACATCGAGAAGGCTGGTCTTAGGTGCGGGATCGACGAGGATGTCCAGGTCGCTTTCTTCGGTGTCTTCGCCGTGGAGGACTGAGCCGAAGACGCGCGGGTTGGCCATGCCTGCTTCAGCTACCAGCTGGCGGATGGTTTCCCGGTGCTTGGGCAGGACTTCGGACGGCCTCATAGTACTTATCGTAACTCGAAACAGATTCAACGACTTTACTCAGCCTTACCGACAGTCTTTTCTGTGTAGGCCTTTTGCAGGATAGAGAAGGCTTGTTTTTTCTGGCCCTGATCGCTGATCAGGCCTTTGCGGTTGAAGTTGTCCTGGATACCGGTTAGCGGGCGGCGGGGACTGCGGAAGTCCATCAGGATCCACGGACTCATGCCGCGTAGCTGGGTCATGCGATTGAGCATGCCTAGCTGGTGCTGAAAGACGTTGGCCTGATACTCCTCGGTCCAGCGGTCGGAGGGGCTGCCGTGCAGGCCAGCTTTGGCGTCGGCGCCGAACTCGCTCATGATCTGCGGCTTCTTGTAGGCGATCTGCCAGGTGGTGGTGTCGGCAGACTCGGGATGCTGCTCGTACCAGCCGATGTACTCGTTGGTGCCAAGGACGTCGAGGTATTGGCCCAGTGGATCGTCGACGATCTTGGTGAAGCCCTCTGCATTCGACTCAGTATGGACGAGCAATGCGGCGGTGATCAGGCGCGTGGAGTCGAGCTTGCGGGCGTGGGCTGCGAGGTCGCTGATGAACTTGGTGCGCGCGTCGTTGATAGGCGTTTCGTTAGCCATGGACCAGAGGATGATGGCGGGGTGGTTGCGGTAGGCGTTGATGAGCTCGTCAAGCTGGTGTTCGGCTTTGGCGTAGACCTCAGGCTTGTCAAACTGGACGGCCCAGTAGACGGGGTTCTCTGCCCAGACGAGCAGACCCATGCGGTCGGCGGCGCGCAGCATCGTTTCGTCATGGGGGTAGTGGGCGAGGCGGACGAAGTTTGCGCCTAGCTCCCTGGCCCAGCCGAGGAGGGTTTCGGCGTCTTTGTCGGAATAGGCGCGGCCGGTGCGGTAAGGGGCTTCGGCGTGGATGCAGATGCCGCGCAGGAAGATGGGCTTGCCGTTGAGGAGGATTTCGGTGCCCTTCACCTCGACGGTGCGGAAGCCGATTTGGTCAGTCAGGGAGTCTGCACCCGCACGCATCTCGACCTTGTACAGTTTGGGGCGGCTCTCGGGAGTCCAGAGAGCGAGATTGCCGGCATTGAAGCGAATCGGGGTGAGTGCGGCCGAGCCGAGCGGGCCGGATGTCTTAGCTTTTAGTTCGGGAATTTCGACAGAGACGCGCGTGCCGGACTCGCCACCCAAGACATGCACCCAACCCTCGATAACGCCGGGTTCGGTCTTGCTGAGGTGAATGTCGTACTGGTCAATGAACGCTTCGGGGACGGTGATGAGGGAGACTTCGCGGGTGAGGCCGCCATAGTTGAACCAGTCGGTCTGCGTGGTGGGGACGCCGTCTTCGTGGCGCGTGTTATCGACAGTAGCGACGACGAAGTTGCTGCCCGGCTTAAGTGCACCGGTCACGTCACAGTTAAATGCGGTGAAGCCACCCTCGTGGTCGCAGACGCGCTGTCCGTTGACCCAGAAGATGGATTTGTAATTCGCCGCGCCGATGTGCAAGTACGTGTGCGTGTTGGGCTGTGGTGTGAAGTCGAAGTCGCGTTCGTACCACATGAGTCCCTCGTACCAGAAGAAC
>Ga0206933_1143_pt1 | contig 12743 bp, 9 predicted proteins | sample Alteio_BWOrgHeat_15_FD_152937 | JGI IMG/M metagenome (GOLD analysis project Ga0206933, IMG submission 152937) | Enriched cells from forest soil in Barre Woods Harvard Forest LTER site, Petersham, Massachusetts, United States -... | ecosystem: Environmental > Terrestrial > Soil > Temperate forest > O... | reverse complement strand
TGAAGGACTGCGGGTCGTAGCCGGCCTTGTACATGTACTGCAGGCCCAGGTAGTCGGCCTCGGCCTCGCTGGCGCGGGAGAATTTGAGGAAGGCCACGGGAATGGCGACCTGCATGGCCTCGTAGATGCCATAGCCGGTCCAGGTGCCCTGGGTCATGATCATGACCGGGATGGAGGCAATCTGCATGATGTTCATCTTGGTCATCTCGCGGGCGGCGTGATGGGCGCAGACGTGGGCGGTCTCATGGGCCATGACGCCGGCGAGCTCCGACTCTTCGTCGGCGGCGAGGATGAGGCCGGAGTTGACGTAGAAGAAGCCGCCGGGCAGGGCGAAGGCGTTGATCTCGTCGGAGTCAATGACCTTGATGGTGAAGGGCACCTTGCAGTCGGAGTTCTTGACGATGTTCTGGCCTACGCGGTTGACGTACTCGGCGACGACGGGGTCGGTGACCAGGTGGGCGGACTTCTCAATCTCCATGGAATATTGCTTGCCGGCGCCGATCTCCCAGTTGGTGCTGTACCAGTTGCCCAGGCCGCGGCCGCCGACGTTGCGTGTCCCGATGGCGTTGACGTCGTCCTCGCCGCCGGGCTTGATGTGCGGGTCCAGGGCCTCGCCGGGGTTGGGGATGGAGTCGGTCTTGGCGGTAGTGTCTTTAGAGTCCTTGGCGTTCTTTGCGTCTTTATCCGTGGTGCCGCCGGGGGTGGTGGGAGAGCCGGTACCGGTGGGGGTCTTGGGATTGGTGGGAACGCCCTGCCCTGAAGTCCCGGTGGTGCCCGTGGGACCGCCCGGGCCATTGGGTCCGCCCATAATCTGGCCGGACGCGCCCTGCGTGGAGATACCCAGGGCGAAGGCAAAGACAGCGGCCAGACTGAGGGACGTGGCGGAACGCATAAGGAAGCTCCTTGAAACTGCCGGGCAGAGGGCACAGACGCAGCCCTGTCAACCTATTTAGACGCAAGTATGCGCCTTTCGATGACAGTTTTCCAGTCTGGCAGAGCACGCAGGTACCGAGAGATTACAAAGTTGTGACCGTTTTCAGGGCTTTGTTCGCTGCCCTACCAGATGTTGTAGGTAGTGCCCTCGCTGGAGAGGTCCTGGGAGCCGCTGTGGACGTCGTCGATGCCGGGCTGGGTCTGGTCGATGCTCATCAGGGCATCGCTCTGGTGGGGCACCCAGGTGTCTGACCGGTGGGTGATGGGGTCGACGGGCATCACGCGGAGATAGCCGGCCTCCACCAGGTCCTGCAGCGACTGCGGCGCCTTCTCCTTGTCGAAGGTGTAGGAGTCGATGGCCGCGCGCATGGTGTGCAGGTCTTCCTTGAGGGTAGCCTCGCGGGCGTGTTTCACCATCTGCGTGTAGGAGGGTACGGCGATGGCGGTGAGGACCCCGATGATAACCATGACGATGATGAGCTCAATGAGCGTGAAGCCGCTCTCCGCCTGGCGACGGGCAGGAAGGGGCGAGCTGGGCATGCGGTCTACCATGTGCTGTACCTTGTGCCGTCCATGGCGGTGTCGGTGCTCTTGGTGTAGACGTCATAGACGTTCTGGCCGCCCCAGGAGCTGGAATCGGGGTCGTCCTGGTTAGAGCGCAGGCCCCATTCACTGGACTTTGTCATGGGGTCGGTGGGGATGGCACGCAGGAAGCGGACCTTCTTGTCCTGCACGTCGACACCATCGACGAGGGTTTGAAGGTCAGGCGGATAACCCTGGCTGTCGACCTTGACGATGAAGGCGTTCTTGTCGGCGGCGTCCTTGTACTTGTCGATGGCTGCGCGCAGCATTCTGAGGTCGTCGCGGAGTTCGCGCTCCTTGATGCGCCGTACCTGGAAGCGGGCGATGGGCACGGCGGCGGTGGCGAGGATACCGACGATCGTCACCGTGATGATGAGCTCCACGAGCGTCAGACCGGCTTGCGAGCCGCGAATGAGGCCGGCCTGCGAGCCGCGGCGCGTGCTCCCGGAGGGCACGGCCGCGGACTTTGCCGGGATGGGGAGGGGCTGCATGAGACGGTGCACCTCAGTACCTCCGGCCTACTTCACGTGGACCACGGCCTGGCTGCCCACGGCCGGGAGGTTGGACTGCGAGCTGCTGAGCGCGGCCACCTTGACCAGCGCAATGCTGGAGTCGCCGGCGGCGGTGGCAGTGAAGGTCAGGGTCATGACTGTCCCCTGCCCGTTGACGCCGCTGGCGTTGGGAGGACGCGAGGCGTTGATGGTGATGAGCCCCGGTGAGGGGTCGTTGCGCACCATGGCGACGCCCTGGCCGTCGCGGGCCAGCAGGTCTCCGGAGCTGATGTTGACCAGCGAGAGCACCCTGGGGTCAAACTGCAGCGAGAGCGGGACGGAGGAGAGATCGCGCGCGCCGGAGGCCGTGACCGCTACCTGGAAGGTGCTGCCCACGGTCTGGGTGGAGGTGGGTGGCACCACCGAGAGCATCACCGGCGGGCCGGCGGGGATGGCGTTTGTTGCCGCTGTCGCCGCGGGCGAGCCCGTCTGGCGCACCCAGGCATTGCGCGGAGCCACTCCCGGCAGCTCGAAGTGGCTTGAAGCTGGGTAATATGCACGCTGTCCAAAGAACGGCCCAACCGCCGCAAGCACCAGCACCACGGCGGCGAGCGCGGTCTTGTGCCGCAGCCAGCGCTGCCCAATCCATCCGCCGAGCAGGATCGTCATCACCAGGTAGACGGTCTGGAAGCAGCGCATCGGCTGCAGGCGCGCCACGATATGCGAAGCCATCTCCGGCCGGGCAAAGATAAATCCCGCCAGCGCGCTGACCACTCCAAGCCACACCGCGGCATCGCCGAGGTGGATGGCGACGCGCTCGCGTAGGCTGAGGCGCACGAGCGCCGTCACAATGATGAGCGGCGCGGCCAGCCCGATCAGCTCAAACCACTCCCAGCGCCATGGGAACCAGTAGAAGCGCGTCATCGCCACCGCCGTCTGCGCCGCGCTCTCAGGATGCGCTGTAAGCTGCAAGGCTCCCGCAGCCAGCAGCGCCGCCAGCCCCAGTGCCGCGGGACTCCATCGCCGCACCGCGATCCGACGGGCCTGAGCACATACGACCAGCAACACAAACCCCAGGCAATACGCAGCCATCAGAGGATGCAGGAGTGCGACCAGACCTAACCAGAGTCCGCATTTCAAGAATGCGTGTGTATGCTGTCTGGGGATATCCAGCGCCGCAGCCACCGCCAACAACACCAGCGGCGTAGCGATGCTGCGTGCGGTCACATACGGGTCCATCATCATCAGCGAAGTGCCCGCAACCGGCAGACTGCACCACGCAGCGGTCAGCCCCACGGCTCCGGCGCGCGCCCATTGCTCTTCCTCAGCAGGGAAGCAGCGCGCGGCCACCTGCCATGCGGCATACAGCAGCAGCCAGATGCTTCCTACATAAACCAGCAGCAGCGTCCAGGGAAGACCGATGTGCAGCAGCCGCGTCAGCGCCGCCAGCGCCGGAGCAAACAGCGAGAAGCGCAGGTGCTCGGTCACAAATTCTGTGTAGCGGGGATAGAGTGCCGGATCGAGCAGCCGCTTCACCCCGGCGATGTAGACGCCGCCATCCTCTGCATAGGGGTGATAGCCAAGTGTCAGCACGGCCACGGCGGTCATCAGCGCAAGCAGTCCATGCGCGGTCCGCTGAGGGCCGTGCGTCGTCTCTCTGCGTTCGTTGCTTTCGGTCAAGAAGCTCCTTGCCTCGTCACTCTTGCGTTACCCGCAGGCTCGAAAAAAGGTGTAGTCAGAAGTATAGTTATCTCTCTGCCTTCGGAGGCACCCATGCAGCGCAGCGACATCCTCGAGAAGAAAAAACAGTTCATTTATCCCAGCGTCGCCAACTACTTTGAGCATCCGCTGCCGTTTGAGCGCGGAGAGATGCAGTTCCTCTGGGACGTGGAAGGCAGGAAGTATCTCGACTTCTTCGGCGGCATCGTGACCGTCGGCGTGGGCCACGCCAATCCGCGCGTTACTGGCCCGATGAAGGCGCAGATGGATAAGCTGCAGCACACCTCCACGCTCTATCCGCACGAGGCGATGGTCTCACTGGCAGAGAAGATTGCGCAGATTACGCCGGGCAAGCTGCAGAAGAGCTTCTTCACCAACAGCGGCACTGAGGCCAATGAGACGGCGATCCAGTCGGTCCGCCAGCACACGGGGAACCTCGACATCGTTGCGCTGCGCCACTCCTACAGCGGACGCTCCTCGCTTACGCGCTCCATGACGGGCATCGCCGCGTGGCGCAAGACCAGCTACGAGGTCGGCATCGTCCACGCGATGAACCCCTACTGCTACCGCTGCCCGCTCGGCAAAACTTATCCCTCCTGCGAGGTGGCCTGCGCCAAGGACATTGAAGGCGTCATCCAGGCATCGACCTCGGGCGCCATCGCAGGCTTCATCGCGGAGCCCATCCAGGGCGTCGGCGGCTTCATCACGCCGCCCAAGGAGTACTTCAAGCTCGCCTTCAAGATCGTCAAGGAGTATGGCGGCGACTTCATCGCCGACGAGGTGCAGACCGGCTGGGGCCGCACCGGCAAGAAGTGGTTCGGCATCGAGCACTGGGAGGTTGAGCCCGACGTCATCACCAGCGCCAAGTCACTGGGCAACGGCCACCCTATCGGCCTCACCGTTGCGACGCCTGCAGTTGCGGACGCCTCCGCCGGCCCCACCATCTGTACCTTCGGCGGCAACCCCGTTTCGATGGTCGCGGCGCACGCCGTCATCGACATCATTGAAGAGGACGACCTGCGCACCAACTGCGATGTGGTCGGCGGCTACTTCCGCGGCAAGCTCGAGGAGTTGCAGCAGAAATACCCGGTCATCGGCGACGTCCGTGGCATGGGCCTGATGCAGGCGCTGGAGCTGGTCGTCGACCCGAAGACCAAAGAACCCGCGCCAGCCCTGGCCAATTCCATGCTCGAAGCCACGCGCGAACGCGGCCTGCTCATCGGCAAGGGAGGCATGTACAACAACGTGCTGCGCATGTCGCCGCCGATGAACGTCGGCAAGGCAGATGTGGATGAGGCGGTCCGCCTGCTCGATGAGAGCTTCGCCGCGGCCGCAGGAGGCAAGTAACAAAGCCCCAGCGCACCAGGGAAGGCGCCTCGTATCCGTTAGAATAAGAGTCAGTGAATCCTGCGCAGAACCATCCCTCCCTCCTCACAGACGAGACGCCGCCTGACCCTCAGGCACACGGACTTTTTGCCTCCATGCGCCGCGCGCTGCCCGCCGGCGAAGTGGTGCGCTTCCTCCTGGTCGGTGTCTCCAATACACTCATCGGGTTGGCGCTTTACTTCGCCTGCGTCATTCTCTATGGGCATTTGTTCCCCACTCGGACGAAGCCGATTATCGCGGACATCGCGTCCATCACGTCTAAACCGATAGCCATCACGATTGCGTTTCTCTGCTACAAGCATTTCGTCTTTCGCACGAAGGGTAACTATCTGAGGGAGTGGCTGCGTTGCTTTGCGGTATACGGCCTCAGCACTCCAATCGAGCTGGTCATCCTGCCGCTCTCCACCAAGCTCTTCCTCTGCTTTGCCGCCTCGCGCATATACGCGCCGTTTCTCGCCGGTGTCGTCAACTCCGGCATCATTGCCGGCTACAGTTATTTCGCGCACAAGAAGTTCTCGTTCAAGCGTTAGACTTCGTTTTGTACTTTGTGGATGGGTAAAAGACCAGCATGTACCGCACGCTCCAGCAGGCTCTCCTCGCTCGCATTCAGGCCCTCCTGAGTGCGAAGTACGACATCGCGCTCGACAAGCTCAACGTCGAGCTGCCGCCGAATACTGATCTTGGCGAGATGGCCTCGCCCGTGGCCTTTGAGCTGGCCAAGCGGCTGAAGAAGGCCCCCCGCGCCATCGCCACGGAGTTGCAGGCCGAGCTTGCCGGCATGCCCGGCATCGCCTCGGTTGAGGTGGCCGGCGCAGGTTATTTGAACTTCAAGTTCGACCGCGCCGCGTACCTGCGCGAGATCGCTGCCGACAAGCATTCCGATGTGGGCGGCCCCGGCTTCCGTCTCGTCGAGCACACCAGCATCAACCCCAACAAGGCCGCGCATGTGGGCCATCTGCGCAACGCCATCCTCGGCGACACCTTCCAGCGCCTGCTGCGCCGCGATGCCTTCAAGTCCGGCTATGAAGTCGGCGTGCAGAACTATATCGACAATACCGGCGTCCAGGTAGCGGATGTCGTCGTCGGCCTCACGCAGCTCGAAGGCAAGTCGCTCGCAGATGTTCGCGCGCTGCTCGCCGGCCTTGCCGCAAAAGGCGAGCGCATCGACTTCTACTGCTGGGACCTCTATGCCCGCGTCTCGCAGTGGTATGAGGCGGACCCCGCACAGACCGTTGCGCGCAAGAAGATTCGTTTGGACACGCTGCATGCCCTTGAGGCCGGCAGCAACGACACCTCCGAGATTGCTGAGCTGATCGCCACCGCCGTCCTGCGCCGTCATCTCGAGACCATGGAGCGGCTCGGCATTGAGTATGACTTCCTCCCGCGCGAGAGCGAGATTCTGCACCTGCATTTTTGGGAGGCGGCACGCCGGCTCATGGTGGAGAAGGGCGTCCTCTACCTTGAGACCGAGGGCAAGAACAAGGGCTGCTGGGTGATGCGCCGCCCCGGCAACGAGGCGACGACCGAAGGCCCGGATGAAGACGCGAGAATCCTCATTCGCAGCAATGGCACCGTCACCTATGTTGGCAAGGACATCGCCTATCACCTGTGGAAGTTTGGCCTGCTGGGCAAGGACTTCGGCTATGCGAAGTTCAACGAGTACCCAACGCATACCTGCTGGATCTCCACCATGCATGGCGAAGACCCGCACCCCAGCTTCGGCCACGCTGACGCCATCTACAACGTCATCGACTCGCGCCAGGACGACCCGCAGGCCAACGTGGTGCAGGCGCTGCGCGGCATGGGCTACACCGCTGAGGCCGACCGCTACACCCATCTCAACTACGCCATGGTCGCGCTCACGCCGCGCTGCGCCGAGGGCCTCGGGTACAAGCTCAGCGTCGAGGACAAGGGCCGCGCCTACATCGAGGTCAGTGGACGCAAGGGCTTCGGCGTCAAGGCCGACGACCTGATCGACCGGCTCATCGCGGCCACCAAGTCAGAGGTCGACACGCGCAGTCCGGAGCTGCCCGAGGCCGAGCGCGTGCAGATTGCCTCCGCCATCGCCGTCGGCGCGCTGCGCTACTTCATGCTGCGCTTCACGCGCAACACCGTCATCGCCTTCGACTACCAGGACGCGCTCAGCTTTGAAGGCGAGACCGGCCCTTACGTCCAATACGCCGCCGTGCGCGCGGGCAACATCTTCCGCAAGGCCGAGACCACAGAGGCCGCCGCGCTCACCGCCGTCGCCTCGCTCGACCTCAGCAGCTTCCTTGCCGGCGAAGAGGGAAGCGGCATATGGGAGCTATGGCTCACCGCCTCACGGCTCACCGTCGTGCTGGAGCAGGCCATCGCCACCGCCGAACCCGCGTACCTCAGCAAGTACGTCTTCCTGCTCGCGCAGCAGTTCAACAACTTCTACCACCGCCACCACATCCTCACGGAGGCCGACCCAGCACGCAAGGCCTTGCTGCTCGCTACTGCCGCCGTCGCCAAGCGCGAAATCACACGCGCATTGGGCTGGCTGGGTATTGAAGTTCCCTCGGCGATGTAAGACTCTACCGGTAGCTTCTTTCAGGACTCGGTGCTGGATGGGCACTTCTACTGTCCACTGCACTCTGATAAAACTGGCTGGGTGTCTTCGAGGTGCCGATGTTTTGCCTGCCGATACCACACGACAAGATAGAGACTCGGCCATGCTGGGTGCTGATCGCGATTGCGATTGTAGATGGGCTGCTTTTGTTGCCGGTTCTGGGCGAAATGTCGGGTTCACTCATCAGGCATTACGGTTTCATCCCTGCGCATCCAACGCTGCTGACCTTCTTTACTGGGATTTTTTTACACGCAGGTGTTTGGCACTACGCGGGAAACATGCTGTTCCTATGGATCTTTGGGCGAAAGGTTGAGGCTACTGTTGGACACTTCTATTTCGCACTGTCCTATCTCCTTGCAGGCCTTGGCGGACAGGCGCTTTACTTTGTTCTCAGCAGGCATTCAGAGATTCCGTGTGTAGGCGCTTCGGGAGCCATAGCTGGCGTCGTAGGAATGTATTTGCTCCTCTTCCCCCGCGATAAATTTGATCTGAACATATACCTCGGTTACTGGCGAGTGAAGACCATATCGTCCAATACTAAAGTTGCGGTTGGCGTGTGGATTGGGGAGCAATTCATACTTGCCCTGATCACGACATGGACCCCTATTTCGTCCGTGGCGTTCTGGGCGCATATAGGCGGCTTCCTTGTGGGAATGGCCGTCGGTTATCAGTATTGTGCATTCGTTCCGGCAGCAGCACGTCCTGAGATACCTGTATTTGAGGTGCCTGCGGAGGACCAGATACCTGAGCCCAACCATTTAGTCGGACTCAACTTGTCCGGGAAGGAAGAGTGAGCAATGACGGCGGTGCAGCTTAGCTCGCGAAGCTGCGCACCCACTCCACAATCGACCGCACTGCAACCCCCGAAGGCCCCTTGGCCATCCACGCCTTCTGCTCCTCCAGCCAGGCCGCGCCGGCAATGTCGAGGTGGATCCACGGCGTCTCTCCGACGAACTCCTTCAGGAACATCGCCGCCGTAATTGCGCCGCCCCAGCGTGAGCCGCCGGTGTTCTGTATGTCGGCGATGGGGTTCTTGATGAACTCGCGATAGTCGTCGGTGCAGGGAAGCCGCCAGAACTTCTCGCCCGCGCCCTTGGCCGCCGCAGCAAACTTCGCCACCGTCTCCTCATCGTTGGAGAACAGCCCGGCATTCAACGTCCCCAGCGCAACCACGCAGGCGCCGGTCAGCGTCGCCGCGTTGATCAGGTGGGTCGCACCCAGCTGCCGCGCGTAGTACAGGCCATCGGCCAGCACCAGCCGGCCCTCGGCGTCGGTATTGATAATCTCAATCGTCTTGCCGGACATCGCCGTCACCACATCGCCGGGCTTATACGCCGTGGCGCTGGGCATGTTCTCCGCCGAACAGACAATCGCCAGCACGCGCACCGCGGGCTTCAGCTGGGCAATGGCCTGCATCGCGCCAATCATCGCGCCGGCGCCGGCCATGTCGTACTTCATCTTCTCCATGCCGTCCGCGGGCTTGATGGAGATGCCGCCGGTATCGAACGTAATGCCTTTGCCGACCAGTCCAATCACGGGCGAGCCTGCAGGCGGGGCCGTCTTCGGCTCATAGCGCATCACAATCAGCGCCGGCGGTTCAGCCGAGCCCTTGGCCACGGCCCAGAACGCGCCCATCTTCAGCTCATGCAGCTTGTCGGTAGAGAAGACCTCGCATTGCAGGCCGTTCTCCGCGCACATGGCGGCGGCGCGCTTGCCCAGCTCGGTCGGCGTCAGCACATTGCCGGGTTCGTTCACCAGTGAGCGGGTAAAGTTCTGCGCGCCGGCGACGATCAAGCCCTCGTCAAAGCCCTTGCGAATCTCATCGCTGGTGGTCTTCTCCTGGCTCTTCGCGACGACGGCCAGCTCCTGGATAGACCTGTCCTTGCGGTCGCTGTGATACGTGTCCGCATCGAAGTCGGCCAGCTCGGCGCCCTCCACCAGTGCGCGAGCAGTCGCGTCGCAGGGAAGATTTTCGAGGCGCTCATCGCTGAGTGCGCGGTCCTCCGGGAAGGCAATCGACAGCGAGCGAATACCGCGCGGCTTGGCGAAGCGCACCGCCGTCCCAGCCGCCCGGCGAATCTCGTCCACACTGAGCGACTTCGCCGCGCCCAGGCCGACAATCAGCAGCCGCTCGGCCTTCAGCGCGGCCGGAGCGTGCAGCAGCAGTGTCTCGTTGGCAGAGGCCTTGAACTCGCCATCGCGCAGAAAGCGTTCCGCGGCTTTGGAGATCGCATCGGATGTGGTCAGCAGAGCCGGCACGGCCGCGTCTTTAGAGGTGCTGATGTCGACCGCGAAGACCGCCAGCAAAGGGGTCGTCGAGGCGGTGGCGTCCTGGAAGAGAAGTTGAGTGTGCATGCCTGTCCATGGTAACGCGACGCGGCAGCCTCCCGCTCGACCGCGCGCAACCACCGCCCGCAAGGCCGCGTCTTTACAAATCAGTTAACAGTTTTAACAGTTCGAAGGGGAAGGTTACCGCCGCTGGCTCCGCGCCACGGCGGCTTTGGCCTCGTTATCGGCCTCGCGCTTGCGTTCCGTGGCCCGTTTGTCCCAGTCCTGCTTGCCCTTGGCCAGGGCCAGCTCACATTTCACGCGGCCGTTACGAAAATAAAGCCGTACCGGGATGAGCGTAAATCCCTTTTGCTTCGTCATACCCACGAGCCTTTCCAGCTCGCGTTTGTGCAGCAGCAGTTTCCGGGTGCGCAGCGAATCATGGTTCATGGAGTTGCCGTGCGAAAACGGACCGATGTGGGCGTTCAACAGAAAACACTCGCCGTCTTTCAGCAGACCGTACGCGTCCTTGAGGTTAGCCTTGCCCTCGCGGATGGACTTCACCTCGGTGCCGCGCAGGGCCACGCCGGCCTCGAACTTGTCGGTCAGGAAGTAGTGATGGCTGGCCGAGCGGTTGAAGGCGGCATCGCGCTGCCCGGCGGCGACGGGGTCGCGGTCCTTGGGCTTGGCCGCGGGTTTTGCCGTTTGCGCAGCGGCGGTCGGATTGGAAAGGTTACGGGCCACGAATCTTCGATGCTAGCACGCGGGCCACGGTCGCAGAGATGCGCTGACCCGTCGCTGGCAGGCAGCAAACGGACGTTTCGGCGTTCGCGCAACACTTAGTCACCGGCTGCGAGACGCGCGGTTCTCAGCGTCCGCGGACTACAGCAGCAGAAGCAAACCTTGTGAGGTCAGTACGATGCAGATGATATATTGGGGCCAGTCCAACCACTCAACGGGGACGGCCCGTGAATGTGCCGGTGGCGACCGAGTCGCTGTTGCGGTCCATCAGGGGGATCGCAAGGCGAAAAGGAGCGCGCAAGCGCAGCACATGACCCGAAGCACCCATCTCTCCACCTCCGGCAAGCGGCTCCTGCGGGCCTGCGCGCTTCTGCTTCTGCTGTGCGGCCTCGGCTCGGCCATGGCCCATGCCCAGAGCGCTGCTGCCTGGAACAAGCGCGGTCTCGACGCGGAGGCCCGCGAAGACTGGGACACCGCCTTCAACGCCTATCGCCAGGCCTGGCTCAAGAAGCCCAAGGACATGCGCTACAAAGTCCGTATGGAGGCTGTCAAGGTCAATGCCGCCGCGCTGCACGTGGACCGCGGCCGCGCCCTGCGCCAGAACAACGACGACCCCGGCGCCCTGCGCGAGTTTATGCGCGCACTGGAGATTGACCCTTCCGACCAGGTGGCCGAGCAGGAGATCGCCATCACCCAGCGCAAGGACCAGCCCCATAGCGACAACGCGCCGCCCGGCATCCCCTCTTCGCCCACCGCCGCGGACGCTTCCAGCACTCCGCCAGCCGATGAGCAGGCGATTGCGGACCTCGGTTCTCCCGTCACTCTCAAGCCGCTCTCCAACGACCGCATCAGCCTGCGCATGGGGTCGGAGGACGTCAAAGTCATCTACCAGGCCATCGGCAAGATCGCAGGCATCAACGTCCTCTTCGACACCGACTATAACTCCAAGCGCATTCCCGTCGAGCTCACCAACGTCTCGGTCTACGACGCTCTGCGCACCGTCGGCATCATCTCCGGCACCTTCTGGAAACCAGTCACCGAGAACACCATCTTCGTGGCGCAGAACACGCGCAATAAGCACCAGGACCTGGACAACATGGCGGTGCAGACCTTCTATCTCACCAACATTGCCACCCCGGCCGATGCCAACGAACTCCTGACCGCCCTGCGCAACCTGCTGGACCCTTCGCTTAAATTAGTTCTCATTCCCGCCCAGAACGCCATCGTTCTCCGCGCTCCGCCGGACCAGCTGCTGCTGGCCGAGAAGCTGCTGAAAGACCTTGACCGGCCCAAGGCAGAGGTCGTGGTCGACATCGCCATCCTTGAGGTGAACCGCGACCGCATTCGCAACCTCGGCATCACCCTGCCGCAGTCCTTCGGGCTCACGCCGCAGCAAACCACCTCCAGTTCCACCAACAACACCTCTGGTTCCAGCACCACGGGCTCCAGCACCACCTCCAACATCAGCCTCAACGACCTGGCCCACTTCAACGCCACTAACTTCGGCGTCTCGGTCACCGGCGCTACGCTCAACGCGCTCTACAACGACACCGATACCCGCGTGCTGCAGAACCCGCGCGTCCGCTCCTCGGACGGACAGAACGCCAAGCTCCAGATTGGTTCCAAGATCCCCATCGCCACAGGTTCCTATAACGCCGGCGTCTCCACCGGCGTGGCCAGCATCGGCGTGCAGACCCAGTTCCAGTACCAGGATGTCGGCGTCAAGATTGACATGACCCCCACCGTCCACCTGGACCACGAGGTCAGCCTCAAGATTGCCATGGACGTCTCCACCCAGACCGGTCAGGTGACCATCTCCGGCGTCACGGAGCCTATCCTCGGCGTCCGCCACAGCGAGCAGATTATCCAGCTTAAGGAAGACGAGCCCAGCATCCTCGCCGGCCTGCTCGACCAGGAAGACAACCGCACCAACAGCGGCACACCCGGCCTGGCCCAGATTCCCATCCTCAAGTACATCTTCGGCTCGCAGTATCACGAGGACAAACGCGACGAGATCATCTTTGTCCTCG
>Ga0206933_1142_pt1 | contig 12841 bp, 9 predicted proteins | sample Alteio_BWOrgHeat_15_FD_152937 | JGI IMG/M metagenome (GOLD analysis project Ga0206933, IMG submission 152937) | Enriched cells from forest soil in Barre Woods Harvard Forest LTER site, Petersham, Massachusetts, United States -... | ecosystem: Environmental > Terrestrial > Soil > Temperate forest > O... | reverse complement strand
AGGGCAAGAAGACTCGCCTTCAAGAGTACCAGTCCATACACGATGCCGATCGCCAAAACAAACTTAAGTAGCGATCCTAGTGCAAACTGCGCCATAGCAGCAGGGCCAGGCGGCTCCGGCTTGGTTCCAGGGCGCGGCGCCATAATGCCCAAGCCGCGAAATACCATGACGTGCAGGCCAGCAAACACGACAAAACTTACAAAACCCCCAGCAGCAACGCTTAAACCCAGTTTGGCGCGTCCCGTTACGAGAGCTAGGGCGACCAAGGGCGCTACGGCCCAAGCAGCTACTGCGGCAATCCGGCGAAGGTGCTGTACGATCGACTCAGGATCCGACGCTTGTAGTTCTGCTTTATTAAGTTGGTCCGGTTGCGACACTGTGATCATTTCTTGGGACCGTCAGATCTATTCAATAGCCGAAACATATTATAGAAGCCAACGAACGTTCCAGCCAGCACCATCACGATTGTGGCCCAGGGCGTAGTACCGTGTATGTAGCGAGCATCAACCTGCGAGCCAAGCCAGTAACCGGCTAAAATGCTTGACATGAGGGTGATCCCCCCAGCTAAGCCAGTGGCGTACCTTACCGGCGACGGGGCGCTCAGGTTTTGAAACCCATATTCGTTCCGGGAGTTCTGCCCCGCGGGAGTTGTTCGGTGCACCGAACTTGGTCGCGTGTAGTGTACTTCAGGAGGCAAAGGCAGGGGATCGTGCGATGGTACACCGGTAGGTGCCTTCTCGTCATTCTCCTCCGACACTGAATTGTGGTCGTCATCGGCCATGCCAGCCCTCGTCACTGCGGGCTACTTCCGTATCTATTTTAGCGGTGCAATCTCCGATACTATATTGGGAGAGTGAGCCGCCGGAATACATCTGCGCAGAAGCGTAAACGTACCGTTTTCCGCGCATCAGTATATCACATCCCAAACAGGCAAGTCAATCGTTTGCGATAAATTTCACAATGTTTCAGGAAAACATTTTCGTGCTTGGAACTATTCTATGGATTTGTGCGCTTCCCTTATGTAATCAAGCGAGCGGTTAGCTCGATGGTGCTTCGCGATAAGTTATAATGGTACGATAGACTCAAGCTTGCCCACTAACGACGGTGCGTTAAATAAGCCCGGCATTCCAATGATGGAGCCCTTTGTGAACGAAGACAATCTGCAACAAAAACCAATTTTTTTCGATGAAACCCAGAAACGGCATGGTGTCATGGCCGTTATTGGAGCTACACTTACCTTCTTGGCAATCATAGGCGGTTTGGCATTTCTAATAAGCCTGGCCGCCACACCAAAACTACACGCCCCCGGTGTATCACACGAGGGTAAAGATAGTCGAGCACCACGCAGGCCGGCACGTGCCGCCGCTGCCGCATCGCGAGTCACGATTATCCCGACCGCACATCAGATGATGGGCTACGTTTTGGGGCACAATGTTAGGGTACAGGAAGCCAAGTCCAAACTTCGCGCTGAAATCCGCAAGGAATCTGCGGGCACTGCAATTCCTGCTTCAGCCATTGCTCCCGGCAACGTGCACGGGCCCGTTCGAGCCGTCTTCTATATGAACAATGAAGACAAGGACGGTATCGATTCGCTTTCGCATCACATCCAGGACACAACGCATCTGTTGCCAGTTTGGCTTCAGCTTACCGGAAGCGGTCGCGATGTCGCTGTTACTCAGGTACCTGGTAAACAGGCAGGCCAAGACTCCGGCCCAGTCGAACCTTCGTACGACGACACCGCCATAGATCTCGCACAGAAGAACGGGGTTGCAATTCTCCCTGTGCTCCAGAATTCAGGCGACGGCAGCTTTCCAGCCGGTCTCGTTCACAACCTTGTGTCAAGCCGCGCTGCCAGCGCTTCCGTCATTCAAAAATCGCTGAACTTCATTCTGTCACACCATTACCAAGGTATCAACATTGATCTTGAAACTGACGCCGATCGGGATCGAGTTGGCCTCACCGCATTCATGCTGGAAATGGCATCAGCCTTTCATTCGCATGGACTGCTGGTCACCCAGGATATTCAGTTGGACAGTGACGCATATGACCTGCCAACGCTGAGCAAGGTGGACGACTTTCTAGTACCCATGCTTTATGATCAACATGCGGATGGCACCGCAGCCGGCCCAATCGCTGCACAGGGTTGGTTCAATGGCGAGTTGACGAACTTCCTTAATAGTGTGCCGCCGAACCGAGTGGTGCTTGGACTCGGCAACTACGGATACGACTGGAAAAGTGGCAGCGAAACGCCGGACACGTTGAGTTTTGAAACAGCCTGCCTCACTGCCCAGGAATCCCAGGACCCACCGGACGGCATCATTGGGATCGATCCGGCTAGCCTCAATCCCCACTTCACCTATTACGACGATTCCAAGGGGCAAGGGGCCAGTGAAGTCGAACATCAGGTATGGATTGAGGACGCCACAACTGCTTACAATGAATTGACAGCGGCCGCGCCGTACCATACCCTCGGCGCCGCACTTTGGAGGGTCGGTACGGAAGATCCCAGTATCTGGACCTTCTTCAACCGCCAGGGGGACGCCGCGCTCGCTACGTTCAATGCACAGTCACTCTCAGACGTCGATTACACCTATTTCGGCACCTCACTCGAAGGCCAGGGCGATATCCTGGACGTCGTCCAAAAAAGAACTTCAGGGCACCGCGGCATTGGAATTGATGCCAAGAAGCACCTAATAATTGCCGAGAAGTTCGACACCTATCCCTCGCAATTCGTAATCCGACGCTCTGGAATGGTGGATCAGGTTACTGGCGAAAATACTGCAAAGAAGATAGCGCTCACGTTTGACGACGGGCCGGACCCACGTTGGACACCGCAAATCCTTGACATTCTCAACCGCTACCATGTACCAGCAACGTTCTTCGTGGTTGGCGAGAATGCGGAGGCACACCCAGGGCTTCTTGCACGTGAGTGGAACAGTGGCATGGACATTGGCAACCACTCGTTTACGCACCCAGAGATGGATAAGGTTCCGTGGATGCGCACCAAGCTTGAACTGGACGCCACACAACGCGTTATAGAGGCCATGACCGGCCACATGACAACGCTATTTAGGGCGCCAAACCGGGCCGACTCCGAGCCAACGACACCGGAGGACTTTCAACCCATTCTGGACGCGCATGACTTGGGCTACAGATTCATTGGCGAGCAGATCGACCCGACCGACTGGTACCCTGGCATAACCGCGAACCAGATCGTATCCCGTGTCTTGGGAAATGCCACGAACGGGAACTGCGTCCTCCTGCACGATGCGGGCGGTGATACGCGCCAGGAAACAATCAACGCACTGCCGCGTATTATTGAAGGGCTCCGTTCTCAAGGTTATACTTTTGTTACCGTTTCGCAGATCATGCATCCTGAACTCTCAGTCGCCGCGGCACGGGCGCAGGTATTCCCCGCGGTCACCGGAAGCCAACTGTTAACAGTAGCATACGATGGCGTATTCTTCTACACAACATATATACTCGGGCGGATACTGACGTTCCTATTCATTGGCGTGATTTGTCTCGGAGTCTTCCGTATGGCATTAATGGCTGTTTTGGCGGTTATCCAATCAAAACGGGAGAACAAGCGCGAATTCGACCTGACATACCACCCCACTGTGAGTGTGGTGATTGCTGCCTACAACGAGGCGAAAGTCATTAACCGTACCGTGGCGACGTTACTGGCCAGTGACTACCCGGACATAGAAGTGGTTGTAGTGGATGATGGCTCGCAAGACGGTACCGCAGATACCGTACAAGCTGCGTATGGACACGATAAGCGAGTTGTTGTGATGCGCAAACGCAATGCCGGCAAGGCATCGGCACTAAATCTCGGAATTAAGGAATGCGCCGGCGAGGTTATCGTCGCCTTAGATGCAGACACTGTGTTTACGCCCGATACAATCGGCAAATTGGTGCGCCATTTTTCAGATCCGGCTGTTGGCGCCGTGTCTGGCAATGTCAAGGTGGGCAACCGCAACAATGCCTGGACTATCTGGCAGGCGGTGGAGTACATTACTAGCCAAAACTTCGACCGTCGATCCTTTGACCTTCTCAATTGTATTACAGTGGTTCCAGGCGCGGTTGGCGCATGGCGGCGCGACGCCATCGTATTGGCCGGCATGTACTCTTCGCAAACCCTGGCTGAAGATACCGACCTGACATTTAAGATCCGCAAGCTGGGTTATCGCATTTGCACGGACAATGAGGCTTTGGCCTACACAGAGGCTCCAGACAACGGACGTAACCTGGCCAAGCAACGGTTCCGCTGGGCGTTCGGCACATTACAATGTTTGTGGAAACACCGTGACGCCCTATTCAACCCGAAATACGGGACATTTGGCATGATCGCGATGCCTTCACTCTGGCTCTTCCAAATAGGCTTCCAGGCTATTGCGCCAATTGTAGACCTCGGGATCTTATGGACTTGGTTTTATGGTCGGTTCATCACGCCGCCATCGAACCATAGTGAATTCGGTATGCTTCTCGGTTACTGGGCGGTGTTTACGACAATTGAACTGATTGGAGCAGTGATTGCCTTCCGCCTTGACGGCGAGGATCTGACACTGATCCCATGGCTGCCTCTACAGCGATTTGCCTACAGGCAACTCATGTATTACGTCATCCTAAAGTCTATCCGATCGGCACTCGTTGGAAAGCGTGTAGGCTGGGGTAAATTCGAGCGTAAGGGCACCGTAAAGCAACCGGCGACTGTAACAGCAGTTGTCAAACCTAAAGAAGAGATGTCAATTCGGAATTAGCAAGCTTACAAACATGGCGACAGGCTAGAAGTAACAATCCTGTCGCCATGCGTCAGACCGAAATACAGTGGCGATTGTGCGGCGAGCAAGTAGACCTATCGAGCTGCGGCTCGCATCATTGGCTTGCCACGGCGCCAAGTTTTCATAATATTCTTAGTCAGTTCACGCCGCGTAGACCGGACGTCTGTTAAGGCTTGCGAGAATTCACGATAGGCATCGCAGCACGCCCGAACGTAATCTACGTTTTCCGACCGCACATATACCTTACGAACTTTCGCACCATCCCGCCATACGTGGTAGTAGTAAGGTCCATGCAGTTCGCCACGCACGCAACGACATTCACGCTTGCCGCAACGAATGAACTGCATGCAGACTTCCCCTTTAACTGGCGTTACCACTCTCTTGCCAACACTTAAAGCTTCCGATGCATAATCAGTCAACCCAGTAACGTCCAAGGTTGGAGTAGAAATCATTACCTTGCCGAATGACGCGCCTGATTTCATCAAAATCCTCCAGTTGTAGATGCATTATTAAGATTGAGAGAAACGACCTGTTTCGAAATAGTACCCACCATTCAAGCAGTGTAATCACGAGCTAGGCTCTAGCAAAAGAATTTCCGCGAGCAGCATACACACATCATCGTTGAACGTACCAGATCCAAAAGCTCGAGCCGACTCTATGACAATCTGGCCACGATCATGTAGGTCCAAGTCCGCACCTTTCCGCAATTGATCAATGACTCCTGATACGCCGAAATAAAGGCCGGAATGGCGGGCTTCTGTAATGCCGTCCGTAACAATGGCAATGGTATCACCTGACAGCAGGTGCCCGGCTTGGGTTGTGTACGTCGCGCCATACTCCACCCCCAGCACAAGGCAATTAGTTGCCATCTCCTGCGCAGGCTTGCCTGGCTGCAACAGTATAATCGGATCCATACCCGCAGTCATGAACTCCGCATTACCAGTCGCTTTGTCAAACACTACCACCGAAAGAGCCAGGAACACATCGTCTTCCCAATCTCCATAGCGCCGTGCATCACAAGCAAACTCGTTGAGGCGCGCAATGGCGTCGGAAGTACTTGGCTCACGACGTAAGATGCTCCTCAATGCGTATTTTACGGAAGCTGTACAGGCGGCCGCAGCCAGGCCCTTTCCAGAAACGTCACCCACAATCAACGCCACCTTCTCACCGTCGTGCAGCGCGGATGTGGAGTTCGTTGATCCACCAAACGTGAACGCATCATAGAAGTCGCCACCAACCAGAGCTTCATCCAAGGCCGGCTCATAAAAGGGCATTACCGTAATGGCGTCTCGCGGGGTTTGAACAGGTTTATGAAGAACCGCACGTTGTAACACCTCAGCAATGCGGTGCTCGCGTTGATATGCCTCCTCCAATTCCTGAGTACGCTCTCGTACACGCTCTTCGAGATCTGCATTGAGCGCCAGAATCCGTGCCTCAGCACGCTTACGCTCGCTGATATCTCGGAGCATCCAGCGAAGGGTTGAAACACTACCTTGACTGTCTCGCACTGTACTCACAGTAAATGCAACGTCGAATGGGGCAGCAAGACGAGGCTGTATCACGCAGTCCCATTCCATAATGTACTGGATATTCTGGAAGGCGCTTAGCTCGGTCCGAAACGCCCGCCTGGCATCTCTATGGATAAACGCTGCCAATGGCTTGTTCACAACTTGCCGTTGCGGCATATTGAACAATACCGAAGCCGCCACGTTTGCTTCTAGTATTACACCAAGGGGATCAGTTACAAGGTAGCCATCTGGGGCAAAGTCAAACAAATGTTGGTAGCGGAGCCGCTCTGACTCGAGTATCTCGCGTGATGCGGCCAATTGCTCGTTTTGAAGGTGCAGTTCTTCCTCGGCTACCGAGAGCTCTTCCAAGCTCTCAGTAAGTTCGCCAAACGCCTCTTGCAGAAGACCGCGCTGAGTGATTGGGGCCGAGCCGGACAACCGACGCAACGACTCAATGCGGGCACGTGTCGTATTAAGTTGGAATGTTGACGTTTTTTCCAATGTTTTCACTGCTTGATACGCTTCAATTTTGGAGAATTGAGCGAGTTTATCCAGATTCTAGGAATATTAAACCCAAATGCGGCAATAAATACGTCAAATAATGGACTTATTTTTTTGTATTGGAGAATCTAAATTTTAGTTACTGTATCATACCCATATCATATGATAAATCTCGCCTAGACTTACGCACTGCGATGGGCTGCGTTCGCCTCTCGTAAGCGAGCGCTGACACGGTCAATAGCCGGCGGCTGGATATAGATCGGATTGCTAAAAATCCATGGCTTGGCATTAAGACACATATTGCCAATTCGGTGACGATACAAAAAAACCTCGGCCCGGTAGGCACCGGACTGTTGCGCAATGTACTGTAGTGTTCCACCCCTGGCGACCGCAACGAGCTTACCATTGCGGTAGAGCCGAATGAACGATCTCGTTTTCGGTGCGCGCACTACAATGCGATTGGCAAAAATAGGTTGACCCGTACCTGCCGGTATACTTTCACCCATTAACGCTCGAGAATTGGGAGTGACGCATTCAAACAAAAAGCCGGTTGAATCGGCATAGTTGTCATACGCGAAGTAGGAATGGCCCTTGGCAATAGCGCTGTGAACCGCGGCGAGATCGATGTCGCGCACATTGCCTGGCTCAACGTGATTTACGGCATCACCGCCGGAGAGCGGTTCAGCGAGCAAAATATGCGTTCGAAGGGTGCGGAACACCTCGGCATAGGTTGGAACATTATAGCTGCGGCCGGCAAACTTCATAATCCCGTGGGCATCGATAGATCCGATTCCAACGACCGGACGGTATGACTCATTATCGTCTACCCGTGAATCACATATCAGGCTGTCCCATAGTTTAAGTTCGCGCGCTGGCCTCGCTGCCACCCAGTGGAAGGCGTCATGTGGGTTTCCGGCGCGATATCGGCTCCAGACGAGCGCCATCGTGGGCAAGTTAATCTTGGTTCGTGCAATAGCACTGAGATTAAACACTTCCAGGCCGATCAGCGGATTGCGCAGTGTAAAGTCATCCCAATGATCCTTTAGGTCACACGGCAGGGCGATAAAGCCGATTCCGCCCTGCCGAACTATTTGCTCCTGAGCCTCTGATGCGTTGTTCGAAGCCGGCAAAATAGAGTCCGGCACATTAAGCGCGAGCAGGTGGCCCGTATCTGTCGTTAATTCGGTGCCCACTACAATAAGTGTCCGGCCGTGCCACCCGTCCAGCCCGTCACGCCGGGCTTCCAGACTGGCATGGTCACACAACACAACGAAATCCAAGCCAGCGTGATTGGCTGCGTCGGCAATCTCTTGCACTGTGCCCGCACCGTCGCTATAGGTGGAATGGACATGTACTGCGCCAGCGTAGTCATAGTACCTGGGCAGGCCAAGACTATCTTCCCTCCCAGGACGGGTGGGCTCCCTATGCTCCACAGACGCCCCAGCCACAGGCGTGTCGCCGGCGCTCGGCACGCGAGGCGTTGGGACATACTGAAACCGTTCCCGCAGAGTAGCAAATAACCCTTTGCATGTGAGAACCGAGAGATACAACTCTACGCGGGACCATCTTATCGCCACGATCTTACCCCTGCTTCACGTATCATTCCCTCTATTTTAGCACGCGGAGAGCAGTTTGGCACAATCGAGGCAGGATACAACCGGCTAGTTGAGAAATTAAGATTTGGCGGGTTTGTGGTAAGCCCTCCTATTATTGATCGCGAAAGGGAATGGGCATATGACATCAATGGAGCTGTTGAAACAGCGCACTGCGGATATTGTTAGCCTTCAAACGACTTCGGCTGTTCTGGAATGGGACCAGCAGACACAGATGCCACCGGCCGGAACCGCTAGGCGCGCGAGCCAATTAGCACTGCTCAAGAAGTTGTCCCACGATATGTTCATCTCGAGCCAAACGGAGCAGCTTCTCGTTGCGGCGGAAGGTGAAGCGGAGGCCTTGGACCCGGATTCAGACGATTCAGCCTTCATAAAGGTGGTACGTCGCGACTTTGACAAGGCAGCCAAACTTCCTACTAAACTTGTGGAAGAGATTGCGAGCACCGGGTCGCTCGCAAACGAACAGTGGCAGGCGGCGCGGGCGCAGAGCAACTATGCGAAGTTTGCACCGTGGCTGGAAAAGACTCTCGATTTACAGCGGCAGGTTGCAAATCACCTGGGTTTCAAGGACGAGCGCTACGACGCCCTTCTGGATCTCTATGAACCGGAAATGTCTGCCGCAGCCGTTCGCACTATGTTCGGCCAGATCAAGCCGCCTCTCGTGAAACTTGTCAAACAGATCGTCGGGCGCGGCCCGGATTTCGTTGACACAGAGCCTTTGACGCGCGAATGTGACGAAGAGAAACAGCGCACCTTTAACGAGATGGTGATAAAGGCGTTTGGGTTCGACTTTACACGAGGGCGTCAAGACCGCGCGGTTCATCCATTCTGTACATCTTTCTCAAATAACGATGTCCGAATCACCACCCGCTACGATAGCCACTTCTTGCCAAGCGCCCTATTCGGCAGCCTGCACGAAACCGGACATGCACTGTACGAAATGGGGGTAGCCGGCCGTTATGACGGCAATATGCTACAGGGCGGCGTGTCGCTCGGCATACACGAGAGCCAGTCGCGGCTTTGGGAGAACCTGGTTGGCCGGAGCCGCGGATTCTGGACATGCTTCTACCCACAGCTTCAGTCCCAGTTTCCGGCTCTGGGAGACGTTACACTGGACGCGTTCTACAAGGCAATCAATCGCGTAAAACCATCCCTTATTCGCGTCGAAGCGGACGAAATCACATACAATCTGCACATTCTTCTTCGGTTCGAGATTGAAATTGAGATGCTGGAAGGTCGACTGAGTGTTGCCGACGCTCCCGCGGCCTGGAATGCCAAATGTGAGGAATATCTGGGTCTGACACCAGCCAATGACGCCGAAGGTATTCTGCAGGACGTTCACTGGTCTTGGGGAGCTATTGGCTACTTCCCTACCTACAGTCTTGGTAACGTGATTTCGGTTCAGCTGTTCGAAGCAGCCAGTCATTCATTAGGCGGCGAGGTGCCGGCACAAATCGAACGCGGCGAATTTGCTCCCCTTCGCGAGTGGATGTCCACAAATATCTATCAGTGGGGCCGGAAATATACACCCGTGGAACTTGTCCAACGGAGCACGAGCCGCTCAATCGACACAACACCTTATATCAACTATTTGACCAGGAAGTTTGGGGAGATCTACAAGTTGTAGAAAGACGATTAAAAATATACTGTTACGCTTTCCGGATCGGGTTGAACTTCGTGAGTAGAAGAAATGCTGGGCGTTACACACAGGCTGAGCCGTTGTAATTTTGGAGAGCCCCATGCTATAATATTGGGATTGTTGGACAGAACCGCGATCATTTGTTCGGCCTAGAGCCGGTACAAACGCGGATTCCTGTTCCTCTCTGGCTCACGCGCCGGCGAACGCGGAGGGCCCAAATACACATTTCGTCCAGAGAGAGGAGAATGGCACCATGCCTTCCATCGCCGTAAAGCGAAAATACGAAGCTATCTATATCCTGAAGCCGGATTCCACCGACGATCAGATCAATGCAACCATTCAGCGCTATAAGAAGGTTGTTGAGAACGCCGGAGGAGAAGTCGAAAAAACCGGAGTTTGGGAACGCCGTCGGCTTGCCTATGAGATTCGCGGCTACAATGACGGGATCTTTGCACTGCTGAACTTTACCGGTGAGGCCACGGTTGAAGCGGAACTTCGCCGTGTCTTCCAGATTAGTAGTGGTGAAGATCAGATCCGCTACATGATCGTAAAGCCGGAGGAGAGTGAAGCCGGTCGCCCAGGTCCAGACGTGACCGAAACGATTAATCGCAACCCACAGCCTGCGCCAGCCCCCGCTCCGCAGCCGGTCGCCGTGGTTGAAGCCGCCGCGCCGGCAGACGAAGCTCCGGTAGCAGCAGCTACGGAACCCGAGATCGTTGCTGAGGCGCCGAGCGCCTCGGAAGCGTCTGCTGTAATTGAGGCGCCCGAGGTAGAGGCCGCCGCCGAGTCAGCACCGGTTGCAGCCGCCTAAGGCCCTACCGGTTTGCGAAGGCCCGACTCATCAGCCCGCTCCGCATGTGCCAAACCTGCGGGGCGGACAGGCCTCAAGGCTAGTTGAGACTGGACAATGTTTAATGCGAACAGACAAAAGGAGCTAGTGAGATGGATTTGAATCGGGTTATCTTGATCGGTCGACTTGCGACCGATCCGGAAATGAAATACACACCCAGCGGAATTCCCGTTACACAATTTAGACTTGCCGTCAACCGGCCCATGTCCGCCGAAGCGCGGCAAAGTGGCCAGGAAAAGCAGGCAGACTTTATTTCTATCGTTGCATGGCGTCAATCTGCCGAATATGCACACAACTACCTGGGCAAGGGCAGACTAGTGGCTGTTGAAGGTCGTCTTCAAATTCGGGACTATCAAACATCCGATGGCCAAAAGCGTCGTGATTGTGAAGTCGTTGTAGACAACCTCAAGTCGCTTGATCGTGCGAAGGAACAGGGCGAAGGCGGCGGATCGCGCAACGCGCCCGACGACTACGGCGCCGAGAATGGCATGCGATCACAGGCTCCCGCAGCGGCCAGCCGGCGACAAGATGTCCCACCGCCACCCGGCGCTCAGCGGAGCTACTCGCCACCCATGGAAGACGAAATGGACGATCCATTCGCCGACAACTAACAACCTTCGCCACCTTCGCGGTGGGGCGTGTTGCGCCTATATGGTGGTGCCGTTCGACGATCGATAACGCCGCGCAGTAGGCCATCATGATTGGCATGCACCCCATTTGGGGGTCTTGCGCAAAGAGCCGATGCCGTTCGACGAACGGCAAACACCGCACCTAAAACGTTTACTGTTCATAACCAGTTATGGTCTCCTCGTTGGACATCCAACGCGCCAATGGGGAGACCTACTTATACGACGGTTAACGTCCGGCGTTTAAGCGGCTCAAGAGGTACCGATGAATCCGCAAGACCCGAACGATCCTAACGCTCCAGGCCCATCACCACTCAAGCCTCAGGATGATCAGCAAAACCAACCGCAGTCTCCCGAATCTCAGTCACAGTGGCTCGGCGAAAATCCGCAGCCACAACCGCTGTATGGCGCCGCTCAGCCGCCGGAGCAACAACCTGCCTTGATGTCTCAAGCGCCATGCCAGGAACACCGGTTCAGCTGTGGAGCCCAACGTCAGAACGCGCACAGGTGTTTCACATCACCCCGCTCGGCGGAGGTGCGTGCCGCCTCACGCCTGTCGGTTCGACCGATACTGCTGTCACTGTTGGACCCGTAGCGGACGTTCACATTCCAACCTCAGTAGTCCTTGGACGCTACGCCGGCACCACTGCCCAACAGTTCTTTTTTGTTTCAGCGCCCGGCGGTTACTATCGCCTATCGCCAGCCTCCCAAACCGCTGTTGCGTTGGATGCCGGCATTGTCTCGGGTAGTAATGGTGTCCGTATTACCGCCTTCCAATGGTCTGGCGCCACCCAGCAGTTGTGGCACTTGGAATTGGTTTCGGCCGGAGCAGGCTAGTTCGGGCGGCTGTGTTTCGAACCTAAGAGCTGCTTAAACACGGTCTCAGCGAAGCGTCCAACTTCGGGCACTGCTCCTGAGCGAACTTGAGCGCCTACGGCAATTACCATGTAGGCTGTGGGTAGCATTGGGCTAGTTAGGGCTTGAGCTACTTGGGCCGCTTTGGTTTATTGTGCGTGACGGGGTAGTGTAGGTTCTATTAATGCCTCTAAAAAAGCCAATGGTAATCGGAATTAGGACTACGAGAATACTGAGGACCCATAGGACAGTGCCGATAATCCCGCAAATTCGGCCTGCGCTTGCCTGCCCTCTGCCGCTGGGCTCGGCGCGGCCGGCATCGATCGACGCAAGTGCGGCGTTGCCCATGGTCCAGGATACAGGACCAAGTATTCCACAGCACAGGATTGAACCGATACCGAGCGCTAGGATTTGCCCGCCGTTGACTGTTTCGGTATACTGGTACCCTGGGTAGCCATAGGGTGC
>Ga0206933_1141_pt1 | contig 12917 bp, 9 predicted proteins | sample Alteio_BWOrgHeat_15_FD_152937 | JGI IMG/M metagenome (GOLD analysis project Ga0206933, IMG submission 152937) | Enriched cells from forest soil in Barre Woods Harvard Forest LTER site, Petersham, Massachusetts, United States -... | ecosystem: Environmental > Terrestrial > Soil > Temperate forest > O... | reverse complement strand
CAGTGCATTCTTAAGTGCACAAAAGGCCCGCAAAACGCACATAAATACCCCGGAAAAATATCTCTAAATACTTCATTATAAATATCTTAATAGATGGAACAGCCCAAAAAGAGGGTACCCCTCCCCCCTCCCCCATTCACGCAGGTGGCCTTTTGGTTTACGTGGTCATAACCGCGGAAGCGCCGGAAGGTTCAACAGGCGCTTTGCGGCGCAGGATCGCAGCAGAGATGAGCGTAATGATCAGGCCGACGGGCAGTGGCTCCATGAAGGTGTAGGCCATGTTGACCAGGGGATTCTGGTAAAGCTGCTGCGAGTGTTGTATCGCAGCGACTCGCGCGGCGATAGTAGCCGGGTCAAGTCCGGAAGACTGGACCTTCTGAATCTGCGCGGCAAAATAGCCGTCCATAAAGTGAGGCATGAAATTGAAGTAGAGCACCTCCCAGGTGGCGACGTAGCAGACGGTCGTGATCAGCGTGATCAGGATGCCGCAGGCAAAGGCCCGGCCAAAGGAGATCCGCCCGCCGAGAGTGTTGTCACGATAGCTCCGGATGCCGAAGTAGACCAGCAGGAACGACGCCACCATGATGGTGTAGCCGAGAATCATGCTGTGGCCCGAGCCAATCTTGTCCGCGAGCAGAAGCGAGCTGTCCATCAGGACGGAGATCATCAGGCCCGAGATCAGGCCAAAGGTGAGAACGGTTTTCTTCATGCAAGGCTCCTGATGCAACTTATGGTGAAGTCACGATGCCGCGTATCGACCCCCGATGTCGTCACCCTTTCGAATGATTTTTGAGAAATGGAGCGGAAATCGTCCTTTCGGGTGACGCGGTCACGGCAGCAGGCCTAGTTCCTTGCCGCGTTGGACGGCCTGGGTGCGGCGGGCGGCTCCAAGCTTGTCGAAAGTGCGGGCACAGTGTGTCTTGACGGTGTTTTCGGAAACGAAAAGCTGCGTAGCGATCTCGCGATTGCTGAAGCCCCGGGCAATCAGGGCCAGGATTTCGAGCTCGCGTGCCGTGATGCCCAGCATTCGTTGCTGGGCCTGCTGCTGGGCCGTATCGGGAGCGAAGCGTTCGAGGGCCGGAGCTTCCGCTGGGACAGGCACCTCCCTCACCACAACCGTCTCGCGGATGGTTTCGCGACCGCGCGTGAGGCGCAGACCAAGCCAGATGCCGAAGGTCGAGAAGAGAATGGCGACGAGCGCGCCATAGAGCTCAACGGAGTGCTCGATGACGACGAAGCGGTATTCGGTGTATTGGAGGGTGGCGATGAGGAGGCCGCCCACGAGACCGAAGATGAGGACGTGGCGCTTCATGATGGATTCTGAAGAAGTATATCCCCGCCTGCCCTGACTCCTCACCTCTCAATGCTCCCCGCGTTACCGTTGCCTTTCTGGTGTCTTTCCCAAAGGGAATCTGCTTTCCTCACCAGCCCACGGAACATCCATAACTCTCTCTTCGTAGGTCGAGTTGGAGGTCTGCGTGGGCGATTACTCAACAACGGTAGATGACAACGGAGTGGCTCGGTCGAGAGAAGAACAAAGCCCGGGATGGGGAGTTAAAGCCATCACCCTGCTTGTATGGCTGGTGGCAGGCGTAGTCGTATTCATTCCCTTTGCACGCGACACCTCTCCGTGGAATGCCGTAACCCTGCACGTCCCCGGCAATCAGGGCAACTGGTGGCACGTACTGGTCGGCGCTCCGTTCTTTCTTGCCTTTCCGATGATCTGGCTCCAGCTGCGCTCGCTCTTTTCCACGCAATCTCCAACGGCAACCGGCCGACGCCTGATCTGGATCGCCGTCGGCAGTTCCATCGCCGGAACCGCATTGGTGCAGCTTCCATTTCTCTTTCATCTCGCGGGAACCAGCGAATGGCAGCGTCTCTCCGTACTGAGTCTGGGCTTCGGCACAGTGATTGCCAGCGCAACAATCCTCTTCCTGCGCCGTCATCACATCTCTCCCACTCGCGCATGCCTTGTCGGCCTCGATACCGCGTATCTCGCCAACGCTGCACTCTGTCTCGTCGTCTACAGCGAAGCAACCGGGAGCCTGCGGTCAAGGTCAGGCTGGCTTATATCGATAGTGCTTATCTGGCCGATCGCATTCGAGCTTCTCTGGCTCCTTCTCCAGACTTTCCGGAGGCAACCGTCGCCAGCCAATCTTCGTGCCGCCTGACGCCTCAAGCAACCCAGGCATCCCAGCTTGCTCATAATCCCACGAGCCATTACGCTGAAAGCATGTATGAAGACTTCCACGTAACCGACCGCTGGACCGGCGAAGACCTACACTGCCGCTGGAAGGCAAACATCGTAGCCATCGCCACGCGCCACGCCGACGCAGTCGACGTCCGCTTCGACGTCAACGTCAAGCCCATGTGGATCGCGCTCCCCTGCGAAGCCTGGGTCGAGCAGAAGCGCCGCACCGGCAAGGTTATCACTGACCAGCTTGCCGCCCAGATCGCTGGCCGCTACCTCAAGTCCATCATCGAAGAGGGCTACGACGCAGCCCGCGAGATGTACACCATGAGCATCGAAGAGGTCCTCGCCCAGCTGGACGCCGTCCTCGCCGAAGCCACCGAGGCCCATTCGCTCCCCGTCCTGCCCATCATCGGCCCAGTCCAGGAAACCTCATACATCCCAACCCCAAACCGAACCTGATTAGCTTTTCCCTAATCCCCGTTCCCTGCCCTATTCGTGCCGCAGCGCCTCCACCGGCTGCACAGAAGCAGCCCGCCACGCAGGCACCCAGCTAGCCGCCAGCCCCACAGCAATCAGCAGCACCGCCCCGGAAATCAAACTGACCGGATCAGCCGGCGTCAAACCGTACAGCATCGACTTCACCAACCGTGCCAGCACCAGCGCCGCCGCAATCCCCAGAGCAATCCCCGCCAGCGACATCCACACCGCCTCGCGCAATACCATCGTCATCACCTGCCGAGGCACCGCCCCCAGCGCCAGCCGAATCCCAATCTCATTTGTCCGCCCCGCCACCGAGTAAGCCATCACCCCATAAATCCCCACCGAAGCAAGCGCCAGCGCCAGCATTCCAAAGCTCGAAGTCATGGCCACAAAGACGCGCTCCTGCTGCGTCGCGGCATCGATCTGCTGCTCCTGCGTGCGCACATTGATCAGGGGCAAGTCAGGATCAACCTGCTGCACCACCTTGCGCAGCGAGGGCACAATCGTCTCCGGACTCTGCCGCGTCCGAATCAGATAATTCAAGCTTCCGCCCACCTCTGTCTGCTGCGCAAACAGCAGAAAGAACTGCGGCGGAGGCTCATCTCTCAAGTTGGAGTAGCGTGTATCCGCACATACCCCAACAATCGTGATCCACTCTTTCGTCGCTTTCACGCCATGCCCATCGCTGTCATGGCCGTCGTTGGTAAACCGCTTGCCGATTGGGTCCTGGTTCGGAAACCGCTCCTTCGCGAGGCTTGCGTTGATGATGCCCACCTTGGCCGAGGTCGCAGTATCCTGCGGCCCAAACGCCCGCCCGGCAAGAATCGGAATCCGCATCATCGAAAAGAAGCCGTTGCCCACGACGTTGAAGTCCTCGCCATCATCCTTGTTCTTGTCGTAGACCTCGCCCTCTGATATGAAATCCGTCCGGTTCATATCGTCAGCAATATATGCAATCCACGACGGCGAAACCGCCTCCACACCGGGAGTAGCCTCCATGGCCTGCACGATGCGCGTGTGGAGTTGAATATCCTTTCCCGCAGGGTACTCCTTCGCCGGCGGCCTGATCTCAGCAAGCAGCAGGTGATCCGTCCGGAACCCCACATCGATCGCATTCAGACTCGCCAGCGTCCGCAGGAACAGCCCCGCCCCGATCACCAGCAGCGTCGAAAGGGCAATCTGAAAGCCCACCAGCGATTTGCCTCCCCAGCCCTTGCGTCTCCGCGTCACCGACAGCGAAGTTTCTTTCAAATCGCTGCTGACCTTGGTCCTCGCCGCAGCCAGCGCAGGCGCTAGCCCAAAGAGAATCCCCGTGAGGATTGTCACGCCCGCCGTAAAGCAAAAGACCATCCAGTCAAAATGAATGTGAAATTCGCTCCGCTCCCACGCATTCTCCGTCAGTTTCGGCATCAGGTTGCTGCCAAAGTAGCCAAGCACCAGGCCGCCCACGCCGCCCAGAGCCGCCAGCATTAAGCTCTCGACCAACATCTGCCGTGCAATCCGCGCACGTCCCGCACCCAACGCCAGCCGCACAGAAATCTCCCGCTGGCGCTGCGTTCCACGTGCCAGCATCAGGTTGGCAATGTTGGCGCACGCCAGCAGCAGCACAAAGCCCACCATCGTCAGCAGCACCGTCATCGGCTTGGCAAACGTCCGCTCCTGCGCAAACATCCCACGGCTGCCATCGCGCAGGTCGATTCGCGGCACATCCTCGTTAGGCCTCACCGTCATAGTCGCCCGCACCACCGCGTTCAACTGGGTATCCAGCGCGGCCTCGGCAGTCGCCTGCGGAACGCCCGCCTTCGTCCTGCCCATCACATTAACCCACCACTCGTTGTGATCCGTCAGCAGCGAGGCCGCGTTCACATGTGGAGAAATCAACGGCTGCATCGCCATGGGAACAAAAATGTCCGGCGACTGCTGTGTGCCCTTTGCCCCGGTAAAGCCCTTCGGATTCACCCCAATCACCGTCACCGGAGCCTCGTTCAGCTTGATCACCTGCCCGATCACCGCGGGCGAACTACCAAAGGCACGCTGCCACAGTCCCTGGCTGATGACCGCCACCGCTCCCTGCCCCGGGGCCGCATCGTCCGAAGGAGCAATCGCCCGCCCCAGCACCGGCCTCACATCGAGCGTGCTGTAGTAGTTGCCCGAAACCATCTCCGTCTGCACTTGCTGCGCATTGCCGCCAATGGTCGCGTTCATCCCCGTCACCTTGAACGCGAAGAGATCCTGCATCACATGGTTGTTCGCGCGCAGATGCAGATAGGCAGGATAGGAAAACGATGAGCTCGTAACCCGGCCATCACCATACGGACCCCAGTCTCCCCAGATGTGATGAACCGCCGCATGCCCCTTGGTGCCGTTCCATGCCAGCAGCCGCAAATCGGCCGCATGAGGCACCGCCAGCCGCTCATAAAGCAACTGCTTGGCCAGCGAAAAAATCGTCGTATTCGCGCCAATCGCCAACGCGAGCGAAACCGTCGCCACGACCGTAAATCCCAAACTGCGCCGCAGCCGCCGCGCCCCATAGCGCAGATCGGCGCCCAGATTATCGATAAAGTTCAATCCCAGAGAATTCCGCATACCGTCCTTGTGAACCACGGTTGAACCCAGCGCAATCTGCGCCCGCCGCGCTGCCTCTCGCGGCGAAAATCCCGCCCGCACCAGGTCCGCCGTCAGGCTCTCCATATGAACAGCCAGCTCGGCCTCCATCTCCGCCTCAAATCGCCCTCGCCGCGTCGTCGCGCGCATCCACGACCGCCACCGCGCCGCCAGTCCGGCGCCCCAAAGATAGAGCCGCCTCATGCGCCCTCCGGCACCGCAGCCGTGTTCAGGATCGTGCCCATGATCCCCGCCATGCGGTTCCACTTCTCGGTCTCCTGATCAAGGCGCATCCGGCCCAGGTCGGTCAGCCGATAGTACTTGGCACGGCGGTTGTTCTCGCTCTCGCCCCAGTCGCTGGCAATCGCCCCCTGGTGCTCCAGCCGGTACAAAGCCGGGTACAGCGACCCCTGCTGAATCACCAGCGTCTGTCCTGAAATCTGCTGAATCCGCAGCAACACTCCATACCCATGCAGCGGACTCAGCGAAACCGCCTTCAGAATCAGCAGATCCAGCGTCCCCTGCAACAGCTCCAATTGCTTATCCAAGGAATACTCTCCTAGACGCTCTAATAGACCATCTAGGAAAGCCTAACGAAACCCTCCTAGACTGTCAAGGAGAGCGTCTATCTTGCTCATGTGAAGAGTGATCGGCGATTCAATGACTCGTAAGTCGCACAGAAACCAGAAATTTAAACTGGTATATTTCCTGGCATGGCGCGAGAACGAAAGTCTCCTCAGGAGAAAAAGCTAAGAGAGTATAACGATCTCGTTACCCCTGGCAATCGCTTGCACGCCAAGGCACGAAAGCAACAGAAAAAGAGCCTGAGTCGCGAAACCCGTAACAAGGCAGATGAACTACTTGCCCAAATCAAGCCCCAGATTTCCCCCGAAGACGCGGAGATAGTCGCAGGTGAACTCACGGCTGCGCAACTGCGGAGATCGGTGAATCCCAAGCGCAGGTTGAAATACAGCGCGGAGCCTCTTAGTCAAGTGATTACGCGACATAATGAGAGACGCGAAACATCGTTCGGACGTAAGACCCGAGCCCATCCGCATTATGACCAACGGGCAAGAGAAGCTCTTGATACATTGAATTCGATAGAAGGAAAGCATTTCGCCGATGTTGCCAGACGCGCCGGGCGACTCTGCAGTCCTGAATACCGATATAAGCTCAGCAGTGAGCTAAACCCGAATAATCCATTAGATCGTGCCCTGGGTTTCGTGTGTAGCGTTGCATCGGGTTCAAACGAAGAAATTCAAGCGCTTTGCCGTAACGACAAATTGAATAAGGCATTCCAAACTTGGCTGGAAAAAGCTAACCGCGTTCTGAGGAAAGACTGGAAGGCAAGATACAAAAAAATCGTGGAACAGGAGGCAATAAAGGAGAGACGGAGAGCAGCACGTAATAAGTAATTCTTCGGCGAAACATAGCAGAAAGACCAGCCCCTCAGGCTGGCCCTTCTCTACGGTCACTTAAATTCAATCGCCCGTATAAACACACCCACTCGTACAAGTCTCCCGCACAACCACCTTGCTCAACAGCGGCAGCTCTGGAACCAACCGGCCCCAGATCCACCGCGCAAGATTCTCGCTCGTAGGATTCTCCAGCCCGCCCACCTCATTCAAACAGCGATGGTCGATCTCCGCCTCAACCGGCTCAAACGCCGCCTTGATCTCGGCAAAATCCATCACCCAGCCAAGCTCCATATCCACCGGCCCGCGCACATGCACTTCAATCTGAAAACTGTGCCCGTGCAGCCGCCGGCACTTGTGCCCCTCGGGCACATTGGGCAGCCAGTGCGCCGCTTCAATCGAGAACTGCTTGAATATCTCCATCACGAAATCCCAACAATCTTATGCGTCTGCAAACTCAGCCGCCATACCGGATGCTCCAGGCAATAACGCACCGCAAGCCCTGTATTCCGCTCCCGATCCGGCCCATCCATCGGTTGCAAGAAGAAGTTCCGAAAACCCAGTCCCTCGAACTGCGTAGGCTCGAATCCAATCTGCGGATAAACCAGCTTCAGCTCGTCCCCCGACTGCTGCACCAGCCCCGCACCCTGTTTCGGACTCACGCAAACCCAGTCAATGCCCGCCGGAGCTGCAATCGTTCCATTCGTCTCCACCGCAATTTCAAAACCCCGCATATGAAACGCGTCAATCAGCGCGCGATCCAACTGCAGCAGCGGCTCGCCACCCGTGCAGACCACATACTTGCGCGCCAAAGCGTGACCCATAGGCCACTGCGAGTCGACAGCCTCAGCCAGGTCTTCCGGAAGATCGAACTTCCCGCCCCCGACGCCATCCACGCCGATAAAATCCGTATCGCAAAACCGGCACACAGCCGAACCACGATCACTCTCCCGCCCCGACCAGAGATTGCACCCTGAAAAACGGCAAAAGACCGCAGGACGCCCAGCCTGAGCGCCCTCGCCCTGCAATGTATAAAAGATCTCTTTCACCGAATAACTCATCAGAATCCAATCTTCAGCTTATTGCCGTCTAACTTCAACCCAAACGCAAAAAGGCCAGTCCGCAATGGACTGGCCCCTTTGTTATGTTTATGCCGGCGATCACCTAATCTCCCACATAGTCACCCATGCAGTACCATCGGCCCAGCGAGGCTTAACTTCCGTGTTCGGGATGGGAACGGGTGATCCCTCGCGGTATGGTCACCGGCAAACTTGATGGCGCTTGGTGGTTGTTTCTCCACAGCCAGTGACTCTGATCAGCTCGCGGAATAGACAGTTACTTCACACTTGCGAGCCCAGGTCAAAAAAGCAAACTGGCGCCAAAACTTGCCGAAATCAAAACGAAATTGATTGGTTAGGCACAAGGCCTAAAAGAATGTCGATAGAAGCTCTCAAGCCGAGCGATAAATCGCTCTGACTGCGCAGAGTTAATTCTATGGACAAGCCGAACGGGCGATTAGTACTGGTAAGCTACACGCATTGCTGCGCTTCCACCTCCAGCCTATCAACCAGGTGGTCTTCCTGGGCCCTTCAGGGAAATCTCATCTTGGAGCGTGCTTCCCGCTTATATGCATTCAGCGGTTATCACAACCGAACTTCGCTACCCAGCCGTGCCATTGGCATGACAACTGGAACACAAGAGGTTCGTCCATCCCGGTCCTCTCGTACTAAGGACAGCCCTCCTCAAATTTCCTACGCCCACAGCAGATAGGGACCGAACTGTCTCGCGACGTTCTGAACCCAGCTCACGTACCGCTTTAATAGGCGAACAGCCTAACCCTTGGAACCTTCTACAGCTCCAGGATGCGATGAGCCGACATCGAGGTGCCAAACCGAAGCGTCGATATGAACTCTTGGCTTCGATCAGCCTGTTATCCCCGGCGTACCTTTTATCCGTTGAGCGATGGCCCTTCCATACAGAACCACCGGATCACTAAAGCCTGCTTTCGCACCTGCTCGACTTGTAGGTCTCACAGTTAACCACTCTTATGCTTTTGCACTCGACGACTGATTTCCAAACAGTCTGAGAGTAGCTTCGCGCGCCTCCGTTACATTTTGGGAGGCGACCGCCCCAGTCAAACTACCCGCCTAACTATGTCCCTCTCCCGGATCACGGGAGGAGGTTAGGATCACAACACTCACAGGGTGGTATCTCACCGGTGGCTCCATCGAATCCGAGAATCCGATATCAAAGCCTCCCACCTATCCTGCGCAGTAAGAGTCATAACCCATAGTTAAGGTGTAGTAAAGGTGCACGGGGTCTTTCCGTCTAGCTGCGGGTAACCGGCATCTTCACCGGTACTACAAATTCGCCGAGCAACTCGTTAAGACAGTCGTACGATCGTTACGCCATTCGTGCAGGTCGGAACTTACCCGACAAGGAATTTCGCTACCTTAGGACCGTTATAGTTACGGCCGCCGTTCACTGGGGCTTCAATTCAAAGCTTCGCTTGCGCTAACCTCTCCTTTTAACCTTCCAGCACCGGGCAGGCGTCAGCCCCTATACGTCGTTTTCGACTTAGCAGAGACCTGTGTTTTTGTTAAACAGTCGCCGTACGCGCTTCACTGCGACCCTCCTTACGGAGGGCGATCCTTCTCCCGAAGTTACGGATCTAATTTGCCGAGTTCCTTAACGAGCTTTCACTCGAGCGCCTGTGGATATTCTCCTCGTCTACCTGTGTCGGTTTGGGGTACGGTTCCCTTTGTTCTCCTTAGAGGATTTTCTTGGCAGCGTGGAATCATCGTCTTATGCCCCAAAAGGGGCTCCTCTACGCCTCACTGTTAAGCCCCGACGGATTTGCCTATCGGAACCAGCTTACGCGTATCGACCGCTATAGCCATAGAACGGCACGATTATCCTTCTGCGTCACCCCATCGTCAAACGAACATTGGGAGGTCCGGAATATTAACCGGATGTCCATCATCTACGCCTCTCGGCCTCGACTTAGGGACCGCCTAACCCTGAGCGGATTAACCTTCCTCAGGAAACCTTAGACTTTCGGCGCGGAGGGTTCTCACCTCCGTTATCGCTACTTATGCCGGCAGGGTCTCTTCGCAACGCTCCACCAGTCCTCTCGGTCTGGCTTCGACGCAGTTGAGAATGCTCTCCTACCACGCACACCTAAAAGGTGTGCATCCGCTGCTTCGGTGTACAGTTTTAGCCCCGTTGTATTGTCGGCACCGGACCGCTTGACCAGTGAGCTATTACGCTTTCTTTAAAGGATGGCTGCTTCTAAGCCAACCTCCTGGCTGTCTGAGCGTTCCGACTTCCTTTCCCACTTAACTGTAACTTGGGGACCTTAGCAGGCGGTCTGGGCTGTTTCCCTCTCGACAATGAAGCTTAGCCCCCACTGTCTGACTCCCGGACTGGTTGTCACTGGCATTCGTAGTTTGGTTGGATTCAGTAAGCCGGAAAGCCCCCTAGTCCATCCATATCTCTACCACCAGTGCAAATCATCCGAGGCTAGCCCTAAAGCTATTTCGGAGAGAACGAGCTATCACGGAATTTGATTAGCCTTTCACCCCTACCCACAGCTCATCCGAGCTTTTTTCAACAAACACCGGTTCGGTCCTCCAGTGGGTGTTACCCCACCTTCAACCTGGCCATGGGTAGATCATCCCGCTTCGCGTCTATTCCTGCCAACTGAACGCCCTGTTCAGACTCGCTTTCGCTTCGGCTCGCTTACGCTTAACCTTGCTGACAAGAATAACTAGCCGGCTCATTATGCAATAGGCACGCGGTCAGGCATTCGCTTGCGCGCATAGCCCTCCCACTGCTTGTAGGCACACGGTTTCAGGTACTTTGTACTCCCCTCGACGGGGTTCTTTTCACCTTTCCCTCACGGTACTGGTTCACTATCGGTCAGAGACTAGTATTTAGCCTTACGGGATGGTCCCCGTGGATTCAAGCAGGGTTTCACGTGCCCCGCCTTACTCAGGTATCTGCTTCGAGTCTGAATAGCTTTCGCCTACGCGCCTTTCACGCTCTATGGACCTACTTTCCAGAAGGTTCGGCTAACTATCAGATTGGTAACTCTACTGTTGCAGACCCTACAACCCCGCAGATACCGAAATATCTACGGTTTGGGCTATTCCGATTTCGCTCGCCACTACTTTCGGAATCGAGGTTTCTTTCTTTTCCTCCAGGTACTGAGATGGTTCACTTCCCTGGGTTCGCTCGTACCCGCCTATGTATTCAGCGGGCCGTTCCTGAGGTTTACTCAGGAGGGTTTCCCCATTCGGAGATCTCCGGTTATAACGCCTGTGTGCGGCTTACCGAAGCTTATCGCAGCTTGCCACGTCCTTCATCGCCTGTCTCTGCCAAGGCATCCACCGTGCGCCCTTAGTAGCTTGACCATAGAATTAACTCCAGCGCAGGGACGAAATCACTTCGATCCTGTTAGTAGCTAACCTATCTTCGCCTTGAGATCGACCGGGGCGCATCACGCGCTGCCAGCCTTTCTCCTAAAGACACTCTTTTATTTCTTTGAACACTTTCCTAGCCGCTGCGTTCTGTCTCGCGACATATACAGACGGCCAAAATGTGCTCGGCCTTGTATTACCCAATCAATTTCGTTGTCAAAGAACATAGAGCACTGCATTGTCGCAGTGCATCAGCCCTGAGGCTTGGGAAACCCGGTTGACTTACATCAACCTGCTTCCGGGTCGACATCCTATCTCGCGATAAGATACCCAACCAGAAACAGCTGAATCGGATGGTGGAGCTGAACGGGATCGAACCGTTGACCCCCTGCTTGCAAAGCAGGTGCTCTCCCAACTGAGCTACAGCCCCACAAACTGGAACTTGCGGCTAAGATGGTGGGCCTGGGTAGATTCGAACTACCGACCTCACCCTTATCAGGGGTGCGCTCTAACCAACTGAGCTACAGGCCCCAGTCATGTTTCGTCAGGCGTGGCACTCCCGGGCAAATCTCCTCATCCATTCAAAAAAGGTTTCGAGGACAAGGTTGAACGTGCTGAGCAGCTACGCTGCTCGCGACCATCGTGCGAGACAAACAGTCAGAGAAGGCCTGAACCGGACTCCCATCGTTGCGGCTCGCGCCGGAACGATGAGGTTGTGTGACCACCGCATCCTACGTCTCTCGACGTTCCGCATTCGCGGAAGGGATGCTAAGCGCCACAGCGTTCTCTCTTAGAAAGGAGGTGATCCAGCCGCAGGTTCTCCTACGGCTACCTTGTTACGACTTCACCCCAATCATGAATTACACCTTGGACGGCTGCCTCTCTTGCGAGTTAGCCCACCGGCTTCTAGTGCAACCCACTTTCGTGATGTGACGGGCGGTGTGTACAAGGCCCGGGAACGTATTCACCGCGGCATTCTGATCCGCGATTACTAGCGATTCCAGCTTCACGCAGTCGAGTTGCAGACTGCGATCCGAACTGAGGCCGGCTTTTTCCGATTAGCTCCCCCTCGCGGGTTTGCGACGGTTTGTACCGGCCATTGTAGCACGTGTGTAGCCCTGGACATAAAGGCCATGAGGACTTGACGTCATCCCCACCTTCCTCCCCGTTATCCGAGGCGGTTCCACCAGAGTGCCCAACTTAATGATGGCAACTGGGGGTAAGGGTTGCGCTCGTTGCGGGACTTAACCCAACATCTCACGACACGAGCTGACGACAGCCATGCAGCACCTATATACAGGCCCATTGCTGGGCGCCGATGTTTCCACCGGATTCCTGTACATTTCGAGCCCAGGTAAGGTTCTTCGCGTTGCGTCGAATTAAACCACATGCTCCACCGCTTGTGCGGGCCCCCGTCAATTCCTTTGAGTTTCAGCCTTGCGACCGTACTCCCCAGGCGGACTGCTTAACGCGTTAGCTACGACACGGCGGGATTGGGTACCCGCCACATCAAGCAGTCATCGTTTAGGGCTAGGACTACCAGGGTATCTAATCCTGTTTGCTCCCCTAGCTTTCGAGCCTCAGCGTCAGTAATGGTCCAGTGAGCCGCTTTCGCCACAGGTGTTCCTCCTGATATCTACGCATTTCACCGCTACACCAGGAATTCCACTCACCTCTCCCATACTCAAGCCCTGCAGTTTCGTGTGCAGACTTCGGGTTGAGCCCGAAGATTTCACACACGACTTACAAAACCGCCTACGCTCCCTTTACGCCCAATAATTCCGAACAACGCTTGCCCCCCTC
>Ga0206933_1139_pt1 | contig 13026 bp, 10 predicted proteins | sample Alteio_BWOrgHeat_15_FD_152937 | JGI IMG/M metagenome (GOLD analysis project Ga0206933, IMG submission 152937) | Enriched cells from forest soil in Barre Woods Harvard Forest LTER site, Petersham, Massachusetts, United States -... | ecosystem: Environmental > Terrestrial > Soil > Temperate forest >... | reverse complement strand
AGCTGGCGCCCAGGCATACTCAGATACAGTTACCGCGGTATCTGCAGCTTGGGCTTGCTGGTCTTGCTGGGCGTGCGCGTCGGGCGCTGGTGGAAGCAGTCGGTCGTAGTCTCCTGTCCCGATAGCCGTCTTATAGAGGGCACCACCCGCAAGGCATCCGAGCAATTGGTTATCGCTTGGCGCAAACTCAGGAGAGGCTTTTGCCATTGCATTACGTGTGACAGGGAGTATATTTTGACCGTCGCCATCCATCAGGAACAGCTGGCGGTTGCCACCCAACCGTGTTGAAATAAAGGCGATCTGATTACCGTCCGGCGAAAACACAGGAGAGGCGTCGAACTTGTCGGCCCCGCTCAATGCCACAGGGTCCTGACCGCTAAGCTTAGAAACCCAAAGCCGAGATGGCCCGTTTACACTGGTAGACACAGCGTAGACCAATTTACCCGATGTATTGATGATCCGCCGGCGGTGGTTTCCAAAAACGAAATAGCAAAGCGCAGCTATTAATGCTACCAGTACCGTGATTATTATCCAGGGTGGAACCCGGTTTCGACGCCGCTCTGGTATCAATGTCGATTCATAAACCTTCCGGCGCACTACCGATGGTGCGGCATCCTCGGCAGCTTCGTGAGTTGTAGTAGCGTCAGACATCGTTCCTCATTAACTTCACTAATTTATCGCTATTTGCGGAAGTAGAACAGACAGTTCCACACAATCCACACCAACTATCAGGTGATTATACCTTGTTCCTGGCTTATGGGGTAAAAAGGAATCCAGGGAGCCTCCGAACACGAGCAAGTTTCGGCAGCAACGTCAACTCGACAACGTTTGTAGGTTGCCCTTTCGCAGTTCAATCTAGGCGAACCGACAGCAAATTTGCGGCAGTAACAAGAAATCTGCGATCATGCTCATCGAACTCACGTCCTGGTGAAAAGCGCGATAACACAATCGCCGCCAGCGTTATCCCTTGCCCCTTTCGGACGGGAACGGCGAGGGCGTAAATATCACCCTTCGGCACTTCGGTAGATGGCAACTGGGCAGGCTCGCCATATTGATATGCCCAACGTGCCAACTCCATCAGGGCCGCATCCACTGCCTCAAGCTCTCTTTCTACGTCCAGTCCGCTTGCACTTGCAGCATGGTGCACTTGTTGCACTGCATTGTTCCCAAAAACGGCGACAAGGCCAATATCGCTTTGCGTCGCCTCGCACACGAGCGCAATAGCTTCTTGGCAAAGGTCACGTATGGTAGTCGCTGTATAGAGCCTGGAACTGATCGCGTTGAGGGCGTCCAAATCCTTCATCCGGCGCGTGGCTTGTTCCACAAGAATGGCATTCTTTAGGCCGACACTGGCCTGACTGGCGAAAGTAAGCAGTGACCGAACTTCATCGGCCGGAAACTTCCGTGGTTCTCGTGTGTAAACTTCAAGGACCCCAACGGTATCCTTACCTAGCTTGAGCGGTACTCCCAGATAACTGCACACGCGATCCCGAGTCACATAGTCAGGCCAGTGGTAGGCACTCTCCAGGCTAATATCAGCGATCATCAGTGACCGTCCACGTCGAGCCACCCAGGCAGCCGGGGACTGTGCTGCTACAGGAACGCCAAATGTAGGCAGGGCATGTTTGAAATTTACCGCGGCACGAGGCACGACTTGGTTTTCGGCCACAAGGGTATAGAGAAGACAGCGATCGGCGTTGACAATCTCTACCGCCAGGTCGGCAATAATCTGAGCGCCCTTCTGCAGGTCTGTGGAGGAGCCAAGTGCCCGTGCTACACGTCGGACAGATTTGCGAAGTTCGTCCTTTTTCTTCTTTGCATCCTGATACATCTGAGCGTTCACAATTGCGGCGGCTACCTGATTGGCAATCGTGTAGAGCAGTTCCATTTCACCCACGGTAAACAACCGCCGCCGGCTACTCATAGCGTGCAGAACACCAATAACGCGATCGCCAACCTGCAAGGGAACGCTTACCAAGGAAATGACGCCCTCTTGATCGATAGGCATGGAGCGATTGCGGTGGTCTGCCGCTACATCTTGAACGGCTGTTGGAGTTTCAAACTCCGCAACCCAACCGCATATTCCCTCACCTAAGCGTGGTTGCATCGTCCGCACAGCATCATCGGAGAGGTTGCGGGCGGTCTTTATCTCAAGACGCCCGGTGCGCTCGTTGTGAAGAAAAAGAGCGAACTTATCAACGTGAAGTAATCCCAGCACGCTATCCGCAACAAAGTTCAAAACTCGATCCAGCTGCAACGTGGCGCCAACGGACTCAGATAGCTCATATAGCGCCGTAGCTTCCTGAGCGCGCCGGGTAGCGTCTTCAAACAGCCAGGCGTTCTCCAACGATATCGCTGCGTGGCTTGCCACAGCGACAAGCATCTCCGCATCGTGCTCAGAATAAGCCCCAGGCTGTCGCGATCCGACGACGATCAAGCCTTCGGCTGCGGAGCGCGCGGCGAGGGGCGCCACAAGAAGAGAACGCATACCAGGGATAGGAAGGTCGCCAATCAGCTGCATCTGGTCCGTGTCATTGATGCATCGAGAGAGTCCGCTCTGCAACACATGCGCCGGCCAACCGGCGTCGGCTTCGAGCTGGCGGTCACGATCATACTCATTGAGACCTGTGTCGGCCCCGATATATAGGCGCGTCCGTTCATCGTTGAGCAGGAATACGGCACCGGCACTCATCTCCATACTCACGCCAATGGTGGCCAACACGTTTTGCAGCACCTCTTGAACATTAAGCGAGGACGCGCCTGTACGCGCGGCTTCCAACAGGATATTGCGCTCCCGCTCTCTTTGTTGGCCTGCGGCCCGCAAGCGCTCCTGGCCCAGAGCGAGAGACACCGTATTAGCGAGCATCTGCAGACGCAATAGGTCGACACCAGTAAAAGCTTCATGCTCAACGTGGTCCACAGTCGCCTCTGGCCTTGCCGCCACCCTGTTAATTGCCGCAAGTACGCCTATTGACGATCCGGAGAGAAAAATGGGAACCACGGCGATAGATCGAACACCGAGCGACATCGTTTGGCTGGGATCGAGGGAAGGCAGTAGTGGCTGCGAAGCAATCAGGTTCTCAGCAATGTAGACTTCGCCCGTAAGTGCGGTATGCCCGATAAGCGCATCATCGACGAGAACGCGCTGGCCGACCATCTCCGCGGAGTTACGTCCGGAAACAGCGACAAAGTCGAGACAGGAACGTGTTGAATCCAGCAACGCAATCGCCGTCGATTCCGCGCCGGTGAGAGTGCGGGCCTTTGCGGCAATCAATGGCAATGTCTCCCGAGTGTCGACATGTCGCGTGATTGCCTGAACAACTTCGTAGAGGGCTACCAGGTGACTATCACGCAGTTCCCCATTCAGTGTCGCCTCGATAGCCGGTATTACTAGTGCTGAACCGTGCGCACGATCCATCAGACCGATTCCATTCCAACCTTCGCCCAATTCGGACGTAATTTTTAGTCAAAAAGTAACATCCTGTGCAGACACTATACAATTACAGATCGTGAATTCCTCCTTGGAGTCACAAAATGACGAAGAATTCGCCCCGTTTGATGACCTAAATAGCGGCATGATGCTCGAGGCCGGATTGTTCATGATAGATCAATTCGCGGGCGGCGACGGCTACGCGGCGTCCATGTGTGAATAATCCGGCCTAGCACAGCTTCCGTAGGGCAACTACTTGAGGTACAATGAACATAGCTTTTGAGCGCTTGTCCACGGATATTGCGCAAAAAAGCCTCTCGCGTCCGCAATGGCACCTCCGATCGGCGAAACAATTACGACCATAAAGTTACACTATAACCTAACAACGGCGATCCCGCAAGCGCTCTTATCGGTGTTAATTGCATTGCTAGTGGGACTCCCATCTGCGAGATCAACGGCAGATTCACCCACGTCTACGCCTGCCGCGAACTCCGTACTGCAAGTGGACGACCAACGGAACCAATCCGCGCCCGTTCCAGAGCAACAAGGCAAGAATCAGGCGAACGGACTTGCAGCGCCAGAACTCGAGTCGCCAACCGACCAGCCACCGCCAGAAGTGCCCGCCCCTCGACCAATGCACCTCGGCTTGAGGACAATAGTTGCTGGAGCCATAGACACGCGATATCGAACGGCAAACTCCGGACGCACATACTACCCATGGCTACAGAGTGCTGAAGTAGATGTAACCTACCCAATAGTGAACGGCGGTGTCACCAAAGGTAATATCGTGCTTCAGGCACTTGCAGAAAATCCACCCGATATACCGCGTAGCAATGATGTACAGTTTGGAGAAGCTTACCTTATTTACAAGCTGCCGATTGACACATCCGGCGACTCCACGGCCTACATTAAGGTAGGCCAGTTTCAGATACCGTTCGCACTACTTGCCGTTTACGATCCGCATCAACTGCTTGTCCAACCACTTTATGCGCAATCTCTTGGGCTGCGGAACGATTGGGGCGTGGACCTATCTGGGCGATTTTACACAGTACTTAATTACGACTTTGCGATAACTCGCGGCGTTGGGCCAAGCGTTATTGGCCAGGTAGACCCAACTCAGGTTGTGACGTTTCGACTGGGCCGAACTTTCTACACGCGAAATGGCATAATCAATGTGGGCGGCTCGCTTCTCAATGGCCGATTACCCAATAATGACATCGATGCGGAACACCCATTCGCAACACAACTGCCACCGTCTGGACGCGTTCGCGCCGTATTGGGTTACGTGAACAAAAGCCGCATTGCAGGCGACGGCACTTTGCTGTTTAAACGCGTAACGGCCCGTGCGGAGGCAATGGCTGGAGCCGATGATGACAACAAGATACTAGGCTATTATGCCGAGGGCGAATACACTTTGAGTAAACGAGCTGGTTGGTTACTGGCACGCTCGTTTTGGAAGTACCCACTTGGCGATAGCTTTTCCAGCGACGACCAGATGGGCCTTACCTACGTCGTAAGTCCGAATCTAACCTGGCGGAGCCTCTACGAAAGCCTCCGTGATAAACCACGCGACTCAACGGCTCAATGGCGGCATAGATTCACGATACAGTTGTTACTTCGCTTTTAAGCCGCCCACAGTGCTACAGCTTCCCTCGCGCCTATCCAAATATAAACGCAAGATGCCCACTCCAAGCTACCCCAATACTTCGCGCATGTAGCGATCCATGACATTGCTGTCTGCCTGAGCAACGTGCCAGAACTCATTTCGCAGTTTGTGCCAATCCGACGCAAACGCGCCGGCATCGTCATCCGCCCCTGCTCCCGAGAATATGTGCATCGGAAGAGCATCACTCTTTGTGGCTATCCACGAGTCGTGGTGCAACCGTTTGGTCTGTTTCAGGCGGTGCAAAAAGGGAGCACGCATGGTTCGCGGAATGCGGTCTAAAACAGCATGTGCAGGTGTCGGGGCGCACTCTGTATCTGTTGCATTACTAATACTCGCTAGTGACGTAGGCCGTGCGACGGAAACAGGAGCGTTCCCCGTGGTAGAGGCAGACGAGTGCACGGTAATACTTGTGTTTCTGGCGCGCCCATACGCGGACCGCACGGTATTCAAGCTTACGCCCAATGTCTCATGAATGAGCTGGTTCAACGCGCTCATTCGTACCTCATAATCCAAGTTACTCATTGCTAGATTCCTTTCGACATAACGATGAAACCGGCATTAGCCTCTTCCCATCTCGCCGTCGTTAGCTTCCGCCGGACAGGCATCTTACCTACTATTATCTTACAGGCAGTTTGGCGAGAAATAACTAACCAGTGTTAGCGATATTTTGAACCTACCGTGGAATGGTTTTTGTGCTAATAGTAGCACCCAAGTATAAGTATGGCGAGACAAGCCAACGGCCCAGGTTTAGTAACGACCATCACACTCAACAGTACAAAGGTAAGAACTGATCGGTACGTAAATAGGTGAAAATATTTATTGCACTAACCATAGTTAGTAGGTTTGGCGCGTTGAATGGCGGTGGTATAACGCTCCGGACCGCACCAACGCAGCGCCGCGGATAGGGACAAGTGAACGAGCAACTAGCTCTCTTGCTCGATTCGATGAAGCGCCAAGCGGAACTCCACAAATGCAGAGAGGAAATCACGATGCCACCAAACGGGATCGATAACTTCCGCGGTTTCACGATCCCAGTCGGCCATGAATCGCTCGAGTTGCTTTACAGTAACCCGCGTAGCGAGGACCGAGGTGGCCTTAATGAGCTCAAGAACCATCTGAGACTCGGTGGTTGTACTATCGTTTGCGTTGTGCATAAAGTCGTTCCACAGTAGTGTACTGCTAAATAAGTATACGGCGCGTAGCCCGCATATTGCAAATGGGAAATACAATTCCTGGTAATACTGCCGGCATCACACGAGTGTATGCATCGAATGCCATGTTTAGATGAGTCAATCTTAAAGTAACGCATCCCGTTCTAGGAGGAACACAATCCATGGTAAGCTACACAGACCCGGTTACTCAAATGTCGGCACAGCCTCAGTTTGCACCTCAAGGTGCATTAGGCCAACAACTTGGCGGATTGATGGGTTCTCTCATCCCGTTCCAAAACCAAAATTGGAGCCAAGCACCCGGCCAATTCAACCCAATAGGTCAGTACAATAACCAGCAGCAATTCGCGCCTCAAGGCGCTATCGGCCAGCAGCAAGGTGGCTTGCTTGGATCGCTATTACCGTTCCAATCACAACCACAAATCAACCAAGCTGCTCAGTATCACAGCCAAATTCAGCAAGTCGCCCAGCAAGTAGCGCAGCAGGTTGCCCAGCAAGTTGCCCAGCAAGTAGCGCAGCAGGTTGCCCAGCAAGTAGCGCAGCAGGTCGCTCAACAGGTGGCTCAGCAGGTAGTTCAGCAAGTGGCACCGCAAGGCGCTATCGGTCAGCAAATTGGTAGTTGGCTCGGGTCACTCCTTCCATTTACTGCGCAACCCCAGTACAACGCACCCACAAACTTGAATCCGGCAATAAGCCCAGCACAGCTGGCGCGTCCATACGCGTACGGGCAGAGTTGGGCCTAAGTAAGATAGAGAAAGGGGCCGTGGATGTACCAGCAGATGATTTATCCACAAACTGCGTTCGGCGCAGTAACAGGTCAAGCAAGTTCGCTTGGGACCGCTGTAAGCACAGGAACCGGTGACACACAATCCGGCGCGGCTATCGGCCACATCGCAAGCTCACTCGGCGCAGTGCTTCCCTATCAAGCGGGATTGCACTTTGAACAGCAGGCCCTCAACAGCTTTTTACGGGAGCCCGTGAGTAGCCTGATACGGAGACAGTACGACTACCTTAGCGCCAATGCAACAAAGTCAGACCAATTAACCGCGTGCCTCCCGGCCCTTGCTCAAGCGGCACAGGCATTTGGCGCGAGTGACTTTGCTACGGCATTCAACTATGCCTACCAGATCCACCGCTGTATCGCGATTGCAGCCTTAACCAATCCGACGCTCCCGGCTGTGTAGACAGAGGATCTAGTATAATCGCCAAAAAGAATCAGCCCGGAGACAATGACATTCGTTAGTTTTAGCGCCGCGCATTGGCACTTGCCAACTATAGCGAATGCAAAGGCCATAACCTGTCATTGTCGCCGGGCTGCTACAACACCGATAAGGGTAGAGACACAATGAGCAACGATCCACGTACCGACAATCAGAATGCGTCCACTCACCGGTATCTCATCAGCCATGGTGACCCACTGGTATTGGCCCGCTTATCCCAGCATCTGGTGAACAGTGACACCGTGGACGCGTTGCAGATACTCGGAAATCCCGACCGGCCAGACGCCCTTGCTGTGTCGATGTCGCCAAGTGCAGCGGCGCAGCTTCAGGCAGATTTCGTTGGGCTCATTGTGGAGAAGGATTCAGAACTGAGTTACTAGGACGGATTATTCATGAATTGGACAATTCGCGGGCAGGGACGCCCACGCCACATCAAGACCTGAATAATCCGGGCGAGTTTATGAAGCAAAGGAGACATCATCAAGATGGCAGGATCAAAGTCAGACCAACCATCGGATTCCCCGGATCGGTCAAACGCCGCGCAGCCCGTTAACATGAGAAAACGGCAGTATATTGTTGCGACGGCGCGCGTGCCAGGGGTACAACCCATAGCAATGAACATTGTCGAAGAGAGTCTTAGGAACAATCCAAATGTCGAGGTCATCAAAACAATTAGTCCGGCGGGGCTTGTCGGCGCCTTCGTGGGCGACCTGGGCGCACCATCGTCCGTGATGGTTGTGCGGATGCATCACGATCACGCGCAGGCACTACAAATGCAAGCGGTCAATCGCCTTCACATCGAGGAGGATTTGCCGCTACGGTATGCTCGGCCACTCCCAACGATGGATTTTGCGCCAACTAATCCGGGCCTGGTTACGGCACTTCACGCAACCCAGGTATCTGTAGTCGTAACAGGTACAAACAATACGCCAATAGTAGGTGCGGACGTCACGCTGTACGGAACCATGTGGCCGGCTCAAGGGGTCACAGATCAGCAGGGACGTGCCGTATTGCAGCTCATTGGTGACACTGTCGACAATGTGCAGGGCCTATTCATCAACCCTAAAGCAGACTATTGGAACTTCTATGGAAGTTATCCGGAGCTCAGTGCAAGTGCGGACAATACAGTTGTTCTCAGTCCACTGAGCGCCACGATACCGCAGTTTCCTCAGAAACAAGTATTGGGCTGGGGTCAAAAGGCGATGCGGCTCGACCAGTTGCCGCCTACTTGCCGAGGCAAAGGCGCTAAGATCGCTGTGATTGATTCCGGCGCGGCAACGCGTAGCCATCGAGATCTGCGCCAGCCACTTGCAACGCAGGGCTATGATACAACGGGCAGTGACGATACCGGTTGGCAGCTAGACGAAGTTGGCCATGGCTCCCATTGCACAGGAACGATTGCCGGGCTATTCAACAACTCCGGAATAATGGGCTTTGCGCCAGAGGCGGAGATCTTTGAGTTCAAGATATTCCCAGGAGGCCGGTTCAGCAACCTCATCGATGCTCTCAACCATTGCATCGAACAACAAGTGGACGTCGTGAACTTGAGTCTGGGTGCTGCGGACGGATCGCTAATCGTAGAGCAAAAGCTACAACAGTTGCGCAGTCTTGGTATAGCCTGTATTGTTGCAGCCGGCAATTCCGCGGGTGCAGTCCAGTTCCCTGCAAGCTCCCCGAGTGTGCTGGCAGTATCGGCGATTGGAAAAGTGGGAGAATTTCCGGACACAACCTATCATGCCGCGCAGATTCTCCAGACTCCAAACGCAGACGGCTACTTTCCGGCCCGATTTAGCTGCTTTGGCTCTCAGGTTGGTGTTTGCGGCCCAGGTGTGGCCATTGTGTCGTCGGTACCCAACGACAACTACGCTGCATGGGACGGAACCTCGATGGCCACACCACACATTACAGGCCTTGCGGCCTTAGTCGTGGCCCACCACCCAGACTTCCAGATCGGCGCGTCCTTTGCCGCTCATAATTCGGCACGCGTCGATCGACTGTTCAACATAATCAAGGCATCCGCCAAGCCACTCAACTTTGGCGATCCGGGGCGAACCGGTGCTGGCCTCCCAGATGCTTTGCGCGCCCTCAACCTCGAAACTCGAAGTTCCGTAGAGCATCCCACGAATACCGAAATCGGTCGCACTCTGAACGAACTGGGAGCATATCTGGCTCAAGTGGGTATTTTACCCACAACAGAACCTTCGTCTACGTGGCGAACAGCAACCTCGCCATTCGCGAATGCGCCGTCGACAGGCGGTTCCGCGCCCTTCGGCACCCGATCTGCAGAAGCCACTATCTCAACCATGGCCGTCGCTACTACCGCCCTCAAGCAAGCAGGTCTGCTCTCGTAAGACCGTAGTCTTGGAATAGCTGCTAACGGCTGGGTCTAAATCACCCAGCCGATCGCTTGAAAATCAAGAATGCGAAAGAAAACACGCCGCTGACTATCAATTATCGTTCGACGGCTACTCAATACGAACGTTGACGGAACTGCTTATTCTCCCACTTTTGCAGGGCCGCGAGATGCGCGGATTCGGCTTCTTCCATGAGTTTTCGGCTAGATAGTAGTGCGTTGGTAAGCGTCGCATCGGAGGCTGAGCGGGCCTTTTTTTCCGCATACTCGGCTCGACGCTTGGACGCCGCTTTCTGAAGTATCGCTATCCGTTCAACTTCGGAATCGGATGTTGTGCTTGGAGCGGCGAACCACCCTTGAAACAGTTGCTTGAAATAGTTTGTCATGAGAACCGGCTTTCTGCGGGCGGCGTGCGTAATGACATTGTCACATTACTTGACTGAGAATACATACTTAAATGTGTTGTACCCGGATTTGTTCGGTTTGTGTATGAAGCCAGATCGAGGATTGAGAATGTAGCCCGGATTGTTCATGATTCAGACAATTCGCGGGCTATTGAGTCCTTCCCAGACGTGGATAATCCAGGTTAGATTTAGACGCCTAGTTTACCATGGCGTCCGAACGGACAAACTCACCGCTATGCGCATTGTCTGGCTGGCGTGATTGCATGTTGGTGTGGGCTGACCGCTTGATCACAACAGTAGATAGCCGGAATATAAACGGGGAATTCTTGTATCCTCTCACTGTTATAAGATCCTTTACAGCGCTCCGCCATCCATTGGAGTATTGGTGGTACCGACCGGACGTCAGCTCTTTCATCCAAGTGGGAATCTGACTTAGCTTAGGCGGCGCTAACCCAATTCTCGTTTCGATGTGCCTTATCCGTTCCGTAAGGAGTTCAATATACTGTGGAATACGTGGGCCACTTGTACCTGACGCTTCCAGTAGCAAGAGACGATCACGCAGAGCATTGAGCGGACGAAGGCTATCCAGTAAGTGCGCCGATGGTAGCGGACTGGTAGATCGTGTCGGCTGAACTCCGATATGTTGTTTGGAATGCCGGCGGTAGTGAAATAGCGGTTGATCAACCAGGGCTACCTTCCCTAGTGCTGCGCCAATTGTCGCGATCCAGCCATCATGAACCATCAGTCGCATTTCGTTTGGGATTGGCAGAATGACAGGCTTGATCGTGGCCCGAAAGGCGAGAGCAGCACCTGTAACCAGACTATCGCGCTGCAATACCGCAAACGCGCCATCGGTTTGCATACGTTTCTGTTTGTCTTGTGTTAGTGACACACAATCCCACAAACGAACGCCAAGTGGCCTAAGATCAGCTCCAACGACGTCTGCATTACTGAATGCTATCGTCGTATTTGGATTGACAAATTCCGCTTCAAGCAACGCCAACTTACGCGGCAACCACACATCATCTTGATCACACAGTACGATAATGTCGCCACGGCACAACACAATGGCCTTTTCGAAATTCTTAACAACACCAACGTTTCGAGCGCTTTCTATCACATGGACCGTAAACGGAGCCGATGCCGCGAAATCTAGTGCCACTTTGACCGTATCATCACCAGAACAATCATCACAGATAACAAGCTCATCCGGCAATCGTGACTGAGCTACAATGCTTTTCAACTGTTCCTGGAGGTACAGGGAACCATTATAGGTACAAAGTGCAATAGAGAGGAACATGGCTCAAACACCTATTTGCCGACATGCTCGGATCTGACTGTCTTGATCATTGGTGGCGACATCGCCAAAGCTTGAACATAGGATGGTATTCTCGAAATTCGCCTCTTTAGTCTGGCTACACGTAGCGAAGTGTACAGCCGGGTGAGAGTGGCTTCGGATTTGCACACTGCAGCGTGAATCGTAGCTTCGTCATCAGTCATCAGTGCGATATACAGCTGTTTTACATCCCTCGGTAACTGTGGATGATCAATTGTATTCTGGAGCGAGTGTTGGCCGTGTGATAGGTTGGCATCAATGTAAAGCTCTACAGTGCGCCATTGCTCCGATGTTGGACTGTCAGCCATGCCAGCAAAGTCAAAAAGCGATGGTAGGGCGTGCGTCGGATCCGCAAGAATTCGTTCATAGGCGGCAATGAAGCGGCTGTTTGCTTCCGTGTCCCGTAGGGCCGTCAGTGTGTAAATGTGCCACAATATCAGTGCGTGTTCCATAGTGATGCCATCTCGTGCCCTCAACGATGACGCGACATCCAGCGGATTTCGTACGCACAACACGTATTTCGCGTCCGGTACCACCAAGTTCCAGAACGGAATCATCAGTGTTGTGCGCGGTTCCTTCCATGCCCAAAGTCCCCGATCCGCAAATTCGACGCTAATGTACCTCGCGGCCCTTTCCGCCAATTGGCGCGCCGTGGGAGAATCGAGCCACGTTGCGCGCAGCCTGGGCGGATACTGCCATGAACCTCCCAAAGTCCGCAAGATTCCTTCATTTATTTCCAGGAACGTAATATGTTCCCAATATCCTTTTAAATTATCCGCCGAAGCCGGCAACAAACGAGATTCTTTGCCGAGGTAGATACCGACGGATTTCAAGATACCAGCCACAAGGGACGTGCCGCTTCTGTGCATGCCTATTACACATAACGCCTGATTCATATGTAATCCTGTAGTTTCCTTCGCTACACTGACGCATCGTCATACGAGTTGTTCACGAAAATGGCCAGTGATTCAAATAATATTTCTATATACGCATAGATCACTGCAATCGACTCATGGAGGTGTTTAGCTGTTGATTTCAACAAAATCCAACCATCCAACGTGGTTAGTTATGTTAACTTCTGATGCAAGTCTGGTTCCGGTCGCAAATCGCCTAATCTCGTGTCTGAAAACGTGCCTTGTTGGTATGCTATACTAGCAACGGCGAAGTATTTTATTCGCAAGGAACATTTGAGTATGGATCTTATTAATGGTATGCCGGCGTCGAAGCAGCAGGCTGAAGACGATCAGCTACGCCGCGACTGGCGTTCTTTGGCGGCTTTAACATTTCTTTTTGCGTTTGGATTTTCTGTATATGCCGGCGTATTTCAGAACTTTCTGCGCGACGTCCACCATGCGGACGCTTTTAAGTTGGGAAGTCTCGAGTCGATCCGAGAACTGCCAGGCCTCCTCGCCGCAGTGACGGCCGGTACCTTAGTGGCGCTCGCCGAG
>Ga0206933_1114_pt2 | contig 13092 bp, 12 predicted proteins | sample Alteio_BWOrgHeat_15_FD_152937 | JGI IMG/M metagenome (GOLD analysis project Ga0206933, IMG submission 152937) | Enriched cells from forest soil in Barre Woods Harvard Forest LTER site, Petersham, Massachusetts, United States -... | ecosystem: Environmental > Terrestrial > Soil > Temperate forest >... | reverse complement strand
CAGGATATGCCGATTCCTGCCGTGCCGATTCCTGCAGTCAATGGGCCAGCCGCTTCTGGCTATGCGCCGGTGACGCTGCAGCCGAACACCGCGCCCGCCGCTGTACCGCTGCCGGTTCCTGTGTCGGCCAGTGCCCCTGCACCGGCAAAGCCTGCGGCGCTGCCGGGGACAGTGGTAAGTCAGTCGCCTCCATCGGGATATCGCGTCGAGGTTGGGTCTACCGTAGTGCTGACTGTGGCGAAATAGCCTAACGGACTTTTTCCAGGATCGCCACGAAGAAGCCATCCGTCGAGACATCAGGGCCGAGGCTGCCGGGAAGCAGCAAAAGTGATCCGTCTTCTCCAACGCAGCCCATCAGAGACTCCGCGCCGGTCGTAGTCACGCGGCCTTGCCCGCGCAACTCCTCGATAACGTCTGCGGCAGAAATCTGCCGCCACTCTGAAGCTTCGCGCAGGACCTCCACGACGACCTGCTGGTTCTCTTCCGGCTCCAGCGAGCATGTGGAATAAATAACGCGTGCTGCTCCTGAGTTTGAGGCGGCTCGCAGAGCTCCGTGCAGAATGGCGCACTGGCGCTGATGATGGCGAGCCAGGTCTTCAGGCTGCAGGCGATGGCGAATCTCAGGATTTCGTCCCAATGTGCCTGTCCCGCTGCATGGCGCATCAACAAGAACCAGATCATACGCCGGTTCACTGGAAAGCTCGGCAGCATCGGCTTGAAGGAACCGAACCTGCCCTCCGTATGGACTCGACGCGATACGCAACCTCAACGCCTCAAGCCGCGCAGGGCTTACATCGCAAGCAATGATCTGCGCCTGCGGATTACGCTCTGCGAGGATCATCGTCTTGCCGCCCGGAGCTGCGCAGCAGTCGAGAATACGGCTGCCATGACCGGCCAGCTCCGCGATGAGCTGTGAGCCCTCTTCCTGAATGCGCAGCCTGCCGGACTGAAAGGCCGCAGTCGCTGTCACGTCTCCGGCAACAACGCGGCGGGCTGAGGTGAGCACCGCTCCGGGTTCAAAGCTGATTCCGTCGGCTGACAGTTCTGTTTCAACTCCCGCATCATCGAGCCGTATGGCAACTTCAGGCTGCTGCTGCCCGTGACGGCTTATGGCATTGGCGGTTTCCAGACCATACGCGACAACCCACCGCTCGACAAGCCAAAGCGGATGCGCTGTGGCTTCTGCCAATTCAGTTCCCTGAAAATTCGCGCCCAGGGCGAGCTCCGGCTTGGGCAACGCAGCGACCTTGCGCAGAACAGCGTTGACCATGCCTGACGCAAATTTATGCCCGGCGAGCTTAGCCAGCGCCACGCTCTCACCAATCGCCGCATGGTCCGGAATGCGATCGAGATACTGAAGCTGAAACGCACCTAGGCGCAAAGCAATACGAATCTCTGCATCAAGACGCGCATTAGGTCGAGTGAGCAGCGGGCGAATCAGCGCGTCCAGCCGGGTCTGCCATCGCAACACGCCCATCACCAGCGTGGTGCAGAGATGCCGATCCTGCGCAGTGAGCTTCGATACACGAGCACCGCGCAGTAGATCGTCTGCATGAGCCCGCAGCGAACGTTCCAGCTCCAGAAGAATCGCAAACGCCGCCTGCCTCGCGGGTGATGCGGAAGAAGGTGTTGCCTTTTTCGCAGTCACGGCTTAACTCAGCCTCGTGCCTGCGGCAATCGGATTCCCGCGCAGGAACTCCCCAGCCGTCATGCGATTGCGTCCTTCGGGCTGAAGCTCAAGAAGCTCTAGCGCAGTATCAGCAGCGCACATGACCACGAGTCGTTGCCCGTCGATCCGAACTTCGCCAGGAGTTGCTGCACGTCCAGACAGAGCCGCTGGCTGCAGCCGATGGACGATGATCTTCTTTCCGTCAAGAAAAGTGAAAGCACCGGGCCACGGCTGAAAGCCGCGCCATCGATTCCAGAGCTCTGTCGCAGTGCGCGCAGCGAAGTCCATGTGCCCATCTTCGCGTCCAAGAATACGCGCGATTGTGGCCTGAGACTCGTCTTGCGGATGGGGTTTGAGGCTGCCATCAGCCAGCCCATCGAGCGTCTCAACAACCAGCGGCGCGCCTCGCGCGGCCAGTTCGATGAAAAGATCGACAGCGGTCTGCTCCGGCCGGATTATCACCTGCTGCTGCAACAGAATCGGCCCCGTGTCCAGTCCCTCTTCAAGAAGCATAGTGGTGTTGCCGGTGACGGCTTCGCCCATCGCTACAGCCCACTGGATAGGAGCGGCGCCACGGTACTTCGGCAGCAGCGACCCATGCAAATTGATGCAGCCCAGCCGAGGCAGATCGAGCATCCACCGAGGAATGATGCGGCCGTAAGCCACGACGACAATCGCGTCGGGCGCAATAACCTCAAGGCGGCTACGGAACTCGACGTTGTTCTTGATCTTGTCCGGCTGCGTAACTTCAAGGCCATGAGCGAGAGCGGCCTGCTTGACAGGCGGCGCGGTCACCACCTGTTTGCGGCCCACCGGGCGATCCGGCTGCGTTACAACAAGGGCAATCTCATGACCCGCCGCAATCAACGCTTCCAACGTGGGAACGGCAAACTCCGGCGTTCCGCAGAAGACCAGCCGAAGCGGGATCGCAGCCTTAGTCACGGCTCTCTACCACTCGCCGGCGCGCTGCATCTTGCGAATCTTGCGCAGCGCCAGATCGCGCTTGAGGCTGCTGATGCGGAAGATAAAGAGCACGCCGTCCAGGTGGTCAATTTCATGCTGCATGCAGCGCGAGAGCAGTTCTTCGCCCTCGGCTTCAAACCACTTGCCATGCTCGTTCTGTGCACGGATTTTGACCTTGGCAGCGCGCACTACCTTCTCGCGAATCTCCGGGAAGCTGAGGCAGCCTTCCTCTTCGTACAGCTTGCCGTCGCGCTCGATGACCTCAGGATTGATCAGGACCATCTTCTTCTTCGGATCCTGCGCGTTGGAGAGATCGATGACGGTGATGCGCTTGGAGACACCAACCTGGGGCGCGGCAAGACCGATGCCCTGCGCCGCGTACATGGTTTCAAACATATCGGCTATAAACTGACGCAGCTTGTCGTCGAATTCGGTAACCGGTTCGCCCGGCTGTTGCAGCACCGGGTCGGGATATTTAACGATGTCCAGAATCATGAGACTTGCTGCGCGCCTTTCCGCCTTCTGTTGAGAATTTCCCGTTCTAGAAATTTCTGATCTGTTCGATGTAGCCGTCGTAATTGCGCTTCAGCTCTTCTGCACTGTCCCCGCCGAACTTCTCCAGCACTTCCTTGGCGATGATGAAAGCTACCATCGCTTCCGCTGCTACTCCGGCTGCGGGTACAACACAAATATCCGACCGCTCATAGCTGGCGCTGGTCGCCTCACGCGTGTCAAATCGCACCGACTCAAGCGGGCGGCGCAGCGTGCTGATTGGCTTGAGATAGCCGCGCACAACCACGTCTTCCCCGTTAGAGATGCCACCCTCGATGCCGCCGGCATTGTTCTGATAGCGCGTAAATCGAGTCGGCTTCTCCGGATTCTCCGGTCCATAATGGATCGCATCATGCACCTGAGAGCCGAAAGATTCAGCGGCCGTAACTCCTCGGCCAATCTCGACAGCCTTGACCGCCTGCAAACTCATCACCGCCCAGGCCAGCAACCCATCCAGGCGCTCATCCCAGTTGGCGTAAGTGCCCACTCCAGCCGGCAGCCCATGCACAACGACTTCAAAGACGCCACCGACGGTATCGCCAGTGCGTGAAGTCTCTTCCACAACCTCTTTCATGCGAGCTTCGGTTTCAGCATCCACGCAGCTCAACATGATTTCGGACTTTTCGGTGACACCGACGATCTCATCCCATGTCGCCGGTCGATCTAACTCGACACTGCCTACGCGGATGACATGGCTGGCGACTTCAATCCCAAGATGGCGCAGCAGCAACTTGGCAAAAGCTCCCGCCGCTACTCGCGAAGTCGACTCACGGGCCGAGGCGCGTTCCAGCACGTAGCGGGCATCTTTGAAGTTGTATTTGAGCGCACCCGGCAGATCTGCATGGCCCGGGCGCGGCGAAGCGACGGCCTGGTGCTTGCTTAGGTCGCCAGCCTCGACAGGCAGTTTCTCTTCCCAGTTTTTCCAGTCGCGATTGGGTATCTGGATGGCGATCGGCGAACCGATTGTCTTGCCGTGACGCACACCGGAGAGGATGTGGACCTTGTCGGTCTCGATCTTCATGCGACCGCCGCGCCCATAGCCCTGCTGTCGCCGCCAGAGTTCGCGGTTGATGAAATCGAAGTCGACAGTAAGGCCGGCAGGCAGGCCGGAAATGAGCGCAATCAGAGCTTCGCCGTGCGACTCACCGGCAGTTTCAAAACGGATCATGACTTATTGATTGTAACGAAAACAGCAGGTTAGCGCCGCTTGTGGACTACGTTTACGAAGGCTGCAAAGGCTCCGTTTTATCGAGTGGATTGCATCAGGAGCGTTGGTGCATCATGGTTCATGCCAATTTCTACCAGGGAACTATCCGGATTAGCAGACCTAAAGACACTGGAAAAACTTACCCAATCGATTGCCATGCTCGATGCCATCCTTTCGCCTGAATGGGACTACCGCTACTTTTCTTTCAACAGGAAATGGGATGAATCAAGAGATGAACGGATGGCCTCCATGCGAAATGGATCTGGGGACAAATATTTCCTGGTTTTTAGTCCACAGGGCGGGATTCTGAAGGGATTCGATCACGAGGCGATCATGAGCCCTTGGAGTCGAGAGTTGCACGATGTCTGGCCGGGAGTGCTCGATTCGTGCCCGCTGTATTTGCGCCTTTTTTAGCCGAGCCTGCTTTCAGTATGGCCGATACAACCTTTTGCATATGGCGAACGAACATTGATGACACATGGCACCGAGGACCTGTGTCTTTTCCCGGCGGAGACGACCCAGATGGCTCACAAAATCTGCTCTGGATGCTCGACGGCGATCCGGAGACTTATGTGAGCTTTACATCCGATTACTACGAGAAAGATCTCGATATTGCTCTTGTTCGAAAATTGTATGAACTAGAGTCCCTTACACCACTAACGGCTTCGGGGATTAATCCAGAAACTGACTGGAACGATGTGATGCGCGATGCTGAGGAAATCGGATATCCAATTAGCGCGAATCCTTAACCTTTCGCTTGCAAGCATAGCCTTACTTTGCTGAATAAGCCGTTAATAGCACGCGCAAAAGGATGATTGGTTATCAGTCCACAAACCAATACCACTGATCTTCCGTCAGCGGAACCACCGAAAGCCGCCCGATAATCACCAGCGGCGACTTCGCAAAGAGCGGCTCAGCCTTGATCTCCGCGAGCGTCTTCGGCTTCTTGAGCCGCTTACCCACCTTGACCTTAACGATAGGCACTTTCGGATCCTTTGCATTAACGCTCACCACCGTGCCGGTGCCGACAGCGGTGCGTTCATCGCCAGTATGGTAGAAGATCCACTTCGTGCCCTTAGGCATCTGGCGCAGGTGCATCACGGCGGTGGGATTCGTCACGCCGTCCCAGATCGTCTCCTTGTCGCGGAGAAAATCATCAAAAGAATAAACATCCGGCTCAGTCTTAAAAAGGAAGTAGGGCATGCAGGAAATAGTACAGTTTTTTAGTCGTTGCTCTCCAGCCACGCCCGTGAATTGAGCATCGTCCGCTGATCCAGCGCCCAGATACGGTCGGTCATCTCGGCGGGGCCTTTGCCTGCGCGCGCCGCCTTCTGGAACTCGCTGGCCAGTGTCTGCATCTTCGCGTCCATGTCGTCGAGGAAGTTGAGCATCAGCGCTTCCGGAATCATGGGCAGCTTGGGAGAGCCAAACTCCAGCTTGCCGTGATGCGAGAGGATCATGTGCAGCACTAATGTCTTGAGCCGGGGCGGAAAGTCCGGCAGCACATCCATCGTCTTTTCTGCCATTGCTGCACCGATCTGGATGTGCCCCAACAGCTGGCCTTCGAGAGTGTATTCGAAGCCGCTCGCCCACGAGAGCTCGTGAATTTTGCCGATGTCGTGCAGGATGATGCCGGCGAGCACCAGGTCGCGCATCAGCATTGGATAGTGCGGCAGAACGCGGTCCGCAAGGCCGATCAGGCTCACGACATGCTCCAGCAGGCCACCAAGGTAAGCATGGTGCAACTGCTTGGCTGCCGGAGCCTCGATGAAGGCCTCTCGCACCGCCGGATCGGCAAGAATGGCCACGACCAACCGCTTGAGATCGGGGTCTGAGAAGCTGGCTACCGCCAGCTCCAGCTTGGCCCACAACTCCTGAATATCGTAAGTCGTCGCAGGCAGCAGGTCGGCGCGGTCGTACTCGGTGGACTCAAGCTTGCGCAGGCGCTCGATCTTCAATTGCGCCACGCCATCGAAACGGCTGACGCAGGCGCGAATTTTGAGTACGTCCCCTTTACTGAACTCAGCGGAGACGCGGGCGTCTGCCAGGTCCCACACGCGAGCCTCAATCTGGCCGGTGTTGTCTCCCAGAATCAGGCTCAGGTAGGGCTTAGCAGTGCGCGTAGTGCGCTGTTGCTTATGCAGCACAAGATAGTGGCTGTCGGTCGGCTGGTTTTCATCCAGCTTTGCCAGATCGGCTATATAGATTTCTTTCATACTGGGGGTCAGCTTATCAGCCGCGGCTGAGAGCTGAAAGAGAAGCCAGAGAGCCGCTGCGGCGTAATAGCGCTTGCGGCTCTCTGGTGATTACTGCTGAGGGGCGGGAGCCGCCACAGGAGGCGCGGTTGCTGGCGCGGGAGCACCCGGCACAGTAGGGGCCGGAGTTACCTCGACCGGTGTGTTGTTGGCGGGCTGCTTTGGACGATCCTGTATGCGGGTCTTCTCGCCTTCTGTCGCCGCCGGAGCCGGCTTCTTTTTCTTCTTGGAGGTATCGCCAGCCAGACCAAGCGGAGCAGCCTGCGTCTGGCGGTCGGCTACTTCAGTAGCGTCAGCCGCAGCGGGTGCAAAGGTATCAAGCTGTGGACCCTTGGGCTTGGCCGCCTTGGGCTCCTTGGCGCGTGCGCTGTAGCGGGTTTTTTTGACCGGTGCCGCAGGCTGGACAGCACTTTCTGCTTCCGGCGTATTGGCCGCCGCAGCTACTTCCGGCAGCGCTCCGGCGTCCTCAGTCTTGGTTTCCGCGGCGTTGGGCAGAGTCTCCCGCGGAGCCTGGCCATAACGAATCTTCTCCTTCTTACCGGCCTTCATCGTTGCCGGTGCAGGAGCAGAAGCAGCGGTCTTGGATTGGGAAGACTTGGTCGATGCGGGCGGGGTCGCTGGTGCTGAGGCCGACGCTGGAGCCTGAGCAGAATCCGAGGTCACAGCAGTCGAATGGGTTGCCGTCGTATCCATTGTGACCGGCACAGCAGCCGCGGATTTATTGCGGAAGCCGTGCTCTGTCTCACGGAAGCGCGTACGCTGCACCTTCTTCTTCTTCTTGGGAGCGGGTGGCGTATAGGCGCTGTAGACAGGCTTGGTCTGCTTGACGCTAGCGCCAGAGTCCACATAACCGGGCTTGATGTCGATATAAGCCTCTTCGCGCATCGTCGTCAGATAAGCACGGATAGCCGGCTCCATGCGGCTGGTATAAAAGGCGTCTTCCACCTGAGCTTCAACGTCCTTGAACTGCGGCGTTCCACCCGTGTTGTGTTCTACGACCTTGAAAATCACGTAGCCCTGTCGCGTACGGATCGGCTCGGTAAAGCCTCCGGCAGGCAGGCTGAAGGTAGCGTCTTCCAGCACCTTGGCCAGATCGCCGCGGCCGAACTTACCCATATCGCCACCCTCGGCAGCAGTAGAACCGTCGCTGCTGGAGCGGGCGAGCTGGTCAAAGTTGCCGCCGGCCTTGAGCTTGGCCTCAATATCGTCGGCCTTCGCCTTGGCTGTTGCCAGTTTTTCCGGGTCTTCGGTTGGAGCCGCTGCGGCATCGCTACCTGCGAGCGCCGGCGCTCCGGTCGAAACCAGAATCTCGCTCAGACGAACACTCTCAGGCTGCGCATACTCCTGCTTGTGCGCTTCGAAATAACGCTGCACTTCACCGGGAGTGATGCTGACGCGGCGGCCCACCTGGTCCCGCATCACCTGTTGGGTGACGATCTGGTTACGAATATTGGCCTTGAAGTCCTCATAGGAGACGCCTTGTTCTTTCGCAGCCTTCTCCAGGTCTTCCATGCTCGCCAGGTTGTACTTCTTGCGGATTTCATCGAGTTGCTTGATCAGCTCGGTCTCGCCGGTAATTCCGAGTTCCTTTCCCTTCGAGAGCCAGAGCTGCTGGTCGATCAGGTTGCGCAGCAGGTCTTTGTGCCCTTCGGAGATCTGCTGCATCGTCAGGCCTCGCTGACGGGCCTCGTTATCAACCTCTTTCATCGTCCGGTCATAGTCAGAGCTGGAGATGATCTGGTCGTTGACGCGGGCTATTGCCTGCTCGACCACAGCGCCGCCGTAGGGGCTGGTCGGCGCGGCGCTTGCCGGCTGGTTCTGCGCGTTAGCAGAGGTTGCAAACAGCAGGAGCCCTAGCAAACAGGCAGGCGTCAGAGCAAAATTTCGATGTAAGCGTAATCTCATCATGAGCAATCGGACGGGCGAACAGACGCGCCCTGTCCATACAGGTCCTTAGACGCAATTGTAACCGCCCGGAAAGCGGCGGAACCGGAAAGAGTCCGGCGTGAAATCCTGGCCGCCGCTACCGCACGCCCGGCATGCTCGTCCAATCGATACGATGTTATACTTTCGGTCAGGACAGCTCCGCGCGCGTCGCCTTCCCGAGGCGTATTCCCGCCATGCGAGCGCCCAGCAGGGAGTTGTCTGGAGGTTCCTCAAATTATGACCCCACGCGCCCGCCGGGCGATCTTCTCTCTCGTCTTCTTTTTCAGTGTGTGCGCGATCGTCGGCACGCTGCTGCAGGGCAAGGTCGGTGCGCAGTCCGCCCAGGACGAGTCGCAGCTTCGCGATAGCCTCAAAGCCTTTACCAGCGTCTACTCCCTGGTAGAGCAGAACTACGCCGAGCCGCTCAACGGGGAAAAGGCCGACGCTGCTATCTATGACGGCGCCATTCCCGGCATGCTGCGCACGCTCGATCCCCACTCCAGCTTCTACGATCCCAAGGCCTACGCCAAGATGCGCGAGGACCAGCACGGCCGCTACTACGGCGTCGGGATGACTATCCAGCAGCAGCAGAACAAGATCGTCGTCATCTACCCGTCGGAGGGCACCCCCTCGTTCCGCGCCGGAGTGCACCCGGGCGACATTATCGCGTCCGTTGACGGCAAGAGCACCGACGGAATGAGTTCAGACCTCGTCGCAAAGGCGCTCAAAGGGCCCAAAGGCACGCATGTATCGCTCGCCGTCATCCGTGAGGGACAAAGCAAGGCGCTTACCTTCGACTTGGTACGCGATGAAATTCCCCATCCCTCGGTCGATCTGAAGTATGAGATCCGTCCCGGCGTCGGCTACGTCCATCTCACCAACTTCCAGGAGACGACAGCCAAGGAGATCGAAGATGCGGTGAACGGCTTCGGCGACCTGAAAGGCCTCGTCTTCGACCTTCGCGGAAACCCCGGTGGTCTGCTGAGTCAGGCAGTCGAGGTCTGCGACCACCTGCTGGCCAAGGGACAGAACATCGTCTCGCAGAAGGGGCGCGCCTATCCCGACCAGATTTATACGGCTACCCACGGCAACCAGGGACACGCATTCCCCATCGTTGTCATTGTCAACCGCAACTCGGCCTCTGCCGCGGAGATTGTCTCAGGCGCACTGCAGGATCACGACCGTGCGCTGATCGTTGGTGAAACCACCTTTGGCAAAGGTCTGGTCCAGACCGTCTACAACCTCTCTGACAACACTGGCCTGGCACTGACCACCTATCACTACTACACGCCGTCGGGACGCCTGATCCAGCGCGACTACAACGGCCTGTCGCTCTACGACTATTACAACCACGCCAACGCTCTGCCCGCCGACAACACAAACAAGGAAGTAAAGCTGACTGACTCCGGACGCACAGTCTATGGCGGTGGTGGCATTACTCCTGACGAGAAGATCGAGTCGCCCAAATCAAATCCCTTCATGGATTCGCTGCTGGTTCACGACGTCTTCTTCCACTTCGCTCCGCGCTACCTTGCCAACCGCACGGTCGGCGAGGACTTCAAGGTGGACGACGCAGTGATGACCGACTTCAAGCAATTCCTCACGAGCCAAAACATCACCTGGACCAACGAAGACCTCAACGGAGCGGGAGAATGGATCAAGGTCAACATCAAGGCCAAGATCTTCGCCATCCAGTTCGGCGAACAGCGTGACCTGCGCACCCGCGCTGACTGGGATCCAATGATCCAAAAAGCTGTAACCTACCTGCCCGAAGCCCAGGCACTCGAAACCAGCGCGCAGAAGGTGCTGGCGCAGAAAGCCGAAGCCCGCAGCGGAGCCGCGAACTAATCCTTCACCTGTTACCGAACGACCGAAGGCCGTCCTTTCCGGGCGGCCTTTGTATTTGCCCGGTTCAGCCCGTAATGTCTTACTATCCGGCTATACCATGCGCATTTTTCTCTGTTACCTCGCACTCTTCACGTCTTCAATTGCAGTAGCCCAACCCGCGTCCAAACCGGCCGCCCCAATCCCGGTCAAAGTCGTTGTCGTAGCCATGTTTGAACAGGGTGCAGACACCGGCGACATGCCCGGCGAACTCCAGTACTGGGTCGAGCGCGACCATCTCGACACCGTCTATCCGATGCCCGCCGCCTACCACGACGCCCGCATGAACGCCGACGGCGAACTCGCCATCGTCACAGGTCAGGGCACCGCCCATGCCGCAGCGACCATCATGGCCCTCGGGCTCGACCCCCGCTTCGACCTCACCCACGCCTACTGGCTCATCGCAGGCATCGCCGGGGGCAACCCCGAGCGCGTTTCCCTCGGCTCCGCCGCCTGGGCCAACTGGGTCGTCGACTCCGACCTGGGCTACGAGATCGACTCACGCGAGATTCCTGCCGGCTGGAGCACCGGTAAACTTCCCCTGCGCAAAGGCAAGCCCTTCGAGACGCCCGCGGCTCCCCTCGAAGGCCAGCTCTTTCAGACCAACCCTGAACTCACCCGATGGGCCTACTTCGTCACCAGCCACATCGCGCTCGCCGATACGGAAAAACTCAAAGATGCACGCAGCCGCTTTCCCGGAGAAATCGCCCGTAAGCCTCCCCAGGTTCTCCTTGGCGACGAGATCACCGGCTCAAGCTACTGGCATGGCAAGCTCATGAACGACTGGGCAGACCAGTGGATGAGCTACTACACCGAAGACAAAGGCCGCTTCGCCACCACAGCCATGGAAGACACCGGCACACTCGAATCCCTGCGCCTGCTCGCCCGCGCTGGCAAAGCAGACTGGAAGCGCGTCCTGGTCCTGCGCACTGTCAGCAACTACGACCAGCAGTGGCCCGGCGTCGATGCAGCCACCAGCCTCTCCGCCCAGCGCATCGGCCAGTACAGCGCTTACCTGCCCGCGCTTGAAGCCGCGTATCGCGTGGGCCACACCGTTGTAGCGGAAATCCTCACCCATTGGGATTCGTACCGCGACCAGTTACCGAAGACCGCGCAGACGAACTAATCATCAGCACTGGGCCGCACGCCTGAGTTATCATCTCTGCCGTAGAGAATCCTGCCGCTCACAGCTAGTGCTCCCGTGCAGCGGAGATGCAGAGAAAAGATGGGTATCAGGCGACGAAAGCTGGCTATCTCTCTGGCTCCACTCGTCTTGTGCGCTCTTCCACTCACCGCGCAGCAACCGCTTCGCGAAGCCATCTCCGCCCACGATGCCGGAGCCTCGCTCCAGGACGAAGCAGCAACCTACATCGACATGCCCATCCAGAGACTCGAGGCACTCGTGCCTAAGCTCATGGGAATCAAGTATGAGAGCAATCAGGAGCGCCTTCCGTTGATCCTGGCCAATGCTGCAAGCGTGATCGGCCAGGTTCTGCCGAAACTGCCGAATCTGGTCTCGCGGGAAGATGTACTTCACTTCCAGGGCAAGTGGAATCCATCTTCTCCAGACCATATTGCAGCAGCTCAGCCGTGGAGCCGTACTTTTAGCTATCTTCTGCGCAGAGAGCGCAATCCGGACGGAAGCTTCACGCTCAGCGAATCTCGGCTGGACAAGAACAATGAGCCCATCAAGGAAGAGCACTCCTTCATGGCCATCCGAAGTCATGGCTTTGCCTATCAATGGCTCTTCGTCAGTGCGGCCAATCAGCAGCAGTCCCACTTTCGCTACATGGGCGAGCAGAAAAAGGACGGGCGCAAGACCTTCGTGGTTGCCTTTGCCCAGGATCCTAAAAAAGTCGCCGATCCCGCGGTCTTCCTGACCGACGTAGGGAGGATTCCCTTTTATTACCAGGGCATTTTGTGGATAGATCAATCCAGTTTTCAGATCGTGGCGCTGCGGAGCGATCTACTCCCTCCGATTCCAAGTGCACATCTGCGGCAATTGACGACGGAGCTAGCCTTTCAGTCCGTAACGATTCGTGGCTACGACGCTACCCTTTGGCTTCCTCACCACGTAGAGGTCTCGACCGATGAAGGCAGAGGTTTGAGCTCAGAGGCGCACTCCTACTCCAACTACCACTTATTTCATTCGGATATAAAAATTCTAACCACGCCCGCCGCCCCGTCCGAAGAAAAAAGCCCGTAGAGCGTTCCCTGATAGGAACAACTCTCCGGGCTTGCTTATCCGTACTTCTAGGTCTCCAAAATCAGCTGAACAGATCCTTCATCTTGCTTATCATGTTCCGCGAGGCCGGCTTGTTTTCGACCGACATGCTCTCGCCAAGTTGCCGAACCAGCTCGCGCTGCGTGCGCGAAAGCTTCTTCGGCGTCTGCACCAGCACCTCAACAATCAGGTCGCCACGGCCATTCGAATTCAGGTGCGGCACACCCTCGTTGCGAATGCGTAACTGCTTGCCGCCCTGTGTTCCTTCGGGAATGCGCAACGTTACCTCGCCGTCGATGCCGGGAATCTGAATCTCCGCGCCAAGCGCCGCCTGTGGAAACGAGATCGGCACCACGCAGTGCAAATCGTTGCCGTCCCGTTCAAAGAAGTCATGCGGCTTGACCGTCAGCAC
>Ga0206933_1135_pt1 | contig 13258 bp, 22 predicted proteins | sample Alteio_BWOrgHeat_15_FD_152937 | JGI IMG/M metagenome (GOLD analysis project Ga0206933, IMG submission 152937) | Enriched cells from forest soil in Barre Woods Harvard Forest LTER site, Petersham, Massachusetts, United States -... | ecosystem: Environmental > Terrestrial > Soil > Temperate forest >... | reverse complement strand
CCGCATGATGCGCGAGTACAAGGTGGAGGCCAACGTCGGCAAGCCGCAGGTGAACTACCGCGAGACCATCCGCGGCAATGCGGAGGCTGAGGGCAAGTACATCCGGCAGACGGGCGGCTCGGGCAACTACGGGCACGCGAAGATCCACATCTCGCCGAACGAGCCGGGCAAGGGCTACGAGTTCTCCAACGACATCAAGGGCGGCACGATTCCCAAGGAGTACATCAAGCCGATCGACCAGGGCATCCAGGAAGCGATGCAGGGCGGCGTGCTGGCGGGCTACGAGATGGTGGACATCAAGATCAGCCTGTATGACGGCAGCTACCACGATGTCGACTCCAACGAAATGGCGTTCAAGATTGCCGGGTCGATGGCCTTCAAGGAGGCCGCGCGCAAGGCGAAGCCGGTGCTGCTGGAGCCGGTGATGTCCGTCGAAGTGACGGTGCCGGAAGATTACATGGGCACGGTAATCGGCGATTTGAACTCGCGGCGCGGACGCATTGAGGGCATGGAGATGGTGGGCGGCGTGCAGGCCATCAAGGCCACGGTGCCGCTGTCGACGATGTTCGGGTACGCGACGAACCTGCGCGGTTCGACGCAGGGACGCGGCAACTTCTCGATGGAGTTCAAGCAGTATGAGCAGACGCCGAAGGCTGTGAGCGACGAGATCATCGGCAAGAACAGCGGCGAGAGCAAGTAGTTCGCCGGTTTGCAGTAGACGAGTTTGGTTTGTGGGTTTAGTTGGCAGGTTTGGTTTTAGTTACGACTTGAGTTTTGAGTTTGGCTTTCAAGTTTGAGTTTCAACGTTAGTTCAACAGGAAGGACACGAGGACATGGCGAAGGAAAAATTTGATCGGTCTAAGCCGCATGTGAACATAGGGACGATTGGGCACATTGATCACGGCAAGACGACGTTGACGGCGGCGATTACGAAGGTGCTGTCCAAGCACAACCCGAACAACAAGTTCCGTTCGTTCGACACGATTGACAACGCTCCCGAGGAGCGCGAGCGCGGCATCACGATCGCGACGTCGCACGTGGAGTACGAGACGCCGAACCGGCACTATGCGCACGTCGACTGCCCGGGCCACGCGGACTACATCAAGAACATGATCACGGGCGCGGCGCAGATGGACGGCGCGATCCTGGTGGTCGCGGCCACCGACGGCCCGATGCCGCAGACCAAGGAGCACGTGCTGCTGGCCCGCCAGGTCGGCGTGCCGTACATCGTGGTGTTCCTGAACAAGTGCGATGCGGTGGAAGACGAAGAGCTGATCGAGCTGGTGGAGATGGAAGTGCGCGAGCTGCTGTCGAAGTATGACTACCCCGGCGACGACACTCCGATCATCCGCGGCTCGGCGCTGGGCGCGCTGAACGGCGAAGCCCAGTGGGAGACCAAGATCGACGAGCTGATGGCGGCGGTGGACAAGTACATTCCCCAGCCGACGCGTGCGGTCGAGCTTCCGTTCCTGATGCCGATCGAAGACATCTTCTCGATCTCGGGCCGCGGCACGGTCGTCACGGGCCGCATCGAGCGCGGCAAGGTGAAGGTGGGCGAGGACCTGGAGATCGTCGGCTTCCGCGACACGCAGAAGACGGTGTGCACGGGCGTCGAAATGTTCAAGAAGCAGCTGGACGAAGGACTTGCGGGCGACAACGCTGGCCTGCTCCTCCGCGGCACGGCGAAGGAAGACGTGGAGCGCGGGATGGTGCTGGCGAAGCCTGGGTCGATCACGCCGCACACGGTGTTCAAGGGCGAGGTATACGTGCTGTCGAAGGAAGAAGGCGGACGCCACACTCCGTTCTTCAACGGCTACCGTCCGCAGTTCTACTTCCGCACGACGGACGTGACGGGTTCGGCGAAGCTGCCGGAGGGCACCGAGATGGTGATGCCCGGCGACAACATCCAGCTGGAGGTCACGCTGCATACTCCGGTGGCCATGGAGAAGGGCCTGCGCTTCGCTATCCGCGAAGGCGGCAGGACCGTCGGCGCCGGCACCATCAGCGAGATCTTGAAGTAAACGTAATTGGGGCCGCCGCTGCCTAAGGGCTTCGGCATAAAAGCAGCGGCGGCCACCACAACCAGTTCTTTGGAAGCGAGAGAGACGAGATTATGGCGGGACAGAGAATCAGAATTCGGCTGAAGGCGTATGACTACCGCGTGCTGGACACGTCGACCGGTGAGATTGTGGAGACGGCGAAGCGCACGGGCGCGCAGGTTGCGGGGCCGATTCCGCTGCCGACGATGAAGAACAAGTATTGCGTTCTGCGTTCTCCGCACGTGGACAAGAAGTCGCGCGAGGCATTCGAGATCCGCACGCACAAGCGGCTGATCGACATCCTGGAGCCGACGCAGCAGACGGTCGACGCGCTGATGAAGCTGGACCTGCCCGCGGGCGTGGACGTTGAGATCAAGACGGTAGCGAAGTAAGGGTTTTGGCGCTTCGAGCAAACAGCAGATTCCTCGCTGCGCTCGGAATGACAGAAAGAAAAGCAAGGGCAAGAACAAAGCAAGCGCAACACCTACAGTGCCTCGTATCAAGCGACGCATGATGAGGAGAGGAAGAAGACAATGCCGGTAACTGGGATTCTGGGTAAGAAGATTGGGATGACGCAGGTGTTCGACGAGCGCGGCGACGTGCATCCCGTCACGGTGATCAAGGCTGGTCCGTGCGTGGTGACGCAGCTGAAGACCGTGGCAAAAGACGGCTACGACGCCGCACAGATTGGCCTCGTGGACTTCGTGAAGGCCTCGAAGGTGAACAAGCCGATGACCGGGCACTTCGCCAAGTCGAACGTGCCTCCTGTCCGCCTGATGAAGGAAGTCCCCATCGAGACGTACACGAACGCGGCCGAGGGAGAAGACGGCGCGGTGAAGGCCGGCGACCGGATCATGGTCGACCTGTTCGAGAACACGAAGTATGTGGACATCATCGGCACCTCGAAGGGCCGTGGATTTGCGGGCGTGGTTCGCCGCCACCACTTCGGCGGCGGTCCCAAGGCGCACGGACATATGTTCCAGGTGCAGGGCTCGATTGGCGCCTCGTCGTTTCCGTCGCGTGTGTTCCCGGGGCAGCGCATGCCGGGCCACATGGGCAACGTGCAGATTACGACGCGCAACCTGCGCATCCGCGGGATTGATTTGGAAGACAACCTGCTGCTGCTCGAGGGTTCGGTACCCGGGCCGCGCGAGGGCTACGTACTGATCTCGAAGGCAAAGGCCCCGCCGAGAGAGCGTCGCGGATTCGCCGGCGCGGCGACCAAGGACGCACTGAAGGCTTCGAAGAAGGCCGCTCCGAGCAAGAAGAAGTAGTTTTCGTTGTTGGTTCTTAGTTGTTAGTTCTTGGTTCTTAGTTGTTGGTTGCAAACGCTGCGCGGAGAGTAGACCGGGTTACGCAGCCTCATAACAGGAAGGGCGCTCCGCATCGTTGGGGCGCGAGAGAGATGAAGATGGCAAACCTGAAGGTAAAGAATCTCGGAGGCAAGGCGGTCGGCGATTTCGAGCTGGTCGATGGCCTGTTCACCGAAGTAAATGAAGCGCTGCTCTGGGAGGCCGTGAAGCACTATCGTGCGTCGCTGCGCCAGGGAACGCACAAGACGAAGAACCGCAAGCTCGTGTCGGGCTCGGGCAAGAAGCTGTGGAAGCAGAAGGGCACGGGGCGCGCGCGCGTCGGCTCGATCCGCACGCCGCTGTGGCGTGGCGGCGGCACGGTCCACGGACCTCAGCCGCGCAGCTATGACTATGCTTTCCCGCGCAAGAAGCTGATGGGCGCGCTGCGCTCGGCGATTGCGTCGAAGCTGGAGTCGGGCAAGCTGACCATTGTGGATTCGTTCGACGTGGCCGAGGGCAAGACCAAGGCCTACCGCACGGCGTTGAACCTGCTGGATGCGAAGAAGACGGCGCTGCTGGTAGAGAGCAGCCGCAAGCTGAGCGAGAAGCTGTACCTGGGATCGCGCAACCTGGACGGCGTGGAGCTGGTGCTGAGCTCGGAGGTCCATCCTTATGACCTGCTGCGCTACGAGCACGCGGTGTTTTCGCAGGACGCCTTTGAGGCGCTGCAGGAGACGCTGAAGAAGTCGGTTTCAAAGCGGTCACACGCCGAGAAACAGGAGGTTGCATAAATGTCGACACTGTATAACGTCATCCGCCGGCCGCTGATCACCGAGAAGGGCATGGGCGTGAAGGAGACCGAGGGCACCCTGGTGTTTGAAGTGGGCGCGACGGCGACCAAGACCGAGGTGAAGCAGGCGGTCGAGACTTTGTTCAAGGTAAAGGTCGCCGGCGTACGCACGGCGACGGTGCTGGGCAAGGAGCGCAAGCGCGGACGTTACACCGGCTTCCGCCCCGACTGGAAGAAGGCGTATGTGCGGCTGAAGGCCGGCGAGAAGATGCCGGATTACGTGAACAGCCTGTAAGTAGAGATTAGGGATTAGAGAAAGCCGGAGAGATTTCTCCAGCGGGCAAGGAACAAGACGATGCCGATTAAATCATTCAGACCGATTACGCCGACACTGCGCTTCCAGACGAAGCTGGTGAACGACGACATTACGACCAACGAGCCGCACAAGCCTTTGCTGGCAGTGAAGCAGCGCACCGGCGGACGCAACAGCACCGGGCGGCTGACCATCCGTCACCAGGGCGGCGGGCACAAGAAGAAGCTGCGCCTGATTGACTTCAAGCGCGACAAGTTCGGCGTGCCGGGCACGGTGGCGACGATCGAATACGATCCGAACCGCAGCTCGCGCATTGCGCTGATCAGCTACGCGGACGGCGAGAAGCGCTACATCATCCAGCCTGTGGGCCTGAAGGTGGGCCAGCAGATCATGTCCGGCCCCGACGCCGACATCCTGGTGGGCAACGCCCTGCCGCTGAAGCTGATCCCGACCGGAACGATCGTGCACAACATCGAGCTGCGTCCGGGCAAGGGCGCGCAGATGGCCCGCTCGGCCGGCGCGCAGGTAAACCTGGTCGCGAAGGAAGGCGATTATGCGCTGCTGAAGCTGCCCTCGGGCGAGACCCGGCGCGTGCTGGTGGAGTGCATGGCGACGATTGGCCAGGTAGGCAATACAGACCATGAGAATGTCTCCATCGGCAAGGCGGGACGCAATCGCTGGAAGGGCATTCGCCCGGCAAACCGCGGCGTGTCGATGAACCCGGTCGACCATCCGCACGGCGGCGGCGAAGGCAAGACCTCTGGCGGACGTCACCCGGTGACTCCGTGGGGCCAGCCGACGCGCGGCTACAAGACGCGTAACAACAAGCGCACGGACACGTTCATCGTGCAGCGCAGGAACAAGGGCAAGTAGTAAGGGCACGTAGTAAAGGCAAGTCGACGCGAAGGGTAAGCAGGCACGTAGCGCCCGCGGGAGCGGTAGAAGGGCAAAACCAAGTCTCAGGGCTCCTACTGAGATTCGTTGCACCGAGCATAAGGAAGACGGAGTAGACAGATGGCACGTTCCACGAAGAAGGGTCCTTTCATCGACACCCACCTGATGACGAAGATCACAGGGATGAACCAGACGAACGACAAGAAGGTGCTGCGCACCTGGTCGCGGCGCTCGACGATCCACCCGGACATGGTGGGCCACACCATTGCCGTGCACAATGGGCGCAAGTTCATCCCGGTGTACTGCACGGAGAACATGGTGGGACACAAGCTGGGCGAGTTCTCGGCGACGCGCACGTTCAAGGGCCACTCGGCCAAGGCGGCAGAGTCTTCGGCGAAGCCCAAGTAAAGCAAGTTAGCGCAGTGCATTTCGGTTTACGGCATTCAGTTTTTAGCTGGTAAGGACAAGACATGGCAAAGGCAGCAGAAAAAGTTCAGGAGTTCCGCGCGGAGGCAAACTTCCAGCGCTCCAGCCCGCAGAAGACGAAGCTGGTGCTGGACCTGATCAAGGGCAAGCGCGTGGAAGCGGCGATCAACATTGTGCACTTCAGCACCAAGCGGATCGCTCCGGTGGTGGAGAAGGTGCTGCGTTCGGCGATTCAGAACGCGAACTACGAGAGCCAGGAGAAGGGGCTCGACATCGATGTCGACAACCTGTACGTGCGCACAGCGGTGGCCAACGAAGGCCCGCGGCTGAAGCGGCTGCGGCCGGCGCCGATGGGGCGGGCGTTCCGCTACCAGCGCAGGATGGTGCACATCATCATCACCGTCGCCGAGAAGAAGGCACCGGTGACGGCGGCGAAGGCAGGCGAGGATTCGGCTGCTCCGGCGGCAAAGAAGAAGACGGCGGCGAAGAAGACTGCCGCCAAGAAGACAGCCGCGAAGAAGACGGCGAAGAAGTAAGCAAGTTTTTTGGTTTTCGCTGTTGAAGTTTGGACGTTGAGTTGTAAGGAAATTTCGATTGAATCGCCTGCCGGCTCAACCGGCTGGGCGCGAGGTAAAGGAAGCTATGGGACAGAAAGTCCATCCGTACGGTTTGCGTCTCGGCATCAATAAGCCGTGGAAGTCGCGCTGGTTTGTGGAGCGCGGATATGACAAGCTGCTGGTCGAAGATGTGAAGCTGAAGGCGGAGCTGCGCGAGAAGCTGAAGGCGGCGGGTGTCTCGTCGGTGGAAGTGGAGCGGCCGGGCAACAAGCTGCGTCTGATCATCCGCACGGCGCGTCCGGGCATCATCATCGGGCGCAAGGGCGCGGAGATCGACAAGCTGAAGGCCGACATCCAGAAGCGGACCAACCGCGAGGTGTTCATCGACATCCTCGAGGTGAACAAGCCGGAGCTGGACGCGCAGCTGGTGAGCGAGAACATCGCCCTGCAGCTGGAGAAGCGCGTGAGCTTCCGCCGCGCGATGCGCAAGAGCGTCGACTCGGCGCTACGCTTCGGATGCAAGGGCATCAAGGTGCGTGTCTCGGGCCGCTTGAACGGCAACGAGATCGCCCGGTCGGAGTGGTATCTGCAGGGGCGGTTGCCGCTGCACACGCTGCGCGCTGACATCGACTATGGATTCAGCGAGGCGCACACGACCTACGGGATCATCGGCGTGAAGACCTGGGTCTATCGCGGCGACATCTACGAGCAGAAGAAGCGGCGCGACGTTCCGGCCGTGGTTGCCGGCTCGGGCGTGTTCCAGTCGTAAAGGAAGCTGCCAGCTACTAGCTTCCAGCTATTAGTTGGCACGCAGGAAACAGAGATTGCAGTATCGCTTCTGGCCAAGAGCCGGAAGCTAAAGCTAGAAGCTAGTTTTCGAGGTTTTCGTTATGTTGATGCCCAAGAAGGTGAAGTATCGTAAGCAGCAGCGCGGCCGCATGAAGGGCAAGGCGTGGCGCGGAAGCGATCTTTCGTTTGGCGATTACGGTTTGAAGGTGATGGAGTGCGGTTACATCACGGACCGGCAGATCGAGGCGAGCCGTATCGCGATGACGCGGTTCATCAAGCGCGGCGGCAAGGTGTGGCTGCGCTTGTTCCCGGACAAGCCGATCACGAAGAAGCCCGCCGAAACCCGTATGGGTAAGGGCAAGGGCGCTCCGGACCACTGGGTCTGCGTGGTGCGGCCGGGCCGGATCCTGTTCGAGATGGAGGGCGTGACGCCCGAGCTCGCGAAAGAGGCCATGCGCCTGGCGTCGCACAAGCTGCCGGTGAAGACGAGCTTTGTGATGCGCCATGATGTGAAGGTTGTGGCTGCGGCCAAGTAAGGGATCGGCAAGTAAGAGATTCAGGAATTTCAGGAATCAGGAAGAAGACGCGATATGGAAATTGACAAGGTACGGAACCTGAACGATGCGGAGTTGACGACGCAGGCCAACCAGGCGGCGGAGCAGCTCTTTCGGCTGCGGTTTCAGAAGAGCCTCGGCAACAACGAGGGGCTGAAGAAGATCCAGGGGCTGCGCCGCGACATTGCGCGCTACAAGACGATTGCCCGGCAGCGCGCTCTGGGCATCGCCGAGCCGGCCGCCAAGAAGGTGAAGGCGGCGAAAGCGGTCAAGGCAGAGGCTGCTCCGGCAGAGAAGAAGGCGGCAGCAGCACCCAAGGCCGCGAAGAAGACGGCCGCCAAGAAAGCTCCGGCGAAGAAAGCGAAGAAGGACTAACTTATGGCAGAGACAACGACCAAGACGGCAACCGCCACTCCTGAAGCTCCGGCTTCGCGCCGCAACGAGAAGGTTGGGCAGGTGGTTTCGACCAAGATGCAGAAGACCATCGTGGTTGAGGTGGAGATGCGCAAGGCGCACCCGAAGTACAAGCGGGTGATGAAGTCGAACAAGAAGTTCTACGCGCATGACGAGCAGAACTCGGCGCGCGTGGGCGATGTGGTGCGCATCCGCGAGGCGCGTCCTTTGTCGAAGCTGAAGCGCTGGACGCTGGAAGAGATCGTCCGCCGCTCGGCGCTGGCGCAGCTGCCGGACGTCAAGGACGAGGTCGTCGCCGCGGCGAAGTAAGTTTTTTGCGCGGAGGTCCGCGCGGGTTTGAATTTTGAAAGGGAGGGCGCAAGCCTTCCGGTCGGGAGACAGCTATGGCAGTGCAAATGAGAACGATCCTCGACGTCGCCGACAACTCCGGCGCGCGCAAGCTGCAGGTGATCCTGCCGCTGGGCGGCGGACTGGGCAAGAAGGCCGGCCTGGGCGATGTGGTGACGGCCGCGGTGAAGGAAGCTTCGCCGGACGGCACGGTAAAGAAGGGCAAGGTCGTGAAGGCCGTGATCGTGCGCACGCACAAGGAGTACCGGCGGCGCGACGGAACGTACATCCGCTTTGACCAAAACGCGGCCGTGGTGATCAACGACGCGAACGAGCCGGTTGGCACGCGCGTGTTCGGGCCCGTGGCGCGTGAGCTGCGCGACAAGAAGTTCCTGAAGATTGTGTCGCTGGCGCCTGAGGTTATCTAGTTTTAGGTTTTTGCAAACCGGATTCCGACTCCGCAGAGATGGTCGAGGCAACAGGAAGAGAGCATAACGATGCCGAAGAAGCATAAGCCGATTGTGAAGAGCAAGATCAAGATCAAGCGCAATGACCAGGTTGAGATCATTGCGGGCAAAGACAAGGGCAAGCGCGGGCGCGTGCTGCGCGTGATCGCCGACAAGCAGCGCGTCCTGGTCGAGCACGTTGGCATGATCAAGAAGCATGTGAAGCCGAACCCGCAGCGCAACATCAAGGGCGGCATCGCGGAGCAGGAGTCGCCGGTGCACATCTCCAACGTGATGCTGGTGGATGCGGAAGGCAACAAGACCCGGGTTGGGGCGCGCGTGGATGGCGACAAGCGGGTGCGTATCTCGCGGGCGAGCGGGAACGATATTCCGGAGAAGAAGAAGTAGAGAAGCAGTAAGTAGTGAATAGTGAGTAGTGAGTAAGGCCGCGGTTGTGGATGGATGAGCGGCATAGCTTCACAAGGCGAGTTTAGAAACGCAAACTGTATCAGCAAACTGTATCAACGGAGCACCCCACGCAACGGTAGACGGAGAGCATCCCACCCCGACGGCCGTGGAGAAAGAGAAGAGACGGACATGGCAGCACGGTTGAAAGAGAAGTACAACAACGAACTGAAGCAGGCGCTGGCGAAGGAACTGGGCATCGAGAACTCGATGGCGATTCCGAAGATCGACAAGATCGTCATCAACATGGGCCTGGGCGAAGCGACGCAGAACCAGAAGATGATGGACCCGCTGGTGGCCGACCTGGCGTCGATTGCCGGGCAGAAGCCGATTGTGACCAAGGCGAAGAAGTCGATCGCTGCGTTCAAGCTGCGCGAGGGCATGCCCATCGGCGCGATGGTGACGCTGCGCGGCGACGCGATGTATGAGTTCCTGGACCGGCTGATCTCCGTGGCGCTGCCGCGCGTGCGCGACTTCCGCGGGGTTTCGGCGAAGAGCTTTGACGGGCGCGGCAACTACACGCTCGGCCTGCGCGACCAGCTGATCTTCCCGGAGATTGACTACGCGAAAGTGGACAAGCTGAAGGGCATGAACGTGACCATCGTGACCACGGCCGGCGATGACGACGGCGCACGGGCGCTGCTGAAGAGCTTCGGCATGCCGTTCCGGGTCGGCGCGTAAAGGATTTTGGACTAGCAGTATCGCAATGAATTTTGCAGCAGGAAGAAAAGAGTAGATATGGCAACGACAGCAAAACGAGTAAAAGATGCACGCAAGCCGAAGTTCAAGTCGCGGCAGCACAACCGCTGCCAGCTGTGCGGACGCCCGCGGGCGTTCCTGCGGAAGTTTGGCGTGTGCCGTCTGTGCTTCCGCGCGCTGGCGCTGAAGGGCGAGATCCCGGGCGTCGTGAAGTCGTCCTGGTAAGTGCTGCGCTTGAAGCGATAGGCGCTTAGTGCGCACAACAATTTTGGCGACGGATTAGAGATAACCGAAGCCGCAGACATCTCCGCTGGTTCTTGAAGCTGATGCTTCAAGCGAACGGGGGATGAAGGAGAGAAGATGAACCTGACCGATCCAGTAGCAGACTTTCTAACCCGCATCCGCAACTCCATCCGCGCACGGCACCAGAAGCTGGACGTGCCGGCGTCGAAGCTGAAGGCCGAGATTGCCCGCATCCTGAAGGAAGAGGGTTACATCGCGAACTTCAAGCCGACCGAGGAGAACGGGCAGAAGGTGATCCGCGTGTACCTGAAGTACGGCCCGAACAACGAGGCCGTGATCCGCGACCTGCAGCGCGTCTCGCGCCCCGGGTGCCGCGTGTACCTTGGCCGCGACGAGATTCGCCGCGTACAGGGCGGGCTGGGGATCTCCATTATGACGACCCCGAAGGGCGTGATGACGGGACGGCAGGCACGGCGCGAAGGCGTTGGCGGCGAGATTCTCTGCGAAGTCTGGTAAGTACTGCGTACGCCGGACGCGCGCCTGGCGCGCCCTCCCGGCGAGTTGGTTGTTAGGTTTGGTTTAGCAGGACCGGCTGCAGTGGAACGAGGAGCTGAGACTCTTCGGGACTCGCAAGCCATAAGGATTAGGAAAATGTCGCGTATTGGAAAGAAGCCGATTGTGATGCCGAAGGGCGTGAAGTATACCGTCCAGGGCAACACTGTTCTTGTAGAAGGGCCGAAGGGCAAAGTGAGCGCGCTGATCCCGAGCGGAATTTCGCTGGTGGAGAAGGACGGCCATTTGAATGTAGAGCGCGAGAACGATTCGCAGGCGGCGATGCATGGCCTGGCGCGGGCGCTGGTGTTCAACGCGGTTGAGGGCGTGACCCAGGGCTGGAAGAAGGAGCTGGACATCGTCGGCATTGGATACCGCGCGGAGCTGAAGGGCAAGGGCATGGTGGTGTTTACGCTGGGCTACTCGCACCCGATCGAAGTGCCGCTGCCGACGGGCATTGAAGTGACGATCGACCCGAAGCAGACACACATCACCGTGTCGGGCATTGACCGGCAGAAGGTCGGCCAGGTGGCGGCGGACATGCGCGCGCTGCGCAAGCCGGATCCTTACAAGAACAAGGGTGTGCGCTACTCCGACGAGAAGCTGAAGAAGAAGGTCGGCAAGACGGGCGCTAAGTAAACCTCAGATTCAGATGCAGCGGAGGTTGCTGCGAGAAACATAACCGAACGTCGTCGAAGGTCGGCGACGCTGATAGGAAGGAAGCAGAGAGATGATTCAACAAAAGCAGCGCAATATCGTACGGCAGCGGGTGCATACGCGCATCCGCGAGCGGATGACGGGAACGGCGGAGCGGCCGCGGCTGAATGTCTACCGCTCGCTGAACCACATCTACACGCAGGTCATTGACGACGTGAAGGGCGAGACGCTGGCCTCGGCCTCGACCGTGAGCAAGAAGGGCGAGGGCAAGAAGGCAGGCGGCAATGTGATGGCCGCGGCCGAGGTGGGCAAGCTGATCGCCCAGCGGGCGCAGGAGAAGGGCATCAAGCGCGTGGTGTTTGACCGCGGCGGGTACCTTTATCACGGCCGCATCAAGGCGCTGGCGGATGCGGCGCGCGAAGCAGGGTTGGAATTCTAAGTTTTGATGGCGCGCTTGAGTGCGCTGCCGGAAAGCGAAGCAGGAAAACATGGCAATGCTGAAGAAAAAACTGGATGCGAACCGCTTGAACCTGAAGGACCAGGTGGTGTCGATCAACCGCGTGACCAAGGTGGTCAAGGGCGGTAAGAACATGTCATTCGCGGCCCTGGTAGTGGTGGGCGATCCCGGTGAGGGCGTCGTCGGCTACGGCTCTGGCAAGGCGAAGGAGGTTCCGCAGGCGATCCGCAAGGGGATCGAGTCGGCGAAGAAGAACCTGTTCAAGATCAACCTGACGGCGACGACGATTCCGCACCAGGTGCTGGGCCGCTATGGCTCCGGCCAGGTGCTGCTGAAGCCGGCCCCGGAAGGAACGGGCGTGATTGCGGGCGGAGCAGTGCGCGCGGTGATGACGTCGGCGGGCGTGCAGAACGTGCTGACGAAGTCGCTGGGCACGGCGAACCCGCACAACGTGATCAAGGCGACGTTTGACGCGCTGATCCAGCTGCGTGACCGCGCTGAAGTGGCGGCGCTGCGCGGCAAGTCAGTGGACGAGCTGTAATAAGTTTGTCAGCTGCCGGTGCGAGCCGGCGCTGAAATGACGAGAGGGAATTATGGCAGCTGAAAAGAAGATCAAGATCCAATACTTCCGCTCGCAGATCTGCACGCCGGTGAAGCACAAGCTCGTGGTCAAGGGCCTGGGCTTTACGCGGCTGAACCAGATTGTGGAGCGGGAAGACACACCGTCGACGCGCGGGATGATCAAGAAGATCCCGCACCTGGTACGGGTGGTCGAGTAGTTTCACTCCTCCGTGTGAGGACCAAAAGCGAGTCGAAGCGCAGAGCTTTGGCGTTATAGCGAGGACATGATGGCACTGAATCTTTCCAATCTTCGGGCACCGAAGAAGGCAAATGAGAACAAGAAGCGCGTGGGCCGCGGTATGGGTTCGGGCATGGGCAAGACGTCGACCCGAGGACACAAGGGCCAGGGGTCGCGGTCGGGCTCGAGCCTGATGCGCGGCTTTGAGGGCGGCCAGATGCCGCTGCACCGCCGGCTGCCGAAGCGCGGCTTTACGAACATCTTCCGCACCGAGTACACGGTGCTGGGCCTGGACCGGATCGCCGAGGTTGCGGCGGCGGAGAGCCTGACGGAGCTGACGCTGGAGAAGATTGTCGAGCTGGGGCTGCTGCGCAAGAAGAATGGCCTGATCAAGGTGCTGAACAACAAGGCGCAGGACGGCGCGGAGTTCAAGGCCGCGGTGACGGTGCATGCGCACAAGTTCTCGAAGACAGCGCAGGAAGCCATTGAGAAGGCCGGCGGCAAGGCTGTCGTCATCGGCTAGCTTTCTTCCGCGGGTGTGTGCC
>Ga0206933_1134_pt1 | contig 13330 bp, 11 predicted proteins | sample Alteio_BWOrgHeat_15_FD_152937 | JGI IMG/M metagenome (GOLD analysis project Ga0206933, IMG submission 152937) | Enriched cells from forest soil in Barre Woods Harvard Forest LTER site, Petersham, Massachusetts, United States -... | ecosystem: Environmental > Terrestrial > Soil > Temperate forest >... | reverse complement strand
GAGTATCTCGCGCTGGTACTCCTCCTGCGGGTAGAAGAAGGTGTAACAGGGGCTGTAGCCGGCCGCATCTTTGGGAGCAGCCTCGGCGATGCCAGGCCAGCGGTCCAACCACTTCCCCACACGCTGCCGTGCTGTCGCCGGGGAGACATTGCCTCCACAGGGTTCGTAGTGATCGGCGATGGTGATCCAGACATGGCGAAGGGGTCGCGCGTGGACCACGCGCCGTGTGCGGTCTTTGATATACGCCGGCAACCATAGGTCGAAGTGCTTGGGATACATACGTTGGGTGTGTCCTTGAAAATACGTAGAGAGTTGAGTGCAGGGGTGAAGCGGTGTGAGAACAGGCACAGCGAGCAGCTAGGCCCTGGGCTGCGCCCATCCTTCGTGTAAGCTGAGATGGCCAGCAGGTGGCGGAAACCGATACAGTACTCGATGAAAATCTGCCACACAGTCTACAGCCTCGAGATGGGCGGAGCCGAGGTGCTGGTTGCGCTGCTCTGCCGCTTGCAGCGGGAGAATGGCCACCAGGTTTCGATCTGTTCGTACAGCAAACTCGGTCTGATTGGCGAAGAGTTGCGTGCGGAGGGGTTCGAAATCTACGTCCCCGGCGAAGCTCATCCGCTGCGGACGATGTTCCGCTATCTGCAGTACTTCCGCAGGACGAAGCCTGATGTTGTCCACTGTCACAATCCAGCGCCTACGCTGCATGCTGCGTGGAGCGCCAAGCTGGCTGGCGTGCCGCGCGTGATCACCACGCGCCATAGCCTGGTCTCGCCGCCGTATGACCGGGCGGAGGAGCTCAAGTTCGCGGTCTCCTCCTATGCGTGCAAATGGATTGCCGGTGTGTGCGAATCCACTTGTATCAATCTGCGCGGCGCTCCTTTGGCTCATCGCAAGCGCATTGTGTGTGTTTACAACGGGGTATCCACTGTCCCTGAGGTCGCGGAGGCTTTGCCCGCGAAGTCCGGCTTTACGCTGGTCTTTATCGGACGGCTGGCGGCGGTCAAGGACCTGGCCACGATGCTGCGTGCTCTCGCCATCGCTGTTCAGCGGATTCCGGAGCTCAATCTTTGGATCATTGGAGATGGCCCTGAGCGGCATCACCTGGAAGAATTGGCGGGGCAGCTTGGGCTTGCAGAGAACGTCCGCTTTTGGGGACAGAAAATGGATACGGCTCGCTTCTTCCGTGCGGCGGACCTGTTCATCATGTCCTCTGTCTCCGAGGGTGTGCCCATGTCGCTGCTGCAGGCGATGTCGATTGGCCTGCCCGCCGTGCTGACGGATGTCGGCGGTATGGGCGAGGTGTTGCGGCTCTCCGGCAGCGGCCTGCTCAGTGCGGTTGGTGATGCGGCGGCGATGGCCGAGGCCATCGTTCAACTCGCAGGCGCCCCTGCCCTGCGGATTAGGCTCGCCGAGCGCGGGCTCGATGCCTACCACAGATATTTCACACTCATTTGCATGGATGCTGCCTATATGCGGCTCTACTCCAGTAGCAGATAGCAGGGATCGCGCGTTGTCTTGCATTGCGAAAATCATGCGGAAGCACTTGCTTTCTTCGGAGCTGGAGGGAGAGCTTTGTCCGAGGTGGTCCAGATATTGAGGAGCGGACCTGCGGTGAAGAGAAAACGATACAGCCCCACGACGGCTGCGGCATTCACGACAAGAAACGCGCCCGCGGCCGAGGAGAGACGAAAGATACCGGGGATGCGAAGCCGTGTCCCGATGCACGCCATCGTCCAAAAACTCCACTGAGCCGCCGCGAAAGCTATCCACTCTTTATGATGTATGGCAAGCGCCATGGAGCTGATCAATAGCGTGATAAAGCAATAGGGCATGACCAGACGAAGCATTTTGTGCGAGACCAGCTGAAACCACAGGCGGTTCGTGGGGCAGAGTATCCACGTCTGACCCGCCAGCAGTTGATAGTTGCCTGCCAGCGTGCGTACTTTTCTTCCAAACTCGTCGCGGATGTTGGTGGGCCAGGTATCGGTAACGATGGCTGTTTTGTCGATCACGCTGCGGAACCCCTGGCGGGTGACGGCCAACGGCTGAAACATATCGTCGAGAATCAATCCTGAGGGAAACGCTGTTGCGAGGGAACGGCGAATGGCATAGAAGCCGCCATAGACACCAAGAGGAGAATCCCATGCCGATTCGCAGTTACGTATCCACTGCTCGTATCGCCAGTACAAGCCGTTCACAGCAGAGGTGGAGGCATCGTGACCATCGCGGTTGAGAAGCAGCTGTCCGGTGGCGCAGCCCACGGCTGGGTCGGCGAAGTTCTCCACCAGGCGTGATAGCGCGGAGGCGTTCATGGTGGGGCGCACATCGAGGAAGAGGAGGATCTCTTCTGTTGCCTGGGCGATTGCGTGGTTGAGGGCAGAGGACTTTCCCTCATGCGCATCGAGGACGATGAACTTCAGGCGCTCATCCTTGCAATTGCGCAGAATCTCCACCGTATTGTCGGTGGATCCGTCGGAGACTACGATGATCTCGCGCAGATTTTCGTCCGGCATGTGGGCGAGGCGGGCCAACTGCCGGCTTAGCATGCTGCCGCCGTTGCGAGCCGCTATCACCACGCTCACCGTTGTGGCGTAGGGCGCACGTAGCCATGGCTTCGGAGACAACTTCGCCAGCATGCAGATCACCAGCGGATAGCCAATGTAGGTATATGCGATGGCGATGAACGAAGCCAGGGCGAGCCAGACGAGCAAGTTCACTGGGCACCTCGCCGTCGGAGTATGGTTTTGATGGTCTCGAACATGATGAGTAGGTCGAGCCCCAGGGACATATGCTTCACGTAATAGAGGTCATACTGCAGCTTCTCGCGGCTGTCTTCCAAGGTAGCGCCGTATTTGAAGCGAACCTGCGCCCAACCGGTGAGACCCGGTCGAATCATGTGCCGCAGGTCGTAATACGGCAGCTGCTCCGAGAGCCACGGCACAAACTCCGGACGCTCAGGGCGAGGACCCACGAGGCCCATATCTCCGCGCAACACGTTCCAGAGCTGCGGAATCTCATCCACGCGGGTCTTACGCATGAACCTTCCGAAGCCGGTGACGCGCGGATCGTTTTGTTGCGCCCACTTTGCGCCGCCTGCCTCCGCATCCTGGACCATCGAGCGGAATTTGTAGACTGTGAAGTTTTTGCCGCCCAGGCCAACGCGCGTCTGGCGAAAAAAGATCGGACCCTTCGAAGCAACGCACATCGCCAGTACGACCAGGGGGAAGAAGGGGAGAAAGAGCAGCAGGCCAATCGCGGCGACCAGGAATGACACTAAGCGCCGTGTCAGCTGCTGCGACGGCTTGATCCGAAAGCCTTCGCTGAAAAGAAAGCTACTGGGGCGCAGACCATCCAGCTGGATGGTGCCTGATAGACGTTCCAGGAACGAACCTGCTTCTTCCACCGGTACGCCACGAAGACGCAGCGCTAATAGTTCCCGTACGGGCAGCTCGCCGCGGCGGTCTTCCATGGCGACGATAATGCGGTTGATGAGTTGCGGCATAGTGTTCAAGCGGGCGATCGTTTGAGTCGCACCTTGAAGGCGCTCTTCTTTTGTGGAGAGGATGCCCTCCCACCCACGGACCTCCATGCCCAGGTCCTTCCGTGACTCGATCACCTGGACCACAGATCGCGCATATTCTCCCGCGCCCAACACATAAATCCCCTCGCGGAAGATGCTCTTGGTAATGACCCAGCCATAGGCCCTTCGCCACAGCAGCAGGCTTCCGGCCAGAAAGGCGAAACCCAGGGGAAATACATACCTAGTCATGCTGACATCCGGAAAGACGTAAATGATCAACGCGAAAGTAACTCTCCCTTCGATCTACGACCAGCTGCGTCTCATATAAATCGGAGTAGTACGAAATCAGTAGGGTGGTGGCCGTAAGCAGCAACAGCTTCAGGCTTCCATGTTCATAGTTCAGTGCAATAAACGAGTCGGGGCCCAGGACTAGCACTGTCGCAAGCAGAAAGCATCCGGAGACGATCAAGGCCTCTGAAAGGACCAGAAAGATCATTCGATTCGGGAAGTAGATGTTGAGGACGCGGGTCATAGACTGGCGACCTCAGCTTCAGGGGCATCGTAGCCATAGTAGCCACCGGGACGAGAAACATCCGCCGCGCCATTGAGGACAAAACCTAGCAGCTTCTCCTGCCTGAATCCGCTCAGGGCATGCCCTGCCGCTGCAACTTGCGTCACTCCCGAGCGGGCGACGAGCAGTATTCCATCGCAGGCCTGCGCAAGATTTGTGGCATCCGACACGAGATTTGCAGGAGAAGAGTCGATCACAATCCAGTCGAAGTGAGGCGCCGCGGCGGTAATGAGTTGAGGAAGGCGTTTGCTCGCCGAAAGGTCGGCGGCGGAGTCACCTGCAGTGCCCGCGCTGATAAACGTCAGTGTCTCCAGCCTAGAGACCGGGTTATTCGGCATCGACTCTAGCGGCAATGTCTGCTGCATCGTGTCGAGCAACGACGCCTTGCCGGCGAGGTACTCGGCAAGCCCCAGGCCCAGCTCACAACCCAGGGTGTTGTGGAGAGTGTGCCGGCGCATATCCCCGTCGATGAGCAAAACCCTACTGTTTTTGTGCAGGGCGAGACTCAGTGCGAGGTTAGCTGCGACAAAGCTCTTGCCTTCCTGCGGCAAGGCGCTGCTGATAAGGATGGACTTTATCGACGTCTGAGTCTTCATCTCAAGAAAACGGGTGCGCAGGCTGCGAAACTGCTCCAGCAGCAGGCCACGCCGCTGCAACACAGGCAGTTTATCCACGCACGGAGTCCAAAGACTTTTGCGAACCCTGCCGGGACCGGCGAGCCCCCCGGAGTAACTCGATGGCTGAGCTTCCCTCTCGGTTATCAGCGTAGAAATGGCTGTGCCGGAAGGAACCTCTTCCGTCGCGATCGCGCCATGTTGCCGCCCGCTGCCGGGCCCGTCAAAGGCTAAGCGGTCTAGTTCAGCTCTTAAAAGTGCTTCGTATATCTTGCTCATGCGGTCTGCTCGTTCCTTCCCTGGTCAGGCCCAGTCTCCTGAGCCCTATCCGTGGCCTGCTGGGGATACGTTTCTGCGGCCGACATCTCCGTCGGTCCGTTGAGAAGATCCAGCTCTCGCACGACTTCCATGATGGTGTGCTCCTGGATGATGCGTGCCTGCTCGACGAACCCGAATGTGAGCGAGTGCTCGCAAATAAGGTGAATGACACGTGGAATGCCGTGGCTATAGTGATGAATGAGCCGCAACGCGTTCGGAGAGAAGACAGGTTCCGAGGTACCTGCCACGAAGAGGCGGTGTCCGATGTATGCGGCAGTGTCCTCTAAGTCGAACCGTTGCATGCGGCACCTGAGTGAGACGCGCTGGCGAAGCTGGCGGATATTGGGCGCCGACAATTTTCGTTCTAGTTCCGGCTGCCCTGACAGAACAATCTGCAACAACTTCCCGGAAGAGGTCTCCAGGTTGGTAAGCAGGCGGATCTCCTCCAGCATCTCGAAGGATAGATTCTGAGCTTCGTCAACAATAAGCACGCAAACATGCCGCTCTGCGAATCGTTCTATCAGCCAGTGATTGAGCTGTTGCAGCATCCCGGACTTCGTACGCGCCTGCAAGGGAATGCCAAAGTCCAGTAGCACGAATTCGAGAAAGTCGAGGACCTCCATGCGCGGATTGAAGAGAAATGCGCTGTGCAGGGATGTGCCGCGGATGGAGTCCAGTGCTGAACGCAGCAACATCGTCTTTCCTGTTCCCACTTCCCCGGTCACAACGATGAATCCCTTTCTCGTCGAGATACCGTATTCCAGGCACGCAAGTGCCTCTCGTGTCGCTGGAGTAGCGAACAGATAGCGAGGGTCTGGACTCAGTCCGAACGGGTTGTCGTTCAGGTTGTAAAATTTTTTATACATGGCGCTCCGATGCGATCGACAAGCCTGGGCCCATCTTGGATGAGGGCGGGGTCTTGGGTGCGGCCTTCTTCGCCAAATCGGCCGTGGTCAAAGAAATGATAGCCAGAGTGGGCATGTGCAACATTTCGCGGATGTCGTCTTCCGTGCGGATAGCCTTGTCCTTGTATTCCAGGAATGCTGCGACGCCCGCACCCAGAGCCAACCCAAGCATCAAGCCTGCTCCAGCGAAGTAGAGGCGGTTCGGGAACGAAGGTGTATCCGGGAGATTAGGCGCATCCATTACCCGAAACTGCTGGCCCTGTTGGCGACGCTCGAGGTCGGTTGCCATTTTTGACTGGTTCATCTTGGCGAGAAGGTCGTCGTAGAACTTCTGTGCCGTCTGATAGTCGCGGGTGATCTCTTTGTATTGCTGCTCCACGAGTGGACTCGACTCAATCCGTCCCTGATAGACGCTGATGACGTGCTGCAGGTGCGCCTGTTCTTGCCGCTTCGCCGCAATGCCCTGGTCCTGGGCGCGCACCTGAGCCCGTAGCTGCTGCACATTGAGAGGCTCCACTTGCTGCGCAACTGTCGCCGACTTTGCCGTCGTCGTCGAGGCCACCTTCGCACGCAGGGCGCTGATCTTGCGACGGACCGAGATGAGATCGGGATAGTCGTCGGTGTACCGCGCTGCCAGGTCGGTCTCCTGCGATATGAGCTGCCGAAGCTCCACCTGCTGCTCCGTCTGGATCGGCGCCGACGCAGGATCGGGAGCCACTTCTCGCGTTTGCTGCGCCAGCATCGACTCCATGTAAGTCTTGTCCTGCTCCATGCGCGCGAGCTGTTGTGTCGCGGCTTCAAGCTGAGTATTCATGCTCGTGAGCATGTCGAGGTTTGGCGATTCCTCCCCTGGCAGCTTGCCCACAAACTTCTGTTGGAACGCAGCCAGCCGTGCATCCTGCTCATCGAGGCTGCGCTTCGCATCATCCATCTGCCCCTTGAGAAAGTCGGTCGTCCCTTCGGCTGATTGCGCCCGGTCGTGAATGTTCTCGTTGACGAAGAGCGAGGTTATCTCGCCGCAGACAGCCTGCGCTACACGCGCGTCGCTGGCCTGAAACGCGATGAAGAATCCGGGCAGGCCGCCCGAATGCGCGATCTCCGAGTGGATTGGAGTGATAGTGATGTTCTTGCGTGCCGTCGCAACACGGTCTTCCATGGGAAGCGTGGGATAGAGGTTCATCCGCTCCACGATGGGTTGAATGCGCGAGCGGCTGAGAATCTGCTCCTGCATCGAGGCCAGCCGATCGTCTAGCGTGGAGGAGACCACGGACTTCACAAAGTCGTCCGGGACCTTCTGCTGCTCGATCAGTACCAGCGTCTGCGAAAGATATCGCGGCGCAATAAAATGAGTTGCGACTAGACCTATCGCTGGGAAAAGCAATGCCGGGATGGCGATAAGCAGCCAGCGGCGCTTCAGGATACTGAGGTAGTCTTCTGCCTTCAATTGGCGATGGCCAAGCATATAAATCCTTTTCCTACCGGCGACCGAGATGGACCGAGGTCGGCGAGAATCTCAGGCCGGCGCCAATCACCTGTGTGAGCCCGCCGAACGCGTTCCCCGCGGCGGGAATGTTGGAGACAGTTTGTGTCTGTGCTGTATAGCTGAGATAGGCGGAGAAATCGTGCCCAATCTGTCGCGAGACCTGCACGCCACCATAAAATGCATGCGTTGTGGGTGTAGCAGATAGCAGAGAGAAGATGCCCGTTGTATGCGCGTAGTTCCCTGATATCGCACCACTCCATCGTTGATTCAGCGTGCGCTGCACCATGACGCCAAGGTTGTCTGAATCGATCCCAGGCACAACGCCGGATCCGCTGTTTGCTCCGCGGCTGTAGTTCAGCGATGTGCGAGTTGCCCTTCCGGCATAGCTGATGGCCGCAGTCGCGGCGAAGCTTATCCGCGCGGGTGTCGCAGAGGAATAAGAACTACGTGTCCATTGCGGACCGACCGAGAAGCTGGAGGATAGCTTCCTGCTAAAAGTGTGCTCATAGGTGAAATTTGCGCTCTGTGAGTGGAACGAGAAATTGCCGGTGTAATAGGCTGGGCTGGCTCCGTAATCGAATCGGGTGTAGCTGTAGTTCCCTCCGATTACGCTCCGCTCCCCTAAGCGATGCTGCAGCCCCATGCTGCCAGTTGTGCTGGAGTTATCTGTACCCAGGTCCCCAAGAAAACGCTGTACTGCGTACGATCCTGAGGCCTCGACTGTGGTGCTCCCCGTTAGCTTTCGTTCTGCATTGGCGCTGGCGTTATTGGCAATACGGGTGGAGTAATAGCTGAGAATATTGTCGCCGGTGAACGTCCCTGCCGGGACCGTGTTTAAATCCCCAATACCGGCAATTCCGGAGAGCCCTGTCGTAGGCGATGAGGGCATGTAGCTCACAAAATTGGATGCGGAAAGGTTCCAGTTCTTCGTCATGATTACTTGCGACAGCCCAAGATTTTGATAGGTTGCCGAGGGCTGACCTGGCGTGCTGGAGAGGAGATACCCTCCTGAATAGATCAGGCTGGTAGGCCTAGTCTCGCTGCTTGTAATCAGCGAAGCTGCACCCGTAAAGTTCGTCGAAGTTGCGATGCCATCAGAGCCTTGATATCCAGCAATGATGGTCTCGGAGATCCCCAGAGAATAGTTGAGAGTGCCTTCTTCCTGCACAATCCCTGTTGCTCCACCAGAGGCTGAGTCAGTGGAGACTGTCGCAGCGGCCTGTGCCCATGCCGTTTCCGTGGCCACGAAGCAATAAAACGAAAGAAAAATGAAAAGGCTCCGCAGACTTATTTGCATTAGGGCACCACAATGGTGTCGCCGGAGAGTAGGACGCCGCCCTGGTCCGTGCCCTTGAGGGCGTTCTTATAGTTGAAGGCGATTCGCTGGGTCTTGGTTCCCGACTTGCGCAGGATATAGATGTGCTTTGCGCTCGCGAACGAGGTCAGCCCACCTGCGGATGCAATGGCCTGCAGCGGTGTCATGTCTGCGGTGAGATAGAGTGGCCCCACGTGCTGTACCTCGCCCACGACAAACACTCGATGGCTTGTAGCCGCGGTGATCAGCACAGTGACGTTGGGATCCTGAACGTACTTTTTCAGAGACTCTTCAATCTGCTGCCCAAGCTGTACAGGGGTCTTGCCGGCTGCGCGCACCTCGCCAATGAGCACGAGGGAGATCATGCCGTCGGGCCGGACCAGGAAACTACCGGACATGCCGGTCTCCTTCCAGACTGTGATCTGCAAGGTATCGTCTGCGCCGATGACGTAGTCGGCGGTCACCACATCCGTCGGAGCCGCAGCCTTCGCGACTCCATCTCCAGTAGTCGATTTGTTAGCGGCGGGAGTTCTGCCTGTAACAAAGGGCGGAGCCACCTGTGCGGAAGCGTAAAGACTGCCAGACAGCAAAAGCAGCAATATTTCAAGGTTGTGTCGTTTCATGAATTCCATTCCTGCGCTTGAGGTTGGTCACGGGTTGTCGCCGCAAATCCTCTACTCGCAATACCTTCTATTGCACCGGAATGGCCAAACGGTGTGGAATCGGCAGGTTATTCGACGACCTGCATACGTGGCAAACAATGGGAAATCAATGCTGTTTGGCATAGCGAGGACGATAGTGTGAATTACTTTGCGGAGAAAGAGACAAAAGTTTGCCACTTTTTGGGACAAACATTTTCCTCTTATCCGCAGACGTTCCACCCACCACGGGCATGAGAGGCAAACCCCTGGAAAAGAGAGATGAAACCCTTCCATTTTTGTCCAGTTTCCTTGTCCTTCCCTCTTGAGCCAGTCGGGCTCCACGCTAAATCACATGGCAGTCCAATTGCTGATATCCAAGCGTGGTTCATACAAACTCTTCTGGCTTGGCCGACAGCATCGGAGCGCCATTCCGCCGTTCATCTGAGCCCGGCCCGGCCGCCTCGCCGTTCCAGGCTCCCCGTCTTACGCTCCGTTGGCCTACCCTCAGCGACGTGCGTTCTTACTGGCCGCACCTCCTGATTCTCAGCGTGCTCCTTCTGCTGCTCTATGGGCAGATCTGCATCAAGTTGGTATCGGACTGGTATGCACTCCCCGACTTCTCTCATGGCTTCCTCGTACCGTTTTTCGTCCTCTTCATTCTCTGGGAGAAGCGTCATACGTTGGCCGGCACGTCGCGCGTGCCGAGTTGGACGGGAATACTGCTGGTTGCACTCTCTCTCGTCACGCTGCTCATGGGCGTTTACGGAGCTGAACTCTTCTTCTCGCGTACCTCCCTCGTTCTTCTGTTAGCCGGCATCGTTTGGACGCTTTGTGGTCTGGCGGTCTTGCGCGAGCTTCAGTTCGCGTTCTTCGTTCTCTGCCTCGGCATCCCAATTCCCGCAGTCATATTCAACCAGATCACCTTCCCGCTGCAGCTCCTCGCCTCCAAAGCCGCAAGTAGCGTCCTTCCTGTGCTTGGGGTTCCCGTCCTGCAGCAGGGAAACGTCATCCAGCTAGCCTCAATGCAGCTTGAGGTAGCGGAGGCATGTAGTGGCATCCGATCGCTATTGAGTCTCTTCACTGTGGCGGTGCTGTATGGCTATCTCACTGAGAAAACGACTCGCGATCGCGTAATTCTCGGTCTCGCCAGTATCCCCATCGCGGTACTTGCAAACATAGCCCGTATCACCGGCACAGGCCTGTGCGTCCAGTACTGGGACCCGCAGAAGGCCCTTGGCTTCTTCCATGAGTTTTCAGGCTGGCTGATGTTTCTCGTCTCGCTGGTCTGCCTTGAGCTCGTACGTCAGGCCCTCCATTGGGGTCATGCAAAACATACTAAGAAGGAGCAACGCGCATGATGCCATATCGGTTCCTTACCATCACGGTGATGCTCGCATCCGCTGCGGGCCTGCTCTATGCGCGCCCGGGCGTCGACCGTGTGCCGCCAAGCCAGCCCCTCGACCAGATACCGCAGAGCATCAGCGGCCTGGCCAGTCGCGACATCCCCATCGATAGCGGCGTGCTCAAGCTGTTGGGCAGCGGGAGCTTTCTGAACCGCGTTTACCTGCAACCACAGATCACGGACCAGGAAGACGATGTCAATGCCATCGGCCTGTTTATCGCTTATTTCCCCACGCAGCGCACAGGCCAGGCAATCCATTCGCCGCAGAACTGCCTGCCCGGGGCCGGCTGGTCGTTCGTCTCCTCGCGTCATGTCACCGTGGCCAACATGCACGGCGACGTCGGCGAGTATGTGATCACCAATGGAAGCGTCCAGCAGCTTGTTCTCTATTGGTATCGCGCTCACGGTCGCAGCATCGCCAACGACTATCTCGCCAAGGCTTATATGTTGGCCGACGCCATTCGCTACAACCGTACTGATGGAGCGCTGGTGCGCGTCATCACACCAATTCAACCAGGAGAAACAACCCAGGCCGCCCACCTCAGAGCCACGGGGTTCGCCTCGCGCCTGGCCCCCATCCTTCCGGCATATATCCCGGATTAGGACCATCCACAGCTATCGCACTTTGCAACTCCAGAGAACACCAAGAAGGAAAACTATGAACCGCATCGTCGTACTAAAGTCTTTATCGTCCGCCCGAGTCCTTGCGGGCTCTCTTCTGCTTGGGACCATCCTCGGCTGCTCTCATGATCCGAACGTGCAGAAGACAAAATACCTGGAGAGCGGCAAGCGCTACGAGAAGGAAGGCAAGTACAAAGAGGCCTCCATTCAGTTCGCCAATGCGTTGAAAGCCGACCAGAACTACAGTGATGCCCACTATGAGCTGGGCAAGTCCTATCTTCATCTCAATATGATGCAGGCGGGCTTCAACGAGCTGCAGCGCACCGTCGATCTGAACCCCGCGAACCTGCAGGCACGGCTTGATCTGGGGCAGCTCGCTCTTGCAGGTCAGCAGGCCGATGTCGCTGAGGTGCAGGCGAAGGCCATCCTCGCCCTGGATGGGCGCAACGCCGATGCCCTCGCGCTTCTAGCCGACGTCGATATCACCCGAGGCAGTTTGGCCGACGCGACGACCCACATTCAGCAGGCCATTGCCCTAGCGCCGGAGCGCGCCGCCTTCCACACGACGCTTGGCATGTTGCAGGGCGCAAACTCGCAGACAGCCCTGCAATCGCAGGAAGAATTGAAGAAGGCGATTGCCCTGCAGCCCACAGACGCGCGTGCTCACATGGCACTGGCCGCAAGCATGGAGAGGCAGGCGGACAAGGCAGGCGCCGAACAGCAGTTGCTCGCAGCGGTCTCCGCTGACCCTAAAAGCCTTCAGGCGCGCGTCGCCCTGGGAGGGTTCTATGCACGAGCAGGAGACGACGCAAAGGCCGAGAACACTTTTCATCAGGCTACCGAGGACATGCGCGACGTGATGTCCGGCGCGGAGCTGCTGAAAAACTACGACACCGGCAAGGGCCAGACCGAACGCGCCCAGGCAGGCTACGCCCAACTGTCCGCGAAGTATCCCGACAACCTCAATCTCAAGATGGTCTACACCAGCCTGCTGATCGCCGCTAACAAACTCAATGACGCAAACGAGGTGGTCACGCAGCTCAGCAAAGGGCGCGAGAGCGATCCGCACATCGCCGTACTACGCGGCAGCCTTCTTCTGCGACAGGGCAGATCAGAGGAGGCCTACAGCCTGCTTCAGACGGCCGCGCAGAACTCTCCCAGCGATATGGCAGTAAAGCTGTGGTACGGCACGGCCGCCCGCGCAAAAGGCGATATACCGGCGGCACAGAAAAGCTTTCAGGACGTGCTGCGTGCCCAGCCCAATGACCTCTCCGCACAGCGTGGCTTGGCAGAGATTTCCAGCCAGTTGAACGACATGAATCAGCTGCGGCAGATCGCCGAGTCCACAATCGCAGCTCATCCTGAACTCGCCGACGGCTACCGTTGGAGAGGCACCGTGGAGGCGAATGCGAACCAGATGGACAAAGCCGCCGCCGACTTCCAGACCGCACTGCAGAAAACACCCAATGATTCCGCAACCCTGCTGGAGCTCGCCGAGGTGCGTCTGAGTCAACACCATGCTCCCGATGCAAAGATCTTCTTGGAGCAGGCTGTAGCGCAGGATGGCAATGTTCAAGCACTGCATCTTCTTGCTCTCTCGGACCTGCAGGTGAAGCAGCCGGATAAGGCACTGCGCCGCATTCAGGATCAGACTGCGAAGTACCCGCAAAACTCCGCCCTCTGGGATGAGCTTGCCCTGTTGCAGCTCAACTTGAAAGACGCCTCCGCGGCAGCAGCCACTGCGCAGAAAGCGATGCAGATCAACCCCGCGGATTCACTCGCCGTCAAAGTGTATACGCAGGCAGCCATCACAGGCGGCAATGTGGCGCAGGCTATCGCAACCTGGCAGCAGTGGATCGGCAGCCATCCTCGCGATGCGCAGGCCCTATCGATCCTCGGCATGTTGGAAGAGGCGAACGGTGACGACGGAAAAGCCG
>Ga0206933_1029_pt2 | contig 13945 bp, 13 predicted proteins | sample Alteio_BWOrgHeat_15_FD_152937 | JGI IMG/M metagenome (GOLD analysis project Ga0206933, IMG submission 152937) | Enriched cells from forest soil in Barre Woods Harvard Forest LTER site, Petersham, Massachusetts, United States -... | ecosystem: Environmental > Terrestrial > Soil > Temperate forest >... | reverse complement strand
TTCGGTGATGTTCTTGATCGTGTCGGCGCGGCGGTTGCCAATGCGGTCCGGAATGATCAAAGTTTTGTCGTCGATCACCGTGGCCACAAGGCCCGGCTGGTCGCCACGCGGGGACGCGTCAGCGCGGCCCTGCGCGTCGGTGGTCGCAATCACGACGAAGGGCGAGAGTTGGATGAAAGCTTTGCAGTAGGCGTCGAGGTGATCGATCTGCTTCGCCTTCGACATGTGGCTCGGCTCACCATAGAAGGCTCGAACTGCCTCTGGGTTTGTTAGCTCGTCATTTTTGGGCTCGTGCACGGCGCGCCCCCCTGGTTAGTTTACCTAACTGCGGTCGAGACCTCCTGCGGCAGCGGCAGCGTCACCGCGTTCATCCCCGCATGTCGGGCTTCGAACGTGAGCCCACGGACTCGCTACGGCTGGAATAGCACCGATTGCGGGCATCACGGATTCGAACGTGAGCCCACGGACTCGCTACGGCTGGAATAGCACCGATTGCGGGCATCACGGAAGCGACGAAGAGGCTCAATTAAAATGTTTTCCGGCGATAACTGTGGACAAGAGAGCTTGTTTGCGGCAGTCAAAAAACTGCAATCTGCAGAATAAACAATGATATCGTCTGCCACCGAGATACCCCTGAATACGACTCCAGGGTGCCGCCGAGATGCGATCGACGGGATCCGGTTTGAGGAGCTTCTTCACTCGCATCGTCCCGCACTCCGGGCACGTCACGTACGACGATTTTGGAGCGGCAGCCCCAAGCATGATTCCAAGGGTAGGCAGCCACGGCCATGTCTTCAGACTGAAGTGTAGATGTACCCGCATGGAAACCACTGACGTCGAGAATTTTCGTGCCTCCGCAGCGACCAACGTCCGACCATTTAAACTCCTCAACTACAAGCGGCGGTGGAATGCCTTAGCCGTTCTCCAGCCGGCAGTCGGCTCCAACGAAAAGCGTAAAATCTCCGAAGACAGCCCCCGCATCGGTAGGGACATACCCCGATAAAACCAGTCGTGTCATCCCAGAAACCGGTTGGACTTGATCTATGCACCTTGGACCTGTCACAGTTCGGGCAGCGTGGGATTCGCGAACTGCGCAGAGCCGCTCTTACGATGATCCACAACAACCACAGACCAATCGGTACACCGGTGAACATGATAACGACGTACCTGAACCAATGCAAGCCGAAATGCGGGCTAGTGAGATGAAACATTCTATTGGTGAGGGTGACCTATGGAGGTTAACGATTTAGGCCAGCTTCTTGTGCTCGGGAGTAGTTCTTCCACAGGTCACCAGACACTGGTTTGATGACGGCCGTTCAGCTCCGTTTCGTTCCAAGAACAGCTAATTTGCGAATGCCCTGGTCGGCGCGGCATCGTCGGTGAATTAGCAAGACCGTTACGCCACCACCACTGTTGAAAAAAGCGACGGAGACGTCCGCCTTCCCGTCACCATTGAAATCTCCCACAACCACCGATTCAGGACCGTTTCTCCAGCCGAGATGTTCAGGTGGTGAAGAGGTTGTAAAGAGGTTACGAAAAAGGAGGCCTTTTAACCACCCTGGACAAACAGACGCCACAGTACAGTGACGCATAGTCGTATCGTAGCGGAAGCGGCGTTCCGGGCCGAGGTGAAACGACGCTTTTTCGTAACCTCCTTATAACCTCTTTACCACCTCCTTGGTCTTCGTCAGCAATGTGCTGAGCGGCACGGTGGTCACGCCGCAAGGGTACCTCGTCGCGCAGTATCAACTCGATGCTGGTGCGCCGGGCGGAGCGTTCGGAATTGCAGGCATTCGTTCGCACCGGAGATGTGGATGAGAGTTTACGCTCGGCGCGAACATTGCGATCCTGTCGCGTCCGCACGGCACTGACAAGCCGTAAGAGGTGTGCGAGAAACATGTGGTTTCGGCATGCCACGTTTGGGATCAGAAAACGCAATGCCATCTTAGGCTTGTAAATGGGGCTCCGCAAGACCTTTTCGGCACACTATGAGTTCCGTGTCTCCACGCGGGTTGATTCAGGGCGACGACACGTGTGGACTGCCACGATTGGCCCCGAAACTGGGCATTATCGGTTAATACGTCATGAACACATTACCTCCGAATCGTCCGCCGCCGCATCAACTGAAATCGCGCGTTTTCCATTCCTTGTTTTCATGCATTTGGCCGCCACCGTCAAATTAGAGTGCGGGCGTGAATCGGATGCGCCTCGCTCCACATCCCAACAAGTGCTCCGTAATAGCGCGGACTAGAAACGTTCGAAGGAGAAAGAAATGCAATCCGCTAAACCCAAGAGAGCACCGGCAAACGATCTCTGGTCGTTCGTCCATCCCCTTACCTCTGAAGACGCCGCCACCATGATGGCCTTGCGCTCCGCCGTGGCGGGCATGAAGGGCAAGCTCGAAGGTATAACCGCCCGCGAGCCGTTCGATAGCATCATCGAGCGGGTCGAAGCCCCGGAGGGCGTTACTTTTGAAGAAGACACCGTCGGAGGGATATCCGGCTGGTGGGCCAAGCCGGCGGAGACGCGGGAGGGAGATGCAATTGTCCACCTGCACGGCGGCTGGTTTAACTGGGGAACAGCCCGGGCATTCTGCAACCTGGTGGGCCACATCGCCCTGAGAGCTGGAACCGCAGCATTCATACCCGACTACCGGCTCGCACCGGAACATCCGTTTCCCGGAGCCGTCAAGGATGCAGAGGCGTGCTATCGCGGGCTCGTGGACCGGGGAATACGCAACATCGCGCTGAGCGGCGACTCGGCCGGAGGCAACCTTGCACTTGTGCTTCTCTCCATCGCCACTGCGCAAAGTACCTTACGCGGCATACTCCCGGTTGGAGCGGTTGCGCTATCACCGGTCACGGACCTCGCGCTCAGCGGTGCAAGCTACGAAACGCGCGCACAGGCCGATCCGTATTTCCTCAAGTCCCAGGCCGCCGGACTCATCCGTTCCTACCTGGGCGACACAGATCCGAAGAATCCGCTGGCCTCGCCTCTTTATGGAGATCTGAGCGCTCTGCCCCCGATCCACATGCACGTCGGAGACGATGAAGTGCTTCTCGACGATTCGCGCCGCTATGTTGACCGTGCCGTCGCAGCGGGCGTCGATGCGACGCTGGACGTGTGGATGGGCATGGCCCATGGATTCACCAACGCCGTTGGAAGAGTTCACGCCGCCAACCGGGCTCTTGACGCCATCGGGGCATTTCTGAGAGAGCGGTTCGCTCTTCACGTGCCAGCGAGAGCGACTAGCTAATGGAATCGAAAAAGAAATCCGCTAAGACTGAACATTGTCGGAGGGCAGCCTATAAGCAACCCACTCCAGACCAAGGAGATTAGCATGACTACGCAAGAAAATACCGTTCCATTCACCAAGACCGTACCGCCAGACTGGCTATTAGCATTCTGGAAAGAAATCGATGACAAGACCTTCGGCCAAGGCTTCGACTGCTTTACGGAAGATGCAGTTTGCAATCTCGGCGTAGCCGATTGGCATGGACGCGAAGCGATCCGGAAAAACCTGAAAGCATTCATCGACACGGGCTTTACCGCGCATCATGACGTGGTTGAATATTGGGATGGCGGCCTGCACAAGGTTTTTCGAGGGATCGTGACCATGAGACCAGACGACCCCAGCAAGAGCACCGTGAAACCTTCCATGGCTCACTTCTTCTACATGGACAAGAATGACCCAACCAAAGTTGCCCGCTGGATCGGAGCTGTAGGACCGGTCGCGTTTTAATCTGCCGGAACCTGAGCGAGCCTTTTTCGTGGCTCCCGATGTACCGATGGGTGCATCATAGACTATCTAGAAACGTCCCCCGACGGGGTTTAGGTTACACGGTTAGTCTGACATGTCGGCTTGGTCCGGGGCTCGGACTGCAAAGTCCGTGTCGGCGGCAAGACAGAGAAATTCTCCCTGATGTGCAACATGCGACTATTAAGTATTTTTTCATTTCACCGTTGCACGAAGCCACGATCACGGATACACTGCAAGCGGCCGGAGCGGAGGATAGGGCTCTGTTGGGAAACAACCCGAGCGCCGACTCCGGGGCCAAGACCAGGCTGGGGTTCGGTGAAAGCTGAGCCCCAGCGGGGCGAAGGTTATTCCCTGGGATTGGCGGCAAAGCGATAAATCCCAGAGGTCTGGGGATGGAGTCCCCAGTGTAAAAGGTGTAATGTTCCTCCTTAGTTACCAACCCATTTCGTCTATTCCGCTCCTCCTAGACTTCCGTACTTTCGTCGGACACATGTCTCCACCTTCAACCTCTGCATGAGCCTATTCCGCTGAGTGGGTGTCGCAATCATTGTTCAGCCTCGATGGGCTAGTTGCACAATCCGCGCTTACCCGTGCGTCGACGAAAGAGCCTGGTGCCGCGAACCCTGTGGCTCGCGATAAACCTCTTGCTTGGTGAGTATCCACCAAGCGGCTTCGGCCAAGTGGCGCGCCACAGCGACCACCGCCTTCTGATGATTCTTGGCACGTTTGATTCGTTGATATCGCCGCACAACATGCGTTCCAGCCAGACGACGCTGGCTGATCACGATCAAATTACCTGCCTCTACAGATGCCCACTTCAAGTTTCGGTTTACGTTTCCACACACTTGCCCCATCGGCCTTGGCGAGTGGGCCTGACAGTGCCATGCTAGCCTACCCGCCACATCCTCGACCGAAAACCCAAAAAGCTCCGATTTAGTCTCGCCTAGCTAGACGTCGAGCACCAAACAACTAGAATGTAATACGGCCTACCAACTGTATCGCGCGCGGACCCGCGCCTTCAGCAGACTGCATCGATGTGAGAGCCCCGAATCCCGGAACTCCGACAGTCAGGTTACCCGGAGGGTTGTAGTTCGGATGGTTGGCGATGTTGGCAATCTGTGCACCGATCTCCATCCGACTTCTTTCAGTAAACTGGAAACGCTTCAACAGCGACACAGAGACAACCTTAGTCCCGGGCCCAACAACAGAACCGGCCGTAGAATCACCAAACCGGCCGATGTTGTTGGCCGGGTCAATGAACGCGTTAGGGTTGATCCACTGGCCGATCGACTGGCCTTGATATGGATTGGTGCCGTTAACCGTGTCCGCCCTTCCACCAAAGCCATTCTGTATGTTGTAGCCAGTCCCTGACGGATCATTCAATGTTGCGACGCTCATAAACGGGCCACTTTGGAATAGAGCGATGCCGCTTAAGACCCAACCACCGACAATTCGGTCAACAACGGGATTAGTGCCGTTCGCGAACCGCTTGCTACGACCGAATGGCAGTTCATACAGAAAAGTAGCAAGGACGCGATGGCGGCGGTCATACGGCGTGTTACCATAATCCAGGCTCGGGTTGTAGGGAGTGCTCAGGAAGGCGCCATTGTCATTGACATAACCCGGGGCACCCCCATAAGCTCCATTTACATTCGTTAGGTCCCGAGTATAACTATAGCTACCTTCGAATTGAAGGCTGCTGGTCCGCTTGCGAACTGAGATGGTGCCATTGTTGTAGTTACCATAGCCCACAGGAGCGGTAAGCCAGATATCCGAAAACAGCGGAAAGGGAGCCTTGGTCGGATCGAAGCCCGTAGTGTTGGGGTGCAACTGGTCAATGTCCTCACGAATCGGCACATTATATGAATGGTTGCCGGTATAGGAGAGACGCAGACCGACACCCTTCCCTAGGTCTCGTTCCAGAGTGAGGTTCCATTCCTCAACGATGGGATCCTTGTTGTGAATTTGAACTCCCAGGTCGAAGAATATCGTCCCCGGCTGCGCAATATTTGCGGGGAAGGAGTAGGGGAGCGTAAATGTGGGATTACCGTTGGTACCCACGGTGTTCGTAAAGAAACCGACATTACTGCCGGCGACGGCCCAGCCGTCGCCAGCGGCACCGCTAAGGAGGGCTTGGATATACCTTCCGTAGCCGCCACGGAGTACCGTCTTGTTATCGTTACCCAACCGCCACGCGAACCCCACGCGAGGCGCGAAATCCCTATACGTGCTGAACTTCAAAGCCGGCGGAATCCCCAATTGACTTGCGGCAAGGATTGGAGTCGGGTAGATCGCCTGCGCAAAAGCCGGGTCGACGATGGCAAACGCCGCTTTGTTTGGAATGATCACTGCACCGTTCACCGTTTGCCCATTTACGATACTGGTATACGTGGGATCGAAATTCGCCAGGTTATTTAGGCTATCTTGGAACGGCGGATGATATTCCCATCGCAAACCGTAGTTCAGTGTAAAAGACTGCGAGATTTTCCAATCGTCCTGCGCGAAGGCCCCCCAATGTTGGGCCCACGAATCAGTGTTTGGGGCGGTTACGTTTGCGATGCCGGTGTTGTCAGGGTACCCCAGCAGAAGCGCAGCGATCGGCACAGCCCCGCCCGTGCCAAGCAGAGACTGGTTTGCCGGACTTGAGCCGTTGAACGAATAGTTCCCCAGCTGATAATCAGCGAACACCTGTGTGTAAACAGCGTCCATATAACGCCAGTCCATGCCGAACTTCATGGTATGTTTTCCTCGGGTCCATGTAAGCGAGTCCAGAAACTGAAATGTATTTTCGTCCGGGTGTAAGTACGCACTGGGATTGTGGATTCCCATAAAGCCTGCGATGCCGATCGTTGGGAGGCCATCGCCCGTAGGAATAGGGCCGGGTAGCGGGGGAGTCGTCAAGCCCAAATCCTGGGCAGCTTGCTGAGCTGTTACTCCGAAGGTCACATTTCTGTGAACCGCAGTGAACCCTCCACGCAGTTCATTGACGATAGCGGGAGAGATGATCCAGTTGTAGGCCAGCGTAAAGGAATTATAAACCTCTGGCATGGACGTATCCCCGAGGAGGGGAGAACCGGGACCACCACCGGCGTCTCTGGGTAGGTCGAGAATACGGCGGTTCTTGTAGGTATACCGTGCATATACCAGATGCCTTGAATTGATATTGTCATCCAAGCGTAAGTCCCACTGAGCGCTGTGAATCGGAATACTATACGTCGCCAGATAGTTGTTTGAAATAGCGCCCGGCGGCCCGTAGTTTGGCAAAGGATAGTATAAATTGAGTAATTTTTGAGAGTACGCGCTTAATTGGCTCGGTGGAATGATATTTCCAGGATATCCTGTCAGCTGATTGGCCGAGCCGCCATTACTGGGCGAGAGATAAGCAGAGAGATCGCCGTTGCGCATGGCTGCGGTCGGAACACTGAAAATGCTAGTTTGCGATTGTGGCAGGCGAAGTACCTCGCCGCTTCCAAAGAAAAAGGTTTTGCTGCGCCCGTTGTATAGTCGTGGAATTATCACGGGGCCACCCAGGTAAGCCCCAAAATTATTCAACTGGACGGCGTAACTTCGTGGCTGAAAGTGTCACTGGCATTAAAGGCCGTGTTCTGAAGGTTCTCGAAGGCGCCTCCGCGGAAGCTATTAGTACCGGATTTGGAAACGGTGGTGATGTCGGCGACGCCGCTGTACTCGGCGGGATTCAGAGTTTGGCTGATTTTGATTTCTTCGATAGCGTTGAATGAAGGGAAAAGCTCCGTAAGCGGTCTCCACGTAGCTGGCCCCATAGAGCTGATGCCGTCTATACGAGCCCGTGTTTCGCCCGTTTCCGCCGGAACTTGCGTCGAAATACCTGGACTCGAGGCCGCCGGAGTCGGGCCAGGAGGTGGAGGATATTTTGGATACCTTTGCTCGGGACATCCAGCCGTATCCTTTCGGAAACGGCCATCCGCGTTTTTACGGATGGGTAAATTCACCGCCTTCCGTGATGGGAATCTTCGCGGATGCCTTGGCGGCGGCCATGAACCCTAGCTGTGCAGGAGGCAATCACGCGGCCGTGTACGTCGAACGCGAGGTGATTAACTGGTTCAGGCAAATCGTCGGCTTTCCGGCGGAAAGCATGGGGTTGCTTGTAAGCGGAGGCTCGATGGCGGCGCTCACGGCGCTCGCCGTTGCCCGGCAGGTTCACTGCGGCTTTGACATACGGACCCGAGGCTTGCAGGGCGCTTCCGCCCGATTGACGTTCTACCGCAGCGGCGAGGGGCATGGGTGCCATCAGAAGGCGATCGAGCTTATGGGCATCGGCAGTGAAAACCTTCGAACTGTGGAGCAGGACCGCGAGCTGCGGATGGTCCCGTCGGCCCTAGACGCCGTCCTTCGCGAGGACCGGCAACACGGATACATCCCGATCGCGGTCATCGCCAGCGCCGGCACTGTCAACAGCGGCGCAATCGATCCCTTGCACGAGATTGCCGATGTCTGTACACGACACGCGGTCTGGCTGCACGTGGACGGCGCCTACGGAGCTCCCGCGATTCTGACCGGGCAATATGCGAAACAACTTTGCGCCCTGGCGCGAGCGGACAGCTTTGCGCTGGACCCGCACAAGTGGATTTATGTACCGGTCGAAGCGGGACTCGTCCTCGTGCGGGAAGCCCGGCACATGCGCGCCGCGTTTAGTTTGGTCCCGCCCTACCTCCAGACGGACGGCAAGACGGAAGGGGTCGGCGGCTTGCCGTGGTTCAGCGAGTACGGTTTCCAACAGACCCGCGGCTTTCGCGCGCTCAAGATCTGGATGGCGTTGCGCTATCACGGCCTTTCCGGATATCGTTCTTCGATCGAGCGGGATATTTGGCTGGCCGGGCGGCTGGCGAACTTGCTGCGAAGCAGCGAGGACATCGAGATCCTCGAGCCCCAAAGCCTCAGTATCGTGTGTTTCCGCTATGCACCGCCGAAACTTAGGGAGAACGCCCAGGCGCTCGACGCTCTGAACAAAGCCATCCTGGAAAAGCTCCAGCTTAGTGGTCAGGGGTTCCTCTCCAGTGTGGGGCCATATGATTCAAGGGCAAAACGCGGAAGGAACTCAGGACCATAATGGGACGCTGGGGCCGGCGGTGTAGGCCGAGTCTGCAGTGGTGCTCATTTTGAGCCCGTTCGTCCAGTGTGGCCCCGGGTTGCGTGGTCAAAACAGTGGTGACGTGAGTCCGCCAAGAGGCGAGCGAAGCGATCCCGATTGGGAGAATGCCTTTCCTTCACGATCCGGACCCGGTCCCCGGCAAATTCATTGATGGGGGAACACATGGGACGCAAACGAGTAAGCAAGAGTAAAAAGGTCGCGCTGCCTGTTTTGAATCCGGACGCTGCCGGAATAGATATCGGTGCCACCGAGATTTATGTCGCGGTACCTGCTGATCGGGATCCGGAATCTATTCGCGTGTTCGCCACCTTCACCCAGGACCTGAACGAGCTTGCCGATTGGTTGCAACAATGCCGCATTCGCACAGTCGCGATGGAATCCACTGGGGTTTACTGGATTCCACTGATGCAGATTTTGGAAATTCGCGAGCTCGAAGTTTATCTTGTGAATGCGAAGCACGTCAAGAATGTTCCGGGGCGACGCACCGACGTTTCCGACTGTCAGTGGTTGCAATACCTGCATTCCGTTGGCTTGTTACGCGCATCCTTCCGTCCGACGCAGGACATCTGCGCTATCAGGTCCTTGCTGCGACATCGGGCCAGCCTCGTCGATATGGCGACCTGCCACGTGCAGCACATGCAGAAAGCGCTGGATCAGATGAACCTGCAACTTCACCATGTCATCAGCGACATAACCGGAACGACAGGGCTAGCGATTCTCGACGCGATTCTGGACGGGAATCGGGACGTCCAAGTGCTGGCCGCACTTCGCGATCCCCGGATTAAAGCCAGCCATGAGACGATCGCCAAGAGCCTTGTGGGCGATTACCGACAGGAGCATTTGTTCACGCTGCAACAGTCCGTCGGCCTGTACCGTGAATATCAGCGACGAATCGCCGCCTGTGAGGAAGAGATGCAGCGGCTGATGAAGGGCCTGGAAACAAAAGCCGACCCCGCCATCCTTCCGACCGCCAAAGATTCTGTCAAAAAATGCAAGGTAATGCCTCCGGCCCGAGCCATGGCGCTACGCGAGGAAGCTTACCGTATTCTCGGCGTGGATCTGACGACCATTCCGGGAATCAGCGTCCTGCACGTGCAGTGCATACTTGCTGAATTGGGTGGAGGCGTCTCAAAATTCCGGAGCGCCGGGGCATTCAGCTCGTGGATGGGCCTATGTCCGGATAACGATATCAGCGGCGGAAAGGTGCTGTGGAGCGGGACGAGGAAGGTCAAGAACCGCATCGCCGTAACGCTTCGAATGGCCGCCCAGTCACTTCAACAGAGTGAATCGGCTTTGGGCGTGTTCTATCGTCGGATGCGAGCCAGACTCGGAGCCCCAAAAGCGATCACCGCTGCCGCCCATAAGCTGGCACGAATCGTTTTCCACATGCTCACGACCAGAGAACCGTACGACGAAAGCGTCTTTGCGAAGGCGGAACAGAAAAACCTTCAACGTATGGAAAGCCGGCTCAAGGCCCAAGCGCAGGCTCTCGGCTATCAGCTTCTATCGGCTCAATCCTGATTTGCTACGCGGCGCGGACGAGGAGTTCCTTGGGAGCACGGTATTAGACGGGCGATTCTGGCTGCGGGCCTGCATCGTCAATCCCCGGACTCGCGAAGAGGACCTTGAAAAGCTCGTTCGAAACCTCGCAAGCAGCTCCCGTTCCGCGATGGCCGCAGTATCGTCATAACAACAAGGAAGGTGAATGTCGAGTTCAGCAACGTGCGCCACATTGAGGCCTGGTAACCGTTTGGATAAAAACAAGTCTTAAGGACCAGCACCAGGTAGTCGACTAAATCCCGTGACGGAATCCACATTTTCGCTGATCGTCGCTCGGTTTGCCCGTGGATTCGCATCCGCCCGATCCTCGTGAATGAGATTCGAATTCGCTCTGGGGAGCCACTCGTTCTGCGTCGAACCCTCCGACCCGCTATTTCACTGAAGGGCAAGCCGCATTTATGCCAGGGGCATTCTATAAGGATTTGCGGGCTCTCGATCCGCTTGAAAAAGGCTCGGACCGAATTATTGCGGAGGTCAGGGCGCGGCCTTAGCTTGCCGAATCCATTCTCATTCTGACCAACCTGTCAAGTCGCGCCGGTTTCTGCCGCCAGAGACGCTCCCGCCAGGGACCGTCTGTTGCTGGAGTCAACGCTCAGAGAAAGAGGCGAACGTCTCTTGAAAGCCGCCGACCTCATTCGAGAGGGCTGATTTTCACGCGGGCCGAACGCAAAAATAGAGCAGCGTTTCCATTCCGACACCGAAGCGTTCCAGCTCCTCGGCGTCCGCCAGCGTTTTTCCTGTTATCACCTCCACTTTGAAGCCGGCCATCCCCAAGCGCTCCTTGATATCCGGACCATAGTGCCGTACGTGATCGTGTTGTCCGAAGCGACGCTCGCGTTCTTTGGGGTCCGCTAGGTTTGGTTCCTCCTCGGTTGGATCGCCAGTAAGGGGAACGGTGATAACCGCCCAGCCATTTGAGCGCAAGACTCGAAAAAACTCCCGCATCGCCCCCAGGTCGTCCGGAACATGCTCCAGTACGTGATTGCAGATGATGCCATCCAGAGATGCGGAGGCGAGCGAGAGGTTCTCGGCACTCGAGCGAAGCAGGACTCCCGAAGCCTGAGGATCGCAACTCAAATAAAACACCCCCGGTATTCGTCGCAATCTGACGCTAAGGCCTACTTCTGGAGCCAGATGCAGAATACGCAGTTGAGGTTTCAGTAGAGTTGATCGACTCTGAAGGAAAAGCCAAAGCAGCCGATGCCGCCTCATAGACTGACAAACCGGGCACCAATCGGTCTTCCCAATTCCGTAAGGGCGGAAGCCCGACACGCCGTTGTCGCACAAGGGGCAGAGGTACTGCTCTCCCTTTGCGATCCTTTGCCGCCATCTCAAGGGCAGGCTCGCTCGAAGCCGCATCTCGAATCTGGATACTAGCGCCTTACGAAAACGCGGGAGAGGAAGCAATCGCAATTCAGTAAGGTCCATAGTAAATTATGATACTGGCTTCCGCAAAACCCATGTCATTGGAGCCGTAACGGGCGCGCCCTCGACGAACTCCATCACTAAATAATTAGGTCCAACGTCGTAAAGCTGGCAGACATGGGGATGATTCAATGCCGCCACGGCCCGGGCTTCATGCTCGAAACGTTCGGAGAACTGTTCCTTGGAGACCTTGACGGCGACGACGCGATTGAGGCGCGTGTCGCGCGCCGGTAAACCTCGCCCATGCCACCCGCGCCAATCGGCGCAAGGATTTCGTAGGGTCCCAATCGAGTCCCCGCGGAGAGCGGCATATGAGCGATTTAGCTCAGTTTAGCTGATCAATGAGCGGGTAGTGCCTGGATTACGTTAGAACGCTATCTGGACTGACCCGGCGCGGTAGAACTGGGATGGGCCGGGATGTGGACCGCCGGGTCAGTTTGGATAGCGTCGTTTGAAGGAACCCGCTGGCGCCCTTATGGGGATGGTACAGATGTTGGTATGCCGGTTGGGGTTGTGGGTGGACAGGCCGAACCGGGGTGCGGACGCCGGCCTTTTGCCTTTGGGACACAGGATCGGGCCGCCCTTGCTATCCGCGGGGAATCTGATACACTGCCCGAGAACACACGTGCATTTCCTCCGGCCGGTCCTTTTGCACAAGGGGGCCGGCCTTTTTTATTTCTGATGCGGGTGCGATGCTTTTTCAGCAACAGGTAGCACAACCGCTGGGCACGGCTGAATCCCTGAGTGGCATCTTCGCCCTTTTCCTTCAGAACCAATCCCTCGCCGACACGCTCGATGAGATGGAACGGCGGGGGTGGAAGACCAAGGGCTGGACAACTCGCAAGAGCAAGCAACGGACTGGATTGCGTTTCGACCGGCCCGCTGAAATCGAATGGAGCGTTGCGGCTTCACTTCCGCTCTTCGGACTCCAGGCCGTATTCCCGGAGCTTCTCGTAGAGCAGTCTCCGATGAACTCCGAGGATCTCGGCGGCCCGCGTCTTGTTTCCCAGCGCTTGTTTCATCGCTCGCTCTATGAGCGCTCTTTCCAGGGCTTCGACGTTCGCTTTCAAGCCATCTTCAAGTGGGACAGGATCGGCCCATTTCTTTTCTGTCAACGCCGGTTGAAATTTCCCCACTTCGCCGGTTGAAAAATCCCCACCCCAATGATCCCCGGCCGATGCCGGAGATGTTCTTCGTTCTGCCCCCTTTCCTTCATATTAGGTAGAGTCTGCAGAACGGCCCGGAGCGGGCAAGGGCGCGCTGGCTTTGCGCGACGAAGTGGACCCTTGCCGGCGAGGACCGTTCTGCAATGCGCTAAAGCAATCGCGGTGGAGGGGGTGTGAGGTAGTCGGAGGGCGAATGCATCGGCCCCCAATCACCTGGAACTTTCGCCATCTCCCTTGGGCCGCGATGGTACGGCCCTTTCGATGCCGCTCAGCGTGTAGCCTATGGCGACGCCGAGCAGCGATCCCGCCGGTTTCGCCAGACAGCTTGCCTTCCAATGCCAGTATTCCGACGAGCGGGAGTATCACGAGCAGTGCAATCAACTGAATGAATCTCGCCCGGACGCCCTTAGACGATGCTGGACGCACGCGGGACCATATTGCGAGTCCAGTCCCTATCACCATCAGGACAGCAAGAGCGGCTTCCGCCCACGGACTCGCCGATGCCATCTGGCTATTTCGCGAATGGATCGGCCTTGCCGCCGCATGCCTTTATCTGTTGATTTAAGGCGCGGCTACTCTGCGAGCATCTTCGTCGTCATACAATGGAAGTGTAAACTCGTATTGCCTCTCGCTGAAGGCGGAATCGATTTGCTTTGTTTCAATTGACGCGAATGTCGTCTTCGAGTCAATTCCGAGCGGGGCAGCCATGCGAAGGCTGACGAAACTGCCCTCCGACTTCGGGCTATTCAGTTCGACATCCTTCAGGTTCAACGAGACCGATTGATCACTAATGTAGATTGCAGGGTCTTACCAGACGCCGCTGTGGACCTGCTGGCGAGTGGCCCACCTGATCGAGCAGGAGTTCGGCATCACCTACCACGCCGGGCACGTCTGGAAACTCCT
>Ga0206933_1133_pt1 | contig 13971 bp, 12 predicted proteins | sample Alteio_BWOrgHeat_15_FD_152937 | JGI IMG/M metagenome (GOLD analysis project Ga0206933, IMG submission 152937) | Enriched cells from forest soil in Barre Woods Harvard Forest LTER site, Petersham, Massachusetts, United States -... | ecosystem: Environmental > Terrestrial > Soil > Temperate forest >... | reverse complement strand
CCACTGCGACCGCGCTTGTGGTCGCGGGTGCAGGCGTTCGCGTGGCCAAGCACGGCAACCGCAGCGTGACTTCAAAGTGCGGCTCGGCCGATGTGATGGAAGCCTTGGGCGTTAACATCAATCTGCCTGCAGCTCAGATCGCCGTTTGCCTGGAAGAAGTCGGCATTGCATTTCTGTTTGCTCCGGCCGTGCATTCGGCGATGAAGTATGTGCAGTCGGCGCGGCATGAACTGCGGTTGCGCACGGTTTTTAATTTGCTTGGGCCACTCACAAACCCGGCGCATGCGTCGGCTCAAGTGGTGGGCGTGTATTCCGTCGGCCTGGTGGACAAGCTGGCAGAGGCGCTCAGCATGTTGGGATTGCATCGGGCGCTGGTCGTGCATGGAATGGACGGACTGGACGAGATTACAATCACCAGCCCGACCCGCATTGCCGAGGTGCGCGAAGGAACCGTCCGCACTTATGAAGTCACGCCGGAAGAGTTCGGCATGAGCCGGGGCACGCTTGATGACATCTCTGGTGGAGACGCACCCGCTAATGCGAACATCATTCGCGAGATCCTCGCCGGCGAGAAATCGCATCGACGAGATGTGGTGTTATTGAACGCCGCCGCCGCTTTGGTCGCGGCGGGCAAGGTGGATCATCTTGCGGAGGGTCTCCCGCTCGCGTCAATGTCCATCGACTCTGGCGCCGCCGCAGGCAAATTGCAGGCTCTGGCGCGATTCACTAACGTCAACCCGACATCCTGACTAAAAGCACGGGCGAGGATGTCCGCGGCTACATTAGAGTCGCTTGCTTTTTCAGGCGCTCGATTTGTTGCAAGTGATTGGCGCCGTGGGTTGCCATTTTCTCAATGTACTCCGCCACCGTGACATCGTGTTTGAGTTCGGGATGGTGGGCTGACTTCTCGAGGTCGCCGGGTTTCAGCCGGCGCAACAACTGTAGTGTGTAATGCCGGTTCAATCCGTAAAGTGCAACCAGTTCCGGAGCAGGCGTCTCCATGTATCCGAGATTTTGCGCCCATGCATCCTGATCCATGGGAGCGATCACCGGTTTCTTGTCAGCGAGCATCTGGCGGAAGCGATGCGCGTACACGATCTCAATGTCCGCCAGATGACCGAGAATCTCCAGGATGCACCATTTGTCCGGTGACGGCTTGTAGCGCAAGGTCTTGTCTGGCAGTCCGGAAACCGCTGACGCAATCTCCTTGGGACTCTTCTCCGCCGCGTCGAGATATTTCTTGAGTTCAGCTTCGGTCATGAGACCTCCAATTTATTGATTGGTTAATTTAGTAATTTGAACGGCTCCCATGGGTTTCGCATTGCCCAATTGGCCGCTTTCTAAATGACTCGGACTACGCCCGCAAGAATTACTTTGCGTCGTCAGGCGGCGGAATCTTGAAGATGTTGTTGCTCGTGCTTCTTTCCGGCACGCTGCCATCGTTCACGACCACTTCCAGAGGAGTAGAGCTTGCGTCAATCCGAACCGCGGCTTTGGACTTTCCGCGCACTTCGATTCGCTTGGTAACCTCGCCGTCTTCCATTCGCAGGGTGACCGGCACTTCAGCTCCGGTGTCGCCAAGATTTTCGACCGTAACCGTGACCATGGAACCGCCTTCCACCTTCGTACGTGCATAGGCAGTAACAATATGAAAATCAGGCAAGCCGCGATCACGATATACCCAGTCGTCGAAGAACCATTCCAGGTCACGGTGCGTCTGCGCTTCGATCAGACGCTGCAGATAAGCGGATTCCTTATCTTTATCGGCATGGTATGCTGCCAGCGACTTTTTCAGCGCTGCGTCGCCAATCATGTCACGCAGCATCCACCAAACATACATCGCCTTGCTGCGATAGAACTCCTCGACGCTGGTATTGATCAGAGATTCATCGGCCGCCTCATTCTGCGTATGTGCGGCCGCCAGTGCTTTCTCGGCGTCAGCGATGGCGCTCCGCTGCCGGCCCATAAAATCTAACGCTGATTGCCGTCCGTTCTGTTGCTCTTGCTCAAGCGCCTGGGCAAAATGTGCCAGCCCTTCGTAGATCCAGAGGCGCGGGGAAAAGAATGCAGCATGAGTGAGTTGATGAACCGCGCTCATCTCGTAAAGGGTGGAATTGGTGCTGGTGAGCGGCGTCAGCAGTATTGGGCCACTCTCAAAAGGTGAAGCTTCGGGATCGGGTAATTCTACGGTCTCGGCTTTTTGTCGCGGCGAACCGAACCATTCAGATACAGTCGGAGCAACCAATGCCGCAGCGAGCGCGTAATTCTCTGCTCCAGATTTGTGCTCGCGTAAATAGCGAAGTTCAACACTAGGCTGATCAAGTTCGGAGTAACCGGCACCCAGAAACAGCGGCGCCACCAGACCCATGGATTCGTAGACGTGCTGACCGCAGACCGTACCGTCTCCGGCAGTCGCGACTTGGCCGACGCTCGACGCAGGATGCGCCGGATCATTCATCACCACGACAGGTGGTGCGGACTTGCTGGCTGAGAAGCAAAGATTAATCTCGACGCTTGAATCCGCCTCGCGCGACCTCCATCTGCCGATAGTTTCAAACACGGTGTTGCCTTCTGACAAATCCGCGGACTCACTCGCTACCGGGTACCAAACTACGTATCCAATTCCGCGCACTGCGGTAAACGATTTGCCGATCTGGTCCCAATCCGTGTGCTTGGCTTTCTCCTGCGGGACGCCGATTCGCGTGAGCCGCGTGACATCGAGCGGGATCACTCCTTCGTATCCAATCTCCAATTCGACGATTCCCTTCGGTGCAACTTCATGCGACAAAGTTACGATCGCCTCGGAGAGCGCCCCGGTGTGATCAATGTCTGAGGTGTACTCGTGAGTGACAAACTGCACGTCTGAGCCGCCAGCCTGAATCGATGTCCAATCGAGGGTAGACGAAATCTGCAGCGCGATATTTTTTTGGGGAGCGTTTGAGTCGTTGCGCAAGGTAATCTTGCCACGCACGCCCAATCGCTGTTGTTCGGGTTCGACGCGAACGCTCAAATCGTACTTGGTAAAAGTGAACGCTTCGCGGTCGAGCGCGAAACTTGAAACGATAAGACAAGCCAGGACGCACAGCAGCCGAACAACCTTCATGCCGACTTCTTTCTCCGTTGCCGCACGATCTCATAGAGCATGACCCCGGCCGCGACTGATACATTCAACGACGGCACTTTGCCGAGCATGGGGATCGAAACCAGGAAATCGCACTTTCTTGCCACCAAGTCGTGCAAACCTTTGCCCTCTGCGCCCAGCACGATCGCGCAATCCATGTTGTAGTCAAGCGAGTCGTAGGACTGTGTGCCGCGCTCGTCCAGCCCAACCATCCATAAGTTCTGTGCCTTCAACTCCTCGAGCGTACGGGCGCTGTTGGTTACTTTCGCGATGGGCAAGTGCTCGCTGGCTCCAGCCGAGGCCTTGGTCACGGTTGCGGTTACTCCCGCCGCGCGGCGCTCAGGAATTACTACTCCATCGGCGCCAGCGGCGTCGGCCGTGCGAAGAATCGCGCCCAGGTTATGCGGATCTTCGATGCCGTCAAGCACAACGAGGAGCGAGTGCTCTCCGCGCTTGGCGGCGACCACGTCCTCAAGATTGTTATATTGTTTCGCTGAGGTGACAGCGACGACGCCCTGATGCGCGTTGTTGCCGGCCAATTCGTCCAACTCGGCCCGCGGCAGCACGCGAACGGCAACGCCCTGTCGGCGGCACTCGTCGACAACGTGTTTCAGGCGAAGGTCATGGCGTTCTTTTGCGACTCCGACCCAGGAGAAGGTACGCCCGCGCGCTTTTAGCGCCTCGGCGACCGCATTGATACCGTAAATGTAATTCATGCTTTTGTAGTCTAATTCAGTGCGCGAAGGACTGTCGGCTAAACTGAATCATGTTCCGCACTCGTTTTAAGAGAGAAATCGTCGCGGAGTTCCTGCCTCCGGCTCGCTCAATCAAACGACAGCAAGCGATTATTCTTTGCGACGGCATGCCTTCGATGCCGAGAAAACAGCCGCTAGTCGAATACCTCTCGCGAAAAGGATATTGGGTCTTTTATCCCCGATGGCGCGGAGCGTGGGAAAGTGGCGGTCAATTTCTCGCGCGTTCTCCGCATCAAGATATTCTCGACATCGTCAGCGAACTGCCCAAGGGATTTCGAGAGGTTGCGTTCGGCCGGAAATTTCGTTGTTCGCCGGAAACAATCTTCGTGATCGGCGGAAGTTTCGGTGGCGCTGCCGCGATTCTTAGCTCGCTCGACCCGCGGATCACGAAAGTCATTGCCAATTGCCCAGTTGTGGACTGGGCCATTCTGCGAAAAGAGCAAAAGAAAGAAACGTCGAACCCAAGCTATGCGGCGTACATTCGCGCGGCATTCGGCAACGGATATCGCCTCTCTGCCAGGAATTGGAACAAACTGCGTGGCGGCATCTTTTATAACCCTGAATACCATCTCAAAGACCTGACGCCCTCTAAGGTTTTGATGTTCCATGCCAAAGATGATCCTTACATTCCCTGGAAACTTGTGGATAGTTTTGCCCGCCGCGCGAGCATAAAACTCAATCTTCTTCCGCGCGGCGGCCATCTCAGGACTGAGTCTGTCGTGCAAAAATATTGGCCGCAGATCAAAAGATTCTTTGATTCTTAAGAACTGCACGCAAGGCGCACTCCGAAGCTTTGCCCGCGTCCGCGCATCTAAGGTCTCTGCGCATCGAATGCTAGACTGAAATACGGAGGCATGGTTGGGCGACGTTTACATTCTTTCAGCAGTGCGCACGCCGATCGGCAAGTTCGGAGGCTCAATGGCGTCGATGACGGCGGCTGACATGGGAGTCGTGGCTGCACAAGCTGCTATCGAGCGCGCCGGAGTTCGTCCGGATCAGGTTGAGGAAACGATTTTCGGCAACGCCCGTCAGGCTGGTGGAGGACCCAATCCCGCGCGTCAGATCTCCATCCGCAGTGGCATTCCCCAGGAAGTTCCCGCTTACACGGTGAATAAAGCATGCGCTTCGGGCCTCAAGTCGATTGCGCTCGGATACCAGGAAATTGCCACCGGGGATCTTGATTGCGTGCTGGCCGGAGGGACGGAGTCGATGTCGCGGTTGCCCTACTACCTCGACGGCGCGCGCTGGGGATATCGCCTGGGTAACCAGGAACTGGTCGACGGAATGTATCGCGACGGCTTCTTTTGCCCACTGGCGAAAATGCTGATGGGGGAAACTGCAGAAGTGCTGGCCGAGCAGTACAAGATTACGCGCGAAGAGCAAGACGAATTTGCCTTGTGTTCGCAGTCCCGAGCAGCAGCGGCCATCGAAGCCAAGCGATTTGATAGCGAAACCGTCCCGGTCACTCTCGAGAGCAAGAAAGGTTCGCAGACCTTCAGTCGCGACGAGCATGTGTTTCCCGGCGCCACGATGGAAAAGATGGCCAAGCTTTCTCCCGTGTTCTCGAAAACCGGAACCATCACGGCGGGCAATTCTTCAGGCATCACCGACGGCGCCGCAGGTGTCGTGCTCGCGAGCGAAGACTTCATAAAGAAGAATAATCTTAAGCCTTTGGCTCGCGTTCTGGCGGTGACTTCCGTAGGCGTCGATCCGCGGATAATGGGCATCGGCCCAGTGCCGGCATTGCGAAAGATGGAGCAGAAGCATCAACTGCGTCTCGTGGATTTCGATTTGATCGAACTCAATGAGGCTTTCGCTGCCCAGGTTTTAGCTTGCGACCGGGAGTTGCATTTTGATCGCGAAAAACTAAACGTGAACGGCGGATCGATCGCGCTCGGCCATCCCATCGGCTGCACTGGAACCCGAATCACCGTGACCTTGCTGCACGAGATGCTGAGGCGCAAAGCTAAGCGCGGCATCGCGACCCTGTGCGTCAGCGGGGGAATGGGAATGGCTTTGGCGATCGAAAATGTAGCGTAAATTAAGAATCGGCCGCTTGCTCAAGCGCCTGCAAATCAGCAATTTAGGTCGAATCTCTATGTCTCCTGCATCTTTTTTCTCTCTTCAACCGTATATCCGGTAGCATGAACGCCGCAGCTTGCTATTTCGTGGATGGAATGGAATCCGAGGCTAGCGCGATTGCCCGTGGTCTTCGCCGTCGCGATCCCGACCTGCTCGACCGCCTGATTGAACAATATCAACATCGCCTGCTGCGCTACTTGATTTATCTCACCAGCAACCGAGATCTTGCAGAAGATATCTTTCAGGAAACCTGGATTCGGGTACTGGAACGCGGCCATCAATACGATCCCAAATACGAATTCAGCACTTGGCTCTTTTCTATTGGGCGCCATCTCACCGTAGATCATCTTCGCAAGAAGAATCCGGCCAGCCTTGATGGACTGCTCAATGAGGAAGAAGGAGTCTCGCTCGATCCGCCGGACAATCGGCCTTCGGCGCTGGAGTTGATCGCTCAACAAGAGCAGGCGGAACGGATCAACTCTGCAATGGTGGGCATTGCCGCCGAATACCGAGAAGCTATCGTTCTGCGTTTTCAGGAAGGCTTGGCACTGGAAGAAATTGCAGTGGTCACCGGTGCTCCCCTCGGAACGATCAAGTCGCGGCTTTACCGCGGATTGAATGCGCTGTTGCCGCGACTGAAAGGAGCACGAGCGTGAAGCGAGATTCGCACCAGGAAGCTCGCGAGTTGATTACCTTCGGTTCGCAGGGTCTCGCCGATTCCGAGCACGCGCGGTTGAGCACACACCTTGACGGATGTGCGCCCTGCCGCGAATATGCCCAGGCTGCAGAGCAGTTAGTCCGCTCGCTGCGCTCGGTACCGTTCGCGGCCGATCTGGCTCTGGTTCAAAAAACGCAGTTGCGAGTGCGTCTGCGCGCCCAGCAACTGCGGCAAGGGCAAGAACGCCAGTGGCTGGTGTGGATGGCTTGCATTCTGGTCGGCCTTTCCGCGGGCATCACTACACCACTGTTGTGGCGCGGTTTCGAATGGCTGGGAGAATGGGCGCGAGTTTCAAGCCCAGTTTGGCAAGTTGGCTTCATGGTTTTCTGGATTTCGCCTGCCCTCGCTGCCAGCCTGATTTTTCTGGCGCGCGGAATTCATCTCACCGATACGAACAGAACGTCGCGCGGATAAGTATTCAGACGGAGAAGGCACATGCAGCTTAAGAGTGAAATCCGAACCCAGTTCACAGAGGAGCTGCGTCTGATCCCTAAGTGGGCTTATGGGGTGGCTGTTCTGGTGTTTGTCGGCGTGCAGATCCTCTTCGCCACATTAGTGGCAATTCAAAAGGATGCCCCGTCACCGCCGGTCCGTAGTCTTCTTGGATTCTTTGCAGGAACCATATTTGCCTGCTATTTCCTGCTGATCGTTTATGTAAACCGTGACGCCGGACGCCGGGGTATGAATCGGTTGCTGTGGACGGTGATCGCGGTAGTGATTACTCATGGCCTCGGCATCATCTTGTATCTGGTTCTGCGCCAGCCCCTGCAAAGCCTTTGTCCGCAATGTGATGCGGCGGTGCAAGGCGGATTCAACTACTGTCCCAAATGCAATTATGTGTTGCACCCCACCTGCCCGCACTGCCAGCATGCGCTGCAAGGGAACGATGTTTATTGTCCTTATTGTGGGGGCGCGATCGCAGCCACAACCACCCCACTTTCATCCCCACAAACAGCGGAGACATAGGCGCGCTGCGGCTCTACAAATAGATATTTATGACTGTACAAACGTTGCTTGCAACGTTTTCGCGTCGCGGCCGGTTGCTTTCGCGTCGGCAGCGCTCCTATACTTCTAGCTAGCGTAACGGAGCCTTAATGTCCCTTTCTGCTGTGATCGTGGACGACGAACAACTCGCCCGCGACGAACTTGCCTTCCTGCTCAAGAACGTGGGAGACGTTGACGTGGTTGCCCAGGGTAAAAACGGCCTGGAAGGCGTCAATCTCATCCGCGAACACAGTCCAGACTTGGTTTTCCTCGACGTGCAAATGCCCGGCCTCGACGGCTTTGGCGTCATCAAGAAGCTGCTCGATCGCAAGGTCACTCTTCCCAAGATTATTTTCGCAACCGCGTTCGACCAGTACGCTGTAAAGGCCTTCGAAGTGAATGCAGTCGACTACCTGCTCAAGCCTTTTGACAAGAAACGCGTGGCCCAGTCGGTTCAGAAAGCACGTAGCAAAACGGAATCTGGAAAGCCTTCGTCGGAAAAGTTGGACACGCTGATGCGCATGTTGGAATCGCAAAAGCCGCAGACCTCCAAGATTCTACTGAAAGCGGCCGGTCGACTGTTCCTGGTAAATCAGAGAGACATCTGTTTCGCTTCGATCGAGGACGGCATTATTACGGTAGTGACGAGCGGCGCGAATGGCATGGAGGGTCAATCCAACTGCCGCACCCTCGAAGAATTACTGGACAGCCTCGATCCGAATATGTTCTGGCGGGCCCACCGCTCGTTCCTGGTAAATATCAACCGAATCAAAGAAGTCGTTCCCTGGTTTAAGAGTTCGTATCAATTGCGCCTGGACGATAAGAAGCAAACCGAGATTCCTGTCAGCCGCGCCCAGACCAAGCGCTTGCGCGAACTCTTTGGACTCTGACCTTTTTGGGATCTGGCAACTTGCCCGCCAACCGGTGCATCCTATGGCTAAGCGGTTGTGTACCTGAAGTTAGCGTGGGGCATTGGTTTTGATCTTCTCTGGATACAAATCTCGCCAAAGGACGCCTGTTGTAGCTCTGTCTTTGCTTTGTATCCTGCTCGTTACCTTCGTTGGCATTGTCCAGGCGGTTCACGTTCACACCGACAATTCCAAGCTTCCCAGCCATGATTGTTCGATCTGCTCCGTGGCCCATGCGGGAGTTCTTAGTAGCACGGTGTATCGGCCGGCTCCGCTCTTTGTCCCCGCTGCGCTCGTAATAGTGCCCGAGGCGGCCCGCAACTCTCTGGGTTTCGTCTCCTCTCTTCGCATCCGTCCTCCTCCCGCCGTCTAGGGTTCCCAACGCACGAATCGACCTGGGGCTTTTCAAACTCATGCGTCAACCCTGGCTCTCTTTACCTTGGGAGGAATTTATGTTGGCTTCTTACCAGAAGTCGCTGCATGCGGCTTTTATAGCAATCTTTTGCTTGTCTCTGGGCCTTCCCGCTTTTGCGCAATCGGGCGGAAGTTCTGCATCCATCAGCGGCACCGTCGTCGATCCATCTGACGCTATAGTTCCCAACGCAACCGTTGAAATTCACAATCCAGTCAGCGCTTTTGCGCGATCTACCATCACCGACAGTTCCGGCAAATTCAGCTTCCCCAACGTTCCTTTCAATCCGTACCACCTGAGCATCACTGTTGCCGGCTTCGCCTCGTACACGCAGGATGTCGAGGTTCGATCCACCGTTCCGCTCGTGCTGAAGATAAGCCTTCAGGTCGCCGGATCGTCGGAGAGCGTGACCGTTGAGAGTGGCGGCGATCTTATCGAGAACGATTCGACCTTCCACACCGACGTGGATCGAGGCCTCTTCGACAAGATTCCTCTCGAAAGCCAATCATCCTCCCTGAGTTCGCTGGTCACGCTCGCGACGCCCGGAATTGCCGCGGACTCGAACGGGCTCTTTCATGGCTTGGGCGATCACGCCGAAAATTCCTTTTCCGTCGACGGCCAGCCCATCACCGACCAGCAGAGCAAAGTCTTCTCGAACCAAATTCCTCTCGATGCGGTCGAGTCGCTCGAAGTAATTTCCGGAGCGCCGCCTGCCGAATACGGAGACAAAACCAGCGTCGTCATCAACGTCACCACCCGCTCGGGCATGGGCATGACCACTCCCCACGGAAGCATAACCGCTTCCTACGGATCTTTTGGCACCTCGAACCTGGATGTCAACTTGGGCTACGGAGGTCAAAAGTGGGGGAACTTCATCTCAGTGAGCGGCCTGAACAGCGGACGCTTCCTCGATCCACCGGAATTCGTCATCATGCACGACAAGGGCAATGAAGAAAACGTTTTCGACCGCCTGGATTTCCAATTCTCGAATATCGATACCCTCCACCTGAATCTGGGATTCACCCGCTCCTGGTTCCAAACTCCGAATTCGTACGACTCCGAATTCGCAACGCCGTGGAATGGCGTCATCGTCTCTAATGGAGGCCTCGGTCCGAACGGCCTGCCCGTCGGCCCCGCCGACCAGCGCTCGCAGATCAAGACCTTCAACATCGCGCCTTCGTGGACGCGATTGATCAACAACACCACAGTGTTCACGCTCGGCGCTTTCGTTCGCCGCGACGCCTACAATTACTATCCCAGCGCTAATCCATTTTCCGACCTCGGTGCGCCCAATCTGCAGAGCGAAACCGTTGGTCAGAACCGCACCCTCACCAATGCGGGCGCGCTCTCGAATGTCACTTACGTAAAAGGCATCCACAACATCAAGGCAGGAGCTGTTTACGAGCAAACCTTTCTCGACGAAAGCGACACGCTCGGCATCGTCAATCCCACTTATCTTCCTTCGCTTTTGGGCGCGAACGGTCTCCCCTGTTTCGTTGGCGGCGTTGCTATCGCCGCTCCCTGCACCACCCTGCTTCCCTACGACCTCACTCAACCCGGCGGGGGCAGCGAGTACACCTTCAATGGACATACCGACGTCAAGGAACTCGCTCTTTACGTTCAGGACACCATCACCAAGGGAAGCTGGTCGTTCAATTTAGGATTACGCGGCGATTTCTATAATGGCCTGACCACGCACAAGGAAGCCGAGCCTCGCATCGGAATTGCCTACAACGTCAAACCAACCAACACGGTTTTGCGTGTTTCCTACGCTCGAACCATGGAGAGTCCTTTCAATGAGAACCTCGTGCTCTCCAGCATCGGCTGCACCAACCCGGTGGTCAACCCGCTTCTGCTTTGTTCCGCTCCCGTGTCCAACCCGCTAAGTCCCGGTTGGCGCAACGAATTCCACGCCGGACTGCAGCAGGCTTTCGGAAAATACGTCGTCTTTTCCGGCGAATACATTTGGAAGTACACTCACAACGCCTACGACTTCAGTGTGCTCGGCGCCACTCCAATCACCTTCCCCATCGAATGGAACAACTCGAAGATTCCGGGATACGCCGGCCGGATCAGTGTGCCGAACTTCCACGGGTTCTCGGCGCTAATGGTCTTTTCCAGTGTGGCCGCCCGCTTTTTCACGCCGCAAATCGGAGGAGCAGGCTCGGTTCCCGGTGCAATCGGAGCCTTTCGCATCGATCACGACGAAAAATTCAATCAGACCACACACCTGCAATACCAACCGTGGAAAACAGGGCCCTGGCTTGGCTTTAACTGGCGATATGACAGTGGTCTTGTCGCTGGCCCGGCCCCATGTGCGGGAGGCAATTGCGCCAACGGTCCGGCCGGCAGCGACTCCGTCGTCGATGTCTCCGGCCTGAGCCCCGATCAGCAGTTTGAAGCGGGTTTGTTTTGTGGCGCGGTCCGAGCCACGCCGCCCAGCGCGGCCAACCCCATCGGCACTCCGATCAGTCCCAACAACCTCTGTCCGGCATCGCAATACGGATCCACGCTATTGCAAATCCCGGCTCCGGGGACGGAGAACGACGACCGCAATCCCCCGCGCATCGCCTCACGCAGCCTCTTCGATCTCGCGATCGGCGACGACAATCTGTTTCGCGGAGACAGATACAAATGGAGCGCTCAATTCACCGTGGTCAATATGACCAATAAATACGCGCTCTATAACTTCCTTTCGACGTTCAGCGGGACACACTACGTAACCCCGCGGGCGCTCGCGGCGCAGATCGGTTTTCACTTTTAGGAAACGACGCCAAGCGTGAAGAGGAGACGGTCGGGGAGGAGATCCGGCCGTCTCTTGGAGGCTGCAGCGAGTACTATGCAGCCAGCGCTTCCAGCGCCGTTCGATTTCGGATCACCAGCGTCGAACCATCCAGCCGAATGAATTCCTTTTTCTTGAGTTCGCTCAGCAAGCGAGTCACAGTCTCCCGCGACGAACCGATCATTTGCGCCATCTCTTCATGAGTCAGGCTTGCCCGGACACGGATTTCGGGAGGCTCGAACTGTTCGCGAATCGGGGTCCATGAGAGCAGCAGCCTCGCCAGCTTGCCCGCGGAGGAACGGGCCAGCACCAAATCATGGATGTCACGGTATGCCGATTGAAACTCGCGGCTCAAGGCTTGTGATGCGTGCAAGCCGAACTCTCCGTTTTTCTCCATCAGCCGCATCAGGGCTTCGCGGTCAATGAAGTTTACCTGGCAAGGTCCAGCCGTTTCAGCCGTCAACTCGAATGGCTCTCCCGAAATCACTGCACTCATCCCTAGCACTTCGCCGGCCTCGGCAATTTTCAGGATGAGCACTTTCCCCTCGCGCGAAGTCGTCGAAAGCTTCGCTTTACCGGAGCAGAGGACGAAGGCTCCGCGCGGCATCTGCCCTTCCACGAACAGCACCGCACCCCCGGGATAGGTGCTCAGATGGCTGGCCGCGCTCAGCATTTTTAAAACGTCCGGCGAAAGACCGCAGAACCAGTGATCCCTGCGCAATTTGCAGGTGACGCAACTATCCACAATCTCCAGCCCATAGGGTGTGTTCATTTCAGCCACCTTGCGAGGCTCAGCCGCTTCTGTACTGGGCACGATCTTTGGCGCTGGCTTACTGGCATGAGATTTGGCCCGGCGAAGATCCCGAACCAGGAGCCGTGCGTGCTCCGTTTTCGCCAGCAGCAATGCCGCAATTGCCCGCTCGCTTTTGTCTTGCGATCGCAGGAATCGGATTAATTCCCAACCCGCACTCGTATCGCGGTGCCGTCGCCACATCACACCACAAGAAAACAAATACAACGGATCGACGGGTGTGACAGGCAACAAGCCGCTTTCCCTGACGACTACTCCGCTTGAGGTCTGTGATTTTGCCGAGTCGACTTTCACCCGAATCGGAAACGGAGAGTTTTGGTCGATTGAGCCGTGCCGCACCCGCGCGTCTCGGCCCAATATGACGGACTCGACGACCCCTCGATACCTCGCAGCATCTGGCTGGATAAGCAATGAACTCTCCTCTTGCCTCCACGAACCCTGCGCCGGCACCATTGGGGAGCGGTGCAGCACAGCCTTGCCAGTCGAGTTCTCGCGATTGCCTTCGTCCTCGATCTGAATTTTGACAAACCCTGCAACGATTACGTTTTCAGCGCTTGCTCGGGGCCTCCTATGCAGCCCACATGCCAAACACAGATATTTCTGTAAGTGGCGACAACGATTGGAGGCATTGCATTCGATCAAATCTGGACTGCACATTTCCTGGAGCAGGATTGCCGAGGTTGCGGCAGAATGCCGACATTCCGTCGCTGCGAGCGGAGCCTATCCCGCACGACCGAACAAAACTGCACGTCTGCAGCCGCGAAGCGGCGCCAGGATGCAGCCCACGGCGCAAGCCGTGAGTAGATGTGGAAAACCGATGAGCCCCAGCTGGGGCGAAAGATCAATTCTCACGCCCACACTTCAGCGCTGCAAGAAATGCCCTCGAATAAATAAGGGTTGTGGACGTCAACGCTACGAAACCATTTTTTGGGGCGCACCCCACCTGAAGCCGGCTTTAGTTTTCGTACTCCGCGCGCGTGATACCCATCTTCTGCATTCTCGACTGCAGCGTGGTCCGCTTCATGCCCAACCGCACCGCCGCTCCCCGCACACCGGAGATCACTCCACCGGTCTCGCGCAACACACGAAGGATATGCTCCCGTTCCAAGCCCTCCAGCGTAGTGTCGGAACGGCCGCTTCCGTAAACCTGCCGTAGCTCCGTCAGCGGAACATTGAGGGTTGTGCCTTCGGATAAAATCACCGATCTCTCGATAAAATTCTCCAGCTCTCTCACATTTCCGGGCCACTCCCAGCGCATCAAGGCATTCATGGCTTCCAGAGGAATCGTCTCGATCTGTTTATTCATGCGTCGCGAAAACTTCTGTACAAAATAGCGCACCAGTAACTCAATATCCTTGCCCCGCACCCGCAGGGGCGGCATATGCACCGGGAAAACGT
>Ga0206933_1121_pt1 | contig 14022 bp, 15 predicted proteins | sample Alteio_BWOrgHeat_15_FD_152937 | JGI IMG/M metagenome (GOLD analysis project Ga0206933, IMG submission 152937) | Enriched cells from forest soil in Barre Woods Harvard Forest LTER site, Petersham, Massachusetts, United States -... | ecosystem: Environmental > Terrestrial > Soil > Temperate forest >... | reverse complement strand
GAGCAAGAGCAACGGCAACGGCGAGGGCAAGGGCAACAGCAACAGCAACAGCAACAGCAACAGCAACGGCAACGGCAACGGCAAGAGCAAGGGCAAGGGCAAGAGCAAGGGCAAGGGCAAGAGCAACGGCAACGGCAACGGCAAGGGCAACGCAACGGCAACGGCGAGGGCAAGAGCAAGAGCAACGGCAAGGGCAAGAGCAATAGCAATAGCAAGAGCAACGGCGAGAGCAAGAGCAACAGCAACAGCAAGGGCAACGGCAACAACGACAACGGCGATGAGGCCTCTGCAACGATGACGCAGTTGGGGGAATGAGTCGGCTGCGATAATGGGTTATGGCTCGGATTGCGGTTGTGGGTGTGGGTGCTATTGGCGGGGTGATTGCTGCGTTGCTGGAGTCCACTGGGCGGCATGAGCTTGTGCTGTGTACGCGGCGTCCGCTGGCGGGGCTTGAGGTGGAGACGCCTGAGGGTGATGTTCGTGTGAGGTTTGCGAATGCTACGGAGCCGGCACAGGTGGGTGCGGTGGACTGGTTGATTGTTGCGACCAAGACGTATGACGCTGCCGGCGCCGGTGTGTGGGTGGAGCATCTGTGCAGGCAGGGCGCTCCTGTAGCGATCATTCAGAATGGGGTGGAGCATAGCGAGCGCTTTGCTGCGTATGCTCCGGCGGAGCAGATTGTGCCGGTGATTATTGATTGTCCGGCGGAGCGGCGGTCGCCGGAGAGTGTGCATCAGCGCGGGCCGGCGGAGCTGTTCCTACAGGATGATGTGCGTGGGGGTTCGTTCGCGGAGTTGTTTGGTGGGTCTGCGGCGCAGATTACGTTGACTGCGGATTTTCTCTCGGCGGCGTGGCGCAAGCTTTGTATCAACTCCGCGGGTTCGATCTCTGCGATTCTGGGCAAGCCTGCCGGGGTGTTTCAGGATGAGGCGATTGGTGAGGCGACGCTTGGAGTGGTGCGCGAGTGCGCTGCTGTTGGACGTGCTTTGGGAGCGAGGCTTGACGACGACCTGCCGGAGAAGGTGCTGGCGCAGTACCGCGGGTATCCTGCGGACGCGGTGAACTCGCTGCTGGCGGACCGGCTTGCGGGGCGGCAGATGGAGACGGATGCTCGCATTGGCGCGATTGTTCGCCACGGGAAGAAGCATGGCGTGCCGACGCCGCTGAATGGGATGTTGCTGGCGCTGCTGGAAGCGGTGTAGCGGGGCCGGACGCGCGAAAGCTGTGGCAGCGGATGGGGCGGGCGGGTGCATCGTATAATCGTGTTTTCGCCTTTTTAGTGACGCACGGCTGTGCGCGCGGCGTAGCTATGTTTCTGGGAAACCCATGACCGATTTGATTAAGAAGAAGCTGGAAGAAGAGATCAAGCAGCTGGAGTACGAGCTCACGACGGAGCTGCCGGCGGAGATCAAGAAGGCGGTCGCGCTGGGCGACCTGAGCGAGAACGCCGAGTACCACATGGCGAAGCAGCGGCAGGTGTTTGTGAACGCGCGCCTGGGGCAGCTGAAGAAGCGCATGGGCGAGCTGTCGCTGGTGAACCTGGCGAATATTCCGCATGACAAGATTGGGTTTGGCTCGACGATCACGGTGTTTGATACGACCAAGAACGAGGAGATCGTGTACAAGCTAGTGACGAGCGAGGAGAGCGACGTGAGCAAGGGGCTGATCTCGACGACGTCGCCGATTGGGCGCGCGCTGGTGGGCAAGAAGGAAGGCGATACCGTTACCGTGATTACACCGAACGGGAAGCGCGAGCTGGAGATTCTGAAGCTGCTTACGATTCATGATGTCGCCGCGGAGTAATCGCCGCGATAAACTGGACCTGCATACGAAATGACCTGGACAAGCTCATTTGGGAAGGGCAGCGGCTGGCTGCTGCAGAAGATCGTCAACGGTCTGGCGTTGTCGCGCATCTCGCCGAACACGCTGACGTTTATTGGGCTGCTGATCAATATTGTGGCGGCGTTCTTCTTTGGCTATGCGCGGACCGAGAATGCCGACCGCATGTTTCTGTATGCCGGGCTGGTGATTATTGGCGCGGGCGTGTTTGACATGGTGGATGGGCGGGTGGCGCGGCAGACCAACCAGGTGAGCGTGTTTGGCGCGTTCTTTGATTCGGTGATGGACCGCTACTCGGATGTGGCGATCTTCTTTGGGCTGCTGGTGTTTTATGCGCGCGGGAACCGGTTCTTTTATGTGTTCCTGGTGGCGTTCTGCATGACGGCTTCGCTGATGGTGAGCTACACACGGGCTCGGGCAGAGGCGCTGATTGGGCAGTGCAAGGTGGGCTTTATGGAGCGGCCGGAGCGGATTGTGCTGGTGATCCTGGGCGCGCTGGGGTATCGGTGGGATGTGATGCCGGCGGCGCTTTGGGTGTTGGCGATTATCTCGACGATTACGGTGATTCACCGCATACGGTTTACGTATGAGGAGACGGTGCGGCGCAAGCTGGTGCCGGCGCGGTAAGCTAGCGGGCCCAGGCGAAGCCGTGTTCTCTGGGGAGCTGTGTGGTGCCGGCTGCTTTCTCGTAGGTGTAGCCCTTCGTCTTGAAGACCTCGTTGAGATAGGTACCTTTGGAGGGCGCGGTGCGGAAGGCCTCCCATTCTTCGAGCGGGACGTTGAAGTAGATGTATGTGCCGCGATGGCCGCGATAGACAATGGTCAGGGTCCGCTGATGCGGGTCGTAACCCATGGCGGCGATGACGCTGGAGGGCATGCGGCGGCTCCTGCTCTCCTCAGATGCTGTTTGTTGGGCTAACATCGCATAGAGATGGCTTCGAACGCATTGTTTCCGCAACTTGAGGATCATCGGCTGGAAGAGATTGACGGGTTGCTGCGTGAGCGGTTTGGGGCGCCGGCGGTGCGGGAGCGGTGGGACCCGCTGACGCAGTTCATCTATTCGGTGCTGAGTTCGCGGACGAAGACGGAGACTTCGCATGCGGTGTTGAAGAATCTACGTGTGCGGTTTGGGACGTGGGAGGGCGTGCGCGATGCTCCTGTGGGGGAGATTGAGGCCGCGATTGCCGATGCGACGTTTGCCGACACGAAGGCGGTGCAGCTGAAGGATGCGCTGCAGCAGATTACGGCGCGTGTGGGGACGCTGACGCTGGATTTTCTGGCGAACTACAGGACGGACAAGGTGCGCGCGTGGATTGAGCAGTTCCCGGGCGCGGGGCCGAAGACGAGCGCAGCGGTGGTGAATTTTTCTACGCTGCGGCGCAAGGCTCTTGCGATGGATGCGCACCATCTCCGCGTGGCGCACAGGTTGGGGTTGACTCCGCGGCTGGATGCGGAGCGGACCGAGGAGCGGCTGATGCGGCTAGTGCCGGAGAGCTGGACTGCGGAGCAGCTGGACGATCATCATCAGCTAATCAAGAAGCTGGGGCAGGAGATCTGTACGTTTGAGGCGCCGAAGTGCGGGGTGTGTCCTTTGCTGAAACTTTGCCCGACTGGACAGCGCAACACCACAAGCCCTGACTAAACTTTCCAACTCTGGCTAAACTGAGGGAGCTATGCAGACAGCAGCTGAACTAAACGCCCAATTTGCCATACCGAGCGTCCTTCGCTTTGATGAGGACCGCAACGGCCTGCCGCGCGCGCAGGTGTCTGTGCCAACCGCAGATGCGACGATCTATCTGCAGGGGGCGCACCTGACATTCTGGCAGCCGGTGGGCGATGAGCCGGTGCTGTTTTCAGGCGGCGATGCGAAGTGGCGGAACGAGCATTCGTCGCATGTGGGCGTGCCGGTAATCTTTCCGTGGTTTGGAGCGAAGACGCTGGGGCCGAATGAGGCGGGCAATGCGAGCGCGCCGATGCATGGGTTCGCGCGGCAGCAGCCGTGGACCCTGGCGCTGGCGGCGCAGACGGGCGATAGTGTGAACCTGGTGTTTACGCTGGCGGCGAATGAGTTGAGCAGGAGCTTTGGCTATGGGGCGTTCCGGCTGGCGATGTCGTTTACGATTGGGCCTTCGCTGACGATGGAGCTGACGGTGGCGAATGATGATGACAAGCCGCTGGTGTTTGAAGAGGCGCTGCATACGTATCTTGCAGTGAAGGATGTGCGCGAGGTGAGCATCGAGGGGTTGGCGAATACGGAGTATCTCGATAAAGTTGAGAACTTTGCGCGCAAGCGGCAGGAGCAGAAGTTCCTGTGCTTCAAGTCGCGGACAGACCGCGTGTTTGTGAATACGGAGACGCGCTCGGTGCTGCATGATCCGATTGGCAAGCGGCTGATCACGGTGGACAAGACTGGCTCGCGCACGACGGTGGTGTGGAATCCGTGGGAGGAGCTGGCGACACAGTACAACGACATCGGCAAAGAGGGCTGGCCGCGCTTTGCTTGCATTGAGACGGTGAATGCGGGCGAGAATGCGGTGACGCTGGCTCCGGGGGAGACGCACACCATGCGCGCGGCGGTGCGCGTGGAGAAGATGGGATATCGGTGATTGGGTTGACTTCGGCGATTGAGTTGGCTTCGGCTACGCCGCGGATTGTGCTGGCTTCGGCTTCGCCGCGGCGGCGGGAGTTGCTGGCGCAGGCCGGTGTGATGTTTCATGTGCAGGCGGCGGACATTGATGAGACACGGCGCGCGGGCGAGGCGCCGGAGGCGTTTGTGCTGCGGCTTGCCGAGGAGAAGGCACGGGCGGTGTCGGCTTTGTGCAAGAACGAGACGGTACTGGGTGCGGATACCGTGGTGGTGGTGGACGGAGAGATTCTGGGCAAGCCTGCGGATGCTGCCGATGCTCGACGGATGTTGCAGATGCTTGCGGGGCGCGTGCATCAGGTGCTGACCGGTATTGCGGTGGTTCGCGGCGAGCACTGCTTGACGGCGGTGGAGACGACGCAGGTGACCTTCCATGCGATTGGCGAGGAAGAGCTGACGCGGTATATTGCGTCGGACGAGCCGATGGATAAGGCCGGGGCATACGGCATACAGGGATATGCGGCGCGATGGATTCCGCGGATTGAGGGCGACTACAACAATGTGGTGGGGCTGCCCATTGCGCGCACTGTGGCGCTGCTGAGTGACGTGAGCTAGCTATCTGCGGAGCCAGCGCTGCACGCGGTTGGAGGCGAAGTGGTCCTTCTCGGCGACGAGGGGCTGAGGGAGTCGCGATAGGAATGGCGAAACTCTGATGAAACGGTACGAACTTTTCTGGCGCAATGTGTGGCTGATGCTTCGCCGTGGTGGGACGAGGTGGAAGCTGCTCGGCTCCCTGTTCTACCTGACGGCGTATTTCTTGTGGCTGATCCGGAGCGTGATTGAGATCGGCTGGTGGGGGGCCCTGTTCGAGGCGTTCTGTTTTGCGCTGGCGGGGGTGGTGGTTGTTTTTATCATGCACAGCCACGCCCATGCGGACCAGAGCCTGATGAAGCTCTCCACATACAAGGACGTGGACCTGGAGGACACTGCGGGGCATCGTCCGCAGTTGGTGGCGGCACTTCTGCAGCGAGCGGCGATGGTGGACCGCGCTGGTTTTGAGGCGCTGCACCGGATGGGCAAGGTGCCGGAGGAGCAGCGCGGAATCTGCCGGCGGCGGACGCTGGATGTTGCACAGCGTGCTGAGGTGTGGAGCCGCTATTCCGACGAAGAACGCGGACTGCTGATGGCTGGCGAAGGTGCGTGGGAGTGGAAGGACATTGTGGTCGGGACCAACATGGTGGAGGACGTGAGGGTGCTGCGCTGGGTGATCCAGATGGATGAGGTGCTGACGCCGTTTGAGTTTCTGCAACCGGATTTGACGCCGGCGCTGGAGGTGACGGTGAAGCCGCAGAGCGTGGAGGGAACCAAGTGCCTGCCGCCGTGGGACCTGCGCCCGGCGCGGCAGATGGCGGTGTCCATGTTTGAGCGCTGCCTTGCGGAGGGGCTGCAGCGCGGGTTTCTGTCTCTGAAGGAGGGCGAGGCCCCGCTTCTCCAGCTGGCGGAGCGGTATACGGCAGACCAGAGCCGCGACCTGCTGACCGGAAAGGAGACCGTTGCCAGGACGGATGAGGAGCGCATCCGGTGGATTGGGCAGATCGCGATGCGCAGGGCCCAGGTCCTCAACAAAGTGATCCGGTACCTGGGCGGGCCTGCGGAGGTTGACCTGGACGCTGAGGACAAAATGGTGGTTGATCCGTCTGATGAACAGTCGTCCAAGTGAGGAGCAGGGAATCGCTATGCAGCGAGTGCGGGGTTGGTTGCACCGGACGGAGCGGGGCGTGAGGCTTCGCATGATCTGGGTCGTTGCCGCAGCCTTTGTGCTCTGTGTGGGCGCGGTGCAGGCGCAGCAGAGCTTGGCCGCGCCTGCGAACCCTCCGACGATGGATAATGTGCTGGTGCGTGTGCAGAAGAACTATGACGTGTATCTGCATACTGTTCCGGACCTGCTGGCGGAGGAGCATGTGGTCTCGACCGTTGCGGGGCGGTTTGTGCGTGAGAAGAAGACCAAGAGCGACTCCATCTTTCGGCTGCGGCGCGGTGTGGCGGCGGACCATACGATTGAGCTGAACGAGTCGCGTGAGCCTAAGACGATGAAGGACCGTGAGCAGCAGGTCGATGGGCCGTCGATGATCTCCGGCGTGTTCAGCTATGCGCAGCTTGATCTCTCGCCGGAGCTGAAGGGTTGCTATGAGTATCGGCTCGCGCCGGATACGCATCGCTACAACGTTGCGACGTTGGTGGTGGAGTACAAGCTGAAGCCGGGGCTGCCGACGTATGCGAAGTGTCCTGTGCAAGAGCCGGTGAGCGGGCGGGCGTACATCGACGCGGCGACAATGCAGATCCTGCGCATGGAGCAGGAGTTGCCGAAGCATGATGTCTATCGCGGGAGTCGCGGTGTTTGGACGTGGTCGATTGATTATGCGCCGGTGATGCTTGGCGGCAAGCAGTTCTGGCTGCCCAACACGATCTCATCGCGGTCCAGCGCGGACAAGCAGGATATTGTGTGGACCTACGTTGCGACGTACAGCAAGTATCACCTGCTCGAAGTGCACTCGAAGATTTTGCCGGCGCCGGATGCGGGCGCGCCGGCTCACTGACCGCTGCCTGGTTGGCTCTCTGGGCGCTCTGAAGGTCAGGTGCGCCAGTAGTTGTTGGCCGCGGCGATGGTCTGGAACTCGATGGCGACGACCTGGCTGGCGGCGATGAGGCTGTCTGGGTTTGCGGCGTAGAGTGGCCTTCCGGCTTTGAGAACGTCCAGGTCGGGCTGGATGTTGTGAATCATGTGGCGCGACATGGTGATGGCGAGCTTGCGGCCCTCTTCGGGGGTGGCGGTGATGAGAGTTCCGCCTGGGATGAGGACCAACTCTGAATCTGGTACACGGTTCATGACGTTCTCCGGTGGTGAACGAATACTACTCTCCGACGAGCGTGCGTGGGTGAACGCGGCGCGAAGGAGTGCGTGCAGCACCTAGTTTTCTGAGGGGCGCTCGATGTGGTCGATGATGTAGACCTGCGCTGGGCCTTTGGTGGCTTCTATCTTGAGGCCGAGCTGCTCCTGCGCGGCGGTGAAGATGCCGGGCGCGCCGTCGGTGGTTTGTGAGCTGTCCGGCGTCCAGGTGAGGGTGAAGTCGTAGCGGCCATCGAGGCCGGTCTGGTTGACGATGGGCCGGTTCATGAAGAACTGCATGCCCAGCGCGAACTCGTCCATGGTGTTGTTGGTGATGCGCATGATGAGTTGGCTGTCTTTGCTGTTGGTGGTCTGGTCAGGCTGGCTGTTGGGGGCGGAGGCGGTCTTCTTGATCTTTGGGCCGCCCTTCGCGATTGTGATGGAGTAGATGTTGAGTTGCCGCGTCTCCGTGCGGAACTTCACGTGGAAGCGGTCTGCGAGGATGGCGCGGACCATCTCCTGATATTGCTTGAGGCTTGGCTCTCCTTCTACGTCAGGCACGCCGTCGATGTCGTATTTGTCGGTCTCAAACCATGTGGGAGCGCCGGCGATCTGGTCTTTGTGGATGCCGTAGGCGAAGGAGAACATGCTGCGGAGGGGCTGGTTCTCAATGGAGACGCGGCGACCGCTGGTGTGAAAGCCCGTGCTGGTGTCTGCGGGATCCGAGGGCTTGATGGTGGCGACTTCGAACTTTGGGTGCGCGTCTGCAGGCATGTTTGTCTGCGCGTGGATAGCGGTGGATGCGAGAGAGACCATCGTTATCCATTGCAATAGTGTCTTCATGCGCATCGTCGTCGGCTCCTCGGGGCGACAGAATGTTACGGCTTTGGTTGGCGGACTGCTATCAGGGTGATTTGTTCGCCGGTGGTTGTTTTCATGTCTGTGCTTTGTTGCAGGGTGGTTTGTGCTGGGAGTGGTGGGGTTTTGAAGAAGAGTTTGTAGATGCTGTACTCGGTGTCGGTGTCTTTAATCTCGCGCATGTAGATGGTGGCGAAGACGTTGTCGGTCCAGGTCATGTTGGCGGCCTGCAGGTCGTCCTGGAGGTTGCGCATGGTTTGGCGGGCCTGTAGCGCGATGTCCTGAGTGACTACGCCCTGGTCGGGGATGAAGCCGGATTTGCCGGACATGTAATAGGTGTCGCGATACATGCAGCCGGGGCTGGCGGTGGGGCTGGGCGGCATGTTGAAGGTCTGGATGTCTTTGCGCTTGGTGAGGTCTGCGCCGGCGATGACGCTGAAGACGATGTTCTGTTTTTGCGGCAGGCCGGCTACGGTGATGGTGCCGCGGCCGGGGGTGTGGCCGAATTCGAAGTAGGTGGCGTAGATGCGGTTCATGCTGTTGGCGCTGTTGGCGGTGGGTTGGCCGTTGTGCGCGATGGGCGTTGCGGCGGCAGCGGGCGGAGCTTCGGGGCGTTCGGCGACGTAGGGGTTGACCCAGACTACGTTGGCCATGGTCATGCTGGCGGACTTGAGGATGGTCTGCACGTTGTCGAGCGCCTGCTTGACTTCGGCGGCGTAGTCGGCGGGGGGCTTGCCGGTGGCGGGGTCTGTGCCGCTCTGCGCGGAGAGGTAGAAGACGTCTTTGACTGCAATCGCTGGCGGGTCGGTGTGTGCTGCGTGCGGCCAGCGGGTGGGCCATATTTCTCTGTGCTGGCCGAGGGCGGCGATGGCGTTGATCTCGACGTGCTCGCCGTTGGGCAGGGCAGTGACGCGGAGGATGGTGCGCGCAGGCGGGTGTGCGCCGATGTGCTGCCAGTAGACCTGGTTCATGGGCTCGATGAGGGCGTCGTCGGTGACGTAGACGGTGAGCCAGGCGAGGTTGCTGTTGTCCATGTTGGCGGCTTTGAGGACGTCGGCGACGCGGGCCATGGATTGGGCGACTTCGGTTTTGAAGTCGGCGGGGAGGGAGCCGTCGGGGTTGCGGCCGCTCTGGCCGGAGAGGTAGAGGGTTTCGCCGGCGAGGACGGCGGGGCTGGCCGTTGAATTAACCAGGGGCGTGGCGTAGCCGGCGGGCTGAATGAGCTTGAAGGGGCCGCCGTCCTGCGCGCGGAGGGGCGGGGCGAGGAGGGGTGCGGCGGCGAGGGCGGCGAGGCAGAGGCGTGTGCGGAGACGCATGGTGGGACTCCTTTGGAGCGGCCATGATAATACAAGGGGCTCGGCTGCCGGATGAGGCATTTGGCGGGGAGGACCCCCTCCCCCCTGTAGATGGGTAAAGTACGGCGGAATAAGGAGTTAGGTTTGGACTTCGGTGAGGCGTTGTGAAGTGAATAGTGAGTAGTGAATAGTGAATAGTGAATAGTGAGTAGTGAATAGTGCCACGGTCACTGGCCGACTGCTTTTGTCCTTGTTTGGTTTTCGCCTGGTTGTTCTTCCATCTCAAGTCGCAGTAGGTACCCCCTCCCCCCTCCCCTTAAAGTATGTAAAGTACGGCGGAATAAGGACTTAGGTTTGGACTTGGGTAGTTGTCCTCCTGGGCTGATTGTCAAAAAAGCGTGAGGCCCAGCGTGGGCTGGGCCTTTTTGTTCTCTGTATTAAGTATAGCGGATTGGTGGGGTAGTTCGGCCAGGGGTTATCTGCTTGCTGGTGAAGGAGTTAGGCCCGATCTGGGCTTGACAGGTGAGTTTTCTGGGGATTGGGCAGGGTTTTGGCATTTGGCGCGCTTGGGCGTCTGCTCAGAGGCCCCGTTGGGGCCGCTTCGCAGACGCTGTGGGAAGTCGCTGTGGCTGCTGGTGAATCTTGCCGGGGTGGGTTTGATTGAGGTCAGTCGTTGCGCGTTCCGCTTCACTCCGGCCTGCGGCAGCGCGGAGAATGACATCTTTTCTCCAGCGGTGAGGCTGCTGGAGAAAAGATGTCATTGGTTTTTTTGAAAGGCAAAGGCAAGGACAACTGCAACTGCAACTGCAACTGCAAGTGCACGTGCAAGTGCAAAGGCTTGGCAGTGCACGCACCCTTCGCACCGCCTGCGCGGGCCTCAGCGAGCTTGCTCGCTGCCCTTCGGGGTTCGCTTCGCTCACGGCCCGCTACGGCGGTGCGAAGGGTGCGGGGGGAGTTGGGTGCTGCTTTTCGCCCGGTTGAAACCCGGCGCTTCCGTTCTTGCTTTTTGGGAGGAGAGAGCAACAGCAACTGCAAAGACAAAATGCAGGTTCTTCGACTGCGCAGTTGCGAAGTGCGCAACTGCTTCGCTCAGGATGACAGATTTTTTGGAGTGGTTGACGGAAAACAACTGCAACAGCAACAGCAACAGCAAAAACAATGACAAGAACAGGACCAAGGGCAAGTAGTGCGCGGGGGTTTGGGGCGGCGACTTTTTCAGCGGGCTGAAGCCCGCTGCTTCCTCCCAAAGGCAAAAGCAGAGGCAAGGGCCCGGGGCTAAAGCCTCTTTTCTGGTTGAGTTGGTTTTTCAGGGGCTAAAGGCGCCTGCATCCACCCAAAGACAACAAAAGCAACGGCATGGGCAGAGGCAAAAGGCCCGGGGCTGAAGCCCATTTGCTGTGTGTGGCCTTTACCGCGGCCTAAAGGCCGCTGCTCCGCCGAAAGGCAAAAGCAAAGGCAGAAGCAGATTCCCTTCGGGAATGACAGATAGAAGGGCAAAGGCAAGGGCAACAGCAAAAACAAGGGCAAGGGCGGCGGCGTGGGCAGAAGGCAAAGGTGCGGGTGTGGGGACGGGTGGTATTCATTCCCCACACCTTCGCGCGGTGTAACTGCGCGTGTGAGTGGGGCAGCCGGATGCTTAACGTTTGCCTGAGCCAGGTCTTGCGCTGATGCAGGCAGGGGGTGCTCCATCCAAGGGCTGGTCGAGGTCCGGGAAGTAGGAACTGGATTTGAGGATGGCGCAGAAATCGTGCACCCATTCGTCTTTCTTTGGAACCTGGGGCGGCCAGGCCTCGGAGACTAACTTCCAGGCGAAGCGCGCGTTGCCGAAGTAGATGTAGTCGACGAGCATCTGCCAGAAGTCGCCGTTGGGTTGTTCCCAGCTTCCATTTGAGCTATTGAATATTCCCCGGGCGGTCCAGACCTGATTTGTCCATTCAGCCGGGTTGGGGGGTGGTTTCTTCATCTTGTCCGTGGCGAGGTGATAGCCGGGCCGGGGAGTTTGTGTGATGTAGCGAAGGATGATGGACGAGACGGGCGAGCCGGCGAAAGAGCTTGGCCAATACGAAAAGCTCCAGTCGGCGGTCAGGTAGTAATAGCGTCCGTTACGGTCGAGGTCGCTGAAATGCGAGAGGTCGTCGTCTTCGGCGTCGATAGTCGCGAGGAGGCGAAAGACAGGCTTCAGCTCAAAGATGTACTGAATGAGGCAGCAGTGAGCACCGCCTGTGTACTCGGATACGGTGACGTCCGGGTTGCCACGACCGGTGAGGTCCGTGCCGTTTGCAATGGCGGGAATGTGATTATCGGAGTTTGCTTTTTGGCCGATGGTGTAGCCGCCGCCGTTATCGTTGGTGCGTTGAAAGATGATTTCGCCGTTTTGCAGAACTCGAAGGCAGCTCTCACCGGAGTTGTCATTTCGATATGCGTTGAAGACGAATTGGTCGACGGTGGCTGAGTCTGTGAGGTAGGTGCGCGAGCACGCGATCCTCGGGTCTTTGACGTGGTCTTGTGCGAATGCCTGACAGCAGGAGAACAGAGTCACAGCAAACATTGTCAATCGAACGGATAAGGCGCTCATCTTCGGACCCTCAACGCATGCGATTGTAACGAGTTTGCTTCGCGCTAAGGGCTAGTGGGTGGGGAGGGTGATGTTGATGTTGGTGAGTTTTTGATCGGGGTTCAGGGTGAGGATGGTGGCGTGGGAGCGGTCTTGGACGCCGGGGTAGAACCAGGAGGCGGGAGGGAGTTTGAGGTCTGCGCCTGCGCCGCTGCCGTTGAACCAAGTGGGGTTAGGTGGGAAGTTGACGCCGAGGATGTATTTGCCGGGAGGGTAGGCGTAGGAATCGAAGCGGCCATCTCCGTCGGTCTGTAGCGTGGTGTAGCCGGTGTTGTCGGCGTCGATGATGACGAGGTCGATGTTGGTGGCGGGGGAGCCATTGGCGCGGAGAATCCGACCGCTGATCTCGCCGTGGGCCTCGCGGTCGAGGGAGACATCCCAACAGACGCCAGCTTCGACATTGGCGTAAGAACGGTCGGCCTTATAGGCGCCGATGGGGGCTACGGTGAGGTTGTAGCGGCCGGGGGTTAGCGGTTGAAATTCGTAATGGCCCTCTGCGTCTGTGGTTGTGGTGAAGCTGATGCCGCTGCGAGGATTGGCAGCGGTGACGAGGGCGTTGGGGATGGTGGCGCTTTCAATATATTCGCCGTGAAAGACAGAACCCTGGAGAAGGCCGAGGCTGCCGATGGTTTTTAGTCGACGATAGGTAGCAACCTCTCTTTGGATATAGGCGTTGGTAATGGAACCACTGGAACCGGTGTAGAGACCAATGACAAGGGATTTCTTTTGTCCCTTGTAAATGCGGAAGAGCCAGCGATCGCCTACGTGAATGGGTGTAAGAGCGCAGAGAGCTTGTTCGGTCTGTACGGTGAGTGGGGTGGGAGGCTGGCCGACAAAGACCTCGTCGGGGACGAGCTGGAGGGTCTCTTCGTCGGAGTTGGGGATGGGCGCGATGGAGGCGATGGTGCCGGTGAAGACGTAGGTGTAGACGTCGCCGCCGGGGCCGCAGTCTTTGAGGCTGCTGGAGAGGCCGCTTCTGGCGCACATAATCTCCTTGCCGTTGACGGTCTTCGTCTCGAGTATTTGGGCGTGAGCGACGGTGGCCGTTATGGCGAGCAGGAGCGCGTGGAAGATGCGAGTGGGGCGCATGGTGGACGAGCGTATCACGTTGATTTAGACGAGGGCGGTGAGGAGTTGGGCGAGGAGGGTGGTGCGGGGGATTAGGTGGTTGGTTAGGACGGATTCGTTGTTGGCGTGGGCTCCTTCGCCTACTGCGCCCATGCCGTCGAGGGTGGGAATGCCGATGGCGGCGGTGAAGTTGCCGTCGGAGCCGCCTCCGGTGGCGGCTTCGGTTAGGTCGAAGGACATGTCGGCGCTGGTGTTGGGGTGAGGGCCGAGGTTGGCGGCGCAGGATTTGGCTAGTTGGAAGAGGCGGATGGTGCCTTCGCTGCGCTCCATGGGCGGGCGGTTGATGCCGCCGGTGATGGTGAGGGTGCAGGCGGGGTCTTCGCAGCGCAGGGCTTTGAATTTTGCGTCGAGCTGCTGCTCGTCGGATAGGCGGACGATGCGGACGTCGACTTCGACGGAGGCTTGTGCGGCGATGACGTTGGAGCGGGTGCCTCCGGTGATGACGCCGGGGTTGACGGTGATGCCGGTGGTGAGGTCGGTGAAGGCGGCGACCTTGGTGATGAGGCGGGCCAGCTCGAGGATGGCGGAGTGGCCGCGGGTGAAATCGACACCGGCGTGGGCGGCGATGCCTTTGACTTCGAGGAGGTAGCTGCCGACTCCTTTGCGGGCGGTCTTATAGGCGGCGGGGGAGATGCCTTGTGCGGGTTCGAGGACGAAGACGGCCTGGCACTGGCGGGCGGCGGCTTCGATGAGGGGACGGGAGTATTCGCTGCCGACCTCTTCGTCCTGGCCGAGGAAGAGGAGGATGGGCGGGCGCTGCGCTTGCGGAACCATGGATATGGCTTCGAGGGCCATCACCACGCCGCACTTCATGTCG
>Ga0206933_1132_pt1 | contig 14061 bp, 12 predicted proteins | sample Alteio_BWOrgHeat_15_FD_152937 | JGI IMG/M metagenome (GOLD analysis project Ga0206933, IMG submission 152937) | Enriched cells from forest soil in Barre Woods Harvard Forest LTER site, Petersham, Massachusetts, United States -... | ecosystem: Environmental > Terrestrial > Soil > Temperate forest >... | reverse complement strand
AGCTGAATAGTTTGATGGGGCGTTGTAACAGCGTTTCAAGCCGTTCACGCGATTGCACGATTTCTTTGGCAGCCGCTTCCGGAGTCAGCAGCGTGAGATTCGTGTGTGTCAAAGTGTGTGACCCGACAGTGATCAGATCGGGAAGGTCACAGAGTTCCTGCGAGGACATGACTCGCTCATCCGGCGAATAATACGACTCGCCCCATCCAGGTTTAGCACCCATCACATCCGAAACCGCGAAAACCGTTGTAGGAATCTCCATTTGCTGAAGCACGGGAACAGCGTTCACGAAGAACGTCTCAAGTGCATCATCGAACGTTACCGCTACGGATTTTGAGTTTTCCGGCAATTGACCGAAGCAACGGAGATCAACGATTTTCCCCGAAGCCTTAACAACGCGCATTTGTTCGGTAAATTGTTCTCGATAGGGAGCTGGCACGCTGTGGTAGTACAAAATCACACAGGCCCCTGGCGCATTCTTTCGCATCAGCCGGCACAGATGAGTCCAAGCAAAGCCCCCCACGCAATAAACAAGCGATATCGACAGCTTGGTAATGCGAAGGATGAACTTCGCCCATGAAAATTTATTCACGCCTGGTGTGGCACTCATAGTTCAGGAATCAATCGAATTGCAAGGATTACAATGACCCTATAAAAAAACATGCATACTCAGCGATCTGCTTTTGCAGAAACGACTGTTTGCCTTGTCTCAAGTTGCAATTCAGGATTTTCCCATCGCACAAATGTCTGGCCTAACAAATGCTGCTTGCGCGCGACACCAAGCAGTTGAAATCCTGTTTTTTTCAATGAATTCAATTGGGGCTGATTCCATTCTGCACATTCAATATAGGCACGAGATCTGTTTTCAGCCGCCATTTGACGAAGAATTTCGCCGACCAGAGCAGGATTGAGTTTCCGACCGCGATATTCGGGGAAGACCAAGAAATCGAAGAGATGCACGTCGTTCGACCCGAGCATAAAGTAGTGGGGTTCAATAGTCCCGCCTTTGAGGGTCCACCCGTATCCTGCAAGTTGCCCTGCGGATCGAATGAGCCAGAGAGATGCACCCCTTTGAAATCGCTCGGGCAAATGGCGGCGAAAGACCTTGGGGTTCCAGAAATTAACAATTCGCTGCAAGTCCTGCGGATCAATGTCGTTCTCACGCGTCTTCCGCTCCACGCTCACATCATTCGATTCATTCTTCGTTGCGGTGATGAAACTGGGGCTCGTTAGATCGCAATAAAAAAGCACCATGCGCGGAAACAAGAAAAGCCTTTGCAGATAAAGCATCGTCCGGCGCGACGTGGCAGCGAAACCATGGCGCTTGTAATAATTGACGAAGCTGGATGTGGAATCGGAGAAAATCATTTAAAGTTTAAAAATGGGAGCTGTGAATCCTCAGCTCCGCACGATTTAGTTAGCGGTCATGCTTTCGCAAATGCGTGCTGAAGTCTCCGAAGATTGCGTTGCACTGCATGGCCGGTCTTGGCAAAGGCACTGCTAAATCCATTCTCGCAAGCGATGAGCGAGTTCATATGCGCCATGTCTACTCCTGAAAGACCGCTCTTGAAGTGATACACCCCAGGGTTTCCGAGAGGATTTATGCCTCCCAAATCATAATAGTGAATGCCTGCGTTTTTGAGATGCTGAATAACAGCCCATTGCAAAACATAAGAGGCTTTTAGTTTCATGGCGGCCTCATTGCTCGCACCCAGCAGATAGATTCCAGTGTCGCCTATTGCGGAACACACCAAGCCTGCAACCTCTTGGTTCTCGTGCCGGCAAATGAAAATTTTCATGCGCTGATTGGCGGGTAGTTGCTGTTGTATACGACCGAATTCATCGACATTCACGGACGTTTCGAATTTTTTCCGCTCCCACATTTGAGCGTATAACGCGGAAAACTTCTTATAGGCATCGCTACCTTCTAACTCGAGGACTTCGAGGTTGTTTCTTTCCGCGGCGTTGAGCTGATTTCGCCATTTCTTGTCCAACTTTTTGCGTAGTTCCTCCAGCGGAAGTCTTATATCGAGGAGGAACGTTCTGTATTGGAGAGACTCTACTGCAGATTTGCCATCGAATTGCGCGAAACAAGTCTGAAATATTTCGGCGCGCTTCGAATTTACAAATGCGTTGGGGAGAATCTGCAAATAAAGGCCTCTTTTATTTACATATTCCCGCCGGAGCGCAGAGGCCATTGCTTTGACAACTTCAGACTCGAGTTCGCCTCCGCGCAAATTGCAAAGGGGGCCCCAGCGAAGGTAAGCGATTCCAATATTCAAGGCGGTTGGGCGGACGATTCTCAGTTGAGCGATGCCAACTACCTCGGTCCCGCGCTTTAGAATCAGATGGCTTAGGTTGCTTTCTCCCCACCGCACTCCGCCATAGGACCACGTTTGGTAAATATTTGCGTCCTCGAAGCGATCCATAAGTGCAGGCCACTCCGATTCTGTGACGCGGTCAACTTCTGCCGTGTATGTAAAGTCGTCCGCCATTGAATCGATGGAATGACGCGAAGATGCGAGAAAAGACTGTTTTGTTGCTGTAGATCCCATATTGGCTCTGTCGTATAGCTACGAACTTTGGAATCGCGAGTGTCGCCAGACACCACTGAGTAAAGATGAAAGCTTCTGTTCTTGTTCTTTTCGCAAGAATGCGATGAATTCAGCCGAAACAGGTCTCTTATCTCGATGAATGTAGGACCAAAAAAATCCCATTAATCTCGCGATAGAGCCGATAAAGAAAGGTTTTTCGGGTATGCGCTCGAGGCACTTGAATGTTTCAAATACCGGATTGCTCCCGAAAGCATGATCCATCCTGCCTTGGCGGAACTTGTGGCGCACGAGATTGTCCCCCTCGCCCGTGTTCCTATGGTGAAAGATCTTCAGTTCCGGGAATGCTTCCGCGGTCCATCCCTTCATTCTAGCGGAGGTCTGCGCGTGCCAATCTTCACCACCGAATTCAAGAACAGCGTACCCGCCAATCGCTTCATAACACTCTCGGCGGACGAGTTGCGCGGCATGCGCCACCGAATAAGCTCGATTTGACGTGCGGCTCTGGAATTCTCCACCCTTTTCTTCGTAAACGAACCCGCCCGTCAAACCTAACTCAGGGTTTTTCCGAAAATGGGCAATCAAATTTTCGAAATACGAGGGATCAACGGATACGTCCGCATCCAGATTGCCGATAAAATCAAAAGTAACTTCATCCAACTGTTTACTGCCGCTTCGCAATGCCACCACTTTTGAACGGAAACTGCGGCCTGGGGCTCTCGTCATCCGCAAGAAGTGAATAAAGGCATGCTTCTTTGCATAGTCTTGAACAATTTCGTCCGTTCTATCAAAAGAGCCATCGCTGACGATCACCCATCTCTTAGGCAGCACAGTCTGAGAAAGGATGGATTCAATCGTCTTGGCAATATTGGCTTCTTCGTTGTAAGCGGCCGTCATCAGGACATAGGCGAACGGCTGGCTGCTATATTGCTCTTCTGAATTTTGCGTGTTCACGGATTTTGTCAATCTATGCACTTATGAGATGCGAAGCCTTTTTAGAGTCCGGTGCGGGAGAAAGATATTCATGCAGGCCATCCTGCCATGGAGTGAAAACATTCAGGCCGTTGCTTTTGAGCGCGCGATTCTCAAGCACAGAATATGTCGGGCGAGGCACCTTGGCCGGAAATTCATTCGGCCCCGCTACTTCCAGTTGCACTTTCGTGTTCGTGAAGCGGAAGATTTCCTGGGCAAATTCATACCAGGAACAACTACCCTCAGCGGTCGCGTGATAGAGACCGTAAGAATCCGATCTGCTGAGTGCAACCATCTGTTTCGCTATTTCGGTCGTGCGCGTCGGCGTAACAAACTCGCTGTCAACGACCCGTACTTTGCCCCGGTCTCTCGCTAGTTTTAACATTAGCTCAACGAAATTAAGCCCTTGCTTCGCCCGGCAGGGATTTTTTCCATAGATCGCGGACGTGCGCAAAACAAAATGTTTATCCGCGGTGCAACGTACAAAATATTCGCCGGCTAATTTCGTATTGCCATAAACATTCAGAGGCCGCGGAGCGTCTTCCTCCACGTAAGGATTTCTCTTAGAGCCGTCGAACACGTAATCCGTGCTCACATGCATGAGAATGGCTCCCGCTTCCCGGGCAAAGAGGGCGAGATTCCTCGCGCCTAACGTATTTACCTCGAAAGATTTTTCCGGCTCTGCTTCGCATTTTTCCACGTGATGCATTGCCGCCGTATTAACGATCAGTTGCGGACCTATGACTTGTAAAGCTGTCGAAACGGAAGCGCTGCTCGACAGCTCAATCTCGGCATGCGTGAGTGCGGAAACCTCATCGCCGTTATCCGTGAAGGCGCGGACTACATCATTACCAAGCTGGCCATTCGCACCAATGACGGCGACTCTCATCGAACCGCCGCACCTGTCATCGAATGAACGTCGATTGTGTTTTCCAGTTTTTTAAAGGATTGAATGTTGGAATACGCCGGGTTGTCCCAATCCTGGAATTTGTCCATATTATCGATAAGGCTCGATACGATGGATTCCACTCCGCTCACTGGGTGGAAGCTTAAGACATTACTCGCTTTTTGCGTGCTCACCTTATAGTTACGGAAATCCTGGATGTGTTTGATGTGAAGATTCACTCGAGTGCCTAATTTTTCTTCTACCGTGAGTCTTACCAAGTCTGCGACTTCTCCTACCGTATAGTTTCCGGACGCAACGTTAAAAATTCCTGATAGCTTGTAATTCGCCTCAATAGCACGAATATAAGCGGTGGCAGCATCCTCGATGCTCAGCAAAGGCCGCCAGATCGATGGATTGTTTACCGTAATGACTCGATCTTTCACCGAATTTTTGAACATTGTATTGATAATAAGATCAAAGCGCATGCGAGGACTGTAGCCTGAGATCGTGCCCTTGCGCAGCGCGATCACCGAGAAGTTTTCGTCGGCGAGTTGCATCGCCGCTTGTTCCCCCTGAAGCTTGGAAATCCCGTAGGGGTAATTGGAACTGACTGCGCGCGTCTCATCGTACAGCTCGTCCTCTGTGTACCCATACACCGAGCATGACGAAGCGTAGATGTATCTTTTCACCTTCGCCATTTTGGCTGTGTACGCCAGATAAGCTGGGGCGGCCGCATTAAATATGAAGTTCTTGCTGGGCGAGAACTCAGCCATCGGATCATTCGAGAGTCCCGCTAGAAAAATCACCTGCTCGTAGGCTTCCAGATCTTCTACCGTGAGCTGGAAAATGTCTTTGTTAAGAATCCCTACTTCGCGGGGTAAATGGTTGCCGAACCAGAAAAGGTCAACCACATCGACTTTGTAGCCTCGATCGAGCAACTTAGGAATGAGCACGCTGCCTACGTACCCTGCGCCACCGGCAATGAGAACCTTCATCCTATTCCTCCGCTTTGATCTATTTGTTTCCGTTAGTACTTAAAATTGGCTGACTCTGGCGAAGCCATCCACTGCGCCAAAGTTTGTGCTTTCTTGTCTTTCTCTGAGAGCGAGACTTCCGACAAAGGAATGGGCCACTCGATTCCGATACCCGGATCGTTCCACAAAATCCCAGATTCGGCCTTGTTACTGTAAATCCCTGTGCACTTGTACTGGATTTCAGCGAAGTCGGAGAGAACGCAAAAACCTCGCGCAAAACCGGCAGGAGCCCAGACTTGGCGCCTATTCTCGGCCGATGAAATAACTCCAATCCATTTCCTGAGAGTTGGCGATCCTTTGCGGATGTCCACGGCAACGAGGAACGCGCTGCCTTGCGTAACACGCATTAACTTACCCATGGGAGGTTCCCACTGAAAGTGCAAGCCGCGTACAACACCCTTCGCCGAGCGCGAATGATTGTCTTGCACAAAATGATGGGGCAATCCGAGCAATTTGAATTGATCTTCACGAAATGTTTCCATGAAGAATCCGCGGCTGTCTTGAAAAACATCCGGCACAATGACAGCTACATCGCCCAATGCTTTTGATTCGATTTTAATATCCATAAATGTGTCGCAGTGTCCTTTTTCTTTGGCTAGGGTAGATTCTGTGTGAGGGCTACTTCAGAGTTGCAGAAATGATTTGAATCCCTACCGGTCCATTACACGGTCCAGGGGTGGGTTCGCTAACACGGGCTCTTCCCCGTTCTCGACCAGGCGGACTGGATCGACGCGATAATTCCACTCGAACAAAGTGCGGCACAATTCCTGATACTTCTTGGTCGATTCGTTCTGCCTCCCCAGGTAAATAATCGAGTAACCCAGCATCCGAAGTGCGAGCCCCGTTAAAACAGCACGCCGACAACTGCGTACGCCTCGCGCACCATAAAACTTGTAGCAATACATATAGCGAGTGACGCAACTGTCGAGTGCGAGCGAAACTCGAGTGATTCGTTGTTTGGTCGATTGCCCTTTCAGGTGCGTGATGCTGAAGTCCGGCGTGTACAAAATAGGGAAACCAGAATCCCAAATTCTGCGGCAAAGATCCGTATCTTCGTAATAATAGAAAAATTGCTCGTCGAAACCCTTAAGATGCTTCAGCAATTCTCCTCTTACTAGAATGAAGCACCCCGCAAGCCATCCAACGGTGCGTTCTGTATTGCCCTTCCAACCCCAATACACGCCAGGTTGAAACCACTCAGAAAAATACGAAAGAGGTCCCAGGCAAAGCGCCGCGCACCATTCGGAGCGAACGGTATACGGTGGGCGAACATGTTCTTGATACGAACCATCTGGATTCACAACCCGGCAACCGAATGCGCCTCCTTCAGGATGTTTTTCAGCATAGGCGACCATTTTATCGAGAGAACCGTCGTGGATAATAGTGTCAGGATTCAGGATGAGAATGTATTCTCCCCGGCTCGCTTGAATTCCGACGTTATTCCCCTTTGCAAATCTCAGATTTATGCCATTTTCAATCAAATGAACTTGCGGGAAATTCTTGCGAATGAATTCGATCGTTCCATCGACGGAACCATTGTCTGAAACAATGACTTCGAACTCGGTCGAATGTGTTCCCTCGTAAATGGAACGCAAGCAATCAGGAATGACCTTCAGATCGTTCCAACACAGTATGACAATGGATAGCTTCACAGATTCGGTTCCCAGTGAAATAGAGTAAATGAATTAAGTCTTACGCGCGAAAGGCGCGTGGTAAGTATCGGGCAATCGGTTTGGCTCTTTGTTTTCTTTTCCGAACCGCCCAGGCAATCTATCTCGCCCCATACTAGGCGCCGAAGGAATATGGAACCTTGTTTTAGGTCCGGCAACAGCAAGATTAGTCTCCATCCGGCTCTCTGCGATTCGCGCGCCGGCTGTGACCGCGGATATCATGGCCAGGATTGCGTACCACACCACAATCGTCTGATCGAAGTAGCCAATCCCAAAAAACGCCACAACGTTGGCAAAGAGCGATGCCCCAAATGCCCAAGCAAATAATTCCTGTTTGCGATCTGCTCCCGCTGCAGCCTTTCGCGCTTGCCCGATATATTTAAATCCCAACGCAATGATCGCCAGAAATGCGATCAGTGGAATCAGGCCTCCCGTATCGGCTGTCCCCACATATTGATTGGAGAGGTCCCACATCTCCCAGCCCCAAGAGGCGTAATTTTTTGTCCCAACTAGCACCCAGTCCCAGAAGTGCAAGATGCATTGGTTGACTAATTGATAGCGATGGTAGGCGGATGAACTTCCCGTAAGATCCACATCCGAGATTAAGTGCCACACCGGAGATGTCATGTAAAGGTGCAGCGAAATAAGGGTGAGAACCAGCCCCCAACGTATCTTGCGCATGTGTTGCCGCAGGGGCCATAAACACAATCCAAAAACTCCTCCGATAAGGCCAAAAAGCGCCGTGCTCGAACTGGTGGCGAATGGAATCACCGCGGTTGCGGCTATCCCTAACGCGGCGTATTTCCTTCCTTTCTTTTCTTTCCACCATAGTCCAACAAAAAGCGGAAACATGATCCCGCCGAATGTTCCCGCTAGGATTGGATGAGCAAACGGCCCTGTTGCCCGATAGTGATTGTCTCTTTCGAGCGCATTCGAGTACATGGAAGCCCGCGCTCCGCCAAGATTCGCATAAAGCGGATTCCGGCCCGTCAATTGTTCGCAAATCATTACAGCAGCCACTAAGGCGGCTACGCAGGCTAGCACCCGTAGCGATTTCTTCACGTCTTCTTCATCTTGAATCAGAGATCGCAGCAGGAAGTAGACTCCAAACGCGGTGTACAAATTCCCCAATTGGTAGATCACTTCACCCGACTGGCGCCATAGCAGAATTCCATCCACTGCCGTGAATATGGTCAGCAGGATTACCGCCTTGTCCATTCCGTTCATCCCACCACTGAAAATTTCTTTTCTCTTTGAAAGTTTTTCCCAAACAATCCGGACTAGCCCGAAGAGAGCCAGCAATCGCATCATGGGAAAATGGAAAGGCCCCAGTAGAAGAACCTGATCCATAGGGATCAGGATCGCTAAACTCAAAAACGCCGCGATCGCCCACCTTCGCGAACCAAAAAGGATAAGCATCCCCCCAATCAGAACCAATACCAATACAACTGGATTGAGGACGGTTTCGGTTACTCCACCGCCGAATTGTATGTTTTCGGGTATCACGAACTAAGTCTCATCGCGCTTGGGGGAAAATTGGCTCCGCATCCTGCTTCATAGGAGCATCAAGAGTTCGGTTCGGAGCAGCGGCATTCCAGAAAATATCTTTCATTCGCATGCCCCAAGCATCCCAATTTAGGCGCGTTTCAAATTGTTCGCGACTGGAAACTCTCAATGCCTGGTAGGCGGCCGGATTTTCCCAGATTTCTCGGATCCGCGCTGCGTATTGATTTCCGCGAGCCTGGAGAGGAAACAGGAACCCATTCACTCCTTCCCACACAACGTCCGGGACTCCTCCCGTCTGAGTTGACATGACGGGTAGCCCGTAAGCGTTTGCCTCGCATGCGACGATGCCGTAGCACTCTGCACGGGTCGGCAAGATAAAAAAAGTGGCCTCCCTGTACAAACGATTCAGTTGTTCTTGTTCGCGGGGATCACTTTTTTTGAGAAAAGGAAAGACGTGCAGGTGCGGGTGGCTCAAACCTTGAGGAGGCCGGCAACCGACGATCGTTAGTTCCGCAGGGACTCCCATGCGTTCGAGTTCTAACAACGCCTCGAATGCGATGTCTCCTCCCTTTCGAGCCCAATCAACACCGACAAACAACAATCGGCAACGGTCCCCGGGTGCGCGGTCCAAAACTTCCGTTCGAGAAGGAGCACTTTCGAGATTGGCTCCAAAAGGCACAATGTTAATTCTCGAACGCTCCGCCCCATAATCCTCTACGGCTGAGTTGGCCACCCATACCGAGGGATAGATGATCTGCTTGGCCTTCGCTATGGCAGACCGCTCTAGATAGTCGGCATCCCTGACATGGGACTCCAGCACGTTGCTGAATTCAGGATAATAATTAATCATCAATTGAAGAGTTGCATCGGACAGATACACGATGGGGATTTGCGTGTGGAGATGCGCGATGATTCCTGAGCCTGCGGGAGCAAATATCACGTCGCACGTCTCTCCCGCCATTCTCTTCTCAACCATCTTGCCTAATTTCTTCGACAAAGAAATCGTCTGAAAGTGCATGTACCTTTTTCCCGTCAGAAGGCGGACCCCGCGCTGGAAGGCATGCCCGACCTTAAGAGAGAAAGGCTGGAGTGGTCCGATGGGGACGACATCTCCGCAGTATTTTTCCAAAGCTTGAGCCATGTAGTAGCGTGTACCAGACCAGGAACTTCGATCGTTAATATCATCCATCGAGAGATAGGCAATTCGTAAGCGCCCCTCTCTTTGCGAGTTTTTGTTCCCAGAGGTCATTGGCAAATTAGCTCTTTCCAGTTATGCCGTTTCCCTGGAATCTCGAAAGATAATCGCGCCAACGAAACCATACGCTGCTAAGCATCCACAGATTCCAAATAGAATATTTGCCACGGGTTGCGCTAATACTCCAGTGGACCTGGCGGCAAACCAGGCAGCTGCGACGGCAATCGAAGTCAATACAGGAAGCGAAAAGCTCTTCCAGTATTCCGATAAACTAAGTCCAGTCACTTTGCGAATGCGTTCAACCTGAAGCAGATAACCAGCGACAACTGCAATCAAGCACGCCAGTTGCGGCCCCCAAAGCCCGAACATTTTCGTAAAAGGATAAGTCAAAACCGCTACCAGCACCGCCATGAGAACAACACTGCGCCTGTGAAGTTGCGGCAACCCTTTTGCATAAAACATGACAGTGATCTGTGCGTTCAGAATGCCAAAGAGCGCGGCCCAGGCAGCCAGCACCAATGCGGGAGCCCCAATGCTGTAACGCTGCCCATAAATCAACGTCAGCAAAGAATGTCCCGAAAACCCGATGAAGACTAAGGCAGGGAGTCCTACCATCACGCTGCCGGAGGTTACCCGCAGAAGGATTCGATTTAGCCGTGGGTGGTCATCTTGTATGCGTGAAAATGCCGGTAGTAGTGTTTGGGCTAGAATCGACGTCAAAAAAACGACGGGCGTCTGAATCAGGTAAACCGACATCGAGTACAAACCAAGTTCCCCGGGAGAGTACATTTTACCAAGTATGAAAATATCGGCGCGTGTGAAGATAAGGTTGAAGAACGCCAAGCCGAACAGTCCCTTCGAGAATTGGAGCAAGTCTCGCAAAGCAACAAGGTTCGGTAGGAACCGAGGCCGCCACGGACATACAAAAAAAGAAAGTATGCATCGTGCGGCATTCTCCGAACAGAACCCAATCGCCAGAGCCCATACGTCGCGCATGAAAAAGCTCAGAACGATCGTCGTCAGCACTCCTATGATCCCGCCTCCGTTGGCGACCACCGCCCACTTGGAATATTTCATCTCCTTCACCGCCGCGATGGCTCGCGGGCTGATAGCTCCGTCGAAAACCACGCTCAGGGTTGCTACGCGCGCCAGCCCGGTCAACTCTCCGTTTGCGTAGAATCTGGAAAAATAAGGAGCGAGAATATAAATAAAGGCATAAATGGAAAGGGCTCGACCGAAAGACATCCACCAAGCCGCGCGGAGGTGGCTCTCTTCGCTTCCTTTCGGATTCTGAATGAGGGCTTCCCTGGCTCCGACCTCCGCCATCACCTGAATTAAAGTGGTCGCGGACATCACGATTGCCATGGTGCCAAACGCTTCCGGTGCAAGCAGCCGTGTGAGCAGCATGTTTCGCCCGAATCGGAAGCTTTGTTCAATAAAGCTTCCCGCTCCCAGCCATGCGCCTCCACGAAACACCGTGGCCTTCAGAGTATCGGCCCGGAAGAGCGACTCGACACTTCCCCTAATTCTTTCGTAGCTTCGAGACATTATTGACATTCAAATAGTTCCTGATTGAAAAAGAAGTGCTGGAGAAACTTATTTGTTTGGATACGGGGTTCTTGTGCTGCGCGAGTCGATCATCTTACAACGACTGAACCTCATAGCTGAGGTTCCATCAAACACGTTATATCAGTGGAATTGATATCTATTGGCTCGGCTGAACAGTAGCTACCACATGAGATGGAGGACTTGGTTGTGGCGCGCTTGAACCGAATTGGTATACACCAGAGTCCCATGCACCGCTGGATGGCCGTGTATTCGAGACCCGTTGTGGGCACACAGATTGCACCACGCCTAATACGGTCTGCTCCGCACACGCATAATTCGCGTCATTCGTGCTGAATCCTGCGGGCCATGAGGAAGCTAGATTCGCTCCGGCACCCACGGTTGGATCACTGGACACAGTTGGCGAATATACGAAAGATTGTAAGCTCGTATACCCTCGACTATTTGCCGTCGACAGACTCTCCACCACATTGTTCGAGAACGTGATTGTCCTGGCCCCGGTAACCGTACTATCTACCATGCCACCACTCTGAGACGATCCCGATGGTGTGCCCGCCGTGATGCAATGATTGTTCTGCATTACGAAAGAACCAGACCACTTATTACCATTCGAGCCGACAGCCGCGCAGATGTTGCGCTGATCCACGTTCGTATTGTTCCAGTAAAACAAGGAATTCGTGCTGGAACCACCCTGGGGAAGATTCGGCCCGTTTGCTCCCCCGTGCGTCATGTTGAACCAAATATTGTTCCAAACGTAGTCGATTTCATTGGTGTTGCCGATTTGCAGCCCCTCACAGGTTAGGGCATCGTGAACCAGATTGTCGTGGATGTAATACGTGTGGGTTGGCCCCAAGGCTCCGACTGTCTCAATGCAATTAGGATGCGTAGTACCATCAAAAGAGGTGCGGACATTATAGATATTGTTGCCGCCAAATTCCCCCTGGTAGACCGGCTTAATGGCATTTACGACGTCGTGGATTACATTGTTTGTGGCATTAAATTGCAAGCCTACGCCTGAATCGCCATCGCCATCCGAATTGTCGAATACCGAATTTGTGACGAGACAGTTCACGCAGTTCGTCGTGCTATTGGCCGCTGCAATCATGTGATCGTTATCAGTCGCGCTTCCCCCAGCGTTCCATGCATGGAAGTACCAGCTATCAAGCGTGATGAAGTCCGAATTCAATCCCTGGAAAAATCCACCCGACCCAAAGCAAGAACTCTGCTGGTCGCTATTCCAGAAATAGTTCTTGGCTTCGATCCATTTGAAGTCCACATTGGAAGCGCCGCTAGCCACGATGTAGAAGTTCTTGTGTCCACCTGTGCATTCAGGCGCTTGAATTGCCGTTCCGCCCGCATCAAATACAGGTCGATTCCAACTGGAGCATTTAGCTGTGTTAAACCACGTTATGTCTCGGTCGACCGTAATTGGATTTGCACTCGAGCCGCTCCACGTCCAATTGATGGGAAAGTTCGCGTTCGTCCACACATCACATCCGCGCAAAATGAATGTGTCCCCTGCAACTGGGTTGTAATTTCCTGTCCAGGTTGCCATGCCTGGCAGATGGGCCCATGGTGTGCTTTCGGAAGTTCCGTTATTCGAGTCCGAGCCATTCGCGGCGATAAAATGCGAGCTTGCAAAAGCGCTTCCAGAGCACAAGAAAATGAACGTCAAAAGGAAGATAGCAGCGTAAGTAAAGCGCGACATTGAGTATCCCCTGTCCAAACTTCGCCTTCCATGCAGGCTATAGGGGGTTTGGACATCTTGCCACTGGCCCGGGGTCCAGTTTAGGGACAGTAATAGGACGAACTTAGCGCTCAGATTAGCGAAGATGGGCAACTTGCTCCGGCCGTTTTTTCAGTAATTCGGAAACGATCACTTTGATAATGCGGGTGCCCGCCCTTCCATCCCTTTTTTCCGGCACACGAGCGTTCATTCGTTTGCCGGCGTTCGCTTTAATCGCCTCTCGGATATTCTCGCTACGAGTTCCGGCAATCGTATTAGTGCCGCACGTTAGAGTAACCGGCCTTTCCGTATTTTCCCGGACTGTGACGCAGGGCACCCCTAAGCAGGTAGTTTCTTCCTGGATGCCGCCGGAATCGGTAACCACGATCGACGCATGTTTCATCAGACACAGAAAATCGATATAGCCAAGCGGATCGAGCAAACGAATCTTTTTTGCCTGCCCATTAGAATTCTTGGTTGCACTGGATGCGTCCGATTGCGGTTTATCGCCAAAATCAAAAAAGTGTTCGAGACCAAATTCCGTAATCCGTTTCTTCGTTCTAGGATGCGCGGAAAACACGATGGGACACGAGCGGGAAAGTTCTTCGATGCCCTCCAGAATATTTAGAAAAGTGTCCCGGTTGTCCAGCATTACGACAGTGCGATGTCAGATTCGTTTTTCGCCGACCTCGAACTTCCAAAACCTGACATGCATTTGGGAATCGGCTCCGGTTCCCATGCGGTGCAGACGGCCGAAATCATGCGGCGATTCGAAGAAGTGCTCCTGCAAGAGAAGCCCGATGCAATGATCGTGGTGGGGGACGTGAACTCTACGCTTGCTTGCGCGCTTGTGGCTTCGAAAATCTCTATGGATTCGAAGGGAACTCGTCCGTTGATCGCGCATGTGGAGGCAGGACTCCGCTCTTTCGATCGTGAGATGCCGGAAGAAATCAA
>Ga0206933_1131_pt1 | contig 14125 bp, 15 predicted proteins | sample Alteio_BWOrgHeat_15_FD_152937 | JGI IMG/M metagenome (GOLD analysis project Ga0206933, IMG submission 152937) | Enriched cells from forest soil in Barre Woods Harvard Forest LTER site, Petersham, Massachusetts, United States -... | ecosystem: Environmental > Terrestrial > Soil > Temperate forest >... | reverse complement strand
GTGGTTTATCTACGCTCGTTGCAGGCAGTACATGCCGAGCAATCGAAGACTGAAATCATCTTTCCGGTGAAGTATCTGATTCGTAGCGTGCCCGAGCCCATCAATTTGCCGGTCACAGCGCCGGATCCATCCGATCAACTGAAATATGGACAATACCTGGTGACGATGGGAGGTTGCGCAGACTGCCACACGCCGAAGGATCGCGGCCAGCCCGTCGCTGGATTCGATTATGCAGGCGGATGGCTGATGAAAGGCCCGTGGGGAGAAGTCACCACCGCCAACATCACGCCCGATCCGTCAGGCATCAGCTACTACGATGAAGCGCTGTTCATCCAAGTGCTTCGAACCGGCTATGTGAAGGCGAGAAAGCTCAATTCGATCATGCCCTTCGGAGCGTTCAAAAATCTGTCCGATGACGATCTTAAGGCGATGTTTGCCTACCTACGGACGGTGAAGCCAGTGAAACATCACGTGGATAACAGTGAGCCGCCGACGTATTGCAAGCTCTGCCGGTTGAAGCACGGCGGCGGGAATCAAAACTAGAATTGAAGCCGCTGGTCGGCGACTTGCGGAGAAATAAGCGACGCAAGGGTCTAGACACAGCGCCCAGTGAGCCTCGCACGTGGTCGGCGTTAAGGCGGTGGATGATTCAAGTCGTTGTTCCTAAGCGGCATCCTTTGAGGAGCACTATGGAAAGCATTCTGGCGTCACTGACTCGCGATCTTACAATTGCGAAGTACGACGACTGGTTGATGTTCGTCGAAAGGCTGGGCGCGGCTCTCCGATCAGGGAGCATCAGGAAGGTCGCCATCCTAAAGCGAGTTTGGTCTGACTATGAGGAGTGGTTTCTTGATCCTGCTACTGGCGAAATCTATGTGTACCTTGAGCCTGATGCCCCGATCCTCCCGAGATGGGAAAGGGTCGATGTACTCAGACACCTGGAAGCGCCAGATGCCGCCCCGCTGAGCGTTTTCAAGACCGGTCAAATATCCGTCATGACCGCTCACATCATGAGGATCAAGATCGAGTCCCTTGTGAGCGGCGGGCTAGTCGAAGAGTTAGGCCCACCCCGTCGGGTGGCGTCGTTAGATCGAACCGAGAGGTGGTTCAGAGACAAGGTGTCGAACGTTGTCTACTGCCTAAGCGAGCATTATGGCCTGGAGGAGGCGGATGACATTCGATGGGAGGCTGTTTCACCACCGGAGCCAAGTGGAGAGGTTCGATGATTCCGCACGGTTTGTTGACGTCAGTCACCATTCGCCACAATCTGAAGCGCCTATTCGAACAATTAGTTCTGCCTAACGTTCGCTTGCGCTCAGCGCTATAATGTGGGTATGCGTCGTTGGCTGGCAGTTGCGGCCTTGGGCGCGGCTTTCCTCGCGCTACCGGCGTGGGGACAACGTCGCGGCGGCGGAGCCTCGGGAGGCTTCGCGGGACATGCCGGATTCGCCGCACACGGTCCGATGGTTGGTGGCCGCGGGCCGATGACGATGAGTCCCGGTCCAGCTTTTTCTGGCGTTCAGCGAGGCGGCGTGCACTTCGTCATGGGCGGCTTCGGTCACCCGGTTCACTCGCCATTCTTCTTCAACGGTCGCCGCTATTTCCGGTCCTGGCCCTACGCGGGGTATTACGGTTATCCCTGGTACTACGGGAACGATTCTTATTCCGCCGATTCTTATCAGAGCTATCCCGCCTCCGATTATTCGACCGCGTATGCCGATAACAGCCGCGAGCAGGCAGAGATTGATCGTCTGGAGAACGAGGTTGATCGTTTGCGCGAAGAGCGCGATGCTCAGGCATCTAGTGCGTCGCAGCCTCGCCCTAAGACCGAACTGCCGGCGACCCAACTGGTTTTCCGCGACAAACGTACCGAGCAAGTGCAGAACTACGCCATCGTCGGTAAGACATTTTGGGTGCTAGATGCCCAACGGGCGAAGAAAATCCCACTGGCCGAACTTGACATCCCCGCGACAAAGAAAGCCAACGACGATCGAGGCATCGAGTTTCAGTTGCCCGATTGAGCGCGCGTCCACGACGCGGGCTCCTCTGTAGAAACATAGCTAGCTATGTTTCTACGCTCTGTGGATAACTTGGTCTTCCGCGCCGCAAGTTTCCCGTTAGAATGACGCCCACGTACAATCAATAAAGAGCCCCCATGTCCCAATTCGTCCATCTTCATTTGCACACTGACTATTCGATGCTCGACGGCGCCTGCGATGTGGACAAACTCTGCGAGCGTGCGAAAGAGCTGGGCATGCCCGCAGTCGCCATGACCGACCACGGCAATATTTTTGGGGCCGTGCATTTTGTGAACGCGGCCAAGCAGGCGGGGATCAAGCCAATCATTGGCTGCGAACTCTATATCTGCAAGAAGGACGATCACAACATCGAACGCACTCCGCCTGACGGTGACACTTACAACCATCTTTTGGTTCTAGCCGAGAACGAGGAGGGCTATCGCAATCTGGTGAAGATTACGTCCGAGGCTTCCTTGCATGGGTTCTATTACAAACCTCGCGTGAGCAAGAAATTTCTGGCGGAGCATTCCAAGGGATTGATTGGATTGTCCGGCTGCCTTAAGGGAGAGGTCGCCGAGCGATTGATGGAAGAGAAGTATGATGCGGCGCGGGATGCGGCAGTGTTTTATCGCGACATCTTCGGCAAGGACAATTTCTTTCTTGAGATTCAGGATCAGGGCCTGGAGATGGAACACCGCATCCATTCGAACCTGTTCCGGCTGGAAAAAGAGTTGGGCCTGCCGATGGTGGCTACCAACGACAGCCACTACCTTTGCGAGGACGATGCCCATGCCCAGGATGTGATGTTGTGCATTCAGACTGGCAAATCGATTCAGGACACGAACCGGATGAAGTTCCAGGGCTCGGACTTCTACGTCAAGAGTCACGACGAAATGTTTCGGGTATTCAAGGATGCGCCCGATGTGCTCTCCCGAACGCTCGCCATCGCTGAGCGCTGCAGCACGCGGCTCGAGAAAGTCAGCAATCCGTTCCCGCATTTTGATGTGCCCGCAGGTTACACGCTGGATAGTTATTTTGAACACGTCACGCGAGAAGGTTTCGCGCGGCGGATGGAATTGCTGCGCAGCTTGCAGGCGCAAGGACGAGTCAAACACAGCATCGCGGAATACGAACAGAGGTTGGCGCGGGAACTCGCCATCATTCAGCAAATGCAGTTCTCGGGATACTTCCTTATTGTCTGGGATTTCATCCGCTACGCGAAGGAAAACAACATTCCGGTGGGGCCGGGCCGTGGTTCGGCTGCGGGGTCGCTGGTGTCGTACTCGATGAACATCACCGATCTTGATCCGCTGCAGCACGAGCTGTTCTTCGAGCGTTTTTTGAATCCCGAACGAATTTCGATGCCTGACATCGACATCGACTTCTGCATGAACCGCCGCGACGAAGTAATTGATTACGTCACCCGAAAATACGGGCGGGAGAACGTCGCCCAGATCATCACTTTCGGCACCATGGCGGCGAAGGCGGCGATCAAAGACGTGGGCCGCGCCATGGATATTCCGTACGCGGACGTGGACCGGATCGCCAAGATGGTTCCGACCACACTCAACATCAAGCTTGAACAGGCGATCAAAGATTCGCCCGCGCTGCAGCAGGCTTACGAAAGTGAGCCCCTCGTACGTCAGTTGCTCGATACCGCGCGTAAGCTGGAAGGCCTGGTGCGCAACGCCGGTGTCCATGCAGCTGGCGTGGTGATTTCTCCGCGTCCACTTACCGATCTCGTCCCACTATTCAAGACCAAGAACGACGAAATCGTTACCGCCTTCGACATGGTAGCCATCGAGAAGATGGGCTTGTTAAAGATGGACTTCCTCGGGTGTGATATTAGGAGCGACAACGTGCCCAGGCAAGTCGGGCATGTTCAGCCACTGGCCGCTGCCTTCGGTGCCAGGAATCTTTGGCGCGCCGTGCGTGCTCCAGTCATGTTGCGAATGGCATTCTGGGCATCCAGTCAATTCCGCGAGATATCGTCCGCGCTCCAGGCGTTGCGGAGTGGCTTCGAATTTCCGTGTAGTGAGCGCTCGCGCTCTTGGACCGATAAACGGCCGCCAGCCAATCGTCAGGCTGATTGCGGCGATAAGAAGAATCGCAACCACAATCCCTGTAAAGAGAAGTATTCTCCCGAGCCTTTTCATGGCACGCGCCCTCGTGGAAGAGATTTGTGGTTAGTATGTTCCAGGACGAAGCGAAAAGTCATCTATCGAGCGTAGGGGATACTCAGAGCCTAAGGTTGTCCAGGGCGAGACCTTCCGTCGGAGTTACGAGACTGCTCAAACGAAGCGCGATCTACCGCTTCTTCTTCCCTTTAGCTTTCGGGGCTTTGCTCGCGGTCTTTTTCTTGGCCGGCTTCTGAGGCTTTGAGGCCTTCTTCGGCGGCGAGTGCTTTTCGACTTTGGATGGGACCGGAGCCTTCACGCTATCGGCTTTCGCCGCAGGCGCCGGTGGAACGGGTGCCGGAGCTGCTCCCTTTCCCTTTTTCTTGGCTGCGACCGGAGCAGCGACGGCGGCAGGTTGAACCGCGCTGGCAGCCGCCTTCGCAGCTCGGCCCCGTTTGGGCGGTGGTGGAGGCGGAGGAGGCGGAGGCGGGGCGAGCGGCTTTAGGAACTTGAGAATCTCCGTCCGCGAATGCAGTTTTCCATCCAGCAACAGCATGAATACATCGTGCGCGATCTTCGGATACTCCGGCATTTGCGGGGTAATGCGCAGCTCGGTCATCTCAAGCAACGGAATCTTCTGCTGCACCTGCCGCCACTTACCGAAGAAGTTCTTGATCTTCTGCGCCACCGCCTGTTGTTTGGCTGTGACCTCAAGGAAAAGCACCATCTCGGGGCGCGCTTCCGAGAGCAACTTCCATGTCCGCGAGGGCGTCGCCGCTTCCTTACCGGCTAGGCGCTTGGCCAAATCTTTGGCGTTGTCTTCCAAATCCTTCCATCCCGCCACCAGATCCTTGCGCGGAATCAACTTGCGCATGTCCGCAATATCCTTGTCGCCGAGCCGCGCCGTCAGGAAATACAGGACCGCCGGCGAGGGGTCTGTCGCGTACCCCAACTGATTCATCTGCTGCCGGGTCTTGATCAACTGGCTCAACCCGGCCGTGTCGACTTTCGCTGTCGACCAATGGGGGTTCAGCACGTTAAGCAGCTCTTCCTTTTCCAGCACGCGAACGATATGCAGCGGGTCGTCCTCGTAGGCTAACTGCTCGATCTCCTGCCCAATCGCACGGTCGGTGATGTATTCGATGTAGTTGTTTTCTTTCGCCGACTCGATCCGGGCGAGCGTCCGCTCCTCGATGGGCCAGTGAAAGCGCGCTGCAAAGCGCGCCGCGCGAATCAGCCGCGAGGGATCTTCCACGAAAGCGTAGTTGTGGAGAACGCGAATCAGCTTGGCTTCAATATCCGCCGCGCCGTTGAAAGGATCCATCAGCAGACCGCGCGAACCTGGGTTCAACGACAAGGCCATGGCGTTGATGGTGAAATCCCGTCGCCGCAGATCTTCAATGATGGTCCCTGGCGCAACTATGGGAGGCTTCCCTGTTTTCTCGTAACGCTCGGTACGGGCCGTGCTGATTTCCGCTCGGACATTGCCGGGAAGGACAAGATATAAGGTCTTCAGGTCGTCGTCTGCCGACGCGATAGTGGCTCCGGCATGTTCGAGTTGCTTTTGCAGCTTGAGAGGATTGCCCTGGACCGTGAAGTCCAGATCACGGATGGGAAATCCGCTAATAATGTCGCGGACCGCGCCCCCGGTCAGGTAAATGTTCATGCCGGCGTCGCGAGCGATGTCCTGCACCAGGGTGACGCCCCGTTGCTGATCCGGGGTTAGCCGGATTTCCATTGTGTAAATGTAATCAGCCATGCCTTATTCAGAATTCAGAGTTAAAGGCTGCAATTCCCCGGGGCAGACCGGAGAAAGATTTCCACAGGGCCCAATCCCGCCTGCCCAACGGCCTCCGGCACGTTCTACGTAAACTGCTCTGTAGACTAGACTTAGACGCATTAAGATGGATGGCAGCAAACTAAAGAAAATAACACAATGTTAACAATTTGGCTACTGTGAATGAGATGACTCATTATGTTCGAGCGAAAAGTGTGAGAATCTGATTAGGCTCGGGAGCGGAAGCCGCCGTCCTGAGCCACTTTGGCCAATCCTCCATGCCTTCCACGCACAAAAAGGTAGTCGTCCGGAAAATGGACCGCGACACGATCAATGGCTACGTCGCACCCGCCAATTTTGTCTCCGAGGGCAAACTTGAATTACTCAATACCGCCGGCAACGTCGTCACCATCGACCTGAAGGATATCAAGGTCGTTTACTTCGTCCGCGAATTCGGGGACGCCGACTCCCCCAGCCGCAAGACGTTCACCACTCGTCCCCGCACCGAGGGACTCTGGGTTCGGCTTCGCTTCAAGGACAACGAAGTGCTCGAAGGCATGATGCCAAACGATCTTTCGCTCACCAGCGCCGAGGGCTTCCTGATCAACCCTCCAGACCTGCGTTCGAATACGCAGCGCATTTTTGTGCCACGCACCGCGCTCGAATCCTTAACGGTGCTGGCCGTAATCGGCGCAACCCGCCGACAACGCCGTGGCCTCCCAGTCGATACCGGGCAGGTGCCCATGTTTGGCGAATGAATGAAGGCGAGGACTCCCCGTTTTCCTTTGTGTACCTTCGTGTCCTGTGGTTGATGAAGTCAAACGCTGGAAACCGTAAAGGACACAAAGATACACAAAGGCACGCATAGACGATGCAATGGACGCATCCGGCATCCAACCATTCATCTGAGAGCCGCCGAATGAAACTCCTCGAAGCCGCCACCGTGTTGGGCATTCTGATAGTCCTCACCGCTTGCGGCTCAGGCCCAACTTCCACACCGCCCGAGCAGACTATCCCGCCGCCTGCGATCGCGCTCACCCAACTCAGCAGCGATACCTTCACCAACCCATCCAGCCAGCATGCCACCGAAGTAGAGGTGAGTGCGGCCGCTTCTGGATCGACCATCGTGAGTACCTTTCAGGTTGGCCGTATTTTCAACGGAGGCGCATCCGACATTGGCTTCGCTACCTCCACCAACTCGGGCGATTCATGGACCAGTGGCTTCCTTCCCGGAATCACCGTCTACAAACAAGGCACATTCAGCGCGGCTAGCGATCCCGTGGTCGCCTTCGACGCCGCACACAGCGCATGGATCATTTCCTCCCTAGTCATTGCCAACCCGGATCAGATCGTCATCAGCCGATCACCCGATGGTCGAACCTGGGAGGACCCAATCGTCGTCAGCAACACGCCAGACGCCGACAAGAACTGGATCGCCTGTGACAACACACCCGCGAGCCCCTACTTCGGACATTGCTATGTTCAGTGGGACGACCCAAGTGCACAGGACATCATCTGGATGAGCACTTCGACAGATGGAGGTTTGACGTGGGCGCAAGCCCGCAATACTGCCGACATGGCTGCCGGCATCGGCGGCCAACCCGTCGTCCAGCCCAGCGGCACGGTGGTTGTGCCCATCGAAAGCGCCACCGGCGACGCTATTCTTGCTTTCACCTCAACCGACGGCGGCGCCAGTTGGACGGCCGCAACCAACGTCGCCTCGATCACCGACCACCTCGTAGCCGGAAACCTGCGCACTTCAGCGCTGCCCTCGGCCGTAGTCGACGCAGCCGGCACGGTCTACGCGATTTGGCAGGACTGCCGCTTCCGCACCGGCTGCACCGCCAACGACCTGGTGATGAGCACCTCAACCGACGGCTCAACCTGGACCGCACCAACCCGCATCCCAATCGACGCGTTAAGCAGCCCCGTCGATCATTTCATTCCGGGATTAGCCGTCGACCCCGCAACTTCCGGCAAAAGCGCGCATCTCGCCCTGACTTACTATTACTACTCGAACGCGAATTGCGACCCGTCCAGCTGCGCTCTGTACGCGGGATTTATTTCTTCACCTGATGGCGGCAACACCTGGACTGCGCCCCAAACCCTTTCCGGGCCCATGTCGCTAGCGTGGCTGCCCAACACCTTCGCCGGCCTGATGGTTGGCGATTACGTTGCGACCGCATTTTCTGCAGGCAAAGCCTTCGCCATCTTCGCCGCCGCGCAAACTAATTCAGGAACAATGTTCGACGAGCCCATCTACGCCACGACCAACGGATTCACCGCCGACGAACAAAGCGCAGTCATCACCTCCGCCACCGAACAACCAGTTCCGAACGCCCACTCCGACCGCCCCCGCCAAAAATTCTTCGACCAGGAACACCAACACCCGATTCCCGAGTGTAGAGCGGACCCTCCTGTGCCCTGCATCGAACCCTAGATTTACCGTCGAACCCGGAAGAATCTACGATCATATGGATACGCCTGCGTCCAAACCACGCGCACCCGCCCCGCATCCGCATGCAGCGGATTCAACAACCAATTAAAAGTCTCCGGCAAAATCGCCGAAGGTACTTCGAGCAACGCCGATTCCCCACTAGCCAGCCACTTGTCCCCAACGCCCCGCGTAACCGCCAAATCCCCTACCCAACCCTCCGGCAAAGCTCCAACCTCAACTCGCCCCACCGGAAACTCATCAGGAGCCTCAGCTTTGAGTAACGTATAACTCCCCGGCAAACGCGCCGGATCCAACTCCAGATTCACCAGAACCTCAACCAGCGCACCCGGCGGGCTCCCAGCCAAATAAACAATAGGACGCCCCTGAGTATGCCAGCGCGCCGACGCCAGCAAGCCCCCGCGCCCATCCAACCCAACGTGATTGCTGATTCGCCAAAGGAACATGGGGCAGGCACAAAACACGCAGCCCCGGACGCCTCGTCCGGGAAAACCGCACGAGCAAAAAACTCTGTCACCCCGACCGGACTCTACAAAAACTCTGTCATCCCGACCGGAGCTTCTCATCCTCGAAGAGGATGAGAAGCGGAGTGGAGGGACCTTGCGTTTCAGCTTTCCACCGTGACAATCAGTTCACTTCGACTAGGAATTCCCGCTCAGCCAAACATCCCTTCATCGATCTGCACTAGCATCTGCTCGACCAACCGCCCGCCAGTCTCGGTCGACATCATCTGAATCGGACTCTTCCCTTCAAACCGCGCTTTCGGCGCGCGCACCCACTCAAGCGCCGCCACCGAATCTCCAAATGTAGCCTGCGCCCGCGCCAGAATCCGCGCGGTTCGAATCGCCCGGTCCGACTCCTCCCGCGACAATTTCTGATGGCTGCTCTTGCGATGCTTGAACGTCCGCCGATGGATCACCAGCGCATGCACTTCATCCCGCGTCAACCCATGCTTGGTCATCCGGCTGACGGTCGTCAGCGGCAACCCACGCTCCGCCAAAGCCGCCAACTCCAACTCAGAAGCAAACCGCGCCCCCAACCACTCCCGCAAATACTCCCCCAAACTCCGACCGGACGGAACTGATGTCGCCATGGCTTTCACCTATGGACATTATGCCATAGATTTGTGGGCAATGTGTACCATGATTAAATACGGCATTGCATAAACCGATGTATATAAAGCACAAACAATGGTTGATTATGAATTCGACGCAATACAATGAGTATAATTTTCTACATGATCTCCGATTTATTTCCTAAACCGTAAGGATTCCGAGATCGCCGTGGGGTGAAGAAAATGCAGGACTTGCCGCTTCCGTCCGATCCGGGAGAGTCTGAGCATCGGGATTGGGTTGTGGACACTATTGTGGATCACCCAAAACTGTGGGGGATTCTAGGTGGGTGGCCCACCCTATCTCTTCCCTTTTACTCCGAAGGGTGCCCCGTCCAAGCTCCGCTTGGGCGGGTCTTTTCGTCACCGACTATGCTATACATTTCGGACAACCAATAACCTCAGAGTTGCCCACGCTCAGACTTTAACGACCCCAAGGAGAACCGAATGCCCGCCTACGCCGTATTCATTCGCGAAAAGACCCGCAACCCTGACAAGTTGGACGAGTACAAGAAACTAGTTCCCGCCAGTTTCGAGAAGCATCCGGCGAAGTTCCTGGCCCTTCATGGACGTTCCGAGTTTCTCGAAGGCCCGCAAGGCGAGGAAATCATCATCCTCGAATTCCCCACCTACAAAGCGGCGCAAGCCTGGTATCACAGTCCCGAATATCAGGCCGCATGCGAGCACCGCTTCCAAGGCGGAGACTACCGCTGCATCCTCACCGAGGACGTCGCACCTGAATGATCGATGTTCCAGACGGATCACTACGGCGAGCTCTGGCTGGCCTATTTCTCTTTCAACGTTCCAAATCACCGCTTGCTCTCGCTAAAATGAAAAATCGACGCGGCCTTATCCCATAAAAAAGCCCCGCCCAAGCGAAGCTTGAACGGGGCACCCTTATTCTTGAGGATCTATTTGTAGGTAGCGTTGGTTCGAGACAGATAGTCGCGATGCTCGCTGCCGTCCGTCATGGACCCAAAGGCCGGACCATTCAGTGGACTCGCCTTCAGGGTATCCCGCAGCGCCGTGCTCACTTTGTCCAGGCCCTCCGCATTCGCCGCGAGGTAAAAGACCCAGAACGTTCCCGGCGCTTCGGTGTGGATTGCCTCGACGTCGACCTCATACTCGTGAATGGTGCCGTCGGCGAGCATTTTTTCCATCAACGGCACGATCAGGTTTTTGCTGAGCGCGTCCACCGCATCATTGGGCGCGTCCGCCTTCAATTTGTAAGACGCGCCGTGAGTGTACAAATCTTTCCATGATCCCGGATGCCAGTTGTAATACCGGCTCACGAAAAGGCCGTCCCAGTGTTTCGTGGCACTCGCTAAGACAGGTGAAGTTGCGGTGCCTGAGCTATAGAACTGGTCCAGCACGTTGAGCACCCCAGCCATGGACGTTGCCGACCACCAACTGTCATGAGTTGGACCATCGGCCGAGTGAATTAAATTCTCGTCGTTGCCATATCCCACAAGCGTCCCGCTGGCGATGGCCTTATCCAGAATTTTCTGGTTGGCCGCTCCCGCCTTTGCCATGTCCGCCCACTGCGCGCGTGGAATATTCCAATACGCGACGTACGAGTACATCGGCGGCTTTTCTTTCACTTCTGCTATCTGTGCACATGCCGGCAAAGCCCAAACGGCGGACATCGCGACCACTGAGCACACCCCTGCGAAAACTTTCCACAGTTTCCTGTTCATGATTGTCATCCTCCGTGATTTAGCCCAGGATCTCCATGGCGGGGAACCTGGCCTGGGCGACGGTAGTGTACACCTGATGTCTCGCTGTAACGTTTCCGGAGTAGGTTCACTCTGACTTCTTGCGCAGCGTTTCCCCAAAAAACGATTCTCGATCTGACGTCAAGTGATGGAACACCAGCCGTTCTCTTGCTTGACCTTAGCTCTTCCAATGGATAACATAATGATAAGCAGATTAGCTGCTTGATAAGGGGCCGTTTCCGCCGCTCATTGACAATCCGGGCCGTGCAACAGGCGTTTTCCGGGGACAGTCCGTAAGTCCTTTAAAAGGGATATTTTACGCGGCTATGTCAAAAACATGCCTTTTGTGTTCATAGATCTAACCGGAAAGCGCGGAATTTCGGGTAATATACCCTTTAGCTCTTGGTAAACATAGGCCACCGGGTATTAATCAACGTATAAACACCCTCAAACTAGAAATAGTAGTAGGTCACGGCTGCGGCTACACTCGATAGAGTTGAGTTTGCCACGGCAGGCGGTCTTTCTCTCCCCGATTGATCCCAGCCAAGCGCCCATTCTGCGCGGTAGACCGAGTTGGAATCCCTTCATGAAGGAGTTGCGCGTGAGGGTTCTCGAGGCGACAAATCACACTGGAAACGGCGGGCAATCCGCGGCCGTGAGGCTGCGCGATCCCGCGGGAAAGCGCGACGCCCTGCTCCTGGCCGCGACCAGACTCTTCGCACGCCAGGGATACGAAGCTACGCGAACCGCTCAGATAGCCGCTCGCGCCGGCTGTTCCGAGGGTCTCATCCATCGTTATTTCGGCAGCAAGAAGGGACTCCTGCTCGCGCTCATCAAGTCACGCGTGTCGAAAGAGGTCGTCGAGCTGACTGACCAGTTGCCGATTGCGCCCACGCTCGAAGCGGAGGTTCTTCAGTTGGTCGAGTGGGAAGTCAGAAATATGTGGAACGATCAGGACTTCCTGCGAGTCATCATTTCGCGCGGGCTCGTAGAACCGCATGTAGGTAAGGTGCTGAGCCAGGCGGGATTGTCGCGGCACGTCCCGGCTTTCGTTCAGCGGCTCAAGCATTTCAAGCAGCGCCATCCCGTGTCGGACGAGGAAATGGAAGGATTGGCGCAGTCCATCAAAACCATTGGTCTCGTGTTTGGCTTCATGCGGCCGGTGCTGCTGCAGCAGGATCGGCGAGTTGCCAGGAAAATGGCGACCACCATCGCAAAGATTATTGGTCGTGGCGTCTCCGAGCGTCGATAGTAGTCCGGCCAGTTAAGATAAATGGCCCATGCAGAATGTAACTCCGGCGGCGATTGCGGCTCTGACGATCGAACTTGCTCCTGCAATAGCGTTTGGTCTTGCCGGGGAGCGCTCGACGAGGGCCATCCAACGCTGGCCATCCTGGGTACGCATCGCTCTCCCCGCGTTGTTTGTTCTGCCATACCTCCCGGTTTCGATTTCCCAGAACATCTTTCGGTGGCATTGGTTCGCGCTGTATGCCGCCTTACCCGCGATCACCGCATGGCTGCTCGGAAAAGCTGCAACGGCTGACCCGGAGCAGCACGGCAACTGGCGCGATGCCGTCGTCCTGCTGACACTCGGGCTGGCCGTCGACCTGCGCTGGTTTGAAGCAGCATGGCCCAGTGGCTTGCAGGCTCTGGGCAAGCTGCTCCTTGTGGATATCGGTCTGTACGGTTTTCTGGGCATGCGGCAGCTCAGCGGAAGCGGCTTCGACTTTCATTTGCGCTGGAGCGATTGGAAAATCGGTTTTCGCGAACTGCTCTTCTTCACGCCTTTGGTTTTGACTCTGGGATTAGCGATCGGGTTCATCCATCCTCACGCCAATCTGCCACTGGCGGGTATGGCGGTGCTGCGATGGCTCGGTATCTTCCTGTTTATCGCCGTGCCCGAAGAACTGTTTTTTCGCGCCTGGGTGCAGAACCTGCTCGAACGCCGCGTCGGACGGCGAGCGGCGTTGGTGATAGCGTCGGCGATCTTTGGACTATCACACTTCAACAAGCGCTCAGCGCATTTCAATTGGCGCTATGTGTTGCTGGCAACCATCGCCGGGATTTTCTATGGACGCGCGTGGCGCGAAGAGCGCCGCGTGCCAGCCTCAGCCGTCACCCACGCGAGTGTCGATTGGCTATGGAGTCTGTGGTTCTAAACGCGCATCTAGCCCTTGACCTTCATGGCTTGCGAGAGCACAATCCTCCTCGAAAAGATCTGTCGCGCCAGGATTTCAAGGAGCGAATTATGCCGGTCAAAGTCAAGCAGGGGGACCTCGGCCTGCTGCAGCATCCAGCCTCACAGGAACTCCTGGAGTCGAAGATTCCAGCACGACTCGCCTATGTTTGGACCGACGGGACGCCACGGGTCATTCCCATCTGGTTTCACTGGAACGGACGCGAGTTGGTGCTCGCTAGCCCGCCCCGAGCCCCGAAACTGAAGGCCCTCGCGAAGAATCCCAAGGTCTCACTCACCATCGACGACAATGTCTTTCCCCACAAAGTGCTGCTCATCCGCGGCAGCGCACGCCTTGAAACCCTGGATCGAATTGTTCCGGAATACGCCCAAGCCGCCGAACGCTACTTCGGACGCGAGCAGGGCCAAGCCTGGGTCGACCGGCTGCGCACTATGATTTCCAGCATGGTACGCATCACGGTTACGCCGGAATGGGTCGGCCTGCTCGACTTCGAGACGCGCTTTCCGAGCGCCCTGTCGTCATAAGCTGTTAACGGGGCTTTCCCATGCCTAAAAATCGCCCAGATTAAGGGGATCGAAACTTTGTTTCTTTTTCCTGACCCTTTTTCTTCCCCTTTTGCGCTTTTAAGAGTAGGGGAGAAAGTTCCATCCGGGATGCGTGCCGGACCCACTCGCTGCCGATAGGGGGAGCAGTTCAGGCGTCGGGTTTGTTCTGGCTCGCATCCCAGTGGTGGT
>Ga0206933_1130_pt1 | contig 14126 bp, 12 predicted proteins | sample Alteio_BWOrgHeat_15_FD_152937 | JGI IMG/M metagenome (GOLD analysis project Ga0206933, IMG submission 152937) | Enriched cells from forest soil in Barre Woods Harvard Forest LTER site, Petersham, Massachusetts, United States -... | ecosystem: Environmental > Terrestrial > Soil > Temperate forest >... | reverse complement strand
CATGGCGGATACATGGAGAAGAATTTTACGTTGGCTATCGCCAAAAAACTGCGCGATGTTCTTGCCCAGAATGGCGCCACCGTCTACATGACGCGCCAGGATGATGTCTTACCGGCCGTCGCCGCACGTCCGCGCATGGCGATTGATGTTGGAGCGGACTACTTCATCAGCGTCCATTGCGACGATGGGGGAAGTTGGAATGCACACAATGGAACAACGGTGTATTACCACGCCCAAAACCAGGTTTGCCGCCGGCTTGCCATCGACGTGGTCAATCGAGTTGCCGCTGTGTCTGGCATGGGCGCAAACGGTGTAAAAAGCGATACGATTAGATTCAGGACTGGATTTGGAGTATTGCGCGGGAGCCCTATGCCTGCCGTGCTCGTAGAATGTGGGTATATGAATAGTGATAAGGATCTGACTGTATTGCGCTCCGACGACGCGCAGAAGCGTATCGCCCAAGGCATTGTCGCCGGACTGCTCGATTTCGTCGCGGAAAGAGCCGCGCGTTAGAATAGAATACCATGAATACACGAATTGCCGCGGCTGGTTTAGCCGTGCTGGCGGTGGCCGTAGGTGGGTTCGCCTATTACGAGCAAACGCACAGCTCCTCGCCCACAAAGACTCAGACCTCCTCACTCCCTGCTGTTGCTCCCGTGGTTCCTCCCGATTCCCCGACACAAGCACCAGCCGCGGAGCCGCGTGAGGCGTTCATCTATACGGTGAGTTCCACTGGAGGGGATTCCAACAATCTCGCGCCCGTAAAAGTTGCTGTAGACAATCCGTCCGCGCCGGCTAAACCGATGCTCGAAGCGCTCATTCGGTCTCCACAGAGCCCGTTACCACGCGGGACGCGGCTACTGGCCGTGCGCATTGTTGATGGATTAGCTACCGTGGACTTTTCGAAGGATATACAAAGGAATTTTCAAGGTGGCGACTTGCAAGAGGCCCAAGCCGTTAACTCGATCCTCATGACCCTCGGACAGTTTCCCAGTATTGACCGAGTGCAACTCCTGGTCGAAGGCGCGCCCATCGATTCTCTGGGTGGCCATTTCGAGATCAATAGTCCCATACCTGTGATTCGCCCATCATCAGTGCAAGAGGCGAAAAACGGTGGTTAGGAGACCGGCTCTCTCGCTACTGAATAAGGCAACTAATGAGCGTCCAGCTTCGGCCCCCTAGCCCCCTAATCCTGGGGGAATCAGGCCACGCGACCAATTGGCGTCCAGCTTCGGCCACCTAGCCCCTAATCCTGGGGGAAACAGACCAGGTTGGCAACGGCTAGGCTCTTATTGAAATAGCATTGAGGCTAGGTATCTAATGCCGGTCCATCGAACATTGTCCCGCCCGATGGGCTCTTGATGGTAGCCTGCGCGGCGTTTGCAACAGTCAAACGGTCTTAGCGTTATCAGCGCAAGCCCCCACCGGGAAGGTGGTGGTTGACAACCGCACGGTTGTCTGGCTATAATAGGTGTGTAGTTTAGGGAGAAAATAGTATGCCTCGTGACGATGGACGTGGTCTAGATCAGACCAGACCAACAACGTTAACCCGGAGTTATGCGCGCTATGCGGAAGGTTCGTGCTTGATTCAGGTTGGTGAGACAAAGGTGTTGTGTACCGCGAGCGTCGAAGATAAGGTGCCGCCCTTTCTGAAGGGGCAGGGGCAAGGTTGGCTTACAGCCGAATACGCCATGCTTCCCCGTGCGACACATACCCGTTCCCAACGAGACTCCGGCAAGCCGAACGGACGCAGCATCGAAATCCAGCGTTTAGTGGGTCGATCCTTGCGGTCCGTTGTCGACTTAAGCATACTCGGAGAGCGTACCATCACTGTGGACTGTGACGTACTCCAGGCCGATGGCGGCACCCGCACGGCTGCTATTTCCGGCGCATTCGTAGCACTGGTAGAGGCGTTCGGTTGGATGAAGGATCAGAAGATGATCCGAACCTTCCCGTTCGACGAGTGGGTCGCCGCTGTTTCGGTTGGCGTGGTGAAGGGCGAGGAGCGGCTAGATTTGGCCTACGAAGAAGATTCGCAAGCCGCGGTTGATATGAACATCGTGATGACGGATACGGGCAAGTATATTGAAGTCCAAGGCACAGCCGAAGGCGCTCCTTTTGATCGCGCACGTATGAACCGTCTTCTGGATCTCGCTGCCATCGGTGTGCGTCAAATGATTAGTAAGCAGCGTGAAGTACTGGCTGGTGTCATCTGACCTGGTGTGCGCATGACTGCCACCCCTTCTCAAGCCCGAAGGCGTGGCACCCAGGAAGGGAGGAGTCCAGACACCCCTTCTCAAGGCCGAAGGCGTGGCACCCGGGGGAATGAGGGAGTACCTTCGCAGGAGGTCATGGGATGCGCATCGTCTTGGCGACTAGCAACGCTGGTAAGCTCAGGGAAATCGCTGCTGTCTTTGCTGGCGTTTCTGAACTGGCACAGGTTCAGTTTCTGACGCTTCACGATGTTGGACTGGCCGGGTATGAGTACGATGAGGTGGGCGACACGTTTGCCGCGAATGCTATTGGCAAGGCGGCAGCAGTGGCAGAACTTTCTGGTCTACCGGCCATTGCGGACGACTCTGGTCTCTGTGTCGACGCCTTAGGTGGTGCGCCAGGCGTTCGCTCTGCGCGTTGGGCTGGCGCAAGCGCCACCGACGGCGTACGCAATGAGATGCTCTTGAAGCTCATGGCCGACGTTCCTGACGATCGGCGGACGGCAAGATTTGTTTGCGCCGCGGCAGTAAGTGTGCTTGGTGAAAATTATTGTATCACGGAGGGAACAAGCGAGGGCTTAATCTCGTCGTATCTAAAGGGTGCGCATGGCTTTGGTTATGACCCGCTATTTTGGTTGCCAGAGTTTGGCTGCACGATGGCCGAATTGAGTGCAGATGAAAAGAATCGCATTAGCCATCGCGGCAAGGCGTTGTATGCGCTGATTAAGCCTTTGTGCGAACTTAAAGCCGAATGGAGCCGTTGATTGTAACCGAAATGTGGTACATTTTCAAGCAAGAGAACGGTATAATTAAACTTGAACGCTAGTTTTTTACGCTAACCCGTTTTATATTGGCAAGTAGGGGGTATATGCTAGCAACCTTGGTTGATGTAACAGCTTTCCAAGCGCATGATGGGAACGTATGGTGTCCATGACGGGGATTTGTGATTAGGATGACGAGTACATGAGTTCACTGGCGACTTTGCTGCTGTTTATTATCGTAGCCCTGTTTGCATTGATGGCGGTCGCGGCGCTTGCTATAATGGCTGTTGTCTTGACGAAAATCAATAAGACACTGGAGAAGATTACGAATCTGGCGGAACCCGTCGCGATCAAGGCGTCGGATACACTGGAGAACGTGCAGCGGGTCACGATGTCAGTTGGCGAAAAGGCCGACCAGATCCTGACACGAGGGGTGGAACTCACGGAAAATGTCTCGGTAAATGTTGAGCGAACCGCATCCGTGGTAAACCATACTGTAACCACACCATTGATAAAACTAAGTAGCGTGTTAGCGGGAGTGTCAAAGACAATTTCTGTTTACGCAGGGAATGGCCGCACGAATGGGCATTCGAACCGAAGTGATGAACCTAAGGAGTAGGATACTATGGGAAAAAATGAAGGCGATAGCGGTGGGGCCGGTCTTTTTGTCGCCGGTCTCCTAATAGGGGGCGCCTTGGGCGCAACAGTAGCTCTGCTCTATGCACCGCAGCGCGGTAATGATACGCGTGATTTTCTTAAGCAGAAGACGAACGAATATACAGATACGGTAAAGACCAAGGCCGGCGACCTTTCGGAAGCAGCAAAGGCCAAGGCTAACGAGTTCTCGGCAAAGGCAAGTGATGTCGCGGATACCGTGAAGACGAAGACATCGGAAGTCACTGAGACTGTGAAGGCGAAGGCTCAGGAAGTTGGCGATTCTGTCAAATCCCGAGCTTCCGATCTCTCATCAAAGGCCTCCGACACCCTGACGTCTGTTAAGGACACCGCACAAAGTTTGGCTGAGAGGGGGCGATCCCTGGTCGGCCAACAAAAGGATAGGCTTGAAGACGCTATTGATGCCGGCAAGCAGGCGGCACAAGAAAAAGAGCAAGAGCTTACGGCGTCAGTAGAGGCGTCCGCGTAATACGGACGTACAAATGTCCGGCATGGTAAAGCTATGTCGGCAAATGCGCATATCTGCGCAATTACGAGGAGGGTAGTACAATTATGGCTAAACCAGGACCCGTTGCGGGCTCTGAGGGAGCACGCAAGATTGCGGAAGCACATCGCGGTTCCCACGAACATGACAAAGAGGGCGGTTTCGCTGCGAACCCGTCACTCGCTCGGGAAGCCGGGCGCAAGGGTGGGGAAACGGTAAAGAATCGTTATGGGCCCACCTTCTACCAGAGCATTGGAAAGAAGGGCGGCGAGACGGTCAAACGTGAGCGCGGCACCGAATTCTATGCCGAAATTGGCCGCAAGGGCGGCGAGATGCGTGGCCAGCGAGCTGCGTCGTTGCGAGAAGCCAATGCCGCCGAAGCCGGCACAACAGCCGCACCTGTCGCACGCAAGCGTGGACGACCGGCCAAAACCGCGTCTTAACTGCTTTTAACAACATAATGCAACATGCCCAGGGAGCTGATCGCTCTGGGCATGTTGCACGTGTGACCTAACCTCGAATCCGCCACCTTACGCGGAATCCACTATTACCTCACATGAGACGCCAGCCTTTACTGTAAACTCAACTATTTCTGCCGTTCCAATTGGGACGCGTCGGCAATCAATTGCGAATCCGCCGGACGTTACCATTATCGGTTCTAGTGTACGTAGCCGGCAGACACCTGTCTTAACAGGATTAATGGATAGTCTTACGAGATTCCCATTGGCCCAATTAATATCTACCAGATAACCGCCACGTGCTCGAAGACCAGTGACGCTGCCCGTTTGCCACGCGGACGGTAGCGCCGGCAAAACGTCCAGATAGCCGGCATGGCTTTGCAGCAGCATTTCCGCCAGTCCGGCCGCGTAGCCGAAGTTACCGTCGATCTGGAAGGGTGGGTGAGCATCGAAAAGGTTCGCGTAAACCCCGGCGCGTTCGGCAATTCCAACGGTCGATACTTCTGTAAGTTGAAGGAGATTACGGATCAATCGGTAGGCATGGTCGCCGTCTCGCAGCCTGGCCCATAAGTTGATCTTCCACGCCAGTGACCAGCCTGTTCCGTCATCTCCCCGCTTAACCAGAGCCTTGCGCGCCGCCGCAAAGAGTTCCGGATTGCCGATGTCCGCAATCTGGCTCGCCGGGTGCAATCCAAGGAGGTGGGAATTATGTCGATGGTGGACGTCGTCGGGTTGCCAATCCTCGATCCATTCCTGAAGTGACCCGTCGCTCCCTATTTGCGGCGGTTGCAGATTTGCCAGGGCAACATTGAGCCGTGCGGTGAAAGCTGGATCCTCCCCAACAATGTCACAGGCGGCAATACAATTGGTAAACAAGTCGGAGATGATTGCCATATCCATCGTGCTGGCCATACTTACAGCCGCGTGTTGGCCATCTGGCGTTGTAAATCCATGTTCAGGACTCGTCGATGGAACGGTAACGAGCTGTCCATTTGAGTTCGGAAGTAGGAAGTCCATGCAAAATTCCGCAGAAGACTTTAGCAGTGGCCATGCCACTGAGGTCAGAAACTGTTCGTCGCCTGTAAATGCGTAGTGCTCCCATAGATTAAGGCATAGCCAAGGGCCTCCCATCGGCCAATTCGCAAAGCCCGGCCACGCTGAGCCCGTTCCCACCGGCCAGGTCGTCGCCCATATGTCTGAATTGTGGTGTGCCGTCCATCCTCGCGCACCATACAGCAATTCCGCCGTTTTTCGGCCGTTCACAGCCAACGATTGCATCCAGTCCGATAGCGGCGCGAAACAGGCGGAGACGTTGCAGGAGTCTACTGGCCAGTAGTTCATTTGCGTGTTGATGTTGGTGGTGTAGTTGGAGCTCCAGGGCGGGCGAACGTGGCTATTCCAGATTCCCTGAAGGTTGGCAGGCTGCCCGCCGGCACGTGAGCTGCTAATCAGCAAGTAGCGGCCGTATTGAAAGAGAAGCGTTGCCAATTGGGGATCGAGGCTAGTTTGTGAGGCCACCACGCGCTGATCTGTGGGTAGGTGGGCTGTAGTCGCCGGCCCAAGATCCAGCGAAACGGCGTCAAAGATGGCGCGATAGTCTGCTTGATGTTCCGCGAGTAGGTCGTCGTATGACCGGCCGCTGGCACCATCGATCACAGACGACGTCGTGTCCGCCGGCTCGCGCCCTTCGGTATCTGGCGAGCGGTCGAATCCGTTGAAACTGGTGGCCGCCGCGATGAATAGAAGGACTTCGTCGGCCCCTCGGACATGCAGTCCTTCCTTGTCCGCAATCACCTCGCCGCCCACTGCCACGGCTTTGATTCGCACCTCAAAGCGCATTCCTTTGTTGGTTTCATCATATAGTACGGCATCTGGTACGTCGCCCTGGTAACTCGGTTCCACATGGCTTGGGCAACGTCCGCGTAGGATTAGAGTGGAACCTACCCCGGCTCGTTCCTCACCACTCGTCCCTATAGGGAAGGGTGTAGACTGATAGGTGGCTACTCCGATGTGCCATGCTTCGGCTCTGAGAAGCATGTCCGGGACTCCTTCACTCTGGAGCTGGCTACTGAGACGGGCTCGGAATGAAATCCGGCCGGGATGGTCGCATGTCAGACGAACCACAACAACGCGGCCGGGATAGCTTGCGAAAGCTTCTCGCGTGAAGGTCGCGCCGTCGGATTGGAACTGCGTCGTGGCAACGGCGTCGTGTAGGTTCAACTGCCGTCGGTAACTCGCGACAGGGTCCATGAGATCCGGAAACTCGAGATATAGATCGCCCATTGGCAAGAACGACTCTGTCCACGGCCCTTGCATCTTCTTGGCCAATGTGTCGGCTTCTTCGTATCGGGCGGCCAAAACGGCGCGACGCACCGCTGCGAGCGTCTCCTTGCCATCCGGCCGGTTGCCATCGCGTGGGCCTCCGCTCCACAACGATGTCTCATTGAGCAGAATGTGCTCACGCGCCGGATCGCCGAACACCATCGCACCAATTAGGCCGTTGCCAATGGGTACCGCTTCCATCCAGTCCGTCGCCGGCCGATCGTACCATAATGTCAGCTGGTCGCCGTCCCGCGCGTCACGTTCCATGCACATAGCTTTATTCCAATCACAGGCTTTGGAAATGAATAGACACTACTTCTTCGGCCCGCTTTAGTGGCTCCACGACTAGATCCCTTGGGCGAAAAAAGTTGTTGTTCTTGAGTCAAGTTTTCGCTAAGCGACCGGCCAAGGAACCTGGCGAATAAATTCACGGCTATCAAGTACAACATTCGACCTTCGTCGAAACGGTGGCGAACGTCGGTGCGGCTACGCGCCAAGGCTGTACAACTCGTCGGTCTGAGGCAAAGCCTCACTAGCCTTGCAACAGATTTATAATTTACTACGGATGTTACTTCGACAAACGGATGACTTCTAGGTGCGAGTAGGAAGTTGTGCGTCCTGTTATCAACAGGGACGTCATTATGCTCATCGTAGGCAGTATTCACAATTGCAGTCACAATGCTTGGCGGTTCGCCGGCCGCTCCGCAAAGGACAATATGTAAATGTGGATCGCGGCCCTTAATACTTTTGAGCAGGAAGCAGTCGCCGGCATGGAACTCCACTAAGCTGCCTCCGCAAAGCGAGACGCATAGTCGGAAGCATCAATGTTGTCGAGAATCAGCGCGACAGTTTCTTCATTTACGCCCGCCAGTTCTAGAATTCGACCGTATGTTATATCTGTGGAACCACCATAAATTGCGGTAGACTTATCCCATTCGGGTAATTGATGCGTCTCCTCCACAAGATCCCATTTGAACTGTTCGCTGTATTGGCCAGTGGGATCGCCGTGTTCAGAAAACACTCCGTCAATCACTTCTTCTTCTAGTTCCGATAAAGCATCATTGCCGGGATCGTTTCGAAGAATGATGTCATACCCTTCAGTTACCATGTGTGACACCCAATAATCTGGCGCTGTTTCGTCAGGCATTCTTATCAAATTTAAGGTGTTGCTCAGCACTGGGCCATTTTTCATGGATACCCATCTATCGAAGGTAATGGGTTCTCCGTACTGAAGGAGCATCTGTTTATCTGCATAATACATGAGTTTCATTAACACAATGTACGGCAGTTTGCCACTGGATTTTTCTAGAAATCGTGCGGCAATTTGCGTGATTTTGTCACAACGATATGGCATTGTCGTACTCCTCGGTATCGAAAGGTCTTAAAGAACCCTCAATTCAGTCTGGTCTCAAGGCGCTTGCGGGCTATCTTTTGAATATTATACCCCTGAATAGTCAGACGAGAGCAAACAAATGTTTATATGCACCATACCGGGCTAGCCGTTTCTCTAGCCCGGACTATCCATAAATAGATCAATTCGCGGGCAGGGACGCCCGCATTAAGACGTCAATAGTTGTGACTGAGCCCTTATGCCAGCAATAATGACACTCGACCCATCGGATTTACAACCGTGGGTCCACCGGTTCGCTCTCAAGCGCGAGGACGCCGAAGACGCATTCGTGGACGCGACGCAGTGGGTCGTGACGGACGAAGCGTTCCAGGCCTTCCAGTCCAAGGGCGAATTCGCGGAGGGCGAGGCTGCGTTTGGCGCTGAGGCCACGGGAGCGGAGACGCGACAGGTTGGCGTCGGCGGTGTAATCGGGACCATAGATGATGCGCAGGTACTCGCGACCGCGGCACTTGACGGCCGGCTGGATCAAGCCGCGTTTGCCAGTGGCGACGAAGTCCAGCGGTTTGACCACCATTCCTTCACCGCCGCGGCCAGTCAGTTCTTCCCACCACGCGATGCCTTCTGAGACCGCAGCGTCGTCTGTCACGTTGATAAACTTGTGCGACGTCGCCTGCAACACGCCAGAGCCGGAAACGGCCCCCTCCGCGCCCAATCCAGCCGCGACACAAAGGCGCGTGAGTGTTTGCATGTGCCACCGGTGGTCTTTGTCGGAGTGCACAGCGCCTTCGGTGGCGAGAATGTGAAATGGCGCAAGCTTGATGTCCGCGAGTGTCTCAACAGGCCAGCAGTAGCGGCGGTAGGCGTCGACAAAGAGAGATGCGTTTTTTTGATGCTCTCGGAAGCCGGCGAGTATCGGCGCAATCTCAGGCTGACGTTGAGCGGCCAATTCCAGTAATGCCACCGATGCCGGCAGTGCGGCATTTGCGGCCGCGCCGACGGCTGCGTACTGTTGCCGGATCAACTCCTGTGCCTTAACCGACCACGGCATAAGCTCGCAGTCCAAACAGATCCAGTCGGTGTCGAGTTCGGACCACAAGTTGCTGTTTGTCATTGCGTCACGGATCAGATAGAGGAGTTCCTGTTCAATACTGATCTCGGTCGGCTGTTCTGGGAAGAACCGCCGGCCGGTTCGGCTTACGCAAATACCAATTCCCTCGTCCACAATGCCAAATCGACGCCGGACAACCTCCTCGTCACGACAAACGATGATCACGGCGCGCGAGCCCATGTGCTTCTCTTCGCACACGACTGTTTCGACGCCCTGATTTCGATAGTACGTGAACGCCTCGGCCGGATGCTCCAAGAGACCAGCGACTTCCGTCGTCTCGGTGGGGGACATTGTGGGCGGCAAGTAGATCAACCATTTGGGATTGGCCGCGAATCGTGACATGACTTCCAGCGCGGCAATGGCGTTTTCCTCGCGGATTGTAATGTTGCCGTGCAGACGCGTTGTAATGAGGCGCTTGCCGAGGACGTCCTCGATATCGAGCACATCGTCCATCTGCTGTTGCGCACTCATCGCGGGTCCGTCGTATGCGGTTTTGTCCAGCAAGAAGGGGCGCGCGGGTTCGCTGTAGGTTCTTAGGGAATCGACAGACACAATCTCTCGCTCGGGCCAGCGCAGAGCGGTAAGCTTGCCGCCAAAGACGCAGCCCGTATCGATGTTGATGGTATGGTTGAGCCATTCCGGCGACGGTATTGGCGTGTGGCCATAGACAACAGTTGCCGATCCGCGGTACTGCTCGGCCCAGGGATAGCGGATCGGCAGGCCAAACTCATCGATCTCGCCGGTGGTCTCGCCGTAGAGTGCAAAGTCTCGCACTTTGCCCGATCCGCGCCCCTGCATCTCCGCCTTCATTCCGGCGTGCGCCACAACTAGCTTGCCGCCGTCAAGTACATAATGACTGATCAGACCGTCCAGGAAGTGCTTAACCTGCGTTATGAACTCAGGCGGTTCCGGCTCCAGCTGCTCCAGTGTCTCGGCGAGCCCGTAGGAGATATGGACATCCCTTCCGCGCAGCTTCTTCAGCAGCTTGACATCGTGATTTCCTGGCACACATAACGCGGTGCCGTCAGCTACCATCTTCATTACGAGGCGCAGTACATCCGGCGTCTTGGGACCTCGGTCAACCAGATCACCCAGGAAGATCGCTTTTCGACCTGCGGGGGGAGTAGCGGTGTGACCATTTATGGCATAGCCCAGCTTGGTAAGGAGCGCGGCAAGCTCGTCGAAGCAGCCGTGGATGTCGCCGACGATGTCGAACGGCCCGGCTTCGTCGCGCTTGTTGTTGTAAAGCTTTTCGCGCGTGAGTCTAGCCTGGTCGGCCTGTTCCGGGCTGTCCAGGACAAACACATGACGAAACCCTTCGCGCTCCAAAGTGCGTAGGGATTGGCGAAGATTGCGGACGTGATTGCGTACAACGTGTGGCCCGAAATCGCGATCCGCGCGTGACTGGTTACGATCGAGACAGACGCGCTCCGGCATATTCAGCACAATAGCGACTGGCAAGCAATGATATTCACGCGCCAATGCCACCAGTGGTTTCCGGGCTTCGGCCTGCACATTGGTGGCGTCTACCACCACCAGCTTCGCCGCCGCCAACCTCTTGCTTGCGATGTAGTGAAGCACATCGAAGGCATCGTTGGTCGCTGCCTGATCATTCTCATCGTCGCTCACCAGCCCACGGCAGACGTCGGACGACAATACCTCTGTCGGCTTAAAATACCGTCGCGCAAATGTCGACTTTCCCGAGCCAGACGCGCCAACCAGCACGACCAGTGAGAGTTCCGGAATTGCAATGTTCATAAATAACTTTGAGCCTTATCGGGTAAACACCGCCATTTGGCTTGGCGCGCCGACGTCTGGTGCTTCGGTGCCGATTGGCTCATAGCGGACTGAGTAGCCAAATCGATCGCAAATCTGTTGGGCCCACGCATGGAACTCGGCTCGCGTCCATTCAAAGCGGTGGTCCTTATGCCGGAATTGGCCGGCCGGAAGTGATTCGAACAGGGGATTGTAGTCCCGATTCGGTGTTGTCACCACCACGGTTTGGGGTTGTGCGAACTCAAAGACCACGCGTTCGAAGGCGGCCAGACGGGGCGGATCGAGATGCTCGACTACTTCGACAATGGCGGCGGCGTCGAAACCCTCGAGTCGCTTGTCCCGATAGATGAGCGATCCCTGAATCAGTGCAAGCCTCGCGCGTTGGGCAGGCGGCATCTGCTCCACCTTAAGTCGCGACTGCGCTATCTCCAGGCTGCGATAGGCAACGTCCATGCCGACGATTTCGGTGAATTGTCGATCTTTTAGCAATAGTTCGAGCAGCCGGCCTTCTCCACAACCCAGGTCTAGCACGCGCTGAGCGCCACTCGTGCGCAGCGCAATCACCACGGCGTTAAGACGCTGGCTGTGCAGGCTTAGCTTGCGCTCCACGGCCTCCTCGTCGCGATCCTGCTGCTCCTGGACCTCGTCGGCGTTTGGTGCGTCCTCTTGGGTAAGTTGGGCCATGGCGTCGCGCACCAGCGAATGGCGCTGCCGCAAGTAACGGCGAACAATGGCCTCCTTCTCCGGATGTGACGCCAGCCAGCCTTCACCCTTGCTTACCAGCTTCTCCACTTCGTCGTCTCCGATGAAGTAGTGCTTCTGAGCGTCCAGCGTCGGAATGAGCACGTACAAGTGGCTGAGCAAGTCCGCAAGCCGGACAGTGCCAGTGAGCTTCACAGTATAATAGCCGCTCGGTCCCCATTCCGGAAACCGGTCGTCGAGCGGATGCGGCTGTATCTCAACCTGGTAGCCAAGCGGTTCGAATAGTCGACGCAGGAACTCATCGCCTCCACGGCACGGTACAACATGTAGAGTGGCGATAAGCGGTAAGGCTAAGTCAGCCAATTCCGGCCGTTCTTTACTGCGTCCGCCCAGCGCGCTGCCAAGGACCTGAGCGATGGCGACACTCAAGTAGGACGACGCGACATAGGGGCGGTCGTTGACGTACTGGTCCAACGTCTTGCCGCCACCGCGAACCAAACCTATCGGATCGATTTCTAGAAGTAGGGCTGCAGTGCACCGCTCTTCCGTTGCCTCGGTATAGAATACATGGGCTTTACCGAATGGCAAGTTGAAGGACTGAGGCCGTGCCGGGTTCTTATGTAGGAGGAAGCCAAGATCAGTCGCCGGAGTATGGGTGGTGCTAATTGTCAAGAGCATAGATTCTGCCTGCTTCCTTGGTGGACATTGTACACCGGGACAGCAAGGAAATGCAAGCAGAGTAGCGAGTGGAAGGCGTCCGGCCATCCTGTGCAAGGCGGCCGGCCAGGCGGTGTAGGGTAGGTGGCTGGCAGTGTAGCGTCAGGGCAGAGGGCCGGCCTACGTGTCTCAGATGACACTACGAAGGGCCTCGGAGCCTACCCCCCGCCCCCTCCCGCAACGGGAAGGGGTGCCGTGGACATTGTGTGACCACGTCCCGCGATAGACTTACGGGTAGACTCCCGTGGCAATAGTAACAGACCGCCACTTGCGGGACGTGGTCACCGCTCGCGCCAGGCTCCCCATCCCGCTGCGGGAGGGGGTTGGGGACCCGGCTCTGGTCCGGCATGCCTTAATCAGGATTTACATCCACAGTGGATGGCAAGACAGGAGATTCGGCCGCACTGGCTATGTGGGGTAACTCTGCGACCCTTACCGTTGCGGGAGGTCTTCTTTACCCCGTACGGGATGGGTGGCGAGGAACGCGCCGGGGCAGGTCCTTCCAAAGTCCGTGCGCTTTCCTCGTACCAATCGGAGGGTTCCTTGAGCCCTAGGGATGACGACAATAATGAAGTACTTTACGGCATTTATATGCCTGGTTGTGTTGGTAGGTCTGGCTGGGTCGGCAACCGCCGGCTCGACGATCATGCGGTTGGCTGCAACTGACAGAAAGGCGTTATTGCATGGCCAGTTTCACATCGTGAACAAGGGAGAGCACCTTTCGAGTACGAATAGGGTGGGGTTGGCTAGGGTATTTCACCAAGATGCCCTTGAGATAGCCGATCCAGGGCAACCGTACCAGGCGACGGACGTAGTGTCCGGCAAAATGTTGCCTGGCCGACGTCTGATCTTCGCGGCTGAGAACAGTCACTACTGCATTGTGCACTACGAGCGCGGAGGAATAGCCTATTCGTGCCAGATCGTTGTTTTCAAGATTGTAAAAAGCAAAGCACACCTGGTTTGGAGTGCGCTCGCTCCGGGACGGTTGGCCGGTCTCGCGGAATTCCGAAGGGCTCTCACCGCAGGGCGTCTCGACGATCGAGGCGCAAATGCCACCTGGTAGACGCAAGTCGAATTTTCGCCGCACTTTAGCCATTGTCCTGATCGCAGTCGCGGTACTTTTCACAATTGACTATTGGGCCTATCCTTATGGCGCTCCGCCGGTAGGACGCACCACAAACGTCGGCGAGAATGGACTGTGGCTGCGGTTTAACTGGTACTTCGGCAATTATAAGCCTGCGGATCTAGACCATCTGGCAGCGCGCTTTTCCGACGCCCAGATACGCTATGCCTATTTTCATGTGCGTGCCATTGATCATACCGGCGCACTGGAGTACCGCAAGCCAGATACTGCCCGTGCATTGGTACTGGCCGTGCACCAGAAGGCTTCGGGAGTCAGGGTGATCGCGTGGTTGTATGCCGGCAACAAGCGCGGACGCGGCCTGGTGGACCTCTCCAATGTCGCTGTTCGGCGCAAAATGGTGAGCGAAGCAGTATGGCTTGTGCGCGATTGCGGATTCGATGGTATCCAGTGGGATTATGAGATCTGCCCGGACGGT
>Ga0206933_1127_pt2 | contig 14174 bp, 9 predicted proteins | sample Alteio_BWOrgHeat_15_FD_152937 | JGI IMG/M metagenome (GOLD analysis project Ga0206933, IMG submission 152937) | Enriched cells from forest soil in Barre Woods Harvard Forest LTER site, Petersham, Massachusetts, United States -... | ecosystem: Environmental > Terrestrial > Soil > Temperate forest > O... | reverse complement strand
ACGAATTTCAATTGGATAGTCGATGGGATTGGTCAGCAGCTGTCGCGCATCGATCCGGGCCCCGGGCACTGTGGAAGTAAGGATCGGTTGCAACTGCCTGACGAAGTTCGGCGTAGCGTCCTTATCCGTTACCTCGACTAAGACTTGAGCGTAATTTAGTTGCTGTGCCTGCGGTGAAGCCGAAAACCAGAACCGTGGCCCACCCCCTCCGACGAATGAAGTCACGTACCGCAATATCTGCGTCGGTTTGCCATCCTTCCCAGGATGCTCACGGCCGTACTTGTCCGCTTGCTCGCGAATAATTCGTTCCGCTTGCAGCGCAGTCTGATTGGTCGCGTCAATGTTGCTGTCGTTGGGCAGCCATACATCGAGATACGACCAGTACTGGACGTCTTCCGGAAAGAACGCAGTGTTCAGTTGCGCGAAGATAAAAAGCCCCACCACCAGGAACGCCAGAGACCCAATGAAGAACTTCCAACGGTGTTCGATGGAAACTCGGCATGCCCGCGCGTAATAGCCAGTGAATCCCTGTTCCCGCAGTTCGCTCATCGGCTGCTCCGACTTCTTCTCGGGCCTCATCAGGTAATAGCCGAGATACGGAACGAATGTCATGGACGCCAAACGCGAAGCCACCAGCGAACACGTCATTACGATGGGCAGGCTGAAAAGAAACTCGCCTGTCGATCCCGTCAGTAGAAGGAACGGCAGGTAGGCAACGATATTTGTCACGGTGGCGTACAAAATCGCCGCGGCCAATTTGGTCGGTCCGAGCCACGCTGCAATGATGTTGGGATGGCCTTCGCCGAGCATGCGTTTGATGGAATCGCCCGCGACCACGGGATCGTCCACCAACAATCCCAAAGCAATAATTAAGGTGGCGACGGAGACTTGCTGGATGTCGATGCCCAGGAGATACATCATTCCGAAGGTCATCGCCAGAGTAATCGGAATAGAAATCGCCATGAGCACGGCCGAGCGCCATTCCCAAAAACCGATGAGCGATACAAAGACGACCAGGATGATCGCCTCGTAGAGAGCATCCATGAACAAGTCAATGTTTTCTTTAACCTGTAAAGGCTGATCGGACGTCCTCGCGATGACCAGATCGTCGGGCAGGTACTGACGAACCGCGGCCAGCTTTTCGTCTACGCTCTCTCCGAATTTTTCGATCTGCTGGCCGTCCTTCATTTGCACGGCAACGGTGACGGCGCGGCTACGGTGCCAATGGTCCGTGTTGTCCTTCCAGGTCAGATAATTCAGGTAGCGGGGCGGGCTCTGGTAGCCGCGGGAAATGTCCACCAGATCGCGAAGGTAAACCGGGCTATTCGCAGCAGAACTCGATACTCCGATAATGACGTCGCCAATCTGCTGGGCATTCTCAAACTTACCGGATGGGTCGATCTGAATACTCTTCGGGCCAACTTCCAGTGCGCCTCCTGGAATCGTGGAGTTCCGCGCTTCAAGAATGTCTTTCAGATTCGACGGCTTCATGCCGTACTGAGCAAGCCGCTCCTGCGAGTAGTCCAGGTAAATCTGTTCGGGGAGAACGCCCTTCCGGTCGACCTTCGCCACCTGCGGCGCACCCTGGACGGTGCGAGCAATGAGATCGGTGAAGTCATCCAGGTCACGATAAGAATATTTATCGCCTGCCACAGCGGCCAGAGCGGCCTGGGTAGCCATCGGATCGCGAATAAAAATGGCGGGCCACGCGTCGGGATGAATTTCAGAGCGATGCAGTTTGTCAGAGAGAAAATGGTCGGCGATCGCCCGCAGTTCAGCATCGCTGTGCTTCGAGCTGACATCCGCGCCGACGAATCCAGTTCCTTGAAAGAAGTGGGGATCAGCGATGACGTGGGTCTGAACCGCTGCGTTCACAATCGACTCGAAAGATTGGCGAACCAGCTCTGGCGCTACCGACTGGGGAAATGCGCTAACAATGCTGACGCGCGGCTGCGGAGCATTGCGGGGCTCATCATTGCGTGTCCTCTGAATCATTTTTTGAACGGCTTGAGCCCGCAGCGCCACTTCTACGTCGCTAGCAGGGGGGCTCGCGACAGTCAACATAAGAGCCGCCGTGTCGCCGAAATCGCTATTGAACTGGATGGGCCCAGCGCCCTGTGGCAGCTTGCTGTTCAGATTATTTAGCTTGAGATTAATATCGCTGAATTGTTTCTTGGTGTCCGTCACCGAGTCGTCCATTTGCACGTACACCATCGACAGTCCGGGAAAACTTATCGATCGAATTCCGAAATCCGACGCCGCAGGCGGCCGCACGAACGCGTTCTGCGCCATGGTCTGCTCGACTTGCCGCGTGACCTGCTGTTCGACTTCCTGCGCCGTCGCTCCCGGCCATTGCGTCGAAGCCACCGCGACTCGAATTGGAATGCTTGGGTCCTTGCGCTTGGGCATGTTCTGGTATCCGTACCAGCCCCAAACAAAGACACCGAGCAGAAGAATGAACGAGACCTCGCGATGCTCCGTGAAGTAACGGGCAGTGTTGTGCACATTCGCGATGATGTCTGCTTCGGACCTATGCGCCATAAAGGTAAAACAGGTTCGTGAAGAAATTGCAGAAGCTCGAAATCAAGGGATGACCTGCACCTGATCGCCGCTTTTAACCATGCTCGCGCCGCTGGTAATCACTCGTTCACCCTGATTGAGACCACCATTCACGCCGATCATGTTTCCGTATGCGTCCCCGAGTTGCACCGCGCGCAAGCGAGCTGTCACAACGTCACCTTGCCCTTCGGCGACCATCACCGCGAATCCGTCTTGACGCTGCGCGTCGCGTATCACGGAGCCAATCGGAATTGCCGTGACGGCGCGCGCCAGTTGTTGACCCGGTACAGAAAGGGTCGCGATCATTCCCGACTTCAAGCGGTTATTCTGATTCTGAATCGATAGCTCCACGGAAAATACGCGGCTCTTAGGGTCGGCCGCGGGAGAGATGGCAGTGACTTTTCCCTCGAATTCCCCGGGCAGCGCGTCGGTCGTGATGGCCAAGCGTTGTCCGATCCGGGCACGGCTGATGTAGATGTCGGGAACACCGAAGACTGCTTTGACCGTCTGCGTGTCTGCGATGGAAAAGCCATTCGTCGCTGGTCCCACCAGGCTGCCGATGTCCACAGTGCGTTTGACGATCCATCCGTCGAAGGGCGCCGCCAACGAGCAATAATCCAGTGCGACGTGAGCCTCGCTGACCTGAGCCTTGGCGGCTGAAACCGAGGCGGTCGTGCTATCCAGCTGCGCCTGCGCGGAATCCATCTCCGGCTTGGTAGCGCTCTGAGTCGAATAGAGAGCTTTCGTGCGATCAAAACTCAATTTGGCTTTGACGTATTCGGCTTGCGCGCGCGAGAGTTGCGCATCCGCCTGCTGCACCTTGTCGATATAATCTTGTTGGCTGACCACCGCAAGCACTGTACCTTTCTTGACCCAATCGCCCTGATCGACGTTGCGCCGTCCGCCATTCGCGCTCGGCACCTGCAGAACGCTTTCCACGTAGCCGTTCGACTTGAACGCCAGATCCACCTGCGTGTAAGGCACGATGTTGGCCGAATATTTCAGCGCATTGCCGAGGTCCAGCGTTCCCACCTGGGCGGTGCGTACCGGAATGAGCGCCTTTTGTGGCGTTGTCGCGTGATTGCAGCCGGACAGAATAAGACTAAGCACTCCAGCCAGCCACGCCCGAAATAGTGCCCCACCCATTCGCCTCATGACGTCACTCTTCCCCCAGCGCCTTTTCGAATTCAGCTTTAGCCGTCCAAAACGCCAGCAAAGCCTGCTCGTAATCGTGATCTGCGCTGGCTACCGCGGCCTGTTGCTGCAGAACATCCCGTAGCAATACGCTGCTTTGCTTGAATTTGTCATTCACCTCGCGCAATTTCTCGTTGGCCGCAGCTTGCGCCGACACAGCAACCGAGAGCAACTGGCGGCTCTGGTCCAGTTTCCGAAAGTGGTTATTCACGTCCAGCAAAACCTGCGAGCGCGCATCCTTCAGCTTGTACTGTGTCTGCTCCAAAGTGATTTTCTTCTCGTTTACGTCGTCTTTCCGGCGTCCCCAATCAAACGGCTCCCAGCTCATTTCCACTCCCGCCGCGGCAATGTTCTTGGGGAGGATTTCCGTATTTAACGGACTGGAATAGTGGAACGCCACGCCCAGGTCAGGAATGTATTGGGATTTTGCCAGTTTGCGATCGACGTCCGCCCGCTGCACGTTGATCTCGGCTTCCTTGATTTCGGGCTGTTGCGCCAGCGCCGTCTGCTGGGCAAACTGCAAATCGGTTTCCTTCAGCGAAATGGGAGGGACTTCTTCGGTTGTAAAATCCGTCTCCAGATCTCTTCCCAGCAGATAATTCAGCTGCTCTTTCTGCGTCAGAAGATTGTTGTGCAACTCGACGAGCTGGTATCGGGCTTCCGCCAACTTGGCCTTCACGTCCAGACTTTCCGACTGCAGCACCGCCTCCTGCTGGATATATTGCGTAGCCAGGCGGTCGGTCTCTTCGTATTGCTTGACCGTGGCCTCCGTCGACTTCAGCGCACTTTCGGTTTGCAGGACGGCATAGTAGGCCTGTTTCACATCCGCCACTACAGACTGCCGCTTCCCCCGAAACTCCTGGCTTGCCATATCGGAGGACAACTGCTTTTCTTGAATCGCCAGGTGGATTTTGTACAACTGGCTAATCGGTTGCGCAACCTGCGCATTGGCGAATCCGGTTACGCCTTGCGATAGTTGAATTCGCGTGTTCTGGGACGGGTTCGGAAGGCCGTTGATCTTCCCGAAAATGCCTTCGCTGAATGTGAAGGTAGGAGAATTCAGATCGCCGGAGGCGAACACGTAGGTGCTAATGGCGGGCAATCGCCTGGTTTTCGCCGCCGCCACTTCCCACTTGGATTTATCTACGTCCAAGTTCGCGATTTTCAGAGAAATGTTATTGTCGATTGCGATTTTTGTGGCTTGGTCAACGGTAAGCAGCGGCGGGGCGGGATCAGTTTCCTGAGCTGCCGCCCAGCACACGGCAAAGAGAAACCCCGTCACCACGACGCTTCGAGAGGTCGTTCTGCCCGGCACTCGCCCCATGAACAAATCCCAAGCTTGAGATCATCGCGCTCCCGCAGGCAGACTGTTGCACCAGCTACAAGCGCCCCCACATCAGAAACGGCACCATAGTACACCACATCTGGTTCCGCAGCGGCAACGGGAGGTGATTTTCTTCCGGCACGATCAGGGATTGATTCGAAAACCAAGGGAGAGATGAAGACGCGATCAGGGCGATCCAGAATAAAAGCAGATGAAATTTCAATCATCTCGACGGCAACGAACGAAGAGAGTCACTCCCCTTCGAGCGCCGGCTGCTTTCGCCGCCAGAGCGACAGTCCGGGCTCGCCGCTCGCCAACACGCCGAGGCTGGCCGGCTTTAAAGAGAGCGGCTGAGGCGCTGGAGTCACTTCTTCCGCGCTACCATCATCATCAGAACCTTTTGTCTCGCCCGTCACGATCGCTTTATTGGGGATCGTCTCGTAGGCATAACCGGTCAAGACGCCGGTCACTATGTGGTTCTGGTACGTCGTGGTGCAAGTAACGTTCAGGCGCGCCCAGCCGAAATGGGTTTCGCCCCTGATTACAAACTTAAAACCGAGATAGCGATTCTTGACATTGTTCCACGGACCAGCGCAGGTTCCGCTGCCTCCGGTGCCGTCCGCGTAATAATCCACAGCCATCAATTTCTTCGCATAAGAGAAATGTCGCTTCGGTCCAATTCGAACCCCGGCGTTTAGGACTGAGGCATGGTGGGCCGTCCCCCAAATCTCATTACTCTTGCGGACAGGCAAAACCGACAAAATGAGAGAGTGATCCTCGCCGACGCTGGTGGTGGTGATAAAGGTCTCGTGGAAAGTGAAATCCTTTGTGCCGTCGTGGTTAAGGTCGAGAGTGACACTGTGACTACGTCCGGCGATCGAATGGGCCGGCGTATAAATGATTTTGCCCTCGGCGGATTGGGTCATGGCCAGCGCTCCGACTCCGGCTGCGCTAGCCGCCAACGTGTACATGTTGAGTCGGCGATGTAGAGACTCGGAAAGATTGGCTGCGTTACGCGGACCGGAGGAATGCGTCATACGACCTCCCTGAAGAGTACATCGACCCCGGATAGGTGTGTAGTTGCCGCTCTTGAACGAAGGTTCCTCGCCCAATCGCAGCCGTGTCAATCCGGGCCTGGCGAATCGAAGAAATTCAAAGCCGCGGGCTTAGCGGCAAGACTTTTTTTCTCGAGCGATGATCGCGGGCAAAGGGTTCGTCGTCCACCATTTGGTTAAGTTCTCGTGGTGTATACTCGTGGCTCAACAGGAATTAAAAAGCGTTTCAATTTTGTCGTCCTGAAAGTCTGCGAGAAAATCGGATTGATCTTTCAAACCTTCAATCTCCTCCCCATGTTGAGCGACATCGAGAACGTCGTCCTTCCGCTTCATTTGCAGGGCATGCGCAAAAAGAAGGACACTTGCGCCCGTGGGACGATTCAAGTGTCCATCGCTCTGCTAGTGCTCTTTTCGCTGATGCATCCATCGCGGGCCTTCGCGGCCAATCCTGACCTCGATACTGTTCTGACAGGCTCGCGCCAGCGTATCGAGAAATTGGACTACCGCGTGACCGGGCGACTGACACGGGTGGAAGAAAGTGGCAAGCGCACGAACTACAAGTTTGCCGCCAAGGCTCACTGGTTTCCCGATGGTCTGCGCCTGCTATGCGAGATCACAGGTCCTAGCTCAGAGAAGACCAACCTTCTCCTGCATATGAGTGTGAGCGGGCAGGTAACCATCGAGGCCCTACTTCCCGGCGACAAGGCCGCTCACGCGTTGCCATTCGAACATTGGAACGACCCATTAGTGGGAACAGACTTCTCTTATGAAGACATGGTAGAGAGCTATTTCTTCTGGAAGCATCAGGAGGTCCTGGCTCCGGAGAAATATGGCGCGCGGGATTGCTTTGTCCTTAAAAGTACCTCCGACTCTCAGGACCGGACCTACTATGATTCGGTAACATCGTGGATCGACCGAAGCATTCTGTTCCCTGTGCATGTAGTGAAGACCCCTCGTGCGAAAGGACCGCAGAAGGAATTCATTTACTACGGGCTGCGGCAGGTTGACGGCCTTTGGTCTGCATCGCAAGTGGAGGCAAAGCTGCAGGGCAAGCCCGGCTCATCGATTCTTGCAATCGAACGGGGTTCGGGAAAGGCAAATCTCGGACGCAAGGACTTCGATATCAGCGCGTCCAACGCTCCAGCAGAGAAAGCGAAATAAATCGCTTCGCTTGTTAGGCACGTGCGAGGCCCATGCGGTCACCGTAGTATCCGCGGCGTTCGCGGTCAGGAGATAAGCTCCTTTTCGGTCGTAGCAGTCGCCCCATATAAGCCAAAGGGCCACCAATTCCAGTCGCCGGCGAGTTGCAACAGTGCCGGCCCGACAATCATCCGCACGACTGTCGCATCGATAAACACCGCCACGGCAAGAGTAAAACCCAGCATTTGGACGACCAGAAAGCTTCCCACGGTGAATGCAAAGAAGACGGCAATCATAATTGCCGCGGCGCTCGTGATAAGCCCGGCCGTCCGTGCCAGACCCTCGATCACCGCTGCTCTCTCGGATAGACCGCGCCGCCGTTCTTCGAGGACACGCGCGACCAGAAATACCTCATAGTCCATGCTCAATCCAAAGACGATGGCAAACGAGAGAATCGGCACGATCGGGTACACGTTGCCGACCGGTCCGTCGAGCCCAAAGAGTTTGCCCCCGTGGCCTTCCTGAAAAACGAGAACCAACGCGCCGAATGAAGCGCCAACGGAGAGCAAATTGAGCAGAATTGCTTTGACCGCCGCAAATAGAGAACGCAATCCGATCAAGAGTGCGAGCAAGCTCCCCAATATGACGCCAAGCACGACTCTCGGCAACCGCTCTTTTACTACCGAGTCATAATCTGCTTCGAGCGCGGGAACTCCGCCGACACGCAGCACAGCGCCGGGCACGCCGGTTATCGCCGCTACATCGGACGAGCGCACTTCTCGCACCCATCGTATCTGGTTGTTGGGCGAAAGCGCGGCGGTGGGCAGCAACTCAATCAAAGTGGCTTGGCCGTCGCTACGAAGAAAACTCTTGCGGATTGCCTCGGGCACTTCATTGACAGCATCTGCAGCGTCGGACATTCCCGTCAGCGTCGGAAGTGACAAGACCTCTTCCGCTCGAGGATCGCTCTGGAAGTGCTTCGTCAATCGACTGACTGCAAGCCAGCCAGCCGGCGAGAGGGGCTGAGCCTCCGGCGGCAACTCCAGGATAACTCGCAGAGACTGCACGATACCCGACCTGCCCATTTCTTGAAGCCTCTGCAGCGCTTGCACCGATTCGGCTGCGGCCGGGAGCGAGTTGTGGTCAGGAACTCCGGGAGAGATTCTTTGCGCCTGGAATGCAAGGAGCAACAGCGGAGTACCGGCGACAAGCAGAGCTGTCCATGGCCGGCCGGTTACAATGCTGCCCCACCGCACCCACCGCGCACTCGCCGCGCAGAGGCTCTCCCGTGGTTTGAATCGTTTGGCTCGAAAACGAACCCTGGCGGCATCGATGCGGTGCCCTAGCAGACCAAGCACCCAAGGCAGAATGAATGTACACAGCATGACACTCAAAACGGTTACGAGCAGGCCAGCGATCCCGATGGAGCGCAGTTCGCTGATGGGCACGGTCAACAGCGCTGAAAACCCGATGGCAACCGTAGTGGCCGAGATGATCAGCGTCCGCCCCGCCTGCCCCGCAGCAATATCGGCAGCGCAGCCGGGATCACATCCCTCGTTTAACGCTTCGCGAAACCGGCTCACCATCAGCAAGGCGTAGTCGATGCCCAACCCAAGGCCGAGCATCGTGGCCAGATTCTGCACTAGAATCGACAGTTGCAAATAATGCGCGAGTAGCGCAGCCGCACCCAGCGCCATCGAGATTGAAAGTAGTCCGACTCCCAGCGGCAGGAGTGCGGCCACAAGGCTGCCGAAAGCCAGCAACAACAGCACGAGCGTTATCGGCATCGCTCGTTCCTCAGCATGGGTGACGTCATCGGCACTGACCTTGCGAAGATCGAAGTTTATTGGCGTTTCACCCGTAATCTGCAGTTTGATATTGGGGTATTGCGACCTGAGCTGACCTTCCATCCAGTCTGCTCTTGCCCTCAGTCTGGGGACCAACGCCTCGACAGTTTCGTTGTGCGGATCTAATCCGACGATGATCAGGGCCCCACCATTATTTCCGGTGAAGAGAGAATCTGGCCAATCCAGACTCGAGACCGCACCCGCTACTCCCGGCACACTGCGCAATGAACTGGTTAGGAAGCCCAAGGCATCAGCGCCTTCGGCTGAATCCGGATTGGGAATACCGCTGATGACCAGAACCAAGCGGTGGGCGTACGGAGACTGAAAACGCTGCGCCAGTTCCAAGTCAACTTTTTCGGATTCTCCGCCCTTGATGTGGACAACCGTCTCCAGGCGACGTTCGACTTTATAGGAAAAGGGGAGAAGCGCAAGCGCCATGACAAACCCCGACATGGCCAACCAGAATCGGCGGCGAGCAGAACCGTGGCCAGTCTTCACGCTTGGCCCTACCATGAAAGATCCACGTCGATTCCTGGTTCGTTTGAAGGCACTGAAATGGCTCCGCTACTCGGATACAACCATGATAAAGGGTCGAACTGGATAGTCATTCGGCTTCGGCCTTGCGCTCGGTACTAGGTAGTGAAGATGTTCCGGTCATTCTACATGCCTAGAAGTATGACAAGGAAATTGGTCCGCGACCTCCTATTGGTTTTGCCAGTTCCCTACGAGAGCCCGATGGCCTAGAACTGCAATAGCCCATTCTCTGTTTTGGTTTCACTTGGTTGCTTTTTGGCAACCCCCTAGGAGGAAGTTCGTGTCTAAAAGACTCACCAGCAGCACCATGCGATTTGCTGTTCTCTGCTTCGTAGCGTCCCTGGCGCTTCCGTCAGTCAGTAAGGCCCAGGTTCCTGTTTTCAAGTTTTCGACGGAAGACAGCTCAGTTAAGTTTGCCGTGAAGGCATCGGTGGCCATAAACGGGACTTTCGACAAGTGGGACGCCACTCTCACCTTTACTTCTACTGACCCGACAACGGGTGTGCTGGACATCAAGATTCAGGCAGACAGCGTTAATACCGGGAGCGGCATGAAGGACGGCAAGCTGAAGAGCAAAGACTTCTTCAACGCCGATCAGGATCCGTTGATCACCTTTCTGTCGAAGAAAATTGTACAGACTGGCCCCACCACCTTCGATGTGCAGGGCGACTTCACGATACGTGGAGCCACTAAGCCCCAGACGCTGACGCTAACCGTTTCCGGCGTGGGGACAGGCACAGGCGCTATTCATGGGACAATGGTCTTCGACCGTAAGGATTACGGGATGAATAAAGGCATTCCCTTCGTCAAGATTGGCGACAGCGTCGACGTGACTGTCGACCTAAAGGGGAAGCGAATCAGCGGGCCTCCATTGGCGATTAAGCAATAGCCAGCACGCATTGCCCCAGGGTTCTATTTCATCACGCCGCGCCATCACCCGACGATGGCCGGGAGATCCCTCTTGGGGATGGTAAGCTGTCTGGGCTGTGCGATCATCGCAGCCCAGTCGAAAATGGAGCCCCAGGATGACCGGTCGCTTTGATTTGAAAATCGGTGATCACCTCGAGGATGCCGAGAAGAAGAAATACTATAACGAAAGACTTTTTTCCGAGGTCGCTCCCCGGTACGATTTCATCACAAGGGTGCTTTCGTTCGGACGCGACGCAGCCTGGAAGCGGGCGCTGATTTCGTCGCTTCCCAGTCACGAATCCCCGGTTTGCCTTGACCTTGCCTGCGGTACCGGCGACATCTCGTTTCTGCTGGCCGACAAATACACGCGTGGCCGCATCTCCGGACTGGATATTACCGAGCCGATGCTGGATATCGCCCGACAACGAAACAATCGTCCGAATGTCAGTTTCGTCAACCAGAATATGGGATCACTTGAAATCCCCTCTGAAACTGCGGACATTATTACTGGTGGATACGCCCTGCGAAATGCGCCACACCTCGAAACCGTGATCGACGAAATCGGCCGCGTTTTGAAACCACGCGGTGTGGCCGCCTTCCTCGATTTCTCTAAACCGGATGCAAGTATCCCGCAGAAAATCGAATATTGGTGTCTCAAGATATGGACAGGACTATGGGGCGTCCTGCTACACCGCAATCATGAAGTCTACAGCTACATAGCCGAGAGTCTCCGCCGATTCCCCGATCGGCGTCATTTGCGAAATCTTTTCCAGGAAAAGGGATTTTCCGTCGTCGATTCGCGCTCTTTTTTTGGAGGGATCACCGAACTGCTGGTAGTCCAAAAGCTTCCGCGTGCCGAAGCGCCCTGACCGGGCGATGTCACGGAGAGGAATTTTCGGGCTCACGAGTTTCCCTTTTTGAAAGACATGGTGGCCAGGGGCGGCGTTGAGCTGCCGACGCCAGCCTTTTCAGACCTAGTCAACCTGAACCTACAGCTACTTACAGGTTTGCGGGAGACTGCCAAGTACCTGCAAATACGTGCAAGCCCGAGCAATCATGGGCTTGAATCATGGGCTGGAGAAAACGGTTGCTAAGGTCAGGCAACATGGATCGATGCTTGCGAATCGCCCGTCACACAATCAGCGCGGCCCATATGTCACCCGAGAGAAGCTAATTGATATTTCGTTAAGGCCGCCCGATCGACAGCGTCGATCGTTTGCGCTAAATATTCGAACCTCTCCAGAAAATCATCTAAAGGCATCTGATGTTCATCATTGAGCTTCAAGTCGGGGTAGTACCGAAGAAACTTTTCATCGACAATGCCATTTCGGTGAGAATATAAGTGCCGAATCTGAAGCAATCTCTCAATGCCATCTTGCAGATTCTCGTTAAATACATCCAATCCCTTTATTTGAGGGTTGTCTGCAATAAACCCTTTGACGCTACCTCTCTGTAACTTAGCAAGCTTTTTCTTGGCATATACATCAATAAATTCGTGCATATCAGTGCAATCTAGGACTTCTTTTACAGTAATCTGTTCATTCGATTTAAGAGTCGCGGGTTTGGCTAAATAGATCTCATAGAGAAGATCAGACATGTACGTCTCGAAATTGTCGGCACAGGAAGAAAATAGAATCCGCATGAGTACCTTGCCCTCCTGACTTGTGGCCGGCTTTTTCGGCGATTCTGGATATAAAAGACTTCCCAAGTCATCGAGAATATTCAGTACGCTCTGATAGTGATCGAGATATTTTGCTTTTGCCGACGTACATTGTTTTTTGTACTGCTTCAACATCGAAGACATCTTCTTGATTTTTGGATAGCGATTATCTTCTTCGGTCAGTGCGACCTTTAGGACTGAATGAGCGCCCTCCCGAACATATACTTTGCCCTCAAGCGCTATTGGTGTATCTGACTTGTCAACCTTAATTACGTAAAGTCTTTTCTGTTCGTGAAAAACATATTCATAATTGACACTAGGCCGCGGCGAAAGCAGATCAATTGCCTTGTGAGTTATGGCAGTCGCGCGAAACTCCTCACTTAACCCATTGATCTTGAGCTTACCGCCCACATCCGCAACGCCGAGTACAATAAACCCACCTTGGGAGTTCGCAAATGAACATATCAATTGAGCGACAGTTCGTGCTGGTGGCAGCACGGCCTTGTACTCTAGACTGGCTCCCTCCGGTCGACCGATTAGCCCAGCTACTTCTTTCGCGATATCCATCGTTGCTAGACCGGGAATCTTCGAATCTGGGCTGTCTTCAGGATGTGGCCTAACGTGATCCTACGCGGTTCCTGGCCATCATCAACCCACAGTTCAGAATCTTCAAAATCCAATACATCACGCTCAGATCCGTAATAAATGATCACTTCGCCGCCGTAAGCCGGCCTAGCAACAATTGTCAATGGTCGGCCATCCTTTAGGATCCCTGAAAGTACAGTAGGAGCGGTCTCCTCAACCTCTGTAACGTCGTAACTGTCAAGCCCCTGCAAATGCGCAATGATGCGTTTGTTGGTTTTCGCGATTAGACTCTGAACATATACGAACATATCGGTTGTCGGCGTGGATTTATGTGAGAAGAGGAGGGCTAAATCCTTGTCCTTGAGTGCTTCAGTCCACTCCTCTAGGGAAGTTATACCCGTCGTCGCGAGGATATCTTCGGTCACGGGCAATAGCTGACTTGTGCTGGCCTTCTTCGTCAGCATATTGCGCAATTCTTCGACAGTTCCAACTTTGAACTCACTCAATAAATTACTCAATTGCTCCGCTTTCTCGATATTTTGCAGAATTTCTTCATCGTCATATAGTAAGTGCTTGCGCCGATACAAAATTGGGAAAAGCGTCTCCGCGCGCGTAGTGTTCTCGCGAAACCATAAAAGCAATCTTCTGAATGCTGGCCGAAAACTCGTGGCGACCACCCGATCAGCAGTTTTCTCTTCTACCTGCGACGTAATTTCCTTGACTGCATGCGCTTGGTCTCTTACTCCAATGGCGCCGAAGCCCTCTTCGATCTCGGGTGCGAGTAATTGATCCCGCAAATCGTGTCGGAGTAACCCCAGGATATCCTTGAAGGCCGCATCGATATCTCCGGCGTCTCGATGCAGATCTGATTGTTTGCAAAATTGCCCGTTCTGGTTTGGAAAAAGCCGCCGCTTATTGATAAGAGAATCGTAGTCGGCCTCGTCCAGCTTTAGTAGCGCGTAAAACTCGTTCAGCCAGTCATAGACATCTTTGCCTGACAACTCCTTCGATAGTGCATCTAACGTCCCTTTTGACTCTACAAATTCGGCCAATTGCGCAACAGTGAGTTTTCCGCATTCGTCCCAGACTAACTCATGCCACACGTCCACATCCGTTCGCCTAGGCAGACGATGTGGGAACCAGAAACTACAACAAAGCCAAAGATTGTCTCGTATTTCCTTTTTCGTCGCGGTCGGAAACCAAATATATTTTGCACCGTCATCTGCAAGGATTGAGGCGGAATTGTCAGTTGCTGTGCGAACTATCTTCACGCTGAGCAGAACCTTCCTGATGGGCGCTAGCACCTCGTTTCTGTACCACGATGGATCAACCCAATTAATGTCCGCAGGAATGGGCCTCACGGCGGC
>Ga0206933_1080_pt1 | contig 14177 bp, 3 predicted proteins | sample Alteio_BWOrgHeat_15_FD_152937 | JGI IMG/M metagenome (GOLD analysis project Ga0206933, IMG submission 152937) | Enriched cells from forest soil in Barre Woods Harvard Forest LTER site, Petersham, Massachusetts, United States -... | ecosystem: Environmental > Terrestrial > Soil > Temperate forest > O... | reverse complement strand
TACCAATATTGCTGGTCTGCCAGGAAACGGTTACCGGGGTATTTTCTGACCAGTTGGCTGCCGGTGAAATCTGGAAATTGCTGACCTGCAAATCGGCCGAGGGCGCCACCTGCGACAACACCGCCAGCGTGGTGATATTATTGAACTCGGAGGATTCCGTGATGGCATTGGCCACATCAGCTTCCACCTTGAAAACCAGATTGCCCACACCCATCGCTGTGCCGGGCAAGGCAATGCTGACTTGCTGCGGCAGGCCAGAGCCGGCGGCCAGCGCCTGGCTATTGGAAACGTTAATCAGGAAATTGGCGATGTCCGTGCCGGTGTCGAGATTGTGAACAATGACCCGATCTTGCCAGCTGCCGTTCGCCGCCTGACTGCCCTGATTGTAATCCGTCCAGGCCAGCGTCACTGTTTGCCCGGAAGACACGACTCCCGTTGGCGACGTTACCGCAAGATCGCCCGCCACCAGATCGGGGCCTGAAACACTGCCAAGATTGGTAATATCGATCGGCGCACGAACCGGATCAGGGCTCACATCAAAGCCAAAATTCACCGGGCTGCTGTTGTCGATCTGCCCTTCCACCAGCAGCGTGTAGGTACCGGCGACATTGAGCGTCTGCAGGCCTACGTTAGAATTGATCCAGTTTGCAAAAATCTGCTGGCCGTAGGGGTCCACCAGCCGCCAGATGGCATTGCTGCCACGCAGGCCCTGAATGTAATACATACTTCCGGCAGCTGCCGTGAACTGGTAAATCCGGGTGCTGGAACCCGGATTCAGGCTGTCAAATACCGAGGTACCCGGCACATACTGCGTCGCTGTCGCCATGTCTATCAGGCGGAAGGAGTAATTCCCCGTATTGCGACCGTCGCCATACACCGTCAAGGTGTAGTTACCAGCTGGCAAGCCTGTCATCGGCAAGGTACCGCCGGTATATGAATAAGAATCTGGCGTATCGAAAGTGCGCGCTGTAACTATTGCCCCGCCCGCCCCTGTCAGCGACCACTTGAGGCTACCAGTACTCGGGAAGGTGTCAAAATACAGGCGGGTGGCGGCATTCAGCGTAAAATTGTATACAACGCTGCTGCCGGGTGAATCAATGCTGTCGGATACCGTACTGCCTATCGTCAGTGTTGATGCCCTGACGACCTCCGGGTATACGGCAAACGAGTAAGCCGCCGGGCTGGTGTTGTCGAGCGAGCCATCAATCAGCAGGGTATAGTTACCCGTAAAATTCAGCGTGACCGAACCCTGGTCACTACTAACCCGGTTGATAAAAACCGAGTGGCCGAAAGGGTCCAGCAGGCGCAGACTGATATTGTTGCCGTAATTGCCCTGAAAATAATACGTGGTGCCTGCCGTGGCGGCAAACCTGTATATCCGGGTGCCGGCGCCAGGATCAAGAGTGCCTGAAACCGTGGCTCCCAGTGCTATCGGCGCTGCCACCGCCATGTCAAGCAGGCGGAAGCCGTAGTTACCAGTGGTGTTGCCAACACCGTTCACCGTCAGGGAATAACTGCCAGCGGCCAGGTTGAACAAGGATAGACCACCAAAGTAGTCGCTGGCGTCAAAGCGCGACGATGCCAGCGTACCGCCAGGTCCGTTCAGCGTCCAGTTGAAGCTGTTATTGCCTGCCAGGGAGTCAAAATAAACCTGGGTCAGCGCATTCAGGGTAAAGTTATAAGTAGTGGTGTTGCCCGGCGATGCAATACTGTCGGAAACAATAGTTCCCAGGGACAGAGTTGTTACCGTATTGCTCACTGGAGAGACGGTGAAGGAATAACCTGCAAGGCCCGTGTTGCCAGGTGCGCCCTCCACCAGCAAGGTATAGGTCCCTGAATAAGCCAGCGTAAGCAGGCCTGCATCATTATTGGTCCAGGTCTGAAATATCTGACGGCCGTAGGGATCCAGCAGGCGCCAGATCGTATTATTGCTGTTGCCGCCCTTGAAAAAATAGCTGTCCCCGGCGTTGGCCGGTATCTGGTAAATCCTGGTACCGTTTGCAGGGTCCAGCGTATCGGAAACCGTGCTGCCCTGTGCAAATGTGGCTGCCTGCGCCATGTCGAGCAAGCGGAACGCATAGGTTCCAGTTGCTCCATATGACGAGTTGACCTGCAACAGGTAATTACCCGCACGCAGGCTCAGGACCGACAGTCCGCCACCATAGTCGCTGTTGTCAAAGCCACGCGAATTGACTATCACTCCGCCAGGCCCGGTCAGGGTCCACTGCATGGAGTTGGTATCAACCATGTTGTCAAAATACAGACGGGTAAAGTCGCTCAGGGTAAAGCTGAAATAATCGTTTTGCCCGCTACTCGCCAATACACCGGAAACAATGTCGCCAATGGTTAGAGGCGTACTGTTTGGTGCCGGTAATGGCGGTGTATTTCCAATAAAATTAAGGCCAAATTTATAGGTAGCCGCCGTGGGGCCGGTGTCATCACTTTCACCTTCTACCAGAAGCGTATAAGTGCCTGTTGCACTAAGGGTAAACGTCATATCGCTGGCAGTACTGCTCGAGCCAGCCAGGGAGTTCCCATAAGCATCAATGACGCGCCAGCTGGCGTATGGCCCTGTGGCACCCAGTGACTGGATGGTGTACTGATCCCCCGCATTGGCGGAGAACTGGTACATATTGGTTGAGTTGGCCGGGCTGAGCTGTCCCTGAATCTGTGCACCTGCCACAATGGTCGTCGCCAGACTTTCGTCAAGCAGGCGGAAACCAAAGTTTCCTGTCGACCCGGTCACCCAGATGGTATAAGTGCCAGCCGCCAGGTCCATTGGCACATAGGCCCAATCCGAATCACTGCGGCGGAAGCTGCCGCCAATGTTGGACACAACCTGCGGCGCCGTTAGTTGCCAGTAAATACTGTCTGAATTGCTCAGGGAGTCAAAATAGACTCTGGTTTCGCTGCCCAGAGTAAACGTGTAAGCAGCTGTACCACTGGGTGTACCAATGGCACCGGTCACCGTCTGCCCAAGATCAATCGATGCTGCCGTATTCTGCACCGGCACAACAGTAAAGTTGTAGTCCAGTACCCCTGACGGATCATTGTTTATGCCGCCCTCGACCAACAGTGTATACGTGCAGGTTTTGGTGAGTGTGACGGGGCCATAGTTGTAATAGTTGTTGACCGCTCCGCCCAGTACCTGATTGCCATAGGCATCAATCAGGCGCCAGTAAGCATCGATGTTGCTGGGTGTGTTTGGTGTAGTGGCAAAGAATAGTTCCTCTCCGGCAGTACCATCAAAAGTGTAGATATTGGTGCCGTTTGCGGGCGACAACTCACCGATGACGGGACTACCGATAGTGAGCGGCAGCGTCTGGCTTTCATCCAGCAAACGGAAGGCATAGCTGCCGGTCTGCTGCCCACCGCTGCCAATAACACTCAGGGTGTAGGCGCCAGCCACCAGATTCAGAGGGGTATAGGTGTTCCCGGCATCGGTATACCGGAAGTTTTGCCAGCCGGTAACCTGGCCCTGCGGCCCGGTCAGGCTCCAGTAAATCTGGTCCGTATTGACCAGGGAATCCATATAGAGTTTGGACTGGCTGCCCAGCGTAAAGGTATACGCCATCGCGTTACCGGGGCTGCTGATGGCGTCGTGAACCGTGGCACCAACTGCAAGCGCCTGAGTCTGGTTGACTACCGGCAGTATCGTAAACTTGTAATCCACCACCCCTGCCGGATCATTGTGTATCGCACCCTCGACCAGCAGGGTGTACTTGCAGGTTCTGGTCAGCGTGACTGGGCCATAGTTGTAATAGATATCGGGAGGGCCATTCAGCAGCTGGTTGCCATAGTCATCGATCAGGCGCCAGTTGGCGCCAGCGCTGTAGGGAGTGTATTGCGCGGAGGAAAAAAACAGTTCCTCGCCAGCGGTGCCATCAAAACTATAAATATTGGTGCTGGTCGCAGGCGACAGCTCACCCGTGACCTGACTGCCAATGGTCAACGGTATCGTTTGGCTTTCATCCAGCAGGCGGAAGGCATAGCTGCCCGTCTGCTGCCCACCGCTACCAATAACACTGAGAGTGTAGGCGCCTGCCACCAGATCCAGGGGAATGTAGTTGTTCTGGCTATCGGTATTCCGGAAATTTTGCCAGCCTACAATCTGGCCCTGCGGCCCTGTCAGTCTCCAGTAAATCTGGTCAGTATTGATCAGAGAGTCCATATAGAGTTTGGACTCGCTCCCCAGCGTAAAGGTATACGTCATCGTATTACCCGGACTGCTGATGGCGTCGCTGACCGTTGCACCAACAGCCAAAGTCTGAGTCTGGTTGACTACCGGCAGTATCGTAAACTTGTAGTCCAGTACCCCTGCCGGATCATTGTGCATGGCACCCTCAACCAGCAGGGTGTATTTGCAGGTTCTGGTCAGCGTAATGGGGCCGTAGTTGTAGTAGCTGTTGGGGGGACCACTCAGTATCTGGTTGCCATAGGCATCGATCAGGCGCCAGTAGGCGTCAGCGCTGTAGGGAGTGTATTGCGCAGAGGAAAAGAATAACTCCTCGCCAGCGGTACCATCGAAACTATAAATATTGGTGCCGGTCGCAGGCGACAGCTCACCCGTGACCTGGCTGCCGATGGTCAGCGGCAGCGTGTTGCTTTCGTCCAGCAGGCGGAAGGAGTAATTGCCGGTTTGGTACCCACCGCCGCCAATGATGGTCAGGGCATAAGTGCCGGCGACCAGATTCAGGGGAATGTAGGTATTCGGGCCATCGGTGTTCTGAAAGTTGTGCCAGCCCTGCACCTGACCCTGCGGGCCCGACAGGCTCCAGTAAACCTGATCGGTATTGATCAGTGAGTCAAGATAGAGATTGGTATTCTGGGTCAGTACAAAATTGTAGACATCAGTCTGCCCTGTACTGGAAATGCTGCTTGAAATAATGTCGCCAGAATTGATAAAGGTGCCGCTTGGCAGCGGTTGGGGCGGAATATTACCCTGAGGCTGGATGGTGAAGCTGTAGCCAACAGGATCACTGGAGTTATCAATAGCGCCATCAACCACCAGCGTGTAAGTCCCGGTATAATTCAGGGATGCGGTATTGCCGCTGTTGTAGAAGGAAGTCGGACTACCGAACTTACGTCCATAAGGATCAAACAGACTCCAGCGAACTGTAGCGTTGTTGGACAACCCCGTCTGCACAGAAATCTGGTCGCCGGCAGTGGCAGTGAATTTATAGGCGTTGGCCTCCGTACCCATATCCAGTTGATCTGTAACTGTCGTGCCAACTGCTATCGAAGCTGCCTGGTCCAGGTTAACCAATCTGAAGGCAAAAGCGCCGGTATGCGCATTGTCCGCACTGGCAGTCAGCGTATATTTGCCTGCCACAAGATCCAGGTCGCCCCCATTACCGAAAGCACCGACATCCGAATAACTGAACTGATTGCCGGATACGACATCTCCCCCGGGGCCCGTCAGGGACCAGCGCATGCCGGAGTCATTGGTCAGGGAGTCAAACAGCAGGTGGGTTTCCGTGCTGAGGGTAAAGGTATAGGGCACCGACTCGCCCGGGGTATCGATGGAGCCGCTGATAACCGGCGCAATGATGCTGCTGTCGCCCGACAGCAATATGCGAGGTTCCAGTGTCTCTACCCGGTAGCGGCTGGGAGCACTGGCGTCAAGGCTGGCGCGGGCGAGGGACTGGTGGCTATCGGCTACATGCCGGGCCAGGGGCTTGACGCGGAACAGGCTGCTACCCATTGCGGTGACTACAGGCTTGAAATACTTTTTCACGACTATCCCCTGATTTCCCGGCATATCTGTTTGTAAGAGAGGCTAAAAAGCCCCAAAGCGACCCCCACCGCTTCTGCCTCCAATGCCGGTGATGCGGCACGCAGGCTTCGGACCCGGATCAGCGAGACATCCGGGTTGGGGGTTATTAACAATGACTATCCAGCAGTTACGTACGGCAGGTTATGGTGCGCCGACTTTTGCAACCGCGGAGGCAATTGCCGGTCATTGATGACGCGGCGAGCCTCCAATACATACGCTACCCACGCTTGGCAACGTTGCCATCCACCCCTGTCACGGTGGTTCAAATTCTTTACATTCGCCTTCAGCGATCAGCTATCCAGCAGCGCCCTGCCTGCCGTTTTTCGTGGCTTCAAGCCATCGCCCAAGCGAATTTTGAGAAATGTTGACGCTACGCGGAAACTGGCAAGCGCACCATACGTAGTTCTACGCATTGACAACGGGTATGAAAATGATATGAGGGGAATCAGACAATATTTCCCTGAATGCAAATCCCTTAGCCAGGATTTTGATTTGAATAGCATTTTTATGAAAAGTGAAGGCACGGCATCACAAAATGGCTTCGCTCCGGTGGCTCAAGCACTCGACTAGGCAACGTAAAGGGCGGAAAAGCCAGTGAACCGGCCCGCTCAGCAAGCTGACCCTGGCCATGCGGTCGTTGGCGTCGTAAGTCCAGGTGGTGGTGCCGGCAGGCTGGAAGCCGCTGATGGTCGGGGCGGTCGTGCCCAGGGTGACGCTGGCCTGCTGGCCGGTGGCGGTGTAGGTGTAGCGGCTCTGGCGGCCATCGGGCCAGGCCTTTAGCAGGGGCCGGCCCATGGCGTCGTAGGCGATGTACAGGGTGGCGCCGTCGAAGGCGGTGTGCTGAAGCAGGTTGCCGATGCTGTCGTAGCTGAAGCTTTCCTGCCGTCCATCCGGCAGGGTTCTGCCGGTCATTCTGCCGTTGACGTCGAACTGCCAGTGGGTGCTGTGGCCGTTGGCGTCGGTCTGGGTGGCTTTGTTGCTGGCTTCGTCGTAGGCGTAGCTGGTCTGCACGGCGGTATTGCCGGGCGCGGTCAGGGTGACGCCGGTGAGTTTGCCGGCGCTGTCGTACTGGTAGCTGGTGGTGTTGCCGTTTTCGTCGGTCTCGCTGGCCTTGCTGCCGTCGTTATTGTAGCTGATGGTACGGGTCTGGCCGCTGGGCAGGGTGGTCTGGGTCAGGCGGTTGAGGGCGTCGTACTGGAAGGTGGTGGTCTGCCCGTCTGGCGTGGTGCTGGTGAGCTGGTTGCCGTTGCCGTCAAAGGTGTATTTATTGGTGTGCTGGTTGGCGTCAGTGATAGCGACGGGGTTGCCGTTGGCGTCGTTGCTGTTGACGGTGCCATTGCCGTTGGTGTCGGTAGTGGCCAGCAGGTTGCCGGCGGCATCGTAGAGGCTGTTGTCGATGCTGCCGTCAGGGTGGATGGTCTGGGTCTGCTGATTGAGCGCGTCGTAGACGTACTGGGTGACGTGGCCGGCGGCATCGGTGTCGCTCAGCTTGTTGTCGTTGGCGTCGTAGCTGCTACGGGTACTGGTACCGTCGGGGTAAATGGTCTGGACAAGGTTTTCATCCGCGTCGTAGACATACTGGGTGATGTGCCCCTGGGTGTCGGTAACCGAGGTCTGCTTGTTGTTCTGGTCGTAGGTGTAGGTGGTGGTGGCACCGAGAGCGTCAGTGTCGGTAAGGACGTTGTTATTCAGGTCATAGGTCTTGCTGGTAGTGACAGCGACGACAGTCGCGGAGGGCAGGCCGATGTTGAGGTGCAGGTTGTACTGGCTGCTGAGCGGGTTGCCACTGCTGTCATTATTATAGGTGGTAGTGGTGCCGACAGGGTCGGTGCTGCTGAGCGTCAGGCCCTTGTCGTCGAAACTGTACTGGGTGGTGTAGCCGACAACGCCGACTTCGACACTGTTGCCGTTGTTATCCAGCCGGTCCTTGAGCTGCACGCCCAAGGGCTGGTTGATGATGATGCTGCCGTTGCCGAAGTATTCGAAGCCGGTGGTGTTGCCGTTGGCGTCGGTAGTGCTGGTGGGATTACCACCATTGTCATAGGCGGTACTGCTGCTCTGGTGCAGGGCGTCTTCGCTGCTCAGCAGCTGGTTGTACAGGCCGGGCTGGCTGAGATCAATGCCATAGGTGGTTTTGGTGGTGTGCCCGAGCGGGTCAGTCTGGCTGGTCTGATTACCATTGGCATCAAAGGAGTACGCCCAGGTATTGCCCAGCGCATCCAGCTTTTTGACGATATTGCCCTGGTCGTCATAGGTGTAGGTGGTGACATTCCCCAGCTTGTCTTTCGTGCTCTGCTGATTGCTCTGCGGGGCGTAGGTAATGGTGGTGCTCTGCCCCGCCGCGTTGGCGCTGCCAATCAGCCGTCCGCTGTCGTCATAATCAAATCGGCTAACGGTAATCCCTCTGCCATCGGTATAACTTTGCAGGTAATGCGCGGGGATGGGCGTCAGGCCGGCGACACTGTTGCTGGTGTTGCCGGTGTTCTGCTGCAAATACGTGAACGTGCTGGTGTTGCCGTTGCGGTCGGTGACGCTGGCGAGGTTGCCATTGCTGTCGTAGCCGTAATTCAGGCTCTTGCCGCTGATATCGGTAACCTGGGTGATGCGATTGCTGCTGTCCCGGGTAAACGTGAGGCCCTGCCCGTCATTGCTCTGGATGCCAGCGGTGCTGAAGCTGAGGATGTTGCCGAATTTGTCCTTGATCTGCTGGATGCCGTCATTGGTACTGAGGGTATAGGCAGTGCCGTTCTGCAAGGTGAGCGTGAACTGAATGGGGTCCCAGGGATCGTTGCCATCATACAGATCGACAATACCGCTGTTGGCGGGGTCAGCATCAATGCTGAGTCCGGGCTGGCTGACGACCGCCAGCTTGGCGGTGCAGACGAATTACTCCATGGCTCCTCGCCGATTTTTACAGCATCGGCTTTCCGCCAAGCTTGCGTAACGGCGACATCCTATTCAACTTCCAGCTACTGCAGCAATTTCAGTTTCAATATCCTCTGCCTTCAAGTATTTTTCACATGACACGTCAACATTAACGGGTGGCGCACCGAACGGATATAACGGCATATATGATTTGTATTTAGACATCATGTCATCCCTATAAATATATCTAAGGAGATGTGCAAAGGATGGAAAGCGATACGCGCCCGGAAGATCTCCAGATAGGTACCATGCCTCCCATTCGCCGTCTTTTAGCCTAATATAAGGATTCAGGAAATATGAGGGAGCCCTACCGTCATACCCCCCCACAACAATCAAATGCTTAATATAAGGGCGATAATATTGAGCAGAGTCTTGCTTATTACTATAGTTAAAGTGGTCGGAAATATTTGTTTCCCCGACATCCTCCTCCCAAATGATGGCATCTTTTTTATTTACCGAGTAATAGTCAGCAACCGCGTCGTGTAGTGAAAAATGCTTTGTTGTCGAATATTCAATATTCTCGAATGTCTGAAAGTGGTCTCCACCAGCCATAAGAAAATTTTTAAATGAATCAGGAAGACTTGATCCAAGCCTCTTCTCCATCACCTGAATTCGCCTTAACTGCTCTTCCTGCCCAATCTTTGAAACATAAGCCTCATAAATTCCGTCGCCAGGCGCTCGGCTCGCAGTGCGCGCCTGTTTGCTCCAACATTTCAGAAACTGTTTCATATCATCAACAGACCCCAAATATCCGGAATCCTTATTTAGCTGTATCGGCTGCACATCAGGCATTTTCTCACCCTTTTTTTGCGAACCACCTAACCTAAATAAAAAAAACATCAGTACGAAAATAAAAATCGCACCGATAATTATCCTGGAGTTCATTTCTTCCCCTTACAAAATGATATCGTTGGAAGGTATGGCAGGGGAGCAGCCAAGTAGACGTCACCATTCTTTAAGTCGCACTTACCGTAGAATGCACCAAGTTTCCCACCAGCACCTCTATTGTCGAAATTCGGTTCAAGCCTAGCCAAAACCCAGAACTGAAAGGCATCACCTCCTTCCTGTGAACTGGCATAGGGATACTCGTCGCAATCTAGCTCAAGCACCTTCGATCCTTTGCAGCCAATGCTGCCATCCAAATTCTCATATCCTCTTAGCCATTTTCTGCTGTTAGGTGGGTCCTGACGAGACAGAACCGGAGGCGCTGGCAACTTGAAGCTGCCCGCCTGCGCGTCGGCCATCAACTGACGGTGTGCCGGATAGTCGAAGCCCACCAGAATAATATTGCTTTTGTAGGAGCACTCTGAATCCCACGTTAGGCCTTTCAGACATACTCTGAGTGCATCAGTGACAATCGCAAAAGTGCCTTGTGTAATCGTGCGCGTCAACATTTGCTCAGCGGCCGATTGAACGGCTGGACCATACTCACCAGATGCTATCAATATTGAACGCAGCAATTGAATCGACGCCCCTGAAACATCAGAAATCATCGACAGTATTGCTGCAATCCCTCCAGTGACAGCAGATTGCTGAGCATTTCCATCGGCTTCTCCACCTGGATCATACCGGTTAACAGGATCATTCGAGGCATACACATAGCGATGCAGGCTGCTGGGCATTGTAGGGTTGCCTATATATGAATCCATACTGATGAACCGGCCTATGCTCGGATCATACCAACGACCTCGGTTGTACTGTAATCCCGACACAGAATCAAAATACTCGCCTGTGTAGCGGTATGCATTGGTGTCACCGGCAGCAGTTCCGTAGGTCTGCCCGAACGCATCGTAGCGGTAGCTTGAAACAACCTGTCCATTGCTGTCGCTGGTAGTAATTGTGCTATCCAGTCCATCCGACTCAAAATATGATTGTGCGGGATGCATCAACAAGCTGTTGTTCAGGTTGGCACTCACAAGACCGCTGCCACCCCAGGTATACAATGTGCGGTTGACCTGCGTGTTTGCAGTCTGAACTTCTTCCAGTGTTTCGGCGAACGGAAAGCTGTCATCCACCAGATAGTCCGTAGTCTGTGGTACAGGTGTGCTACCGCCAGCCGGGTCGGGAACCTGGGTGGCACGCTGAATACGATTACCAAAATCATCATAGCTATAAGTTGCAATGACCTGTGCCGTGGTATCGGATGCACCCTGCCTGACCTGAACCAGACGACCGTCGCTACGCCACGAGTACAGTGTCACCTGCGAGGGACTGGCCTTGCGAATTAGTTGACCATTCGGGTCCCACTGGTACGTGGTCGTCGTCGATGTGGCGGTCGGTGTCGTGGTAACCGTCTGCTGCAAACGGTCGGTGGTATCGTAGGAGTAATTGGTTGTAGTCGTGCTGCCGGAGCCCGTCGGGTTTCCGCTGGCGTCAGTGGCCGTCACGGTCTTAGCCTCGACAAGTCGATTACCTACAGCATCATAGGTCCAAGTCGTCACGTATTGCGTGTTGTGCCGATAGTCTTGAGCTTTTTCTTGAGTTACGCGCCCGGCATAGTCATAGGTATACGTGACCATCGCTGCGGGATTGGTCATCGCGGCATGAGTTTGCGACGAGGTTGCCCCCGTGCTGGGGTTGGTATAGGTCAAGCTCACCACCTCCACCAGACTTTGGTTGTCATACCGTGCCACGGTCTGACGTTGACCATTGGGTAGCACGGTGTAGACGGTGCCGTTCAGTAATTGGCCTTGTTTATTCTGCCAGCTCAGCTGGAGCAGATGACCGTCAGTATCAAATTCGCGCAGTCCGGTGCTGCCTTCCGGCAAAGTGGTGGAGACAAGTCGTCCGTTGATGTCATAGCCATACGTCGTTTTATTCCCCGACGGGTCGGTTACGGAAACCGGATTCTGCGCCGCATCATAGCCATACGCCCAGGCGCCATCTGCCGTGGTGCGGCTGGCAATATTCCCTACTCCATCATATGCATACGCAATAAAACGACCGTTCGGGAAATCGACCCGCACGCGCCGGTCACTGACATCATAGGTATAGGCCGTGGTTCCCGTTGCCTGGAAACCGCTGATCGTCGGAGCCGCGGTGCCCGCCGTTATGGTTGCAAGGCTGCCTGTAGGGGTATAAGTATACCGAACCTGACGACCGTCAGGCCATGCCTGAAGGTTGACGCGGCCCGCAACGTCATAGGCAACGTATGCCGTTTGCCCATCAAAGCCCGTGCGCTGCGTTTGGCTACCGACGCTGTTGTACACAAAGCTTTCCTGACGCCCATCCGGCAGAGTCCGCCCAAGCAGCTCATTGTTGACATCATATTGATGCAGCGTGACGCGGCCAAGGGCATCTGTTTGGCTCACCAGATTGCCGGCCTCATCATAGCTATACGCGGTTTGTACGGCCCCGTTCGGGCCAGTCACCACAACGCCGTTCAGTTTGCCATTGGGATCATACTGATATTGATAGGTCGTGCCATTCTCATCGGTTTTCGTAGCAACCCGATTATTCAGGGCGTAGGTGACGGATTGGGCCTTGCCCGAAGGCAATGTCGTTTGCGTCAGCCGATTCAGTAAATCGTAGGTATATTGGGTTACTTGGCCATCGGGGGTCTTCTTGGTCAGCACATTACCATTGGCATCGTAGGTATAGTTTGTGGTGTTTCCAAAGGCATCCGTAGCGGAAACGGGGCGGCCCGCCGGGTCAAAGCCTTGCAGCATGCCCTGACCCAGACCGTTGGTGATGGCAATAATGCGTCCGGCAGCATCGTACTGAGCGTTGCTGCTGCTACCGTCTGGTGAGATTACCTTGACCACGCGATTTAGTGCGTCATAAACGTATTGTGTTGTTCTGCCAGCAGCATCGGTCGTGGCTATCTGATTGTCACTGACATCGTAGGAACTGCCCTCCGTTGTCCCGTCTGGATAGGTGGTTGAAACGAGATTCAGGTCCCCATCATAAGCATAGGTAGTCACCTGTCCTTGCGGGTCGGTACTGGCAATAATGTCGCCAACGGCGTCATACGTATAACTGCTGGTATGACCCAAGGCGTCTGTCTTTGTCAGCAGGTTGCCATTAATGTCATAGGTGCTGCTTGAGGTGGCAGTTACGCTTTTGGCATTTGGCAGACCGGGATTCAGTGTCAGTGGAACACTGCGCCCTGTCAGATTCCCAAAGACATCGTACGTATAGCTGACAACAACGCCTGCGGTATTGGTTTCGGTCAGTACATGACCTTTTGCGTCATTGGTGTAGGTCGTACTCAAACCACCCGCTGTTACCGAGCTACTATTTCCATTGTTGTCCAAATTGGACGTGGCAATAAAGTTCATGGGATCAGTGAGCCGAATACTTCTGTTGCCGAAATACTCCATCACTGTAGAGCCGCCGCCAGCAGGGTGGGTTACTTGTGTAAGATCACCATCGGCGTCATACGCAAAGGCGGTTGTTCCGCCCAACTCATCCGTGGTGCTGAGCGCCTGATTGTAGATTCCTGGATGAGTAACATCAGTGCTATATACCGCTGATTTGACATGCCCGAGCGGATCAGTCTGCTTGAGCATATTTCCATTGGCGTCATAGGCATAGCCCCATGTGTTTCCAAGGGCATCCACTTTCCGAACGATATTTCCGTCATTGTCATAGGTATAGACCGTAGAGTTCCCGCGCCGGTCTTTGACGGTCTGCTGATTATTCGTGGTGTCATAATTAACCGTGGTGCTCCGACCTTGGCTATCGGTGGTACTGATCAGTTTTCCGCTGTCGTCATAATCAAACTGGCTGATAACCACGCCCCTGGCATCGGTGTAACTCTTCAGATAATGGGCAGGTACTGGCGTCAAGTTCTGGTTGTCTGGTGGCGTCTGCTGCACATACGTAAATGTGCTGGTATTGCCAAGGCGATCCGTGACGGTGGCTAGGTTGCCGCTGGCGTCATAGGTATACGTAACGCCCTTGCCGGTCGGATCAGTTACCGCCGTGATGCGGTTCTGGGCGTCTCGGGTAAATGCGATACCCTGCCCATCTGAGCTGGTGATGCCGGTCTTGCTGAAGCTCATGATATTGCCGAATTTATCAATGATCTGCTGGATACCCAGAGTCTGATCAAGGATGTATTGCGTTCCATCCACCAGCTTCAGAGTGAACTGCGTCGGGTTCCATATATTGCCATCGGCATCATAGAGATTGCCGCCCTGAGCAACCAGTTGCGGCGGGTTGGTGGCCGTGAGTGTTGCCGAGTTGTTGATGGCGGCAAACCGAATATCGGGCAGCGGCGGGCTACCGGTTTGGCACTGCGACTTGTTGCTTGCCTGGAAATCATACATCGTGCCATCGGGAAGCGTGACGACAACCTTGTGCGAACCCAAAGGCACCAAGCAAACCAGAAAATTCTGGGGGTCGGTTTGCACGCCCCAGCTCAAGCCGGTGGCGATATTCTTTCTAACCGTCAGGTCTTGGTAACTGGCGGACCAGCCATAACCGAAATCGAGGGCCTGCCCTGACCTTCTGGTGTCATACGTGCGCGTGA
>Ga0206933_1129_pt1 | contig 14386 bp, 5 predicted proteins | sample Alteio_BWOrgHeat_15_FD_152937 | JGI IMG/M metagenome (GOLD analysis project Ga0206933, IMG submission 152937) | Enriched cells from forest soil in Barre Woods Harvard Forest LTER site, Petersham, Massachusetts, United States -... | ecosystem: Environmental > Terrestrial > Soil > Temperate forest > O... | reverse complement strand
GGTGCAGCGTTCATAGTCTATTGTGACATAGGCGAGCGACCTTATCGAACGATCAATGGATGCCGTGGCAAGGCGGATCAATCTTTTGGAACGCGCCGATCACGGCCAAGACTGTTATTTGCCGGACCACCTCCATCATTGCGCCGTCGGTCGGCCCGCGCCACCGGCAGGCGCGTCGCCACCTCGTCCAGCCTATCAGAAACTGTCCGCCCCTCTCTCCTCCAGGGAAAGGAGGAGAGGGGGCTAAGAGAGAACCGTTGGGCTATCATTTTGCATCTGCGGCCCAAGTATCGACGCTAATAGCCGCTAATTCTTCGTAAACGTGACATCGTCGATGCGAATACCCTGGTTTGCAAGGGCGTCGCTCCAGAAGCCGAACTGGGCGGAGCCAGTGGTGACCTGGATGTTTGTCAGCGTGTACTGGACATAGCCGGCAGACTGAGCGATATTGAGCCGCAATTGGTTCGTGCCGTCCTGGTTTTGTCCGTACAGATAGCAACTGTTGGACGGTAGCACCGGCGCTTTCACCCAGGCGGTAAGTGTGTAAGTTCCGTTGGGGACGGTGACTGAGTTCTCCGATAGGTCCACCTGGAACGAGCTGGTCGATGCTTCGAACGCATTGTAGGTGCCGGAATGAGGGTTGGCAGTTTCCACCCCGCCGGCGCTGTTGGTGCCGTTAGGTGACCAATTTACCCAGGAAGTCAAGTTGCCGGTCTCGAAACCAGGGTTCGCTGCATAGTTAGGGCTCACCGGCGTCGCGCTGGCCTCGTTAGAGTAGCCAGACGTTCCACTTGCATTGACAGCCGTCACTTTGTAGTAGTACGTCGTGCCGTTCGCAAGGCCGGTGTTGGTGTACGATGTCGTGGCGATCCCGGTGGCAATAGCTGTGGTGCTTTCGCCGCCGGCGGATGTGCCGCGGTAGACGTTGTAGGAGGTCGCGCCAGAACTGGCCGTCCAACTCAAAGTGACCTGATTGTTGCCGGCTGTGGCTGTCAAACCGGTTGGCGCGGGGGGCGCAGAGCCACCGCCGCCGGCCAGTACGAAGGTGACATCGTCCATGCGGATGCCCTGGTTTGCGAGGGCGTCGCTGTAGAAGCCGAACTGCGCGAGGCCGGTGGTAATGTTGACATTCGTCAAGGTGTAGAGGACGTAGCCGCTGGATTGCGCGATATTGACGAGGCCGCCGCCGGTGGTGTCCTGATTATAAGCGTACATATAACAGGTGTTCGACGGCAGGGTGGGGGACCAGACCCAGGCGGTCATGGTGTAGGTCCCGTTAGGTACGGAGACCGAGTTCTCTGAAATATCGACCTTGAAGGCGCTCGTTGACGTCTCATAGGCGCTATATGTGCCCGCGTGGGACACGCCGGTTTGCACGCCGGCGGCGGATTCTGTGCCGTTGGGCGACCAGACAAACCAGGGGCTCAATGCGCCAGTCTCAAAGCCGGGATTTGCGGCGTAGTTCACAGCACTCGGTATGGCGCTGGCTTCGTTGGAATAGCCGGACGTTCCACTCGTATTGACAGCCGTTACTTTGTAGTAGTAGGTAGTCCCGTTGGTCAAGCCTGTATTCGTGTAGGCAGTTGTCGCAATGCCCGTGGCAATGGCCGTGGCGCTTTCCCCGCCGGACGTCGTGCCGCGGTAGACGTTGTAGGACGTTGCGCCACTGCTCGCGGTCCAACCCAAAACCACTTGCGTATTGCCGGCGGTGGCTGTCAAGCCAGTGGGCGCCGCTGGGGCTGAGCCACCGCTTGAGCCGGCGAAACTCACGTCGTCGATACGGATTCATTGATTTGCCAGGGCATCGCTCCAGAAGCCAACTTGCGCCTGCCCGGTCGTAATCTGCACGTTTGGTATTGTGTAGAGCACGTAGCCGCTAGACTGCGAAATATTCGCCTGGAGTTGGCCAGTGCCATCCTGGTTCTCTGCGTACATATAGCAACTATTCGACGGCACGGTTGGCGCCCAAACCCAGGCGGTCATCGTATAGGTGCCGTTGGGAACGACCAAGGAATTGACTGAGATATCCACCTTGAAGGCGCTTCCGAGCGTCTCGTAAGCATTGTAGATCCCAGAACGAGGCGCATTTGGTTGTACGCCGGCGGCGCCTCCCGTGCCATTAGGCGACCAGACAGTCCAGCCTGTGAGATTTCCTGATTCGAAGCCAGGATTGGGAAGCAAGTTAGCTGCGGCGCTTGGCGTGGCACTCGATTCGTTGGACTTGGTCGATGTTCCCGCGCTGTTCACTGCGGCGACCTTGTAATAGTAGGTGGTGCCGTTTGATAGTCCTGTGTCTGTATAGGCGGTGGGAATGATCCCGGTGGCAACAGGCGTCGCACTCTCTCCACCCGCCGTCGTTCCTCGGTAGACATTGAACGAGCTACCACCACCGCTTGTCCAGGAAAGCGAGACCTGACTGATACCCGCCGTCGCCGCAAGTCCGGTAGGTGCCGGCGGGATGGTTGGTGTGATGCCGGCACCGTCGTACGCGCCGCGATTGGGAGCGGCTGAGCCCGATACTGCGTTGCCGTAGAAGTCAAATGAACCAAGGATTGTGCTGCCCAGATTCGTTCCGCTCACAAGCGCCGGCGATCCTGTTTGCAGTTCGTAGCCATTGCAGTTTGCTCGGCCGGCGAGATCCTGGCCTGGAAAGAGCAACAAGGGATCGGATGTCAGCTTATGGGCGTCGCTTGGCTCCGACGCTGGATGGGCACCGTAAAAGACATTGTAGTTCCATGTCTGGTTTGTTGTGGCGGCATAGCTGGTCGACCCGAGCATGTAGAAGATGTTGTTTTCAATAAAGCATGTTCCGTTATTGAGGTGGGTGACTGGCGAGTTCAGGCTGGACTTTTCATAGACCGTGTTATTTGTGATGTAAAATGTTTGGCCGCCGCTGTCGAGGTTGATGAAGCCGCCGCCGCTACCGCCGTAGTTACTGCCACCGTCGTTTACGGAGAGATTATAGCGCACATACTCCGTTACGGCATTGTTGTTAAAGAGTAGGATGAAGCCATACGGATTGTCGTGGCTATAATTGGTTTGGAACGTTGTAGTGCCGTTGTTCAAGTCAATGTCGAACGCTTCCCCGTCACCACCGCCGGAGTTTCCGTATACTTCATTGTTTTGAAAAACCGCATTCGTCGTACTGTTATTCCAAATTCCGGCCGCGTAGGGGTTCGAGTACCAGCCGGAGTTGCCGGTGCCGGCCTGTGCGCCACTATTAGAGAGTGTGTTGTTCTGAATAAGTGGGCTCGCGCTGCCGTACACAAGGATGCCGTCACCTCCCAGGTTCGACATCACGTTGTTGTTGATCAGTACGTTGGTGCTCCACACATTTGGCGTGTTATTGCTTGGCCCAACAAACACGCCAGCGCGGCTGCAGTTCGAGATCGTATTGTTTTCTACAGTAACGCCGTTCCATGTGGACGTACTGGGGCTGCCCGCACTATCCACAGCGATGGCGCCATTGGTGCCATAGTAGCCGCTGGCTATGCCGTTTACGTTCGTTACTGTGTTTCCGCCGACGTAGGCATAGTTCATTGTGGCGCCCGTATCGTTCAGGAACATAATTCCTTCGTACTCATTGCCGGCGGTACCTGTGTTGGTCACGCTCAGCCCGCGGACTTCCCAGTAGGCTGTATTGTGCATGTAAACCGTTGCAGGTTCCGCGCCGGCGCCGTTAATAATCGGCAGCGCGCCGGTGTTGTAGCTGTTGATGACGATATGTGCCGCACTGGTGCCGGTGCCGGTGGGAGCAAGCTGGCCAGTCCAGGAGTCGCCGGACTTGAACAGTATCGAGTCGCCGGCAGCAAATCCATGCCCATTGACCTTCGCCAGGCTTTGCCAGGGTGCGCCCGATGATGTTCCGGCGTTCGAATCACTCCCCGAACTTGCCGACACGTAGTACGTAGCCGCGCGCGTTGCTGTCTGGCTCAAAAGCGCGGAAAGCCCAACAGACACGAGAGCCATTGCCTTGAATAATCTGTTCATGATATCTGCTCCTTGACCAACATGAGATCGAACTTGGTTGCTGTATTGCAAAAAATGCGACGAAACTTCCAATGCCTGCCGCCGTTCAAATGTGTCCTCTATATAGCTTTGGTGTCAGCTATTACGATTTAGCCTTGTCCATTATAACACAGCGGGTACAGATGTCAAGTGGGCCACACGGCAAGGACTCCCCCTAATTCCCAGGTACCACGCCTTAAGCCTTGAGAAGGGGTGGCCGGACTCCTATGTGCCATGCTTCGGCTCTGAGAAGCAAGTTCCGGCCCCCAAGCCCGCGAATGGCCCAGTATCATATTGTGCTTAAATTCTGAAGAATTTGATTTACTAATGGGCATTTTCTGTAAAACGTGGTGGATCCATGTGGTAATATGGATTTCTATGAAAACACAAAACTTCTGCCGGTACGCCGCCATTCTTGCGTGGTTCGCCCTCGGCACAGCCGCCATCGCTGGCCCAGCGGTTGACAAGTACGGCCAGTCTACAAGCGCCATCTATCCAGTCAAAATCCACAGCGACGCCGAGTTGGCAAAAGACGTCGCTTCGGAGCCGGCCTACTATGCTGGGCTCAAGCCACCAAAGCGGGACAGCTACGGTGGAATGCTGGGCAGCAAAGCGACGCTTGGCCTTAAGGCTACCGGCTATTTTCATGTGGAGAAGCATGCCAAGAACTGGCGTCTGGTCGATCCGGCGGGCAACCTCTACTATGTGCTGGGCGTCGCCGCCAACGGCCTGGGCATGGACTACACCTATGTCACCGGACGCAAAGATCTGTTTGAGTGGCTCCCACCGGTGGACAGTGAGTTCAAATCCGCCTACTACGGGCCAGACAACTACTCCTTCTATGTCTCCAATCTCATCCGGAAATACAAGAAGCCGTATGTGGAAAATGAGTTCCTGGATCGCACGCTGCAGCACGAGCAGAAGTGGGGATTCAACACCGGCGGGCCAATGGCCGGCTGGTCGCCGGCGTACATCAAGCGTCATTTCGTGTCGGTCTCGTCGCTCCCGGCCGAAGGCGATGGGGTGCCGCTCCTACCAGGAATCTCCCGCACATTCGACCCGTTCGACGCCAAGATCCGCAGTGCTATCGACCGGAAGTTCGCGGCCGAGCTGCCCAAAGCGGCAAACGACCCGCTTGTACTTGGCTACGTCAGCACCAATGAGCCGCTCTATGAGGACATTCCCCGCGTGGTGCCGACGCTCAATGGCACCTACACCTGCAAGCGCCGGCTGGTGGCGTCACTGATGGCTCACTACAAGACGATCGACGCCTTCAATGCCGCCTGGGGCCTGCACGCCATCGCGTTCGACGGGCTGTCCAACGCCAAACTTATTCCCACCACTCCGGCAGCTCAGCGTGACATTCAGGAGTTCACTGGTCTGTTTCTGGAAACCTATTTCAAGCTCATGGCCGATACCTTCCACAAGTACGACAAGCACCATATGCTGCTCGGGTGCCGCCTTCAGTCCGGCACGATTAACAGCAAGCAGTTGTGTGGAATCGCCGGCAAGTATCTAGACATCATGACCTTCAACTACTACACCTACGCGCCGGATGCCGACTTCCTCAATCGGATCTACAAATGGACCGGTCGGCCGTTGCTGCTGAGCGAGTACTACTATGTCTCCACCGCCGAGTCTGGCCTCACCAGCGGCAATAACGACATGAAGACCGAAGCCCTTCGCGGTAAGGCCTATCGCCACTATGTTGAGCAATCCGCCGCGCTACCCTACGTCCTTGGCGCGCAGTGGTTCGCCCTGGTCGACGAAGCTGCTACCGGCTGGATGTGGGACCACGAGAACGGCGAGCACGCCAACACTGGCTTGATCAATGTGACCGACCGACCGTACAAAGACATGCTGGCCCACATGATGCGCACGAATTATGGCATCTATGATGTCGTTCTCGGCAAACGCAAGCCCTACGCCTTCACCGAAGACCCTCGCTTTGCGCCACGACCAAGCGGGATTAAGACGCTCCCGATCGCCCGCGCCACCGGCCCTGTCCCGATCGACGGCACCGGCGTCGGTTTTCCCGGACTCCCCGCCGAACCCATCACCGGCAAGCGCACCGCCGTCGGCCGCAACACCGGCGGCGGCGCCAGCATGAAGGCCTGTTGGGACAACAAGAACCTGTATCTACTCGTCAGCGTGTCAGACACCACCCCAATGATGAACCTCAACACCGGTGACACCATCTGGCAGGGCGACGGTCTTGAGGTCTTTATCGGTTACGATACGGTAGACCAGGATGGCACACTGGTTCCCACCGACAAACAGGTTCTCCTCAGCGGCGCCAAGGTCGACGGCGGCTTCCACGCCTACGTCAACCATGGAACTATTCAGGACACCATCAAACTCATCTCCGTACCGAACGTGAATGGCGCAGGTTACCTCATCGAAGCCGCCATCCCCTTCGCCGCCCTCGGCTTCACGCCGTCTGTCAACCAGCAGATCCGCTTCGACATCGCCGTAGACGACAGCATCCTCGGCAAAGAGCGCGTCTCGCAATACGTCTGGAACGGCGACGAACGCGACTCCGGCGACCGCACCCACTGGGGCCGCGCCAAGTTCATTCGGTAAACGACGTTCCGGGTGCCATGCCTACGGCTCTGAGTAGGGGTGTCTTCTTCTTCGCATCACAGGCATGCCTTCGTCTCTAAGAAGGCATGCCCGTCCTTTTGAATCGTTGGGCATGCATAGGCCGCATTGCAGCGCCTCTCGATCACGCCTACCCGTTTCGCCACATCTGGATGTCCTGTTTCGAAAATCCGCCGGATTCGGCCCCCTAACCCCCAATCCTGGGGGGACCAGACCGACCTATTAAGCGCTTTTTTTCCCATTGGGCGAGCAGTCGCTCATGGCGTCTGTTTCGAAAATCCGCTGTTGTTGGCAGCTACTATCAATTAATACCCATAAACCCGAACACAGCGCCCTCGTGACCGGAGTCCACGCAGGTGGACTTATTGCACTTCGAGCCGTGACTTCAGTCGCCGGGTCCTACGGCCGACCGCCTGCCGTTACTGCCCTCACGCGCCGGTCTCTTCCGCCGGCCGCCACCAGGGAAGCGCTCTATGCTCAGCCCACCGGGCGAGCACAGCTCATGAGGTCTGTCTCGAGGCTTTTTCGCGCATTCCATCTGTAGCGGAATGGCTTATGGTTTCGTGGTATACTTCTCGCATGCAGTCCGCATCAGGTTTCCTGGCTAGGGTACTTCAGTTCCAGGTTGCGTGTTGGCTTACTCATTAATTGCCCCGGTTACATCTGCGTTGAGGTTTCCATTCATGGCTGAGCTTGTTTCACTCTTTGTCGCTGGAATTGCGAAAGGCCTCATCAAGACGTACGTCAAGAGCGACGGCGTCCAAGAGGCCCTCAAGGAACTGGTCCCGTGGGGCACGGATCGCCTTGGTAAGTCCCACCCCGACGACGCCAAGCGGGTCGATCAGGTGACGGACCAAGTCGTGCGGGATCTGAAGCCGCTCTTTGACATGGCAAAAGCCGACGCCGGCAAAGGCGCCGTTAATGTGGAAGCGGTCGCCTATGCTGCCGCCCGCGTGGTCCTTAAGGGTGGTGCGCCACCTGATCTGATGCTCCGGAAGGACCTTAACTCCGCCGGAATCGCCAAGGCCTTCCGTGACGCCGCTAAAAGCCAACCAGGCCTCAGCGAAGCCGAAACCAACCTGTTGGACAAAGTGCTGGACGCCCTTGCCCCCGGCCTCCTCGACATCGCCGACCTACTAGACGGCTGGCATCGCGCCTTCCCACGCGAAGCCCTGGAACGCCTGACCATCGCCCTCGCCGAGCTCGCAGCCCTACGCGCTGATCGCACGGCCGAGATCTTCGAGTTCGAAGACGGCTACCGTAACGCCATCCGTGTCCAACACGACCGTCTCGACTTCATCGGCCCCCGCGACATCGACTCCCACCACCGCCGCCAAAGCCTCGAAGTCTCCTACATCTCCCTCGATGTCGAAGCCTACAATCGCCCAACAGAATACCGTCGCGGAACGAAACCTGGCACGGCGCTGGCGGCAAGTTCCGATCCTGCTCCCACTCCTTTCCAAGGAGAGGGTTGGGGTGAGGTCTCCTCTTCCGGTACCTCAGATCTTGCAGTAGAGGCTGACGACTTCGGCATTCAGGCACCCTTCTCCCAGCGAGGAACGAGCGAATCGGGAGAAGGGATGGGGATGAGGGCTCCTGAGGGCATCGGGCTAGGTTCCGCCTCGTCCACCATCGCCTCTGGCGAGCAGATCCTCCGCCAGACGCGACGCCTCGTCATCCGTGGCGACGCCGGCGCCGGCAAGACGACGCTGTTGCAATGGGTAGCCGTGCAGGCCGCCACTCCCGATTCGCCGCACCGCCCCAACAGCTGGCGCGACGTCACCCCGTTCGTCATCAAGCTGCGCAGTCTCAAAGGCCGCGGCATGCCGGCGCTGGAAGAGTTCGTACCGCTCTCCGCCGAGAATGCGCCGCGTCCGACGCAAAACTGGGTGTTTCGCCAGTTCAACTCCGGCCGTGCCATCGTGCTGATCGACGGAGTCGACGAGCTTCCGGAATCTGACCGTAACGGCATGTTGGAAGTATTGGAAAACCTAGTCAAACAGTTCCCCTTGTCCCGCTACGTCATCTCGTCTCGCCCTCCCGCGCTGAGCGACTGGCCGGAATGGGAGATGTTCGTGAGTGCCCAGCAGTTCACCGAGGTTACCCTGCGCGCCATGGGTAAAGAGCAGATCGGCCGATTCATCGACCACTGGCACCGCGCCGCCGCCGAGTGCTTCGCGTATCGCAATGAGCCGAGTAAATGGACCACGCTTCCCGTCAGCCTGAAAGCCCTGCTGGCCCGTGGCGACCAGTTGAGCCTGCGCAAACTTGCCAGTACTCCGCTCCTTTGTGCCATGATCTGTGCCCTCCACGTCGATTACGGCGATAACATGCCCACCAGCAAGATCGACCTCTACGACGAATGCGTCGGCATGCTGCTCACCGACCGCGAGGAGAAGCGCGCGATACCATCGACTCACGACTATCCGAAACCCGGCAAATCCGACCGTCGAGAACTAGCGCAAACCCTGGCATATCACATGATGGACATCGACGTCTTGGATATGCCAATTGAAGACGTCGACTCCTTCTATGACGCCAAACTTGCCCACCGCACCACCGTCGATTGGACCGGCCTCGGCATCCGCCGCCTCTTCACCGACCGGTGCAGCCTCTTGCGCGAGCCAGTCGTCGGCCGTCTCGACTTCCGCCACAAAACCTTCCAAGAGTTCCTCGCCGCCGAACACGCCCGCAACGCGCACATCGTCCTTAAGCTTGCCCAAAAGTCCCAGTTCGACGGCTGGCGGGAGACAATCGTAATGGCGTCTGCCCTGTTCAATCTGTCCGATTGCGAAAAGCTGCTCTTGAAGATGGTGGATTACGCAAAGAAGAACCCACGTCCCTTCGCCACCGCCCTGGCCTGCCTCGCCAGCGACAAGGTTTCGAAGGACGTTCGTGAACGCGTGGTCGAAGCCAGCTCCTGGCTCTTCCCACCCACCCTCGACACCGCCGCTAACGTCGCCGCCGCCGGCGACCAAGCCGTCCCATTCCTCCACGCCCCTCCGGGTGCCATGCCCGTAGCTCTGGACGGGCATGTTGTCAACCCCGCCCCACCCACCAATCTCGCGTCCGCCACTCCGGGTGTCCTAAACCCAACCCTCACACCGGACCAGCGCGCCGCCTGCGTCCGCGCCCTTTCCTATATCGGGACGCCCCTCGCGTTGCACGCAATTCAGTCCCACGCACGTGCCGACGCCTTTCTCAACTCCTCGCCGAACGACGACCAATGGCGCACCTTCGTCCGCGAACTGCTAGGCGCCCGTGACTCCTTCAGCGCGTCTGAGTACTTCAGCGGCCCTTTGCTGCCATTTTGCTGGACGTCGTTACCGGCATTTTCTAACACCGAATTATTCGGAGACACCTCCGTACCGGCGCTTATCAACTATCTTATCGGCAAGCCTTCGGGGTCGGATTCCTATCCTGCCCCCTCTCCTTTCCAAGGAGAGGGTTGGGGTGAGGTCTCCTACTCTGACTCCTTCTCAACTCCTGCCTCCTTCTCCCAGCGAGGAACGAGCGTATCGGGAGAAGGGGTGGGGATGAGGGCTCCGGGCTCCTATCCAACAACCGCCCAGTGGTGGGGGCTGGCCCTGGCCGCGTACCTTTTCGAAGAAAACAAACTTGCTGCGGCCGACCTTCCGGCCGGTAACCGCAACCATTTTCGCGATTGCCTTATACTATTACTCAACACACCCTATGCCCTTCCGCCACCGGAACGAGCCCTATGCGGCCGCGTCCTCTCGCTGCTGGGCGACCCTCGCCCCGGCGTTGGCTTGACGCCGGAAGGCTTGCCGGACATCGTCTGGTGTGATGTTCCGGCGGGAGAATTCATTTTTGGGAGCGACACCGGGAATGAGGATGGGAAGCCGTCACGTCTTATCGATTTGGAAGCATTTCGAATTGCCAAGTATCCGGTGACACTTCGCCAATATCAGGCCTTTCTGGACGCCGAGGACGGATATACCAATCCCTGGTGGTGGGATGATCTGTCTGAAGATGGGATTGAACAGCAGCGCGGAGACCCCGGTGAGCAAACGTTTATGTTCGGCAATAGTCCGCGTGAAAATGTGTCATGGTACGACGCGACGGTGTTCTGCAACTGGTTGTCTGCAAAGTCTGGGTATGAAATCACTCTTCCCACAGAGGAACAGTGGGAGAAGGCAGCGCGTGGAGTAGATGGCCGAATCTATCCTCATGGAAACGAGTTTGAGGCTACCAAGGGAAATACTATTGAGAGCGGCATTGGTCAGACAAGTTGCGCGGGTACATTTCCGAGCGGTGCAACACCTTACGGCGTCTTGGACATGAGAGGCAACGTGGCGGAATGGACAACCACGAAGTTCGACAGCGAGTCGGATACGATCGTTGGTTCGAATACTTATAGGGTGCTGCGCGGCGGTTCGTGGGGCTTCGGTCCAGATTACGGCGTCAACGATCCGAAAATCCGAAACGCCCATATGGGGTTTCGGCTGGTGTGTCCTGCTAATAATCCCTGAACACAGATTCCAGAATCTGTGTGAACTGTGAGTAGGATGATTATTAGGACAGGCTGTATAAAGTGACAATATCATAGTTGTCATTTAATCAGCGTAATCAAAGTTCAAGACAAGGAGCTTTGTTGGATCCAGCCAACCCTCCCTGCTCATTTGAGCAGACCACTTTACTCCGCCGCTGAAAAATAGCAGAACATACGTTCCTAGAAATGGTACACTACAACCGACGCCTGTCAGTGCGCCGACAGAACTCACACACAACAACAAGAAACGGACCATCGAAACGGACCCGTTCCTGCGCTCTTTGAAAACTGAATAGGACAATGTTGTATCAAACATCCCGTCGCTTTAGCGAATGCGGAACGGCGCGCTTTGGTGTGCCTCACGTATTGGGAATAGCGAGCGGAATTGGCTTCGTCAGGTTCATTCTTACTGTGAGACCTGAATAATCGACTGAAGAACCTGTTTTTTTATCTAGGTGCTGGTTGCGTCTGGCTTCTTGGGACGAATTGAGGATGCCCACCACGTCCACCGTCCGAAGCGCCGCCGGCCTGCGAGGAGAAGATCCGAAGGTGAATAACGACAACAAATGCACTTATACCCATAAATGAGCCAGCGTGCTACCTATAGCTTGAAAAAAATATATTTATGCTAGAAATATGATGCAACGTTTGAAGTTTATAAGGTATATACGTGGTATAAAAATAAATATGTATTCTGTGTAACCTTTTGATGATTGTGAGTCTATTATAGTTATTAGGATGCATTCGACCAACGTTTAGGCCTCTTGCCCCAAAACGAGATGGTGTTCGCATACCATCATTTGCTAAGAGGTACTTCCTGTTGATGGTTTTGAGACACATTGGCAAGTTTCTATGGAACATTTGGAGTGAACTTGTCGCCACTGCTATTGCCGTTTTAGGCGTCGTGTTCGGCCCCGAAATCGGTGCGGACCCAATTACTAAGAAGCTGCCACATGGCGCCTGGGCCTTCATGGCCTCAAGCTGTGCATTGGTGGCCATTGGATTCACGAAAAAATGGCTTGAGACAGCAGAAGGAAACGGACGATTTAAAAAGTCAGATGCTTTTGATGCCTACTCGCAGGCACTTACCACAACCATTGAATCGCTTAGATCAGTTGATCGAGACGACCCAACTGCCATGAAACGGGCAGTTGCCATGCTATTGAAGGCAATAGTCGCAACCGTAAGAGCCCAACCTGGTTACAACGGCGCGGAGATATACGCGAACATCATGACACCCGTTCCCCATAACAGCATACCCCGAGACGCATTTCACGACACAGTACTGTTCACATACCGAAAAGATGAGCCGAGTATGTATGCTACTATTCTCCACATGTGGGAATGGGACCGAACGGGCCACGGGTGCACTAGCGAGGTGTATCTGCCCGTTCATATTGACAAGAATCAAATTCTGTTTGGCGCTCCGCGGGCGTGGTATAACAGTAATACTGAGCATATTAAGCAAACGAAGCAGATCAAATCGTCCTCCGAAAGACTGAAAAACCAGCCGCACGCAGTAAAACTGGCTGTGGCTGAGTACTTCGCAGAGATGCCGTTTCTTAGTTTCATTTCCATCGGACTAAAGGTTGATTACGACAAGGTTGGCGTACTCACCATCCAGTCCAGCAAAGAGAATGTGGCCGGGGACGACCGGCAGGACGAAATCGAATTAATGCAGCGGATTCAGCCGTTCTGTGCACTTTTGGCCACCACGCTCTCAGAATACCAAACCGCTACCAATCAGGGACAACAGGTACTAAGATGACTACAAAAATTACCAACCACGAAAACGCCAAGTCGGGACCTACTGTCGGAAAGCCAAAAGTCTATCGCGTTCGACCACGCAATAGTTCTGACGTCCAGAGTCAGACGGCTGACACGGATTTCGCATATAGTTCGAATACGGGATTGGCTCATGCTGCTGTTGTAGTACCTATAGAGACAGAACCTGACGACCAATTCAACCGAATGATACGCGCAGAAAAGACATTTGCAGACTGGGGAAAGGCAATCAAGCAGCTAGAGGTTGCGGCTGACCGAGGAGAGCGACTGTGGACTAAGCGTCGCCCTGCGCCATTTCGTGACGACTGGCAAACCAAGCTTTATCTGCTTATACATCGTGACAATGGCGGCACCAGATAATAAGCTAAGGGCTTGTAAAGTTGGCTCAAATTAGGTCGGCGCGCTACCTCACACGGTCCTCAGGAATTACGCTGGCCACCGACCACAATCAACTTTTGTCCTAATCCTCATTTTCGGGCTGGTACACTCAAATCTGCCCACAAGCCACCTTGAGCCCATGTAGCCGATCCTGCTGGCTGTGCAAAAACTTACCAAGGCTTGGTCGCACAACTAGGCGATGTTGATTATTAGACAGCCACGCAGCGATCAGCGCCGCAGCCACCGCCTTCGCATTCGTCAGTGGCCAAGCCCTTGGCCGCGAAATCTGGAGGACAGGGGTGCCATCGTAGGGAGCCTGCATAACGCTATATCAACCGTCCCGACGCACCAGCCAAGCCGGAGGGATCCTCGACGTCGACGCGTCCTGGCTCTTTCCGGTGTGGAACTTAAACTGACTGCCTGACCGTAAGACTTATAATACGGGGTTCGAACTTGAAAGCGTCGGGCTTGAAATGAATCAAGTAATCAAAATTTCCATCTCAGGCCCCGCCAAACAATCAAGTTTATTCATGGTGTAATCAAGGCCGATACGGCGCAATAACCGGCGGTACGCCGTCTTGCTGCGGCCGTATCACCACGCCGGCTGTTCGCCGTCTTCCAGGAACTCCTTGTCCACTTTCCCGTCCAGCGACACTACACGGATCTCGATGCCGCCGCGACTTGTGTAGCCGCGGTAGGCGATCCATTTGCCGTCGGGGGAGAAGGTGGGGCCGATGCCGGCTTCGAGGGAATCGGAGTGCGTCAACTGACGCTGGTTGTCGCCGTCGGGATCGGCAAGCCACACGTTTCCGGCGCGCGCGAAGGTCAGTGACGTCTTGTCAGGCGCCCAGGCTGGGGATTCGCCGTTTTGGATGACAACACGCTGCTCGTTGCCCTCACCATTGGCCTCCCAAATATCGCCACCGCGGACGAAGGCAATCGTCCACTTTTTGGCAGCGGACTTCACGGGCGGAACGGCGTCCGGCGACGGGGGTGGGGTAGGTCTGGGCTGGATTTGAATGGCGAGTGGGTCGCTCACAATGGTTTCGGCAGACGCCTTAGACTGGCCATTCGCGAGCTTGTGAGTAATCACGACAATGC
>Ga0206933_1128_pt1 | contig 14533 bp, 15 predicted proteins | sample Alteio_BWOrgHeat_15_FD_152937 | JGI IMG/M metagenome (GOLD analysis project Ga0206933, IMG submission 152937) | Enriched cells from forest soil in Barre Woods Harvard Forest LTER site, Petersham, Massachusetts, United States -... | ecosystem: Environmental > Terrestrial > Soil > Temperate forest >... | reverse complement strand
ACAGGTGCTCCTGAGATTCGAACTGATGACCGGGGGGCAATTCAGTGTAAGGCGGGGGTAGGAAAATGACAAATGAAAAGGGATTAAGTGGGATATCCGCAGACGTACGGTAGACCGGTTGCCCCTCCGCTAGCCCTGTGCTAATCTTGAATTCTGTGCCGCAGAGGTGGCGGGAGCCGGTGTGCCCGTTCGTTTTTGCGGTTCCAGGCGGCCGATTTTCGGCAGGTTTTGGCTGGCGTAGCTCAGCTGGTAGAGCATCTGATTTGTAATCAGAGGGTCGGGGGTTCAAATCCCTTCGCCAGCTCCACGAATTGCGGCGCGCAAGCCGCTCCCGAGCCGGAAGCTGGACGGAATGACGGACGGGAAATTTGTTTGGGTTGGCCGGTCGGCATCGCCGATTGGCAAAAAACAGCCCAGTCCTCCGCGGTACATCCCCAGAGGCGTTGCTCGATAGCTCCGAATGCCGGAGGTTTCCGGACCAAGTTCGCGTGTGTCAGATGCGTCAAAAGAGGAATGTACGCGGTGGAATGAAGATGGGCACAGGTGGCCGAGTGGTTAATGGCAGCAGACTGTAAATCTGCCGTCCTTTGGGACTACGAAGGTTCGAATCCTTCCCTGTGCACCAGCAGTACCAGAGGTTGTGGATGGAAGGCGATCAGGGTTCCCGGGCAGAACGGGCGGAGTATGACGCCCAGCGGGACCGCAAGTTCTGGATCGCGATGGTGTTGTACGGCGTTGTTGCGGTAGCGATCTGGTTTACCCTTGGCGAGGGCACGGTTCTCGTTCTGGGCAGGCGGGTCGAGATTCGGTGGATCCCGTTGTTCGTGGTCGCAACTTTCGTTTTCCGGACCTATATGGCCCGCGAAGCGGACAAGATCCGGCGACGGAGCGAGGAGCCGAAGCAGGGTTTTTAGAAGTTTGCAGTAAGGGCTGATGTAGCTCAGTTGGTAGAGCACTCCCTTGGTAAGGGAGAGGTCACCGGTTCAATCCCGGTCATCAGCTCCAGAGTTTGGTAGTGCAGGGCGGGAGTAACTCAGTGGTAGAGTCACAGCCTTCCAAGCTGTTGGTCGCGAGTTCGATCCTCGTCTCCCGCTCCAGTTTTTTGAAGGTGTAAGGTTCGTGAGTATGCAAGGAAGGGCAATGTTCGAACAGGCGACATTCGCGGTACAGAACGACCAGCCGTTTCAGCAGCTGTCTTCGCGGATTGAAGCGGCCTTTGCCGCCAATCGTGCTGATCTGTTTCTTTCGCAGGTAGCGAACAAGAAGCTGCGCATTCGCCAGTTTGAGCAGATTGTGGAGAAGGGCTTGCTTGGCGCGGATGCAGCGGAGTTGTACAAGGCGCTTCCCACCAGCGATCAGTCGCTCATTCGGGAGAAGTATCTCGCCCGGATCGAGAAGGTGCCAGGCGACTTGCGGCAGAGGTTTTTGAAGTTGTACGCGTACTACTGAAATACGGCTTACGGGGAAATTTTCGTGGGGCTGGAGCCGGATGGCCGGCGCTCCTGAAGAGTAACTGAGCGGTAGAACTAGAGAAGGAATTTGGGGTCATCATGGCGAAGGAAAAGTTTGATCGTTCTAAGCCTCACGTGAACGTGGGGACGATTGGGCACATTGATCACGGCAAGACGACGCTGACGGCGGCGATCACGAAGGTATTGTCGAAGCACAACCCGAAGAACACCTTCCGTTCGTTCGACACGATTGACAACGCACCGGAAGAGCGGGAGCGCGGCATCACGATCGCGACGGCTCACGTGGAGTACGAGACGGCGAACCGTCACTACGCTCACGTCGACTGCCCGGGCCACGCCGACTACATCAAGAACATGATCACCGGCGCGGCGCAGATGGACGGCGGCATCCTGGTGGTCGCGGCCACCGACGGTCCGATGCCGCAGACCAAGGAGCACGTTCTGCTGGCGCGCCAGGTTGGGGTTCCCTCGCTGGTTGTGTTTCTGAACAAGTGCGACGCGGTTGAGGACGAAGAGCTGATCGAGCTGGTGGAGATGGAAGTTCGCGAGCTGCTCGACAAGTACCAGTTCCCCGGCGATGCGACCCCGGTGATTCGCGGATCGGCGCTGGGCGCATTGAACGGCGAAGCGCAGTGGGAAGCCAAGATCGACGAGCTGATGGAGCAGGTGGACAAGTATGTTCCGCAGCCTGACCGCATGGTGGATCTTCCCTTCCTGATGCCAATCGAAGATATTTTCTCGATCTCTGGCCGTGGCACTGTTGTCACGGGCCGTATCGAGCGCGGCAAGGTGAAGGTGGGCGAGGAAGTTGAGATCGTCGGCTTCCGCGAGACGCGCAAGACGGTAGTGACCGGCGTTGAGATGTTCAAGAAGCAGCTGGACGAAGGTCTGGCTGGGGACAACGCGGGTCTTCTTCTGCGCGGCATTCCGAAGGAAGACGTGGAGCGCGGGATGGTGTTGGCCAAGACCGGCTCGATCAAGCCGCACACCAAGTTCAAGGGCGAGGTTTACGTTCTGAGCAAGGAAGAAGGCGGGCGTCATACCCCGTTCTTCAACGGCTACCGTCCTCAGTTCTACTTCCGCACGACGGACGTGACGGGCACGGCGAAGCTTCCGGAAGGCACGGAGATGGTGATGCCGGGCGATAACATTCAGCTGGAGATCGAGCTGCACACACCGGTTGCGATGGAAAAGGGACTGCGCTTCGCTATCCGCGAAGGCGGCAGAACTGTTGGAGCCGGAGCGATCAGCGAGATCATTGCTTAAGAACAAGTGGCAAGTGTGAGTGTGGAGCGTAAAGACCAGCCCCACTTCACACTTACACTGAAAATTCAGGATTCGGCGGAAGGGTTAGCCAAACGCGGCCCAGGGCCAAATCGGATAGGATAGGAAAATGCGGGAAATTGTGACATTGCAGTGTACCGAGTGCAAGGAGCGCAACTACACGACGACGAAGAACAAGAAGACGACCACGGGCCGTCTCGAGTTCTCGAAGTTCTGCAAGCGCTGCCGCTGCCATAAGCCACATCGGGAAACGAAGTAAGACAGCCGTCAGCTGCTAGCCTCTAGCTTGTGTTTTGCAAGATCGAAATTTCGGTTGACACGATACAAGCTAAAAGCTGGCGAGCTAAAGGCCGCAGTACAGGGGCGTAAGCTCAACGGTTAAACTGTCGGTCTCCAAAACCGAACTTGGGGGTTCGAATCCCTCCGCCCCTGCCAGATTCAAACGGCATTGTCCGGACCAGATCCGGAAGGTAAAAGGAAGCAGTAGTATGGCAAAGACAGCATTGGCGACGAATGACCAGCCGGACCCCAGGCCGAATGCGGCGCTGGCATGGGTGAGTACCACCTGGCAGAACGGTCGTACCTTTCTGGGCGACGTGCGCGCCGAACTGCGCAAAGTGGTTACGCCCTCGCGCAAAGAGGTTCAGGCCACGACCACTGTGGTTCTGGTAACGGTCTTCGTCTTTGCCCTCTACTTCTGGGTTGTGGATGGCATCTTTACATACGGCTTGCATGCGTTGATGAACAAGCTCGTCGGCCCGCAGTAGTCGGAAAAGAGACACTGGAATGACAGAAGAACTGCAACAGGAACCCGGACAAGACGCTCCGATCGAGCCTGCGAAGAACGAAAACTTCAAGTGGTACATCCTGCACGCCTACTCCGGCTTTGAGCGGAAGGTTAAGGAATCGCTGGAGAGCCGCATTCAGGCCTTTGGTCTGGAGTCGAAGTTCGGTCGCATCATGATTCCTACCGAACCTGTCACCGAGACCGTCAACGGCAAAAAGCGGACCATCGAGCGTGTCTTCCTGCCGGGCTATGTGCTGATCGAGATGGAGCTGGATAACCAGATCTGGCACATCATCAAGGAGACGCCGCGCGTTACCGGCTTCCTTGGCACAGGCGACAAGCCGGTCGCACTGAGCGACGAAGAGATCAGCTCGCTGCTGAACCGTTCCGACGAGGCGAAAGAGAAGCCGCGGCAGAAGATCAGGTTTGAGAAGAACGAGTCCGTCCGCATCACCGACGGACCCTTTGCCAACTTCAACGGCATCGTGGACGAAATCAACGAAGATCGCGAGACCCTCAAGGTCATGGTTACGATCTTCGGACGTTCCACCCCTGTCGAGCTTGAGTTTGGCAAAGTCGAAAAGATTGAGTAGTTGGAAGCCGCTAGCTACTAGCTTTCAGCTTCTAGCCGGTTCATCGACCTAGCAGATGACGGTTGCGAGCGAACGCAGCAGCGCCAACACCAAAATTTGAACAAGGAAACATCCAGCTAATAGCTAAAGACTAGGAGCTAATAGCTGGGTTCCAAAGGAACCCACATGGCACCTCCGAAGAAAATCACAGGCTACGTCAAGCTCCAGATCGAAGCCGGCAAAGCTACTCCGGCGCCTCCAGTCGGCCCCGCCCTCGGTCAGGCGCAGGTCAACATCATGGAGTTCTGCAAGCAGTTCAACGCGCGCACCCAGACCAAGGAGATGGCTGGACTGACCATCCCCGTCGTGATCACGGTCTACGGCGATCGCAGCTTCACCTTCGTGACCAAGACGCCTCCGGCTTCAAACCTGCTGCTTCGCGCTGCGGGCGTGGCCAAGGGCGCTGGCGCTCCCAACAAGGACAAGGTCGGCAAGGTCACGGAAAAGCAAGTTCGCGAAATCGCCGAGACCAAGATGCCCGATCTGAACGCAGCTTCCGTCGAAGCGGCAATCAAGAGCATCAAGGGCACGGCACGCTCGATGGGCATTGAAGTCGTAGCGTAAGTTGTCCGAACTGAAAATAAAGCCCTCCCGGCGCCGGGAGGGCTTTTTTCATTGAAGGCAAATCTCTTGATGCCACGCCTGCGTTTGCGCTGTAGAGTTCTTAAATGCCGCGCCTGCCCGTAAAAACTGCCTGCATTGTTATCGTGCTTGTCTTCGGGTTGTTCTCTGGTGGGCAAACTGCGCAGGAAGCGCCGCAAACGGTGCGTCTGTCCGCAGTGATGCAGCGAATCTCATCAACACCGGATTACGCCGTCCGAGTGCAGGCACTGCTCGGCGGTGAGGGAAACAAAGGCTTTCTGACCGCTGGTCTCATGGAGGATCTGCGCAAGCTGATTCTCGGCAAGGACTGGCAGCGTGTGGATCACTTTCCTTCGTTCACAATCGGCGTCCTCAATCAAAGCGTAAGCGTAGCTAAGCGAACGGGCGGCAAATCTGCTACCGCAGCCGGTGAATATGCGCCGGATGTGGGCGTGTATTCTCTCGCGAAAAATCAAACAGTAAACCTGAATGTGCCCGCGGCCAAGCCCACGTATGCGGCCGATCCCAGCACCGCCGTGAAGAAGCTACCCTATGACCTCGTTATGGGCGACGGCCCAAACCCTGCATTGGCTCCGTACCACGCGGAAAGTGTGCGCCTGGCGCAGGTCCTTAATCGACTTGCGCAAAACCCGGTCATTGACCACTCTCACCGAGCCGTCGGGCGCGGAACTCTCACCCTAAAAATTGCCAACGTCTCGACCATACGGACCTCGGATCAGCTACTGCAGGCTTTGACCGACGAAGGTGAAAACGTCGAGGTAGACGACGCCCGCTACTTCGCCAACTTTGCTCATCTTCACGACCGGGGTCAGGATGTATTGGCTCCGTTCTGGATCGATACGCAGATTGTTGTTCCGGGGGAGAGGCGATCGCTGATTGTACCTGTCAGCCATTCTGAATACGAACTGCACGTGCGCGGTCAGAAGTTTAACGCAGACGTGAGTTTTTTCTTTGGAATTGACGGCAAAGCCCAGTTTCGCACCATGGACAGTCAGGATCAGGCCTGGGTGCTTGGCCGCAAAGCACATACATATACCGGGCAGCAGGCGCAGACAGCCATTCGAATGCTTTCCGCGGCCCTTCGCGTCTACCTGCTGGCGCATGAGGCTCATCCAGAGTTGGCTTTTGGCGGCTACTACACATTGGGAGTCTGCCAGGATGCAAGCGCCGCTGTTGAGCAGCATATGGAAGGAAAGACGACTCTCTTCCCCCTGACGCACGAGCCATCGATGTTCCCGGTGAGTTCCACGCAGGACGTGGGAAACCAGGAATTTCTGAAAGAGTTTGAAAAGCTTCCTAGCGATCGTGGAAATGCCGCGCCAGAGGTGGGCCGGGTACTGGGTGCTCTACCCACCGCTAACGTCGACGCTATATCTATCCCGGAGTTGCGCAGTGACCTGGCCAAGGTGACAAGCCCGGCGCATCTGGCGACATTGCAGCGAACACCAAGTTTGATGGAGCGCGCAAGAAGCTGGCTTGTAGCGCTGGCAATATTATTTGGCTTGCTCGTTCTGGTCTGGGTGCTCCGCCGGCGAGCCTCAAGAGCCAGTCGAGCAGCGCAATCTCTCTGAATATGCCCACGATCCAGCAGGTTTTTCAGAATACTCGCAGGAGGGACAGGCTTGTCGCCGGAGCCCTGTTTTTCGCCACGGCGATCTTTGTCGTTTGGCAAAACTCGCGGGTCGCAGTGCTGTGGGACCTGAGCTACCTGCTCGACACGAGCTGGCGCATCGCGCTTGGGCAGATGCCGTATCGGGACTTTCCGCTGGTGCATCCTCCGCTGACGTTTCTGATCCAGGCAGCGCTGATGCGGATCCTGGGAAGGCACTATTTCGTCGTGATTCTCTACGCGGCGCTGGCAGGTGGCTTTGGAACGGTGCTGGCCTGGCGAATCATCCTTCGCATTCTGCGTGATCGCGTGTCGATGGAGTCAATGGCATGGCCTGTTTCGCTGCTGCTTGCTGCGCCGCTGTGCGTCGTTGGTATCTACAGCATCTATCCTCACCCGATCTACGACTGCGATTGCGCGCTCGCGGTGCTGTTGTCGATCTTCCTGTTGCAGCGCTGTCTCTCGGGTGAATCCACTGGTTGGATAGGAGCGGCCGTCGCAGGAACTACTGCCGTATTGCCGGTATTTTTTAAGCAGAACATCGGCGTGCCGTTTCTGATTGTGGTTATTGCGGGATTACTTGCGTTGCTTGGCACCAGCTTGTGGGCGAAGGACAACACGGCATTGCCGCAACGGTCTTTTCTGCTTAAGCTTTTGGCGTCTGTCTTCGGAGCTCTCGCTGTTGGATTGACATTGATCCAGATCTCGGCTGGGCTCGGCAATTATCTGCATTGGACGGTCCAGTTTGCCACTCAGCGCCGTCTGCCCGGCGTGAGCGATATGCTCGCTGTCTATGTCCAGCCATCTTTCGTCTGGACGTTGCCCTGCCTAGGATGCGGTCCTGTGCTGCTTTCGACGCGTCTGTCTCGCCATCGGCAGTCATGGATCACAGGGGCGTGGATTACTGGAACTTTGCTTGCCGTGGCTCCGTTTGTGGCGAGCCTGATCTATCTCTTCTTTCAGTACGATGCCGACGAACGGGCCGACAATCTGCTGGCTCTCTGGCCGCTGTTGTTGCTGGCCGCGGGTGTAGTGGCGTTCATTGAATTGCGAAAAGGTGTGACTGTAAGAAGCCTGACACCGTTCTGGGTTCTCGCGGCCATCCACGGCACGTTTTTGTCACAGCAGCTTTGGGGATCGACCTACGCAATCTGGCCTCTTCTGATGATTTTGGTGGCTTGCATGCTGGCGTCTTTCTCGAGCCCTTCCAGCCGTGCAGTGCGTATGCTCGCGGTTGTGATCGGCGCCACATTTCTGGTGTGTGGTGGATTGTATGCGGTGAGTCTTGAGCGGCTGAAGTACGTTCAGGCTCCGGATGGCGAGTTGCTTCGCAGAGCGACTTTGCCGGCGCTTCGCGGGATGGCGACTCGCGGGCCGTTTCTGGCGGATTTCGAGGAGCTGATCCAATTTGCGGAACGCGAGATTCCGCTGAATGACTGCATTCTGTTGCTGCCGGGTGAGGAGCCGTTCTACTTTGCTACCGGTCGCGTGCCTCAGTTTCCGGTGCAGATCTTTGACCGGACTACCGATCCTTATTCGGCAGATGAATTGATGGCTGAGGCGCGGCGACGAGGGATTCGCTGGGTGGTTGTGAAGACTCGGCTGCAGTCGAATGCAGATCCGCTGCCGGAGAGAGCGGAGACGCTGGCCCTACTGGCCCGGGAGTTTGTGCTCTATCGGAGGCTTGCGGGATACGACGTGTATCTCCGGCGATGAGTGAGCGTTGTGCTGAGAGGTCTGCATCGCTTGATCTAGCGAAGCATCGTAAATCGGCCCGAAAACCGGGCAGAGGGGGAGGGGGGTGCTATTTTTTCGTTTTGTGATGGCCTATATTATTGATTTGGTTATAGTTGACCCTGTTTTTAAAGAGTGCATTTGCGACGTTTTGCGACACTTTTGTGACGCTAATTCGAGGAAAGTCGTGGTGCTGGTAGAACTGATGAGGCCGGGCATTTCCATTGTGCGCTTTTCGAGGTTAATTTGGCGCAATTGATCGCTGGCTGGAAGTTGTTGCTATGGATGGAGTTACGAAATATTTGTGGCGGAAGGGGATTGACAGAAGGAGAAGCCCGGTGCTGTCGGTGCCTGGGTTACTGATGCTGTCTAGGCTTTGGTAAAGGTGTAGCCGTCGAGGATGGCACCGCCGAAGTAGGAGCCAGGGAAATCTCCGAAGCGGATAATAGACTGCCCGTGTATGGGGTCGAGGACGAAGAGGCTATCACCGAGCACCCCAGTGATCGCGACGACGTGAGAGTGTCCGTCGGAGAACCAAGTGATGTCGACCGTGACTGGCCGGCCGGCGTTGACCTCGGCTGCGATCTTGTCGAGTGTAAGATCGGCATCGAAAGAGTCTGCGTAGTTGCCGGTGACGGTGAGGGCATCCGAGACGGCGCCACCCCTGATGTAGTTGGGATCGATCTTGTCGATAGCTTTCGGGTGAACCAGCGTGAAGTCCATACCCTGCTCCAGGGCATATTCGGCAGCCTCGCTGTATGGGTCGGCGAGAATACCGGCGAGCTCTGGAAATTTTGCGAGGATTGTGGCGTTTGGGCATGCGCTCGTACCGGGCGCGAGCTTAATGATGGTCAGGCCGACGGCGGTCATTAGCTGGCACTGGGTCCAGGTGCTGGAGGGGTTGTAGAAGAGGCTAATGCTGGTGGCTACGGCGATCCAGCACCACGCCTTCGTCTCCTGGTATTGCATGCGGAGGCCGATGCTGTTGGGCGTCGGGGGCACCCAGGGCTGCGTGTAGGCGGGCTTGTCGTCAAGGACGGTGATGTCAGTGACGACGTTGATCGGCGAGCCCCAGTCGACATTCACGACGAAGGTGACCCCGTGATTGGAGTCATAAGGCGGCCCATGGGGAGCAATGTTGGCGACGGTGATGGAGGCGGCGCCGATAAAGCGGACGAAATTGCCGGCGTATTCCGATGCCGTGATGAGCACGACGGAGTCGTGATCGATGGCAGGCCAATTGTAGTTGAGGGCGACCCGGCCCTTGTGCGCGCCCCAGTATTTTCGAATCGTCTTTGGCATCGCTGTTTCCTTGTCCCGTGGTGTGAGCCGGCGCTAGTGATCCACCTCGATGGGCGGGGCGTCGAGCACGGTGATATCGGTGACGATGGTGAGGGGCGTGCTCCAGTCCACGTTCACAACGAAGGTGACGCCGTGGTTGGCGTCGTAGGGCGGGCCATGGGGCGCGATGTTTTCGACCGTAATGGAGGCCGCGCCGATGAAACGGTGCTCATCGCCGGGCGGGGCGGAGGCCGCGTATTCGGCCGCGGTGATAAGAACGACTGAGTCGTGGTTGATGATGTTCCAGTTGTGATTGAGGGTGACGCGGCCCTTCAGTGGCCCCCAGAACTGGCGGACGGTCTGTGGCATTTCCTTACCCCCTACCTACCGTGACGATTCCGGGCCTGTCGCCTTCTCTAATTTGTGGCACGATGTCTATCGCAGAATTCTGCTGCGGTCAGTGTACGTCTGCGAAAACGATGGCGTCGGAGGGCTTCCTGGGCGCCGCTCGATAACAGGAATTGACGATAGCACACCTAAAGACGGCCGAAACTATGGATTTTGACCGAAAGATGGCTGCCAGCTTCAGCTTTGGCCTCTGGCTAAAATGCTGGTTCGGATATTGTTGTGAAGCGGAAAATGCCGAATTGGGATTCATGGCCTCTCGCAAACAACTGGCCGGGCTCCTTCTATTTAAAGGAGAGTACAATCAGGCGTCGAAGGAAGTGACGCTATGAGACATCGAATTGCTGGCTGGGCATTGGCAGGATTTCTGATCGCAGCCTTTTGGGCGGTCTACCTGTTCACAACTTTCCATATGCCAATCAGCCGTGAAATCGAGAGCGTGGCTCGCCTGACTTGTCCGATCGCCTTGGTAGGCGAACATTATCATTTTGGGGTCTCCCTTGTTTGGGTGCTAATCAGCAACACGGCGGTGTATGGCTTGATTGGATTGTGCTTAGAACCGATCTGGGGGCTGAGCCACCGTGTGAAGCCGAGGCCAGCGTAAACGCTCGGCCAACGTGTTTGCAGAACCCCCACCTTTCTGTCATACTTGATGAATGCGCCTGTACCTGAATTGTGTTCAGGGAGCAGGCCATCAATTGCACCACGGCATCTGGGTCCGTTCGAAGAGTGAAATTGCTTTTCCGGGCTTCCTGCAAAGCGGGACTGGCAGTTGCGGTGGGAGATGAGGAAACATGGCAAAGAAAGCCAGCAAGAATATGACGAAGGCGCGCGCGGCTGTCGAGTCGCGCAACTACCTTTTGCCTGAAGCAGTTACGCTGCTGCAGAAGGTCAAATTCGCTAAGTTTGACGAGACTGTCGACCTGACGATGCGGCTGGGCGTGGATACCCGCCACGCCGATCAGATGGTTCGCGGAACGGTTGTTCTGCCCCACGGCCTCGGCAAGACCAAGATTGTTGCGGTAATCGCCTCGGGCGACCGCCTGAAGGACGCCGAAGCAGCGGGCGCCGATTTTGTCGGCGGCGAAGAGATGGTCGAGAAGATCCAGAAAGAATCCTGGACCGCTTTTGACGCGCTGATCGCGACGCCGGACATGATGAAGTCGGTTGGCCGTCTGGGCAAGGTGCTCGGACCGCGCGGCCTGATGCCGAACCCGAAGACAGGCACGGTTACGCAGGATGTGGCGGCGGCAGTGAAAGAGATCAAGGCCGGTAAGGTGGAGTTTCGCGCCGACAAGACCGCCCTGGTGCATGTGCCGGTTGGCAAGCTTAGCTTTCCCCCGGAGAAGCTGGTGGAGAATGCGACCACGGTGCTGGCCAGCGTGATGCGGGCCAAGCCGTCAGCAGCCAAGGGCAAGTACGTCAAGGGAATCACGCTGAGCTCGACGATGGGCCCCGGTGTTCCGATTGACGGCGCTGTGGCAGACGCCTCGATCAAGTAGGCGAGGGCAGGGCAGACTAGAGATTATCCGTTTTCTCCTCTTCTGAACCTCTGGCGGGCGGCTCCCGGAAATGGAGCGGCAGCACAGGAAGATGAGATGGGAAGGCCCGGAAAAGGGCCTCAGCGGCGCCGGAGGGCAGGAGCAGAACAATGGCATTGACGCGGGCAACGAAGAAAAAGAAGGTTCAGGTTCTGGCCAAGGAGCTAGAGACCTCCACGACGGCGATCATCGGCACCTTTGCCAAGCTGACGGTGGCTCAGGATTTCGAGCTGCGCAAGGTAGTTCGCGGCGCGGGCGGCAAGTATCGCGTGCTCAAGAACAAGCTGGCGGCTAAGGCCGGCGAAGGCACCAAGGTTGAGTCGGCGCTCAAGGGCCTCAAGGGCGTAAGCGCGGCGGCCTTTACCTCCGGTGATCCGGTCGAGCTGGCCAAAGCCTTCTCGAAGTGGGTTTCGGAGAATGCCGAATTTACTTTCAAGCTGGGCATCGTTGACGGCAAGCTGATCAACGTTGAAGAGGTCAAGGCTCTGGCGACCATGCCGGCCAAGGAAGAGCTTTACGCAAAGCTGCTCTTCCTGATCAACGCCCCGGCGCAACGCCTGGTAACCGTGCTCAATGCCACCGGCCGCGATCTCGCGGTGGTGGTCAACGAAGCGGTCAAGGGCGAGAAGTTTGCCGGCAAGGCGGCTCCGGCGGCGAAGGCGGAGGCGCCGGCAGTCGAGGCGGAAGCCGTAGTCGAAACCCCGGCCGAGGCAGAGCCGGTTGTGGCTGAAGCAGCAGCCGAGCCGGTAGCGGTAGCTGAGCCAGAGAAGCAGGCGGAAGCGGCAGTGGATGAGGCACCGGTTGAAGGTGCTGTGATCCCTGAAGAGCCGGCAGCTTCGTAAACAAGTTCCCCGCTAGGCAGCGGCAAGGGGTGCCAAGTCTGGGCACGTCGGAAACCTTGCAGCAGGCAGTAGCGGTGCAGCAAAGAAAATTCACAAGAGTCTGGATTGGAGAACAAAATGGCGGATTTGAAGCAGATTGAAGAGCAGATTGTAAGCCTGAGCCTGCTGGAAGCGGCAGCTTTGGTGAAGGCCCTCGAAGAGCGGCTCGGCGTTTCCGCGGCAGCAGCGGCCCCAGTGGCGGTTGCGGCTGGCGGCGGTGCGGCAGCAGCGGCGGAAGTGGTGGAGCAGACCGAGTTCCAGGTTATCCTCAAGGATGCCGGCGCGAACAAGATCAGCACCATCAAGGCCGTACGCGAAGTCACCTCGCTTGGCCTGAAGGAAGCCAAGGACCTGGTCGACGGCGCTCCCAAGGCGCTGAAGGAGAACGCGACCAAGGACGAGGCCGAGGCCATCAAGAAGAAGTTCGAAGGCGTCGCCACGGTCGAGATCAAGTAGTTCGATCGGCAGCCTTAGCAATTTCGATACCAGCATTTGCAATTGCGGACGAGACGCGCTACATTAAAAGTTGCGCGTCTCCTCGTCCCTTTTTATATTTCCCTAACTTTTGGGATGGGGCGGGAGCCAATGCGTACTCGGAATGATACAGATTCGTGGCATGCAGGGCATGAAATCCGGATGTAGCCAAGCCATCCGGGATCAGGCATTGCGCGAGTAGTACGCCACATGGGCCGGTCGTCGCCTGCGGAGCGATTATCGGTGGGTAGCTGGAACAGGCGGGTTTCAGTAGAAGCGAGCGTTGGGATCGGCGAGCGTGGGAAACAAATTCGACATAAGGGGCACACGGCAACCGTTGCGCTCGTGAGACATTTTTGTCCTCACGGGCTTTCGGCCATGCACGTTGCTCGGTAGGCGTTTGCCTGCCTCTCCCATTGTCGGCAAAAGTTCCAACACCTCGACCCTTTGCCTTTTTCTATCTGAAAAGTGAGATACCGCCCAACTTTCCTCGGTTCAAACTCCCAATAACCGGGAGTGTAGCCCCGGGGGTCGATTCCGGCAAGTGCAATTTTTCCGGGTCCGCAGCGAGTGCCTGGCGTTGAGTGGTTTTGAGCGTACTGCTGAATCGAGTTTGCAGGCGCACTTTGAAGTACGGAGTCCCGAGCCGGAGAAGCGCCGGCGGACTCTGATCTGCGGGAGACAATCCCGCGCGAAACACAATCCGATTGACGCCGGCAGCCGTGAGACTCGGGCAGCCGGACCACCGGCAGTTACCCCCGCCGCCGGAACTTCGGGATACGAGTCTCAGGAGTGAAGCATGCCGAACGAGAATCGCGCCATTCGCAGCCGACTCGATTTTTCCAAGATTCCTACCGCCATCCAGATTCCCAACCTGATTGAAGTGCAGCGGCGCTCTTATGAGCGGTTCCTGCAGATGGACAAGCTTCCCAACGAGCGCGACGACAATGGTTTGCAGTCGGTCTTTACGTCGGTTTTTCCGATCACGGACTTCCGCAACATCTCGCAGCTGGATTTTGTGGATTTCTCCATTGGCAACTGGGAGTGCAAGTGCGGCCACCTGAAGGGGCTGCATCACCTGCGTACGGCCTGCGTAAACTGCGGCTCGATGGTCATCACTGACCCGTTCCATCCTGGCGATGTGCTCTGCCAGCACTGCGGAACTTACAACAAGAACACGCCTGACTTCTGCAACAAGTGCGGCGATCCTGTTGGCCTTCAGCTGAAGTACGACCAGCAGGAGTGCGAAGAGCGCGGCATGACCTTCTCTGCCCCGCTCAAGGTCACCGTCCGCCTGACGATCTACGACAAGGACCCGGAGACGGGCTCGAAGACGATCCGCGACATCAAGGAGCAGGAAGTCTTCTTCGGCGATATTCCGCTGATGACGGCGAACGGCACCTTCATTGTGAACGGCACCGAGCGCGTTATTGTTTCGCAGCTACACCGCTCGCCCGGCGTCTTCTTTGAGACGGCGAACAACCGCACCTACTTTCTGGGCAAAATCATTCCCTATCGCGGTTCGTGGGTTGAGTTCGAGTACGACCAGAAGAACACGCTGTACGTCCGCATCGATCGCAAGCGCAAGTTCCTCGGCACGATCTTCCTGCGCGCGCTCGGTCTGCGTTCGGACGAAGAGATTCTGAAGACCTTCTATACGGTCGACAAGATTCAGCTTGCCGACTCCAAGCTCCTCTGGACGGTTCCGCAGGAAGCCGGCGTTGCCACTCACCTGCTGGGCGCAAAGCCCGCGCATGCGGTTCTCGCCAATGGCGAAGAGATCGCGCACTCGGGCCGCAAGGTTACGGCGCACTCGCTCAAGGCGCTGCG
>Ga0206933_1125_pt1 | contig 14624 bp, 15 predicted proteins | sample Alteio_BWOrgHeat_15_FD_152937 | JGI IMG/M metagenome (GOLD analysis project Ga0206933, IMG submission 152937) | Enriched cells from forest soil in Barre Woods Harvard Forest LTER site, Petersham, Massachusetts, United States -... | ecosystem: Environmental > Terrestrial > Soil > Temperate forest >... | reverse complement strand
CGAGTCCTCTCATGGAGCCGAGGACGGCTTCCGAGGCCTGGGCGACTATCTTGGGGTTGTTGAAGTGGGTGGCGGCGAGGACGATGGCCTTGGCGCGGGAGACGGCTTCGTCGCGCTCGTCGGGCTTGATGTATTCGCCAACCTGGTCGGCCTTGCAGAGGCCTTCCTTGTTGTGGTCGCGGGTCCAGCGGTCGACGAGGAGCGGGTCGGCACCACCCTTCATGAAGATGCCGGAGCCGACGAAGATGGTCTCGGCGCCGAGTTGCATCATGAGGGCTGCGTCGGCGGGGGTGGCGATGCCGCCGGCGGAGAAGTTGGGGACGGGGAGCTTGCCGGATTTGTGGACCATGCGGACGAGCTCGTAAGGCGCGCCGAGGAGCTTGGCCTCGTTGTAGACCTCTTCTTCGCGGATGGCGGCGAGCTGGCGGATCTCACGGACGATCTGGCGCATGTGCTGGACGGCGTGGACGACGTCGCCGGTGCCGGGCTCGCCCTTGGTGCGAATCATGGCTGCGCCTTCGGCGATGCGGCGAAGGGCTTCGCCGAGGTTGCGCGCGCCGCAGACGAAGGGCGTGGTGAAGGCGTGCTTGTCGATGTGGTACATCTCATCGGCGGGGGTGAGGACTTCGGACTCGTCGATGAAGTCGACGCCGAGGGTTTGCAGGACCTGGGCCTCGGCGAAGTGACCGATGCGGGCTTTCGCCATGACGGGGATGGAGACGGTCTTGATGATCTCCTTGATGAGCTTGGGATTGGCCATGCGGGCGACGCCGCCTTCGGCGCGGATGATGGCGGGGACGCGCTCGAGGGCCATGACGGAGATGGCGCCGGCTTCTTCAGCGATGCGGGCCTGCTCGACGTTCATGACGTCCATGATGACGCCGCCCTTGAGCATCTCGGCGAGACCGAGCTTGAGGCGGAGTGCGCTGCCGCTGGCTCCGTTGCCGTTGTGGCTGTGACCGCGACCGTTGCTGCCATTCTTGGTTGCCATGTTCTTTGTTCCTCTCGTTTTTCCGATTCGCATGTTCGCGTGGAAAGGGAAGTTTAGCAGTTTTTGAATCGGGCTGGCTGAGACGAATGACTTAGTGGGATGGGGTTTTGTTGAAAGGCGGGACGGCTGGGGAACCTTTCGAGGTACCGGGAGCTGCACTGTTCATGGAGCATTCATGGGACGTTGACGGGGCAGTTATCCACAGGGGAGAGGATAGGCGTATGGATGGCGAAGCGCAGAAGAAGACGGGAAATGCGGGCGATACGCTGATTCTGTCGGACCTGCACCTGGGGTCGGAGCTGAGCCGGGCGGCGGATGCGCTGCACCTGCTGAAGCACCGGGAGTACTCGCAGCTGATTTTGCTGGGAGACATCTTTGCGGATTTGAACTTCGGACGTCTAACCGGAGAGCACTGGAAGCTGCTGTCACTGGTGCGGAAGCTCAGCAACCCGAAGCGCAAGGTGAAGGTGGTATGGGTGGAAGGGAACCACGACGAGGGGCTTTCGAACATCATGTCGCACCTGGTGGGTGTGCCGGTGTACAAGCGCTACGTGTGGGAGCACGAGGGGCGGCGGAAGCTGGCGATCCATGGACACCAGTTCGACCGGTTTGTGAGCAAAAACTATTTGATCAGCCAGCTGGGGATCTCCATCTTTCACCAGATGCAGCGGGTGAACGGGTTGAGCAAGGCGGTGGCGCAGCGGCTGGACGGTTTCAGCACGCGGTGGCTGCGGCTGACGGAGAAGGTGGCGAGCGGCGCGATTGCTTACGCGCGGCAGGGACGGATCGACGATGTGTACTGCGGGCATACGCATGTGGCGATCGAGCGGCACGAGCATGGCGTGAGCTATTACAACTCCGGGTGCTGGGTGGGGCCGCACGCGACTTACATTACGGATGGAGTGGAGGGTGTTGAGATCCATGAATACCAGAACGATCGGTTTGCCGGAGTTGAGTATCGTGATCCCAGCGCGCAACGAGCAGGACAACCTGCCGAGGCTGCTGACCTCTTTGAGCAGGCAGGACTACCCGCGTTTGCAGGATACGAGAGTGTACGTTGCTGATGCGCAGTCGACGGACGGGACGCGAGGGATTGCGGAGAGCTTCAAGGACCGGCTGGCGATTGAGGTGATTGAGGGAGGTCTGCCCGCCGCTGGACGCAATGCCGGTGCGCGGCTGGCGGAGAGCAGGTATGTCCTGTTTCTGGACGCGGATGTGGAGTTGAGCGAGCCTACGCTGCTGCGGCGGGCGGTGGAGTATGCCGTGCGCAAGGACATGCATTGCGTGACGACGAGCATCAGCTGTCCGATGGGCGGGCTGCGCGATGATGTGCTCTACACGGCGAACAACTTCATGCAGTGGTTGAGCCAGTGGACGCTGCCGTTCAGCACGGGGATGTTCATGCTGTTTGACCGCGAGACGTTTGGGCGGCTGGGCGGGTTCCATGAGCAGGCGCTGTTTGCCGAGGACTACCTGCTGAGCAAGCAGGTGGAGCGGAAACGGTTCGGGATTGTGCGCGGGAAGGTGCTGACGAGCAATCGGCGGTTCCAGAAGCTGGGACATGCTCGGATGGTGCTGATGTTCTTTCAGACCATGATGCATTCGTGGAGTGAGAGCTATTTTTTGCGGGACCGCGGGTATTGGGTGGAGGCGGAGGAGCAGGTGCAGTAACTGGGGGCTATATGGGACGGATATTGGTGAGGCTTTATTGGGTTTGGGCGGTTTGTGTTTCGGCCCGGATTTTGTAGGTGGGCCGGTTAGACGACGGGACCAATCGGAGTTCCGGCCGGGGCATTTTGCAGGGTCTGCATCACAGCAGACGTTACGTCTGTGCCGCCTTTCAGGTTTTTGTAGATGACTTCCGGGGTCCTGATGAGGCCCCAGGGAAAGCCCCACCAGCCAAGAGCAAATGTCATAAGCGTGTAAGGAAGGCTCTTTGCGGCCGCGTTCTCGTTGGCTTTAACGAAGACAATTCCAGTAGGCCGCTTGAATGTCACGACGACAGCCGAGATGCAGTAGCTGTAAATGATGAAGCGAGCACCACGGTTCACTTCGAACTGTAGTTCGTTTAGCGACAGACCGGTATTGGGAATCGTTAGATTCTTTGCCATTGATGCTCCTGCGTGAGTTGCCGCCAAGAATATCAGAGCGGGCCGCAATCAAGGATGACAAAGTTCGAGGATCTGGTCGCCGAATTTTTCGGCTTTGCTGGGGCCTATGCCGGAGATGTTGAGCAGGTCGTCGTGGGTGCGTGGGTTTTCTCGGGCTATGGCCTGGAGGGTTTTGTCGCCGAAGACTACGAAGGCCGGCTGGCCTAGCTTTGTGGCTTCGACTTTGCGCCAGGCTCGGAGTTTCGTTTCGAGTTGCTGCTGTTCTGGGGTTAGAGGTGGGAGTTCTTCGGAGGGCGCGCGCTTTGGTCTTGCGGAAGAACCAAGGTTAGCGACGATACTGCCGTCGCGAACCTGGGGCACCCGGTCGTTATCTTGATGTGCGGACTTGCCTCGAGTGGATTTGCGCGGTTTTGATTTCGATGGGGCGGAGGCGGCTTCGGCGTCTTTCAGGAGGATGGGGAGTGGGTCGTCGCCGAGGGTGCGGCCTTCGTAGGTGAGCTGGGCTTTTTTGTAGGTGACCTCTTCGTCTTTCTCGTTGGTGAAGGTGTCGGTGTTGATCTGAATCATGCCGGCGCTGGCTAATGCGTTGAGGAGCGGGTTGAAGTCTTTGCGGTCGAGGTGCGGGGCGACTTCGGTGTTGAGGCGTCCGGTGCTGGTGGGTTTGGTGAGGAGTGCGCGGAGGATTTTGCGCATGATCTTGTCTTCGTCGGCGGTGGGCGGTCGGAAGACTTGTGCGGTGGCGAGCTCGGGGGCGCAGAAGTCGCAGCGGCCGCAGGGGCGGGAGACGTCGGCGGTGTCGCCGAAGTGCTGGATGAGGGCGGTCATGCGGCATTGCGCGGATTCGGCGAAGGCGACCATGCGGTCGATCTGGCCGCGGCGCAGGGCGAGCTGCTGATCGTAACCGTTCTGCCAGTGCTTGTGATGGGCGGTGGTGTCTGTAGCGCGGACGTTGCCGGCGATGTCGATGGAGGCGGCGTTCTGCGCGATGAGCTTGTCGATGGCGTTGGCGAAGGTCTCTTCTTCCATCTTTAGCTTGAGGCGGATTTCTTCGGCGGGCTGGAACTCTTCTGTGAGGCGGGATGCTACGCGGATGAGCTCGGTGGCGGCGGGGTAGTCGCGCTCGAGAAAGAAGTCGTGCATCTTGCGGTCGGCGAAGGAGTGGAGCAGGACGGTGCGCGACGGGAGGCCGTCGCGTCCGGCGCGACCGATCTCCTGGTAGAAGGATTCGACGGAGCCGGGGAGGGCGGTGTGGACGACGGTGCGGACGTCGGCTTTGTCGATGCCCATGCCGAAGGCGATGGTGGCGACTACGGTGTCGAGCTTGCCGGTGAGGAAGCGGGTTTGGACGTCGTCGCGCGTGGCGGGGTCGAGGCCGGCGTGGTAGGCGGCGGCGTGGCGGCCCAGTTGCTGTGCGAGTTCTTCGGCGGCTTTGCGGGATGGGGTGTAGACGATGGCAGGGCGGCGGGTCTCGTCCTTGAGGAGGTTGACGGTGAACTCGTTGCGGCGGGGCTTGGACATTTCCACAACTTCGATGGCGAGGTTGCTGCGGCGGAAGCCGTGGATGAAGAGGTCGGGAGTGTTGAGGCGGAGCTGGGCTACGATGTCGCGCTGGACTTGCGGGGTGGCGGTGGCGGTGAGGGCGATGACTGGGGCGGGACGGAGAGATGGCAGGTGATCGCCCAAGGTGCGGTAGTCGGGGCGAAAGTCGTGGCCCCAGGCGGAGATGCAGTGGGCTTCGTCGATGGCGATGAGGGAGAGCTCGCGCTTGGCGAGCATCTCGGGGAAGCCGGGGACGCGCAGGCGTTCGGGCGCGATGAAGAGGAATTGGAGGGCGCCGTCGAGGAAGTCGCGGCAGGCCTGCCGGGAGTCTTCACGCGAGAGGCCGGAGTGAATGCGGGCGGTGCGCAGGCCGAGGGCGGCGAGCTTGGAGGACTGGTCGTCCATGAGGGCGATGAGCGGGGAGATGACGAGGGCGGTGCCTCCGCGGGCGACGGCGGGGAGCTGGTAGCAGAGGCTTTTGCCGGCCCCGGTGGGCATGACGAGCAGGACGTCGCGGCCGGCGGTGAGGGCTTCGCAGACGGCTTGCTGGTTGGCGCGGAAGGCGGCGTGGCCGAAGGTGCTGTGGAGTGGGGCTAGGAGATCCATGAGGCTTTGGTCAGTTTCGCATATGACCTGCCGTGGAGAATGGATCACATCACGGGGTGAAGTTTTTGTTGTTCATCGCTGAAGCGGCTGCATTCAGCCTTACGCTCTGGAGAATACTGACGGGTATCGACGAATACGATTAGCGAAGACAAATGCCAAATGGTTGTTTCAAGCTCGTTATAAAGCTGCGGCGGAGTGCCTGCGTGATTCCAAGTACTTTTGACCTGGCCTCCGATGCTGAGGGTGACTTCCGAAGACCCAGCATCCATGATTTCGCCGGGAAAAGTATAGGCATCGCACAGTCGGCAGAAACCACCAGCCTGCGCGCGCTGTAGCAAATCTTTTGCTGCCTGAGCGGGAATCTGAATGTGATTGTCGGCTGGATGCAGAGGACAACCACTGATCCATCCGTCGTGACCCCGTCTCGTCGTATCACGTTCAACGCGACCATCGCCGTAAATTTTTACCGTGACAGGCTCCCAAGGAGTGAGGCCGCCGTCTGCTTCGAGTTCGATGTAGTCCGAAGGGACGACCTGTTTGTGCGGGAGAGGCAGAAGCCAGGCGAGCATAGGACATCCTGACTTTGAGCGAAGGAAAACTGCGCGAGACCAAAGCACAGCGCAAGTCAAAACGATGCCAGCGGTGCAGATCAACAGCGAGAGCAATGTTCGTCGCAGCCAAATGCGCATGGTGCATCTTAGCGCTATTTTTGTCACATCGAGTTGAAACTTATTTCCAGGTTGCTCCGCAGAAATAGTTCGCCGACTGCCTAACCGCTGCGGCGCGGGGTTGTCTAATCGGCGGAAGGTGACGATGGACGCTGAGGCGATATCGAGAGTACTTGCCGGAGAACGCGATGCTTATCGCGAGGTGATGGAGCGGCATTTCCATGCGGTACACCGGATTGCCTTTCGCATCACGGGCAACGAGGGCGATGCGGAAGAGGCGACGCAGGAGGCGTTTGTGAGGGCTTATGACAGCCTGGGGAGCTTTCGGCAGGATGCGGCATTTGCGACGTGGATTGCGCGGATTGCGATGAACACGTCGATCAACCTGGTGCGGCGGCGGAGGCGGGACTTGCTGCATGATGCGCCGCGAATCGCGGATGAGTTTGGTGGCAAGGATTCGCAGGCGGAGCGGACGGTGCAGGTGGCCGATGGAGCGGCCGGGCCGGAGCGGATGCTGCTGGAGCGCGAGGCGGCGGCGATGCGGGAGCGGGCGATGGCGGAGTTGACGGAGATGGAGCGGACGGCGTTCACGCTGCGGCATGTGGAAGAGATTTCGATTGCGGAGATAGCGGAGGCGCTGGAGATTGCGCCGAATGCGGCCAAGCAGGCGGTGTTCAGGGCGGTGAGTAAGTTGCGGCGGGCGTTGAAGCCGGTTGCGTCCGTTGCGGGAGGTGTGCGGTGAAGCATTTTACGGAGGAAGAGATGATTGCTTACAAGTTGGAAGGCGAGCAGGCAGAGGCGATAGAGCAGCACGCGGGTGAGTGCCCGGAGTGTGCTGCGCTGGTGGCGTCGGTGACGGAGACACTGGATGTGTTTTCTGACGTGCCGGTGCCGGAGGCGGAGTTTGAACGCAGCTGGGAGCAGGTGCGCGGGCAACTGCGGAGCTCGGCTGGCTTGAGCTTTACGACGGCGCGCGAGGTGGAGATGGGCGTGTGGGCGTCGCTGTGGGGCGGTGTGCGGGATGCGCTGTTCGCCAAGAAGACGCCGGAGCTGGTGCTGGAGTCAAAGCCGGTGGCGGTGGTGGACCGGATGGCGGTGAAGCGGGACTGGCGCGGGCTGGTGGGGGCGCTGGCGGTGGAGTTGATCGTGGTGATGGCGGTGGGTGCGGTGACGGCGCGGAAGATCATCATGATGGCTCCGGCGACCCATGTGACGGAGCTGAATGCGCCTCTGCCGCCTGCTCCGCCGCAGCCGAAGATGGCGGGTGGAGGCGGTGGGAGTCCTGGGGCTACTCCTGTGGCGAAGGGGAATCTTCCGCCGAGGATGGCGGCCCCGGTTCCGAAGATTGAGCAGTCGAAGCTGATTGAGCCTCCGGCGATCGACTTGCAGGCGAGTCTGAAGATGCCAACGGTGAATATGCCGAACTTTGGTGACCCGCGGTCGCCGGTGGTGGGGAGTTCGACCGGGAATGGTAAGGGCGGCGGGATAGGCTCGGGGAGTGGGGGCGGACTGGGTGCCGGGAACGGAGGGAATACGGGCGGAGGGGTGAAGCGGGTTGGTGGCTCTGTGTCGGCGCCGGTGCTGATGAACCACATTGAGCCGGAGTTCTCCGATGAGGCGCGCAAGGCGAAGTTTGCCGGGAACGTGCTGGTGTACCTGGTGGTGGATACGCAGGGGCGTCCGCAGAATGTTCGTGTGATCAAGCCTGTGGGTATGGGGTTGGACGAGAAGGCGATGGAGGCCGTGAGGCGGTACATCTTCAAGCCGGCGATGGAGAACGGCAAGCCCGTGCCTGTGGAGCTTTCAATTGAAGTGGACTTCCAGATCTTCTAGGGTGAGGCGCATGGTCCGAATGATGCTGGGCGCGGTGCTGGCGGTTGCGGCTTTGGCTGCGACCGCCGGTGCGCAGGTGATTACGTTGGAGACCAAGGCTACTCCGGATGAGCTGCAGCAGTGGCTGAGGAGCGGCGATGCTCGGCTGGTGGCGTGGGGCGCTACGCTGGCCCGTGAGCAGAACGATGAGCATGCGCTGCGGACGATGGTGGAGATGGTGGAGCAGTGGAAGGGGCCGGAGAACCGGCTGCATCCGACGCATGAAGATACGGAGATGAATGAGGCGATGGTGGCGGTGCTGGATGGGCTTATCCAGCGGAAGGTGCATGTGGGTGTGGATGGACTGAGAGCGGTTGCGCCGGGGACTGCGACGACGTTTGGGGCACAGGCTCTGGCGCTGGCGTCGCAGATGCCGGTAAGCGAGGCGGCTCCGCTGCTGCTGGATTGGTATAGGGAGACGCTGCCGGCCTCCCCGTCATTTGTGATTTATCCAGAGACCGAAGAGGGGCGGCGGCTGACGTGGATGGGGCATATTGCCGGGATGATGCTGGCGAAGGAGCCTCCTGCGGGTTTTGCGGCTCTGGTGGTGGAGGAGTCGGTGGAGCGGGTGGAGTTTGATGTGGTGGATAACGGAATGGGTTTTGGGACCGGGAGTGGAGGGTCTTGTGGGGATAGGCTGGGGACGAGCGTGCAACCGGGCTGGCCGGAGATATTTACCTATGGGATAGTGCCTGACAGCCAGGGTGGGAAGCTGGCACTGCTGGTGGAGGCCGGGGGCGAGAGTCTTTATCTGTCGAGATATCCAAATAGAGGATATGGCGGTGGTTGCGGCAGAAGCGACGATGGGCCGGCGTGGATGCGGCGGAGGTTGCTGGCGGAGATGGTGGGCGTGGATCCTTCGGGGTTGCCGTGGAGGGCGGAGGATCAGAGGAACGTGGAGTGGAGCGATGGGGCTTCGCTGCGGCGGGTGGTGATGGAGACGGTGGAGGCGGAGGAGCGCAAGCTGGGGGTGTTGGTCACGGTGCTGGCGAATAGAGGCTTCCTGACGAGGGACGAGGCGCGGGCGGTGCGGACGAAGCTGCTGGTGGTGGTTCGAGACATGCGCGAGAAGAAGGAGCCAAGGCTGCCGAGGATGGAGCTGCATGATCCTCATGACGAGCTGCGGTACGAATGAGGCGAAGTTACAGCAGAGCCTTTGATTTTGCCTGTAAATTGTTGTATTATATGAAGGTTGCGGGTTCGCTTTTTGGGCCTGCTGTGCTGGTTTTGAAGAGAAGGAGCTTTAGCATCGATGGCAAAGCGTCGTGGAAATCCTAACTGGGGCAAGCCGGAGCCGATTGGGCCGGTGGTGCCGACCGTCACCTCGTTTGAGCAGGTGGTGAAGGAATATAAGTTGACCCCGGACCAGTACATCCGGTCGACCAGGCTGCGGGAGTGGGCGCGGCGGAACAAGAACTCGAAGTACATCCCGGAGGCGCTGCTGGAGGCGTGGGGATTCGAGATTGAGTCGACCCTGTAGCGATTGAGTTGGGAGGGAAGGCCGCCGGTACTGGCGGCCTTTTCGTTTTAAGTCGGGCGAATGTGATTGGTTTGTCATTGGTGGTGCGTTGGGCTTTTCGTTTGGGCTGTAGAGGCGGATGATGGATGTACGGAGCTGAGAGAGATGGCTGAGAAGACGCAGTTTGCGACGGTGATGGAGGCGGTGGCGGAGATTCGCGCGGGGCGGATGGTCGTGGTGGTGGACGACGAGGACCGCGAGAATGAGGGCGACCTGACGCTGGCGGCGGAGTTTGTGACGCCGGAGGCGATCAACTTCATGGCGATGCATGGGCGCGGGCTAATCTGCGTGACGTTGACGGAGGAGCGCGCGGACTACCTGCGGCTGGGGCCGATGACGCAGGAGAACACTTCGCGGTTCGGGACGGCATTTACGGAGTCGATTGAGGCGCGCGAGGGTGTGACGACGGGGATCTCGGCGGCGGACCGGGCGCATACGATTAAGGTGGCAATCGATCCGGGCGCGACTGCGAATGACCTGGCGCGGCCGGGGCATGTGTTTCCTCTGCGGGCGCGGAAGGGTGGCGTGCTGGTGCGGGCGGGGCAGACGGAGGCGTCAGTAGACCTGGCGCGGATGGCCGGGCTGATTCCGGCGGGGGTTATCTGCGAGATTATGAACGACGATGGCACGATGGCGCGCGTGCCCGACCTGGTGAAGTTCTGCGAGACGCATGGGCTGAAGATGGTGACGGTGGCGGACCTGATCCGGTACCGGCTGCAGCATGAGCGGTACATCCAGCGCGTGGGCGAGTCGGTGCTGCCGACCGTGCATGGCGAGTTCCGGATGATTGCTTATGAGAGCGAGGTGGAGGGCGGCGAGTCGCACATTGCGCTGGTGCTGGGCGATGTGGAGGGAGAGGAGCCGGCGCTGGTGCGGGTGCACTCGCATTGCCTTGCCGGGGATGTGTTTGGGACGACGCTGTGCGATTGCCGGACGGTGGTGGACTGCTCGCTGCGGATGATTGCGGAGGCGGGGCGCGGGGCGTTGATCTATCTGCACAATGCTACGAAGGGGTTTGGCGTGGACCGGAGTGTTGCGCCGGGGCGGCTGGTCTTCCACCGCGAGAAGCGGGCGATGGAGGGCCATGATGAACGGCAGCAGCGGACGTTGCGGCAGGTTGGGCTGGGAGGGCAGATTTTGTCTGACTTAGGGATTCACAAGATACGGCTGCTCTCGAATACGCCTACACATGTGCCCGCACTGCAGGGGTTTGGGATCGAGATTGTGGAGCGGGTGGCGGTGAAGAGCGAGTCAGCGAGTCAGCAGGTCAGCGAGTCAGCCAAGGGGAGTTGCTAGCGAGGAGGCGGGATGCGCAGGGTGTTGCTTGTTGCGATGCTTGTTGGGATGACGGTGCTGGGCGGGGCGCAGGGTCCGGCGGCTAAGACGGGCTTGTTCCGTGGGGCGGTGGAAGGTCCAGGTAAACTCCCAATTCCCAACGCATACGTGCTGGTACATCTAGGCGAAAAACCTGATTTGGTGGTCACACTCAATCCTGAGACTGCGACGTTTTCAGTAAAGATTGAGCCGGGAGTATATGACGTGCTGATTGCGGCAGTAGGATTTTCGCCGATTGCCAAGAAGATTGAGATCGCTGACGGGCACACTACGACCGTCCGAGTGCAGTTAAAACCGGACGGCAAATACAACATCTCCGATTGATGGCTATTGGATGGTGAGGGAGAGGGTGGTTGTCTGGGTGATCTGGAGCCCGCTGGTGGTGGTGGCGGTGACCTGGTACGTGTAGGCGCCGGTGGGGGCGTAGTGGAGGTTGGGGTTGGGTGGGGCGCTTCCTCCGCCGCAGCCGGTGGTGGTGAGGAAGGTTGCGGAGAGCGCGATGGCGATGAGCCAGAGGGTGGGGACGTGGCTGCTGATGCTCCGGACCTTGCGCGAGACGAGCATGGTGGGAAAGAGCAGGCAGACTAACAGGGCGGTGAGGGCGCTGGAGTTTGGTCGCGCGAGTGCGGAGGCGTGTCGCTGGAGTCGGCGGCGATGGATGAGGGTGCGGTGTTGCCTCCGAAGGCGGTGAGGTAGGTCTGGTAGACGAGTTGGCCTGTGGTGGAGAAGCGGGCGGCGAAGCCGTTCTGCGTGCTGCCCGAGGCGGGAGACTGCTGGATGGCTGAGGGTGTGACTGGAATGGAGGCGGCGAAGGTGCTTCCGGTGAGGAAGACGGCGTCTGACGTGGCGGCGACGGAGGCTACAGCGGTGCGGCCGCTGCCGGTGAAGGTGAGGAACTGTTCGTGGAGCGTGGAGTCGAAGCGGGCGACGAAGGAGTTGACGCTGGTGTCTGCAGGCGCGGGGAAGGCGACGCCGGCAGTGCCGCTGAGCTGGCCGCTGGTGCTGGTGCCTGCGGCGTAGATGTTGCCGGCGGGGTCGAGCGCGAGGGTGAGGCCGATGTCGCCCTGCGCGCCGAGGTGGATTTGGGCGAGGACGTTGGTTGCGGTGGGGTCGAGCTTGAGGAGGCGAAGGCCGTCGCGCTGGTCTAAGACAAGGTAGATGTTGCCGGAGGAGTCAGACTGGACGGCGTTGAACTGGCCCTGGAAGCTGGAGGTGTAAAGGCCGCTGAGGGCGAGTTGCTGTGCTCCTGTGGTCTGGGCTTGAAGCGTAACCAGAGGGAGAAGCGATAGCGAAAGGTGCAGAGCGCGGAGGAGTGGCTTCATCTTGAGCGGCCGCGGTGTGCGGTTCACTCAATTACCACATGGACTTTAGCAAAGTACGGTGTCTCAATTTGCGAAAGGGAGCACGTTGGTACCGTGTGGTTTCAAATTGGGAATGGTCACGTTACCTTGCGATTTTGCTGGATGCCTGTGGGTTAGAGGAGGTGGGTGAGTTCCAGGGCTTTCATTTCCTTGAGGAAGTGGACGTGCGAGGTGTAGTGGATGGCAGTCATGCCGAGTTGGCGGGCGGGACCGATGTTGCGTTCGATGTCGTCGATGAAGAGGATGCGGTCTAGGGGGGTGGCGAGGGATTCGGCGGCGGAGCGGTAGATGGCGAGGTCGGGCTTGGCGAGGCGGAGGGAATAGGACCAGGTGCAGTGGTAGAAGTCCTTGAGCCAGGGGAGGCGGGTGAGGAAGCGGGCGGTCATGGCGTCGCCGATGTTGGAGAGGATGCCGGTGCGGTGGCCTTCGCGCTGGAGTTTTTGCGCCCAGTCGAGCATGGGCTGGTTGGGGCGGCGCCAGAGGTCGAAGTCGGTGTCGAGGAAGGACTGGATTTGGTCCGGGGTGTAGGTGCGGCTGGTGTCCGAGGCGATCTGCTGCCAGTAGGTGACGCCGGTGTAGGTGCCGTCGTCGTAGGCGTGGCGGTATTGCCAGTACTCGCGGTGGAGGGTGTCGTGGTCGAGGCCGGTTTGGGTGACGAGGCGGGCCCAGGCTGCAGGGTCGGGAGGCAGCGAGAGAACCTGGCCATAGTCGAAGAGAACTGCTTCGATTTGTGGTGCCGGCATGGTATCCCCCCCTTATTTGAAAAGGTCTAAAGTATTCAAAACAAACAAGTTAGGTTTGGACTTCGGTGGTAAAGTCTCCTATCTAAAGGAGTTACGTCCAAAGTATTCAAAACAAACTGGTTAGTATCGGCTGGGTGCTGTTGCTGAAATAGCCCCTACTTCTATTTTATCTGGTTTGGAGGGAAAGTACGCCACGGTGGAGGCGGATTAGCTTTGGGATTTGGATTTCTTTTGCTGGAGCTTCTGGACCTGCTTCCACTGATCGTCGGAGAGTTGCTGGCGGACGGCTAATTTGGTCTGGAGGATGGTCTTGGCGGCGGCGCTGCGGGCCTGCTCGATGCGGGCGATCTGGGAGTCGATGGCGGCCTCGTCGGGGCTGGCGGCGGCGAGCAGGGACTTGAGGGCGTCCTTCTCGTTGAGGTAGCGCCGCTGGAGGTCACGGATGGTCTCGGTTCTGGTGCTGTAGAGGACGTTGAGGCGTTGCTGCTGGTCTGGGGTGATGTGCGCGGCGCGGGTGTAGTCCTGTTCATTCCACCAGGGGCCGTCGGGGCCGAGGGGGTCGATGGCCTGGGAGGAGAGATTGCAGCAGTCGGAGGCCTCGGTGAGGGTGAGGGGGGCCGTCTGGGAGCGGACATTCGGGGCTGAGGCGAGCAGCAGCAGGATGCACAGGAGGGTGCTCGTGTAGCCAGAGACTCGTCCTGGATACTTTGGGTCGTTCAGGCCGGTCGCTGGAGCGAGAGGGGATTTCATTCTTTTGTTGAGGTGGATTATATCGCCGGTGGAGGTCTGGATTTGGGCAAAGTTTTGTCACCAGAGTGTCGGCTATGCGTGGAAATGAAGGACTTAGGTTGCGGAGTGGCGGCTTAGGATGGAGGGATGGTGCAGTTTTCAGAGCGAACGGGGTGGGAGCGGGAGAGCAATGAGTTTGCCCTGGCGGTGGAGCGGGCGCGGGCTGCGGCAGGTGGATTACTGGATTTGACGGTGTCGAACCCAACGCGGTGCGGGTTTGAGTATCCGCCGGAGTGGATGAGTGGGCCGGGCAAGACCGGGCTGGTGTATGAGCCGCTGCCGCGGGGGACACAGGGTGCGCTGGAGGCGGTGGCTGGGTATTACCGAGAGATGGGAGTGGACGTTTCGCCGGAGCAGGTGGTGATGACGGCCAGCACGAGCGAGGCTTACAGCTTTTTGTTCCGGCTGCTGTGCGATGCGGGGGATGAGGTGCTGGCGGCGCGGCCCAGTTATCCGTTGTTTGATTTTCTGGCGGGGCTGGAAGATGTGCGGCTGGTGGAGTATCCGCTGTTTTATGACTATGGATGGCACATTGATCTGGCGGAGTTGGAGCGGCGAGTTACGGCGCGGACGCGGGCGGTGGTGGTGGTGCATCCGAATAACCCTACGGGGAACTATGTGGGTGGGGCGGAGCGGTTGGCTCTGGAGGAGATGTGCCGGCGGCGGGGTTTGGCTTTGATTGTGGATGAGGTGTTTTTGGATTTTCCCGCGAGTCAGCAGGTCAGCGAGTCAGCAGGTCAGCAGAGGACAGATGGAGGTCCTTCGAGTACGCTGCGCTCTGCTCAGGATGACAGGGTATTGGCGAGTGAGGAGAAAAGCAGATTCCCTTCGGGAATGACAGACAGAAAAACAAGCGCTCATACATTTGCTGGTGGGAGCGAGAGGGTGCTTTCGTTTGTGCTGAGTGGGGTGAGCAAGGTTTGTGCTTTGCCGCAGATGAAGGTTTCGTGGATGGTGGTGTGCGGGCCGGAGGAGACGCGACGCGAGGCTTTGGGGCGGCTAGAGGTGGTGGCGGATACGTTTCTTTCGGTGAGTACGCCGGCGCAGCTGATGCTGCCGGTGTGGCTGGCGGGACGGGAGGGGATTCAGC
>Ga0206933_1096_pt2:0-12500 | contig 14624 bp, 15 predicted proteins | sample Alteio_BWOrgHeat_15_FD_152937 | JGI IMG/M metagenome (GOLD analysis project Ga0206933, IMG submission 152937) | Enriched cells from forest soil in Barre Woods Harvard Forest LTER site, Petersham, Massachusetts, United States -... | ecosystem: Environmental > Terrestrial > Soil > Temperate... | reverse complement strand
AACCCACGTGGGTAAAACCCACGTACGGCCCGATGAATCCATAGTCGGGTACGAGCGAACCCAGGGAAGTGAACCATCTCAGTACCTGGAGGAAAAGAAAGAAACCTCGATTGCGAAAGTAGTGGCGAGCGAAATCGCAACAGCCTAAACCAGTACCACCCTCGGGTGTTATTGGGGTTGTAGGGTCGACAATAGTAGAGTTACCAATCTGGCGGTTAGCCGAAGCCCTCTGGAAAGAGGGGCCATAGAGTGTGATAGCCACGTAGGCGAAAACTGACCAGACTCGAAGTCGATACCTGAGTACCGCGGGGCACGAGAAACCCTGTGGGAAGCTACGGAGACCATTCCGTAAGGCTAAATACTAGCTTCTGACCGATAGTGAACCAGTACCGTGAGGGAAAGGCGAAAAGAACCCCTGCGAGGGGAGTGAAATAGTACCTGAAACCGTGTGCCTACAAACGGTGGGAGGACTATGCGGCGTAAGCCGAAAGTCTGACCGCGTGCCTATTGCATAATGAGCCGGCTAGTTATTCTTGTCAGCAAGGTTAAGCGAAAGCGAGCCGTAGCGAAAGCGAGTCCTAATAGGGCGAATCAGTTGGCAGGAATAGACGCGAAGCGGGATGATCTACCCTTGGCCAGGCTGAAAGTAGGGTAAAACCTACTGGAGGGCCGAACGGGTGTTTGTTGAAAAAAGCTCCGATGAGCTGAGGGTAGGGGTGAAAGGCTAATCAAATTCCGTGATAGCTCGTTCTCTCCGAAATAGCTTTAGGGCTAGCCTCGGACGATTTGTCGTGGTGGTAAAGTACTCGATGGGCTATGGGGCTTTCCAGCTTACAGAACCCAACGAAACTCAGAATGCCATGGAACAACCAGTCCGGGAGTCAGACGGCGGGGGCTAAGCTTCGTCGTCGAGAGGAAAACAGTCCAGATCGCCTGCTAAGGTCCCCAAATCCAAGCTAAGTGGGAAAGGAAGTCGGAACGCCCAGACAGCCAGGAGGTTGGCTTAGAAGCAGCCATCCTTTAAAGAAAGCGTAATAGCTCACTGGTCAAGCGGTCCGGTGCCGACAATATAACGGGGCTCAAGCTTGGTACCGAAGCAGCGAATGCATCGCTTAACTGCGATGCGTGGTAGGAGAGCATTCTCAACAGTTTGAAGCCAGACTGAAAAGACTGGTGGACGGTTGAGAAGAGACCCTGCCGGCATAAGTAGCGATAACGGAGGTGGGAACCCTCCGCGCCGAAAGTCTAAGGTTTCCTGAGAAAGGTTAATCCGCTCAGGGTCAGGCGGTCCCTAAGGCGAGGCCGAAAGGCGTAGCTGATGGACATCCGGTTAATATTCCGGACCTCCCTTGTGTTCGTTATCACGATGGGGTGACGCAGGAGGATAAGCAGGCCGTCCTATGGCTATGACGGTCGATGCGTGTAAGGTGTTTCTCGTAGGAAAATCCGCGAGGAAGTTATCACTGAGACGCAAAGCAGTAACCCGTATGGGTGAAAGCTGCCGATTCCACGCTGCCAAGAAAAACCTCTAAGGAGAACGTAAGGGAACCGTACCTCAAACCGACACAGGTAGACGAGGAGAATATCCAAAGGCGCTCGTGAGAACACTTGTTAAGGAACTCGGCAAATTAACCCCGTAACTTCGGGAGAAGGGGTGCCGCAGTAGAGTTCATAGCTCGAAGCGGCCGCAGAGAAATGCGCACTGCGACTGTTTAACAAAAACACAGGTCTCTGCAAAGTCGAAAACGACGTATAGGGGCTGACGCCTGCCCGGTGCTGGAAGGTTAAAGGGAGAGGTCAACCGCAAGGTGAAGCTTCGAACTGAAGCCCCAGTGAACGGCGGCCGTAACTATAACGGTCCTAAGGTTAGGTTCGCTAGCCTTAGTAAAATCTGGCTATATGCTGGAAGGTCTGAGTATCCCTCGCTACGCGAGGCAATTCGCGTGACAATGCGTTGGGTGCAGATAATCAGCAGGAAAGGCCATCGGAGGAAGATCTCTGATGGAATCCTCAGAGACTATATGCCAGATTCCAACGAAATGTTTTTGTTGGAAAAGATATAGTCCGAACTGCATGGCGACATGCAGAGAGTGGCAGAAATGTCCACTCCGCCTGGCTTGGAGAAAGTCCCTCAGCGGCTAAAGCCGTCGAGCGGGCGAGTCCAAACGGCACGATTAAAATCGTGCCCTTCCCAAAATCAAGAATCAGAATTTGGTTAGGTGGCTGTAACAAAGTTGAGCGAAATTCCTTGTCGGGTAAGTTCCGACCTGCACGAATGGCGTAACGAAAGTGCGACTGTCTTAATGAGTGACACGGCGAACTTGTAGTGCCGGTGAAGATGCCGGTTGCCCGCAACTAGACGGAAAGACCCCGTGCACCTTTACTACACCTTAACTATGAACTATGGCACTTGCTGCGCAGGATAGGTGGGAGGCTTTGATTTCAGGCTCTCGGGCTTGGAGGAGCCACCGGTGAGATACCACCCTGCGAGTTCTGTGGTTCTAACTTACTCCCGTAAACCGGGAGAAGGACATAGTTAGGCGGGTAGTTTGACTGGGGCGGTCGCCTCCTAAACTGTAACGGAGGCGCGCGAAGCTACGCTCAGGCTGTTTGGAAATCAGCCGACGAGTGCAAACGCATAAGCGTGGTTGACTGCGAGACCTACAAGTCGAGCAGGTACGAAAGTAGGCGTTAGTGATCCGGTGGTTCTGTATGGAAGGGCCATCGCTCAACGGATAAAAGGTACGCCGGGGATAACAGGCTGATCGGAGCCAAGAGTTCATATCGACGCTCCGGTTTGGCACCTCGATGTCGGCTCATCGCATCCTGGAGCTGTAGAAGGTTCCAAGGGTTAGGCTGTTCGCCTATTAAAGCGGTACGTGAGCTGGGTTCAGAACGTCGCGAGACAGTTCGGTCCCTATCTGTTGTGGGCGCAGGAGATTTGAGAGGACCTGTCCTTAGTACGAGAGGACCGGGATGGACGAACCTCTTGTGTTCCAGCTGTCGTGCCAACGGCATAGCTGGGTAGCGAAGTTCGGTAGTGATAACCGCTGAATGCATATAAGCGGGAAGCACTCCTCGAGATGAGATCTCCCAACCCGTAAGGGATAAGAAGGGCCCAGGAAGACTACCTGGTTGATAGACGGGAAGTGAAAGAGCAGCAATGTTTGAAGCTTACCCGCACTAATCGCCCGTTCGGCTTGACCATAAAATTTACTCGGTGCAGAAACAGCCGTCAGGACTCAGCTGTAAGCTTTCAGTTCGAACTTGTTCGAAAGCTGCAGCGTGCTCAGCGACTGGTCAGAAACTGGACCAGACTGAGATCAGTACTGACGACTGGCGCCGACGAAAAGCCGAAGTAACATGTGGCAGAAATCGGAAGTAAGCAAAGATGAAAGTAAGCCACACCCAATCTATTCAGCTGTGAGGCATCGTCCTTGGTTTTATCGAGGAATGATCTTTGAAAATCGTCGCGAAAGCGACAACGAGATGGCGTAGAGATCCCTCGCAAAGTGCGCTCGGGATTTCGGCTCGCGGCTCAGATGCCGCGAAAACGCCTCAACTTGTCGGTGATCTTACCGCGGGGGCTCCACCCGTTCCCATCCCGAACACGGAAGTTAAGCCCCGCAGGGCCGATTGTACTGCTCGCGAAAGTGAGTGGGAGAGTAGGTCGTTGCCGGCATTAAATAAAGGCCAGTCTGAGAAATCAGATTGGCCTTTTCCTTTGTGGGTGACTACTTGCTCGTTGATGTCTGGACCGAAATCAGCCCCGCCTGGATTTCCACTCGATCAACCGGTCCTCTCCCGAACCACTTCACGACGGAGCTTGGTCCCTCTTCATCTATCCAATCACCGAGGGTGTAGACAAACACTACTTCCCTTTTTACTTGGCAGGCGCAGGGATGATCCCAGGAAAACTTCCAAGTTTGGACCTCCTTGATCGCGGCGCGCTGCAACATTGCAGGTCCGGTGACAGCCTCGACGTCGGATGGGTCTCCCTTCTCATCGATAATGAAGTGAAGAATCACTTGTCCCTGAATACGCGCCTGGCGGCAGAGCGGCGGATAGAAGGGCATGGGGGCTGATTTGAGAAAAGGCTCGGGATCGGCTCCTGCTGCGGATAGGTTCAACAGCAAAACGGCAATCGCTGCCAATGTGGTTTTCATGGTCATGCTCCTTGGCGATGAGACCCCTCGCAAAGCACGCTTCGGGATTTCGGCTGCGGGCTCCCGCTGCGCTCACGCCCGCAAAGGGCCTCAAGTTAAGCCCTGCAGGGCCGATTGTACTGCACGCGAAAGTGTGTGGGAGAGTAGGTCGTTGCCGGCATTAAATAAAGGCCACGTTCAGAAATGAGCGTGGCCTTTTCCGTTGTTAGCTCTTGTGGAGTACACTTCCGTCGAAGGTCCCCAGTCAAAGGAGGCACGATGAGTGTATTACCGCTGGTTGTGGGGCAAACCATTGCGATGACAGAAGCCGAGTTCGACAAGGCTGGGGGACGGCAGGGCCAAACTTTGCTCATCCGTAACTTCGATAACACACAGCTTTCCGCCAATGCGCCCAATCTAAGCTACGAGCTTCGGGTCGGTCCCGAGTACAAGGATCACAGGGACGGATCGAAGTGGCCTGTCACCGACAAGGAACCCATAACACTTCTCCCCGGTGCTGCGGTTATTATCGAGACCGAAGAGAGCCTTCACATGCCGAAGGGCATGTTCGGTTATATTGTCCCGAAGGTGTCGTGGCTGCAGAAGGGCATATCCAATACGCTGTCCAAAGTGGACGCCGGATACAATGGGCCGCTCTTGGTGACAATCTTTAACCTAGGGAAAAATAAGGAAGACCTTCATCTTCGCGAGCCGTTTTGCGCTCTCGTGGTTCATGACGTCGCCGCTGGCGCCCAGCTATACGAAAAAGGTCCGAAGAGGCTTGTTGGGCCGAATCGCAAGCGAAAGCTCTGGCAAAAGATCAGAAACTGGTTGGAAGCAAATCCCGCGACCGTGCACATTATCTTGATCATCGCGACATTCCTGCTGGCGATCGCTACGATAAGGTTGGCCATCGTGGAGATACATCTGTCGCACCTCCTACAGCAAAGTGCCGGGCACTGACCGAACCCGGCTGTACAATTGCGACGCAGGCCCCACGTCATCCGAAATGCGAGGAGAGCCATGGCGACTCAGAAGCAGCAAGGGCCCCCGTCTTCGATCAAAGACCAGATTGCGCTGCTAACTTTGAAGCGTGCAATATTCCACTTTGTTCCTGTACACAAGAAAGGGGTGGATAACGTCGCGCCGTCATTGATGGACGAAGAAACGCCGCTCGATGCCGACAACACTCATTTAATCCAAGAACGAGTGAAAACGACCCTGAGCTCAACCCACGCGTTTGAGGTCGAGTTCAATCCAAATAACATCACGCCAGTGCGCAGCCTGGTTGAGACCTATTTTGCCAGTGCTGATGGCGCAAATTTCGTTTCCGTTTCACAACAGCTAGCCACCGCCCTGTTCACTGTGCAAAAGGGCAATAACAGCCCCGGCCTATTGGCGCTCTTGGACTTCATATTTGGCCAAGACAGGGCTCTGGTCATCGTGAAGCTAGAGAGTGAGACGGGGAGCAGGCTCTTCACTGATGAGGCAACGGGTCATCGCAGATACCAAATGAAGGTTCTTCGGGACCTGTTTCTGACTGAAGGGACGCGTGTCTTTAAGAGCGCTCTGTTCACCCTGTCGAAGGAGGATACACAGATTCTTGCCTGCGACGACCAACGTAGCTCACTTCGACAATATGAGGTGGCGAGATTCTTCTTGGAGCAATTTCTTGGTTGCAAACGGCTCGAGGTCGGCCACGTTGTGACCAAGCGCTTCTACAATGCAGCGGTCGACTTCCTGAACACCGAAATATCCTCTGAGACGCAGCGAAATGATCTGTACGATGACGTGGCATCGCAACTGCGGCGCCATGTGCAAAAGCTCGACGTGAAAGAATTCGCCCGAGAGTTCGTACCCAATCCTCAGCGCGATCAATTCCTGACGTTCATGAAAGAAAAGGGAGTTCCGCTCTCCTTCCAAAAGGACACGTCAGAAATCAACGCCTATCTGCGGAAGAAGGTCATCAAGACCACCCATGATATTCTCCTACGGGTTCCAGAAGACGCCGCACACTTGGTTAAAGTCGAGGCGAACAAAATCATTGTCAATGATTCTCCCACAGTGATTCGCGGCAATGCCTGACATTATCGAAGAAATTCGGCTACGCTGGACAAAAGAACAGGATGATCACGATCGTTTTCGTCTCGTGTTGGCCGAACTTACGGAGGAGACTCTTAAGAGCAATGGCATGGCTGGCCGCGTGACCTCCAGGCTTAAGGCAATCGACAGTTTGGTTCGGAAACTAATGAAGCAAGTGAAAGAAGGACGGGAACCGACCTTCGAGTCTGTTGTCGACAAGGTGGGGGTCCGGGCAGTCGTTCGCTTCAAGGAGGAGGTCGAAGAGGCCGCGAGTGTTTTCCGATCCGCATTTCGGTGCCTCAAACTCGAATTCAAAAGCGAAGGCAAGCAATTGAACGAATTCGGGTACCAGAGCTGCCATATGGATATAGGCCTTCGAGAGGATCACCCTAACTATTCTCTATTCCATCCATTTGTCGGAGAATTGCAAGTGCGCACCGTTGCCCAGGATCTCTGGGCAGACATGGCGCATGAACTGAGCTACAAATCAGTCTTGAGGGACCTAGCGCCCTCAATGCAAACGCTGATCGACCGTCGTATATACATTCTGAGTGCCCTTGTTGAGTCCGCCGATATGGAGTTTTCGCGCATCAACAAAGAAATCCTCAGTTCAGAAGGAGCAGAGAACCTGCTGTTGCTCCGAGCCTTAGAACGCGAATACTACAAGTTCACTAGCCGCACCTATGACCCGGAATTCTCCTTAGAGTCGATAGCAGTGTTGTCGAAAATTAATCCGCGACCGATTCATGAGCTGCGACGGGACCTCGCCGACTTTTCAGAAAAGAACAATGCAAAACTGGCTCACATTTTCACCGATCAAGCGAGCAACCAAGACCGTAGCGCTTTTCTCTTCCAACCGGAGGCAATTCTTATCTTTGAAATCCTTGATAGTCGACCGCTCGAACTCGAGGACGTTTGGCAAATTAACTTTCCGACTAAGGAGCTTGAACGGCTTGCAAGCGCGTGGGCGACTCCGGTCTTTTGAGAAGGGACTCGATGTCCGGCCAACGTCAACGGCGGCGGGACAGGAGTGTCCGCCCCACACGAGTTTTGTCTTGACTTAGCCTTGCGATATTTTGTATCCTTCTTATATAACCTTGATGGCTTTATGGAGCCTCTTCGGGCGGGATTGTCCGAGGGGGCTTTTTGTGTCTTGGGTGATTGTCGCGCGGGAAGAAGCAGATCCCTCGGCTTCGCTCGGGTGACAATCTGTTGGAGGTGACAATTTTTCGCGGGGGAAACGCAAGGTCCCTCGACTTCGCTCGGGATGACAGATGTTTTTGGTCGGGATGACAAATTTTACTTGGTGATGGAGTCAGGAAATTAATGAGGAGTGAATCGTTATGAGCTTGGGCGTTTTGGTTGGGGATTTGTTTGCTTCGGTGGAGGTTGGGGATTTGTTGGCCTCGGCTGATGCTCGGGATAAAGGCGGGATGGCTCGGTTTACGGGGAAGCGGCGCGGGGAGATGGCGGAGGCGGCGTTTGTGGCTAAGGCGGTCAGCCTGGGATTTGGGGTGGCTAAGCCTTGGGGCGATAGCGATCCGTTTGATTTTATTGTGCAGTGGGGTGGGAAGCTGTCGAAGGTGCAGGTGAAGTCGGCGCATTGTGTGGGCGAAGATGGCACTTACAGTATTCGAGCGCATGGGCATGACATGAAGGCGTATCGGGCGGATCAGATCGATGTGCTGGTGGCGTTCGTGGTTCCGCTGAATGTGTGGTATGTGTTTCCGGTGCGGGCACTGCGGCGGATGCGGTTCTTGAAATTGTTTCCTGGGAGCCGGAAGCGGCGATCGAAGTATGAGAAGTATCGCGAGGCTTGGGGATATTTGCGGGGGTGAGGTTGGTAAGACTGGGCGAGAACAGAGCCGGCATTAAATAAAGGCCAGTCTGAGAAATCAGGTTGGCCTTTTCCTTTTGGCGTGGCGCGGGCGCCCTCGCCCGCGAGTGGCCGAAGGCCACACTCCCGCAAACAATGTTCAAGAACAAGATCGCGAGCCAGTTCCGGCAAGATCAAAGGCCCACCTGTACAGAAAGTGACGAACACCGCTGCGTCTTCCTTCTGCAGATGAGGAAGCCGCCTGCGATAACGGTACTTGGTCGGGGGCAGTGCGGTGACGGACATGGATGTGCGGGTATGGCGAGTGTGGGCGGGTGCCCTCTCCCGCCATTTCTGATTCCGAGTATGTCCCCCCGCGACTTTCATGTCAGTGACGAATGAACAAGTTCGACGAACCTCCTTCCGAAATGGGATTTCTAGTAGCAGGAACTTTTCGCGGGCGAGGGCGCCCGCGCCACACGAGTGGGAGAGTAGGTCGTTGCCGGCGTTAAATAAAGGCCAGTTCTACGGATTCGGAGGCGGGCTCAATAGTTCACAATGCTCGACGCACTTTACGGTGTTGGCCTCGACGGTGGCTTTCTTGTGGCCGGAGAAATCGATGTCGGGGAGGATTAGCAGGGTTTGCGTGCCATTGGCGACGTTAAAAGTGCAGTTGAAGCTCATTGACTGGACGCCACGTTCCTTGCATCCGGTTTGGTCGAGGGCGTCGGTCAGGGTCATAGTCTTGTCGTAGACCTGATCGGCAAGATGCGATGGCAACAGAGCGACCGTCAGGGGGATGGGCGACTTGATCTTCAGGCTGAGTTCCTGGCCGTCGTGGTCGGGAGTCATCAGACTGTAGACCTTGGGTACCGGAGTGATCTGGTATTTTTCGTCGAGGATGCGGCGCCAGTGGAACTCAGGCTGAATGCAATTGTAGTACTGGATGTGAAGATCGTTGGGGGAGATGAATTGTCGCACTCCGGGTCCGAGAATGACGCCAACCGTGGCGAGGGCGGGCTTCTCGGGCCTGCGCTCGTCGCGGAAAGTGATAATCATTGGACGTTCGGAGGGAAGATGACACTCGTAAATCGCGCTGGTGACATGCTCCTTCATGCAAAGGAAGCTGAAATTCGCAGGGGCTCCGGACTGCATGGCGGCGTTCCATTCGTCGGCCCAAGTCATGGCCACGGTGACGGGATATCTGGAGTCGATCTGCACATGCATGCCGCCGCCCCCGACGGCGGGATGGTAGACGCGGCCGGCGTGGAGGCTGGCGGGCTCCAACGGGATCGTCTCGCTGTCGGCGGCACTCCAGTAGACTTGCGCAGATGAGTTCGCGGCGAAGGCGCAGAACAGCAGCGTGGCAAAAAAGAAAAAGTTCCTCATCCTAGAAGTATTGGGTGGGTCCGTGCCATGCCCTAGCGAATTCGCGAGGGGAGGATTACGAAGGTACCAAGTGGCCTTGATTACGAAGTCGGCTGGGGGAACTGACAGTTAAGTCTCTGCAGCCCACGAGCGAATCGCGCCGCGACGTCTGAGGCCACCGCTTCACGGAGTGACCCCGAGGTTTCCGAACGCCGATTCTGGCTCACTCCAGGACTCGTGCCGTTCTAGCGTCGGGAAGTGTCACCGTTGCAGAGCTAGATAGAGCTGATCACCAACCGATGCGCTTGATCCCAGCGACCAAATCGAAATGGCGATCGCGGCTCAAGAGGGAGAGGGAATGCTGCCGGCACAGTGCGGCAATCCACAGATCGTTGGTCGGAATCGGCTTGCCCTTGCGCTTTAGTTCTAGGCTGATCTCGGCGTAGTGATGAGTGGTTGGCTCCTGAATGTCCAACACCAGGCAGTCATTGAGCAGTTCCTCCAGCCAGTTTTCGTAACTGGTCCGATGACGCGACTGGGCGATGCCATGGCGATACTCGCCGAGCACAATTACTGGGAGCGCAATCTGTTCGGCGCGCGCGAGAACGGCCGCCAGGCCTGGATCGTCGTCAGCCGCGGCCGACAGGGCATTGGTATCAAGGATCATTTTCAGAAAATCATTTTCAGAAAATCAGTGCCAGAGTTCCCGATCGATCTGCTCGAAGGCTTCTTCCACCCGGCTTTCGATTTGCTTGCGGTCTTTGTGCAGGTGTTTGAGCCGTCCGACATGCTGCATCCAGGGCTTTTCCTGGGATGTCGTTTTCAATTTTTCCTGGACCGCCTCAGTGACGAGCTGGCGCAAGGGAATGCCGCGCTGGGCGGCCGCGGATTTTGCGCGGCGGAACAGGAAATCGGGGATTTCGAGGGTCGTCTTCATGGACCCATATTACCATATTTATGGGTCTGGCTGCAAAAGTTCCCGTTTGTGTCGTGCGCGCGGAATCCGGTCGCTGCCTAGCAAGAATAAAGGGCGCGTTCAGAAATGAGCGTGGCCTTTTCCGCCGGTGCCGGTTACTGTTGGGAGCCGCCCTCACAAGAGCTGGCGAAGGTATCGGAGTCTCGGAGGATATAGTCGAATATCCTCGTATGGAATAAACGATGGCGACTCTAGCGCTTCATTTCGACAATGCCCCGATTAGGGAAGCCATAATTGCGATCCAGGTCCACGATCTTCCCGACTCGATCGTTGAAGAGCTCAGAAAATTGCCTCACGAGGTTGGGGTGTCGCGGGGAAGAAGCAGGTCCCTCGGCTTCGCTCGGGATGACAATCTGTTGGAGGATGCCAATTGTTCGCGGGGAAAACGCAAGGTCCCTCGACTTCGCATCAGGTTCGCTTTCGCGAATCTGATGCTTCGCTCGGGATGACAAATGTTTTTGGTCGGGATGACAAATTGTATTTAGTGGTGGAGTCAGGAAATTAATGAGGAGTGAATCGTTATGAGTTTAGGCGTGGTGACGAATGTGTGGTATGTGTTTCCGGTGCGGGCGTGAGCTCAGGAAAATCCGTCTGCTCGACCTCGTGAGAGAATAGGCGCTTCGAGGATCTGGCTCGGATGAAACATCTCTTAATCGCTCTAATTCTTCTCGGCGCGGTGATCGACCACGCGGCCGCGCAATCGAAGCCCCAATATGAGATCTACGCCATTCGTTATGCGACGCTACCCGCTTTCGATGTAGCCGATCTGGTTGCGGGCGCCGATCCCGCCCGCAAACTCGATATTGCCATGATGATCTGGCTGGTCCGCGGCAATGGCCACAACATCCTCGTCGACTCTGGTTTCTATCACGACCGCTTTTTCAAAGACTGGCACGTCAACGATTTCATCAAGCCCTCGGATGCTTTGAAGCCGCTCGGCGTCAAGCCGGAGGAGATCACCGACATTATCATCAGCCACATGCATTGGGACCACTCCGACGGGATGGACCTGTTCCCGAACGCCCGTGTGTGGATTCAGAAAGACGAGTTGCAGTACTACGCGGGAGAAGCCTGGCAAACCAAGCAAGCCCACGACGGCATTGATGCCGACGATGTGCTCACGCTGGTGAAGTTGAATACGCTGGGTCGAGTGGGTCTGGTGAACGGCGACGCACAGGAAATCCTCCCCGGAATCACCTGCTACACCGGCGGCCGGCACACGTATGCCTCGCAATACGTCGGCGTGAGCACGAAGGCGGGAATCGTAATTCTGGCCAGCGACAACATGTACCTGTACGAAAATCTTGAGAAGCATGTACCGATCGCTGCTACGCTGGATGCCGCCTCCAACCTGCGGGCGCAGGATCGCATGAAACAATTAGCGGCTAACCCAAGCCTCATTATTCCTGGACACGATCCAGCGGTTATGACGAAGTTTCCGAGTGTTGCACCCGGAATAGTCAAAATCCAGTGAGCTAGCACGAGGCTCGTCCGGGCGCAGCCCAAGGCAATTGCGACTTTCCGCTTGCCGCCGTCATCTAGATGAAACCATGCAAGTCACGGTCTACTCAGCCTTCTGGTGCCCCGACTGTCGCGAAGCCAAACGCTTCCTGAAGGAGAACAATATTGCCTTTCAGGACATCGATATTGAAAGCACTCCCGGAGCCGCCGAGGAAGTGATCAAACGAACCGGCAAGCGCGCCATCCCGCAACTGGTCATCGATGGCGAATGGTTCCAGCCTTACCGCCAGGGCGAAGGCTTTCTCTACGAAGAAACGGCCAAGCGCCTGGGAGTAAAGGAACCGTAGCTCAGGTGGAGACAGCTGTCCCCATACGGGCTGGCATGCTCCGGAACGAAAACAGATTCCTCGCTTCGCTCGGAATGACAATCTTGTTTGGGATTGCCGGTTTTAGTAACTGAAAGCGCCTTCATTTTCTCGGCAATAGCAGTCTGTCGAGTAAAGCTCGACTTTTGGCTAAACTAGCGCATGTACCCGCTGATCTCGGCGTGGGAGATCGCCTCTGCTGCATAAGTGAAAGTGCCTTTTTCTTTCATCTCCCGCGCAGCTCGTACCAACGCTCCTAGCGCCGCACGTGCCAGAGAGCCTCCTAC
>Ga0206933_1107_pt2 | contig 14661 bp, 12 predicted proteins | sample Alteio_BWOrgHeat_15_FD_152937 | JGI IMG/M metagenome (GOLD analysis project Ga0206933, IMG submission 152937) | Enriched cells from forest soil in Barre Woods Harvard Forest LTER site, Petersham, Massachusetts, United States -... | ecosystem: Environmental > Terrestrial > Soil > Temperate forest >... | reverse complement strand
GAATACCGCTTCGACCAATGCACCTTTTCCTTTCTTGAATTGACTGGTGGGTCCGATGCGAGCGCCCGGCTTCAAAGCGGACTCCAGCAGTAGTTGGCCATCAAAAAGGAAGCCCATGGCGCGGTTGCCAGCGGCGGGTTTCTGCCATAGAGCGTAGAAACATTGGTCGGTACCGCAATATGCGAAGTTCGAGATGGTGAAATCTGTGATCCCGTCGTGGTTGAGATCGATTTTGAAACTGTGGTGCAGTCCGATGACGCGGTGCGCCGGCGTGTAGACGATTTTGGCCTCGGCCGGCGGCGATAGCGCCAGAATTCCCACTCCGGCGGCGCTGGCCGCGAGTGCGTACATGTTGAGCCGCTTATCTGTGGAATTGGGAAGGTGCGTGGGTATTTTGGTGGGCAGCGGAGAGGGAGTCATATGGCGTTCCTCTGACGGTGGCTCATTATGCGTCCGTTCGGAAGTGGAGTCAATGCGGGCTCAGTTTCGTTGGCCGGGTCAAACCATAAACCACAGAGGACACGAAGTTTCACAAAGGTTTTTGGGATGGCGAGTTTTTCTTGGTCAGACTTGTGTAGTCTGAAGGTTTCGCTGAGTGTTTGGAGCTGGATCCACGGACAGTTGCAGGCCCTTTACTTGGCGCACCACGACTGGTTGCCCCGCGGGGACGTTGGCGGAGGAGATGGCGTCCCATAGTTCGCCGTGGATGAAGACTTTTCCTTGCGGGGACAGAGCGCTCTGCGTCAAGCCGATTTCTCCAATCAGGCCTTGCACCCCGGTTACGACTTTGTTATGTCGTGCCTTCAAGGCAATGCTCATTAGAAAGACTGTGATCAGACCAAGAGGGATGCTGACCGCGAGCGCCGTCAGCAGATGGACGCGCATCTCGGGGATTGGCGCATCCACGAGCAGCAGGCCGCCTAATGTGAGGGTGACGATTCCGCCGATGGCTAGAACTCCATGAGTTGCAAACTTGGCTTCGAGCGCGAATAAAGCGAACGAGGCAAGGATTAGAACAATAGCTGCGAAGCGGACGGGAAGCAGATTGAAGGCGAAAACGGCGAGCAGGATGAAAACGACTCCCACAGTTCCCGGCACGACGGCGCCGGGATGGTTGAACTCGACATACAGAGCCAATGCGCCCACGGCAAACAGGATGAATGCGATGTTTGGATCCATCAGATAGCCGAGAATGTGCTGCTTCAAGGTCATGTCAAAAGGGCGGACGGGATCGCCGACGAGATTGATCGTGATGGTTTGGCCGTTAAATCTTTTTACCTGCTTGCCTTGCAGTTGTTTGAACAGGTCGTCTTCGCTGGGCGCTACGTAGTCGATCAGTTTTTGCGAAAGGGCTTCCTGGTCGGTGAACGACTTGGACTGGCGCACGGCGGTTTCGGCGATTTCGACATTGCGTCCGCGTTTCGAGACGACGGATCGCATCAGCGCGGCGGAATCGTTCTCGATTTTTTCTTTCATCGTATCGTCCATCTTGCCGCCGCCTAGACTCACGGGATGCGCGGCTCCGGTATTGGTTCCGGGCGCCATGGCCGCTACGTCGGCGCTTTCCAGGATGAAAAAGCCAGCGGAGGCGGCGCGGCTTCCGCTGGGCGTGACATAGATGATCACGGGCACGGGTGACGCGAGGATTTTCTCGATGATGTCGCGAGTGGATTCGAGCAGGCCCCCGGGAGTGTTGATCTCGATGAGGAGAGCCTGATCTTTGTTGTGTTCGGCTTCGGCAATAGCGCGGCCGATGTATTCGTCGGTGATGGGATGGATGGCGTCGTTGACGACGATCTTCAATACTTCGCCCGAAGAGAGAACGGTCAGAGCCGCAAACAACAGCAGGCTGGAAAAGATACGCGAAACGGAGAGCACTTTCATCGATTGGGCAGCGGCTGCGCTTCCTGCGCGAGCTTGGCTGCGAGGGCGCGTTTGAGCGCCAGCGCGGAGGCATTGGAGGGTTCGAGACGCAGAGCCCGGTCGATGTTCTCCGCGGCAGCTTCAGTCTTATTGTCTCGCAAATCCAGCTTGGCTAACACCAAAAGCGGTTCGGGGAACTGACGCAAGCGCAATGCCTCTTCGGCCTCGGTTCGCGCGCCGGTCAGATTGTTTTCGGCTTCGAGCGCGCTGGCCAATCCGGCGTGGGCTTCGGCGTTTGACGGGTTGAGCGCAATTGCCTCGTGGAATTCGGTTTCTGCCTCAGCAAGAAAACCCTGCGCGAGCAGTTGATGTCCGCGATCGGAGTGAAATTGCGCATGCGTTTTGGGATCACTTTTGGCCAAGCGGAGTTCGGCGGCAGCGTCCAGTTTCAAGGCGAGCAGGCGGAACGAACTTTCGTCATAATTGGCGCGCATCCGTTCGGTCGGAGTCTTTTGGCTAGCGGGCACGATGGCTCGCTGCGACGATGCGTCGGGTATTGCGTCGAGGAGAGACTTGGCCGCGGGATCGCCCGGATGTAGCGCGAGAGTTTCGTGGAGTTGGTGAGATGCGCCTGTCATGTCACCGGCGCGGAAAAGTTCGATCGCCAGATTGAAGTGATAGTCGGGATCGTTAGGATCGGCGTCAATTGCCTTTTGAAAGTATTCGACGGCGCTTTTTCTGTCAGCGCGAGAGCTCACCACGCCCAGATCGTTATAAACCTCGGCCAGCGGCATGCGCGCGGCGACGAAGCGGAATGCCGCTTCGGCACGCGGGAAATCTCCCTGATAGTACGCGGCGAGCCCCAGGTAGAATTTCGCCTCACGCGCGAGCGGACTATTCTCCGGCACGCGGGCCAGGGTGGAGGCGGCTTGCTCGTACTGCCGTCCACGATAAAGGGCTTTGCCCAAGTGGAGAAGCGCTTCGGGATAGCTGGGACTCAGGCGAACGGCTTCACGAAAATGCTGGATCTGTTCTTCAGTTGTTGGCGCGGTGATGCCACGGATGTAGTGCTCGAATGCGTCGAGACGGATGGGCGCCGCAGCCGCCATATACGCTTGCTTGCTGATGGAGATGTCGGGGCGAAGGGTGTGAAGAATATCCCAGGACAGCGCGGTTTGAATATCGATGAGTTGAACCAACGGGCCGGACTCGTTCATTCCGGTCAAAAGGCGCTCGTGGCGCATATCCAGCACCTGCGCGTTGGTGGTGAAAGCACGTCCATCGAAGGTGTAGCGGCCAAGCACGACGTAATCCACGTCCAGTTGCTCGGCAATACGATAGAGAGTAGCGCGCGAAGGATGAAGTTCTGCCGGAATGCCCATGCGATCATAGGCACGGAGGCGGTCCTCGCGGGGCAGGACAAGCAACGTAGCGGAATTCAAACGCTCTTGCAGCAGTTCAGGAAATGAGTCGCTGATCCATTCGAGGCCGGGAGCCTTGGATTGATTTTCAAAAGGAGCGACCAGAATGGTTTGTCCCGCGGTGGCTGGTCCCTGGGCCAAAGCCGAGGACAAGAGCAGAAGCAGGATTGTGCTGAGCCAGAGAAATTTCAAGACAAGTAGATTATAGCGGGTGAGGGCAACAAGTACGGCTGGGGACACACGAGCCTACCTTGCGACTGGCGTCTCCGAAGTATTCTCTTCCTGTTGCAGTTCTGTCCAACTGGGCAGGGTTTGATCGCCGGTGATCAGGCGGGCGCCGCGTTCGTACGTGAAATACGACCATGCCCACTGAATCAGGACGATGAGCCGGTTGCGGAATCCGATCAGGAAAATGATGTGTACGAATAGCCAGGAGAGCCAGGCGACGAATCCGGAAATATGAATCTTGCCGAATTGGGCGATAGCGGCGGCGCGGCCGATGGTTGCGAGGTTGCCTTTGTTAACGTAGTGAAAGTCGCTCTTCGGTTTCCCCTGCAGGTCGCGCAGGATATTGCGGGCCGTCGCCTTGCCTTGCTGAATGGCAGCGGGCGCGACTCCGGGGACGAGCTGACCGCTTTTATCTTTTAACGCGGCGAGGTCTCCGATGACGAAGACTTCGGGATGCCCGGGAATGGTTAGGTCGGAATTCACCAGTACGCGTCCGGCACGGTCAGTGGGCGTGCCCAGGCTTTTGCCGAGGGGCGACGCGGCGACTCCGGCGGCCCACAAGGTGACGACGGCGGGCAGGCGGGTTTGTCCCATGAGGACGGCGGCGGGTTCGACGCCCGTAACCATCGTCGAGGTATGTACTTCCACCCCGAGGCGGCGAAGTTGATCTTCGGCGCTGCGGGACAGGTCCTCTGGGTAAGTGGGCAGGATTCTTGGGCCGCCTTCCAGCAAGATGATGCGAGTTTTCTTGGGATCGATGGAGGTGAATTCGTCCGCCAGGGCGAGACGGGCAATTTCTGAAAGGGTTCCCGCCAGCTCCACGCCGGTAGGTCCGCCGCCGACCACAACAAAATTCAACGGCATTTGACCTTCGCCGCTGGCGGCATGGCGCTCGGCCAGTTCGAAGGCGAGCAATACACGACGGCGGATTTCGAGCGCATCTTCGATCGTCTTCAGGCCGGGAGCCAGCGGTTCCCACTCATCGTGTCCGAAGTAGGCATGGCTCGCGCCCGCGGCGACGATCAAGTAGTCGTAGGGAAGTTCGCTGTCGGGCAGCTTGACCAGCCGGTGTTCCAGATCGAAGCCTTGAACTTCTCCCAGGAGAACCTCGATGTTGCGAAGTCCGCGAACGATCCAGCGGATGGGCGCCGCAATTTCTCCGGGAGACAATCCGGCGGTCGCCACCTGATAGAGCAGGGGTTGGAAGGTGTGGTGATTGGTGCGGTCAATCAAAGTAACGTGAACGGGAAAGTGGGCGAGCTTGAGAGCGGCGTTCAGGCCGCCGAATCCGGCGCCGATAATGACGACTCGCGGTACAGGTTTGCTGTTCATCTCATTCCTTCGTCGAAATTGATGGCGCGCGACATGTTCAGTCTTCGTTCTCCCAAAAACTCGCATCCTACTTCTATTGGATTCCTCTCATGGGTGCAGAGTCGAAAAGTTTAAATCCGGCAAGACGGAGTGGCTTTCGGGCGCTCTTTGAGGAAACCACTGGTTCGGAGCGAGCTCATAGCGGTGGCCTGGGGGACGTCGTACAAATTGGGTTGGTTTTTGGGTTAATCATGATCGCGTTGTGGACGCCGCCGGGCCGCGTCAATGCTGCGTGCAATGTGCTGGCGGCGCTCGGCATGGTGGGGTTCAGCGTTTGGGGTGGTTACTCTGCTGGTGAAATGGGGCTCGGTCGGCCAGGGTCTGGGGCAGTCGTTATGGTGATTTGTGGTTTGCTCATGGTGCTCGCGGTCGCCGTGGCTGGTTCGGTGTTTCGCAGCCTTGGGCCGCCGCAGACAGTCCCTTGGGAGCGGGGGTGGAAATATGGGATCTGGGCGCTTGAGCAGGAATTCATTCTGCAATCTTTCTTCTATGTGCGACTGGAGTCGCTCCTAGGCAGCCGTCGGGCGGTGTGGGCGGCGGCGCTTCTGTTTTGTGCGGCGCACCTACCAAGCCCGCTACTGACTGCCATGAGCTTCATTGGCGGTGCGCTATTCTGCGAGATGTTTCGCCGCTATCGCAATATTTATCCTTTGGGATTGATACACGCCGCAGTCGGGCTCACCATTGCCGCAAGCTTGCCCGATCGCGTGCTTCATCATATGCGAGTCGGGCTCGGATACTTGACCTATCGTTCGTGAGCGATGCTGCGGGTGCCGGGTATTCACGGCAATAACAAGCGAATACCGCGCTGCCCGGTTGAATCGAGTAACATGGCCGGGTTAGGCGCGAGCAGACGCTTTGCATTCCAGATCTCCGCAAACAGAACCTCAGTCCCGTACCGTGGCGCAGTCAGGCGTCTCGCGCTGGCTTCGGTTTTTGATGCCATCGGTTTCCGATTTGATTTTTGTGGGGTTGCTTTTTGCCTTGAGCTGCGGCGCCCTGGGACGGCTCCTGTTGCGCGATGCGGGGACGGGATGGCACATCCGCAACGGCCAGTTGATGCTGCAAACGCACTCGATCACCCGCGTCGATCCTTTTTCGGCGACCATGAGCGGGCAGCCCTGGTATGCGTGGGAGTGGCTCTATGATGTGCTGATTGCGGCCATCCACCATGTGTTTGGGTTGAACGGCGTGGTTTTCTATACAGCCACGGTGATGGCGGTTACGTTTGTTTTGATTTTTCATTTGGCCATGCGTCGGGGCGGCAGTCTTCCGATTACATTCTTCTTGCTTGTGCTGTCGTTGGGGGCCTCGGCTGTCCATTTTCTGGCGCGGCCCCATGTTTTGAGTTGGTTGCTTACGGTGATCTGGTTCGAGTTGCTCGATTCGGCGGCGAGCGAGGCAGAGCCTGAGAAAGATCGCCGCCTCTTCTGGCTGCCCGTCTTGATGTTTCTTTGGGTCAATTTGCACGGCGGATTTTTGCTTGGCTTTGCACTGTTAGGCGTGTATCTCGCCGGCGGAGGAATCCAGTACTTCCGCTCGCGTGACCAACGCGGTGCGGGTTGGCTGAAGCGGCTTGGGCTGGTGAGCGTTCTTTCGCTGCTGGCGAGTTTCGCGAATCCCTACGGTTACAAGCTGCACGTCCATATTTACCGCTATCTCTCAGATCGATTTCTGATGAACCATGTCAGCGAATTCCTTTCGCCTGATTTTCACGGCGTGGCACAGCAGTGTTTCGCGGTGCTTCTGCTGGTGACCATCGCGGCGCTGGCGAGTTCGCGGCGAAGGCCCGAGCCAACTCGTTTGTTCGTGATTCTTCTTGCCGCTTATAGCGGACTTTACGCTTCGCGCAATCTGCCCGTATCTTCCATGTTGCTGGTGTTAATTGTTGCTCCACTGCTTTCAGAGAGCGTTGCTGGTGCGGGCGAGGATGCCAGGATTGCGCCGTGGTTGCGTCGATTATTTTCGCGTCTGCAAAGTTTCAGCCTGCGCATGGAAAAGCTGGAACTGAACTTTCAAGGCCATGTTTGGATCGTGCTGGCATTTGTTCTGGGTCTTTGGGCGTGCATGAACGGCGGAAGGTTGGGCTCGGCCCGGTTGCTGAATGCTTATTTCGATGACAAGCGTTTTCCGGTTGAGGCAGCGGAGTTGATCGCCATGCGTGATATTCGGGAACCGATATTCTGCCCGGATCAGTGGGGAGGATATTTGATTTACCGGCTCTATCCTCAAAACAAAGTTCTGGTGGACGATCGTCATGATTTGTACGGCGATCAGTTCTTCAAAGATTACATGAAGGTTGTTTTCGTCCAGCCGGAGTGGGAAAAGATTTTGGATGAAAAGAAAGTGAACTGGATCCTGGTGCAGAAGAATTCGTCGTTAGGGACGATTCTGGGGCAAACGTCGGGTTGGAAGTTAATCCATGAGGACGGGACGGCAATGTTGTTTCACCGCGAGGAAATGCAACTGTAGCGCCGCGGCGTCTTTTAGCGTGTGTCGACGTTGAAGCCGAGGATTGCGTTCACTTCGATCGGTTCATCGCCGCGAAATACGGGACGGAATTTCCAACTGGTTAACGCTGCGAGGACTCTGGAAGTCGTCGCCGTGCCACCGCCATCCAACACCTGCATGTTACGCAGCGTGCCCGAGCGGTCGAGGATGCAGGCAATCACCAGGCGCGACGGCTTGAGGTTGGCCGGCAAATCGGAGTGCATTGGTTGCGGAGCGACCAGATCTTCTGCGTAGGGATGTGCGGCAGAAGATGGATCCGCGTACTGCATGACCGCTGTGCCCAGAACCGTGTCGATGTAAATGGTGTAGTTCTTGTCGCCGATGAGTTTTCCGTAGTAATTGAACGCGCCTCCGGAGCGGGCGCTGCCGACCACCGTGATACTCGGCCCTTCCTGATCCTTGCCCGCCGACGAGCGTGCGACGATGTTCGGTCCGCCGCCGTCCGCGCCAAAGCTGGGAAGATTGACCACGCCGTTGCTGCCGCCGCTGACGGAGACGCCGGGTATCGCGGGTTTGCCCGAGGTACCGTTGCCCGCGCCTCCGGCGCCGGGATACGGTGAGATTCCGCCGCGAGCCGCGGCGTCAGACCCGTGGCCTGCGCCGTCTTTCGCGGCACCTGAACCTTCTCCAGATAAGCCGCTGCCCGACCCGGCGCCGCGGCCGATCCCCGCGCCTCCTCCCGATCCACCGAGTCCGGGTTTATCGCCTCCCGACGGAGACATAGCAAGTGAGCCAGTGCCTCCGTTGCCGGGCACACCGATCTTGGATCCCGGCTGGCTTGAAACCACGATCCCGTTTCCCGCCGCGCTGCCGCCGGTACTCGTCGGAGGTGCGGACACGGAACCAACATCCATCGGACCGCCCAAACCGGCACCGCGATTGCCATGACCAAGGCCGGACGGAGAGCCGCCGCTTGAAGCGTTGGGTGGAGGTGGCACGACGATAGTTCCTCCTCCGGCCACGCCCGCCATGGTTGTACGTTGCAGCGAACCGCCTCCGACCTGCGCCGGAGGAGGAACGACATTGGCTGTTCCTATACCGGATACTGCGCGGCTGCCGGAAACGGCACCGTTTAACTGCTCAGGCGGCGGAACTACGGCTGCATTCCCGATGCCGCTGATCCCGCGATGTGAGGTCGAGGCGTCAGCCATCGAAGATGGAGGAGGGACAATCTGATTTTGCAATTGGCCTGCGCCGTAGCCTGGTCCTCGAGGATTGATATCGCGGGTGATTTGCGTGGGCGCAGGCGCAACCACCGCGGGCGCCGGGAGTGTGAGTCGAGGATGCGTGTTGGTCGCTTGCTCGGGAGCGGACACCGGCGGCGGAATCACGGAAACGGCTTGCGAACCGGGCACGCGCATAGGCGTAATGTCGCGCTGGGGTGCGCTCGGGCTGGGCGGTACGATGGCGGCGTTCAATGCCGGCGCGGAACGCAGCTTGTCGCGTTGAGCCTCAGGCGTAGGCGGAATGACTTTGGCGTTCAACATCGGTGTGCGTTGCGTCTGGCTGTTCTGAACTTCAGGGATGGGGGCTATCGCGGTTTGAGTCAAAGCCGGAGCGCGAAGCGAGGACTTTAATCCTTCGGCGGGTGCAGGCCCGGGAATCGAGTTGAACGCAAGCAGGTTGGCGACGGCTGAGTCGGACTGTGGTAGTTTCAGCCTGGGAGCATCCACTACTTTCTCGCGAAGCGAATCGCCACGAGCTACGCGGATGGTCTGGGTTCGATGATGAGCCTCGTGTCCGCCGGCTCGGCCTGATTTTCCGGCTTGCGCTCCGCCCGCATCTTCAGTGCGTGGCAATTCCTCACCCGTGAAATAGATGACATCGTACGTAGGCATCGACGGCAGTTCGACGGGCCGAAGGCTGGAGATTTTCTGCGACAACATAATTCCCAGGGCGAGGACTGCGCCTTCGACGATCCAGGAGGCGAGCATGCCGCGGTAGGGAACCAATCCGGTTCGAGCTTCTCCCGCGAGTGGTTTGGGAGAGCGTGCCAAGGCGGGCCGGATGGCGGTGATGAATTCCTGCCACGGCGAAGACCACTCGACCAGGAGTTTGAGTTCGCCGTTCACGCGGTGCGCGCCTCCGGCGTTCCCGTGGATGCAATCTCGATTTCGTCGCCAACAGCTGTTCCGCTGGACTGCAGGGTGTTGGCGGGCAACTCCAAAACCGAAGTTGTCCGTATGCTCACCCGCGCCACGCGCCACGGCTGCAGGCTTTGTTCAAGATGCACCACGCACTTGTTTGTGTCCAGGTAGAGGACATCGATGGGAAACTTCATGGCCAGCGTATGCACGCCGCGGGACGGAGTGATCCAAAGTCCGTTTCCCGCCGGGAAACTCGCGGGGTCTTTCCACATCAGCCCGCGCAGACGCGACCAGTGAGTGTCCGCGACGGACAAGTGATTCGCCAGATACGCGTTGCGCGTGCGGTTGAACGCATATCCTGTGGCGGGTGGTAACGGCATCACAACTCCTGAATCATAACTGTGGATTCAATTCGCGATCTCAGTATCGATTGTAGTTCGTCGGTTCTATCTTCGCCGGTTCTATCAGTGTCCCGTTACCGGCGCCAGCGTCCGGATCAACTCGATGATGGCTGGGCCGAGCGTGACGAAGATGATCGAGGGGAGGACAAATAAAACCAGGGGAATTACCATCTTAATGGTCGTTTTGGCGGCCTGCTCTTCAGCTCGCTGACGACGTTCAGTGCGCAATGAATCGGAATGTACTCGCAAGGCTTGCGCGATACTGGTACCGAAGCGGTCGGTTTGTATCAAGGTGCCAACCAGCGAGCGAAGATCGTCGACGCCGGTGCGGTCTACCAAGTTGCGCAAGGCTTCGGCTCTGGGCTTGCCGGCACGCATCTCCAGATTTACCAGGTGGAATTCGTCGCTCAGTTCAGGATGAGCATGATGCAGATCCTGGCCGACGCGCATAAGCGCCTGATCGAGGGCTAATCCGGCCTCCACGCAGATTACGGTGAGGTCGAGTGCGTCGGGCAAACCTAGCTTGATTCGCAGTTGCCGGGCCTTGATCAGGCGCTTGAGCATGAACCTGGGCAGGAAGAAGCCAAAGGCCCCAACACTAATCATCAGAACTGGGGAGCTAAAGCCGCTACCCGCGAACACGAGTGCGAGACCGAAAATCGCCGCCGCCAGACGGCTGCCGTTGTACACCGCCAGGTGACGGGATTCCCGATACCCGGCCTGAATCAGCCAGCGCCGGGCTCGCGAGACTTCGCTCGGAGAGAGTGGTATCGCCTTGTTAAAGGGATCGAGCGCTTGTTCGAGGCGCTCCTTGAGGGCAGGCTTTTCCGGAGCCTTGGCTCGTTGCCATCCCAGCGCCCGCAAGCGCGAGCCGAGCAGGGAAGAGGGTGCATAGGCCGCCGCTCCAAAGGAAAACACGACCAGAGCGATGGTCAGAAACACCACGATGGTCAGGATGAGCGCCATAGTTAAATCAAACCTGAATCTGAATAATCTTTCGGATCACGAAATAGCCCATGGTCTGCAACACGATGCCCGCGACCACAAGAAAATGTCCGATGGGGTCGGCGAACAACGGCCGGATGAATGCCGGGCTTGTCAAAAGCATGGTGATCACAATCACCGGAGGCAAGCCCATCAAGAGCATCATGGTGAGGCGTCCCTGAGCTGTGTAGACGCGCACCTGGCGCATGATTTTGAAGCGCTCCCGGATTACATAAGAAAGGTTATCGAGGATTTCGGCCAGATTGCCACCGGTTTCGCGCTGCAACATTACCGCCGTAACGAAGAACTTCACGTCCACAAGGGGGACGCGCTCGGCAAGGTTCATCAATGCGTCCCGGACTGGCAGGCCGAACTTCTGTTCTTCAAAGAGCTTGCGGAACTCGGAGGCGATAGGTTCGGAGAGTTCGTTGGCTATTAATTCCAACGCGGTGGTAAAAGCGTGGCCGGCGCGGACCGCTCGGGCCAGGGTGTCGATGGCTTCGGGAAATAACTCCTCAAATTTCTGAAAACGTTTGGTGCGGCGATATGAGGCGTAAGAGTATGGAAGAAATCCGCCGAGAACCAAACCGACAAGGGCGAAGAGTAAAGCCTGGTTCGGAGGCAGCGATCCAGCTGCGAGGAAGCCCACGAGCGCCAATGCAAGAGCGCTGACCACGCAAAGAACCAGGATGTTGCCGGCACGTATTTTGAGGTTTGCCTGTTCGAGGAACGGCTGCAGATTTGAAATTCGGGTAGAGCGGCGCAGCAGAGTGTCAAGCGCGGGGATCTTGCTCAACATTTCGTCGCGCAGCAGAGCAAGCTCTTCGCTTGGCTGCCGGGACGAGGCTTCCTGCACAGTTGCCAGACGTTCGCGCAGCATGCGAGCCTGGGCGCTGCGCTGATCGAATAAAGACGCGACCGCGAAGACCCCCAGAGCGACAACCACAAAAACCAGAATGGCAATAATCGCTAGCATGATTTCGCGCGCTAGGCTTGCGCTAGACCTCCACCCTGGAGTCGAAAAGCCCGGCACGCAGGCGGCAACCGCCGGTCGCCAGACGATCGGCAAAGCGAGGCCGGATTCCGGTGGCGCGGAACATGCCGCGCACTTTGCCGCTTTCATCGATTCCAGTGCGCTCGAACACGAAAATGTCCTGCATCGCAATGACTTCGCCCTCCATGCCGGTGACCTCGGAAACCGAAATCACTTTGCGGGTCCCGTCGGAGAGACGCGCAATCTGCACGATGGCATGAATGGCGGACGCAATCTGCTGGCGCATCGCCCGCTCAGGAAGATTCAGATTGGCCATGGAAACCATGCTCTCCAGTCGGGCCAGAGCATCGCGGTGCGCGTTCGCGTGGACTGTGGTGAGCGAACCCTCGTGACCCGTGTTCATGGCCTGCAACATGTCGAAAGCTTCTTCGCCGCGGACCTCGCCTACCACGATGCGGTCGGGGCGCATACGCAAGCTGTTGATGACCAGTTGCCTCTGCCGCACTGCGCCTTTGCCTTCGATGTTGGGCGGACGGGTTTCGAGGCGGACGACGTGCTCCTGTTTCATCTGCAATTCGGCGGCGTCTTCGATTGTGACCACGCGCTCGGAGTTCGGAATGTAACCTGAAAGAACGTTCAGCAGCGTAGTCTTGCCGGCGCCGGTTCCGCCGGAGATCAGCAGGTTGAGGCGACCCTTGACCATGGCGGAGAGCAGTTCCAGCATCGGCTCGGTCAGGGTCTTGTTTTCGATCATGTTGCGGGCTGTAACCGGATCACGGCCGAAACGCCTAATGGAAAGGCAAGGACCGTCGATCGCGAGGGGAGGAATGATGGCGTTCACACGGGAACCATCCTGCAGGCGCGCATCCACCATAGGCGATGATTCGTCCACCCGCCGTCCGACGCGCGAGACGATCCTGTCGATGATCTGCATCAGGTGAGCATCGTCCTTGAAACTTAACCCGGTCGGTTCAAGTTTTCCCGCGCGCTCCACATAGACCCGGTCGAAGCGGTTTACCAGGATGTCGGAGACGGTAGGATCTTTGAGCAGCGGCTCTAATGGGCCGAGGCCGAAGATTTCATCCAGGATCTCCCGCGAAAGCCGTTCACGCTCGGCGAAGCTTAAAGGCACAGCTTCGACTACACGGACGGCGGTGAGCCCTCGGCGGGGCTGGTCCAGGCCACCAATGGAGACCTCTACGGGACAACGATGAACGGCGGGGCCAACAGCATTGGCACGGTCTTCAAAATCACTCCCGGCGGCAAGTTGACGATGCTGCACAGCTTCGACCGCACGGGTGGGGCCGAAATCTACGCGGGGCTGGTGCAAGCCACCAACGGGAACCTCTATGGGACAGCGGCCTATGGCGGTGCCAACGGCAATTATGGCACGGTCTTCGAAATTAGCCTTGGAGGGGAGCTAACTACGCGGCACAGCTTCGACGGAACGGATGGGGAGAACCCCTTAGCGGGGCTGGTCCAGGCCGTCAATGGGAACCTCTACGGGACAACAGCGCTTGACGGGGACGGCTATGGCACGATCTTCAAAATCACCCGAAGCGGCACGCTGACGACGGTGCACTACTTCGACGACACGAACGGCGCCTACCCCGGCGCGGGGCTCGTCCAGGCCACCAATGGAGAATTCTACGGGACGACCGTCGGGGGCGGGGCCCACAACATCGACGGCGCCTATCCCTCAGCCGTGCTGATCCAAGCCACCGATGGGAACCTCTACGGAACCACGTACCAGGGAGGCGTCGTCAACTCTGACTGCGGCGCAGGCTGTGGCACGGTCTTCAAAATCACTCCGAGCGGCAGGTTGAAGACGATTTACACCTTTTGCTCGTTAAGCAATTGCACGGACGGCGCTTGGCCCTACGTGCAGGGAGTGGTCCAGGCCACTGATGGCAACCTCTACGGGACGACGTACGGGGGCGGGAACAACGGCGTTGGCACGGTCTTCAGAATGAGCACAAGCGGGACGCTGAAGAAGCTTTACGACTTTTGCTCGCAAGGCGGTTGCACCGACGGCTCCTACCCCGAAGCGGCGCCGATCCAAGACACTAACGGGGATTTCTACGGGACAGCCCAGGGTGGCGGAGCCTACGGCTATGGCACGGTCTTCAGGCTTTCTGTGGGTCTCGGCCCGTTTGTGGAAACGAACCCGACCTCCGGCAAGGTGGGAGCGGACGTCAAGATTCTGGGTACGGATCTGACCGGCGCGACCAGCGTCACCTTTAACGGGACGGCTGCGGTGTTCAAAGTGGTTTCGAGTTCCCTAATCACGACCACCGTTCCTACGGATGCAACCACTGGCACCGTCGAGGTGACGATACCCAAGGGAGCGCTCAAGAGCAACGTGGTCTTCCGGGTGAGGGAGTGACATTTTGAACCGTTCGAAATTAAGGCCGCCCGATGTTTGCGCGGCCTGCCTTTTTCATCAAACTGAAGCCGGTTGTGCGGTAACTTCTGTTATCAGCTCGTGGCTATTGAAAAACTCACACTCTTAAAATTCGCAGAACTTTTATTGCGCTAGGATGCCCTATAAACGACGTTCTCGATTTTGGTATACATTTTCTATCCGTCGGCCGAGGCCGTTTTTTCAAAAAACAGGGTTTTTCAACAGCCACAGGCCATAGCACTCAAACTCCCCGTTGCAGAGTCAATGAGATGGCGGTTTTTCGCCGATTCCACCCGCTACGCGCCGAGTCTACAAACTGTGTCGAGCGCGGTTGAGAATTCCAAAGGCGAGCGCCGTTCCTACTAGAGCCGGAAGCGGGAGGAAGAATACTAAGAGC